>OFGH01002162.1_pt1 | contig 11212 bp, 2 predicted proteins | sample 1521721 | NCBI WGS metagenome assembly OFGH01 (sample SAMEA3504132, study PRJEB24116) | mouse gut metagenome | biome: mouse gut; feature: mouse-associated habitat; material: faeces | place: Denmark | collected 2011
GGTCAAGGCGGTGAATCCCCCCAAGGTACGGCATGCCCTGCCTGCCCCTCCTCTCTTCGGCTTCCTTCCGGCACACATCATATTTCAATTTACCGGCCTTATCCCGGCTCACATAATCCTTTGCCCCGCAGGCTTCCTTCCGGCAGATATCATTCTTCAGCTCGCTGACTACATCCTGTCTTCCTACATCGGCAGTCTGTACCGCAAGCCCCGCAGGCTTATACACTACCAGTATTGCCTCATCCTCGTACACAATCTCCGTTCTCACTTTACCCCTGCTTTCTCTCCCCTTAGTCTCAGGATTCTTTCAAATCCTTCCGCCGCAAGCCGATGGGATAATGGTTCTTCATGATTCCCCCGGCAAGCTTTCCCCAGCCGATGCTGAACCCGTCCACACAGATCAGATACCATCCCTTTTCCCCCTGCGCCGGAAACGTCTGCCCTTTGAGATAGGCTTTCACCAGCTGGTCCGGGATGTCCAGATTCCGGACATGTGCCGCATACGCCGGCGGCAATGCCAGTGCCAACGCATGGGACGGCTCGAAGCGGTTCTTCTTCAATGTTCCCAGCTGCAGCCCCGGGCGCAGTACCTTCAGCCCTCTCAGGGAAGGCGTCATGGCCGGCACCAGATAGACATTTTCCCCGAATCTGAGGATGCGCACTTCCTCCCCCATCCCCACCGCCCTGCCAATTCCCGCATAAAAGCTGTCGTCCCCTTCCGCTTTCGAAAGTATGGAAGGCTGCAGATTCTCCCTGCAGAAGGAAAAGAATGCTTCCATATCCTTATCCTGCCCGGCCTTTCTTCCCCGCATGCCCTTCTGCACGTCAGCGCCTACCAATGCATTCTCCCGGTCGCTCCCCCTCTGCACGTCAATGCCTCCCAATGCATTCTCCCGGTCGCTCCCCTTCTGCACGTCAGTGCCTACCAATGCATTCTCCCGGTCGCTCCCCTTCTGCACGTCAATGCCTCCCAATACCCTCTCCCGGACGCCGGCCTTCTGCAGCAACGCCGCATAATGCCCTTCCCCCCGAACACGCTGGGGCCATATCCGCAGCGTCATTTCCGGCCGGAAACCAAACACCGCTTCGGCATCGCTTTCGTTCCCGTGTTCAAGCATCATATCCGCAGGACCGGGATACTCTGCTCCGCCGTCACAGCCCGCCAGTCCCAGCCGTTCTTTGTCTATGGGCAAAACGGTAAAATCACTGTGACGGCACAGAAACCTTGCCACACTCCCCTCATCCTCCTCCGGCGCAAACGTACAGGTAGAATATACCAGTTTTCCGCCGGGGCGCAGCATCCCTGCAGCCTGGTCCAGAATTTTGTCCTGCCGTTTCGCGCATAACGCTACGTTTTCCAGGCTCCATTCTCTGCAGGCATCCTCGTTTTTCCGGAACATTCCCTCACCGGAGCAGGGTGCGTCCACCAGAATCTTATCAAAATATTCGGGAAATGCTTCCGCCAGCCTCTGCGGCGATTCATTGGCAACGACCGCATTGCAGATTCCCATACGCTCCACATTTTCCGAAAGTATTTTTGCCCTGGCGGGATGAATCTCATTGCAGACTAAGATTCCCTCTCCCTGCATATCTGCCGCAATCTGCGTGCTTTTTCCGCCGGGCGCTCCGCAGAGGTCCAGCACCTTCTCTCCCGGCTTCGCCTGCAGGTATTCTGCCGGAGCCATTGCGCTCGGTTCCTGGATATAATAAACGCCCGCCGCATGATAGGGGTGTTTTCCCGGAACATCTCCGGGAGCATAATAAAAACCGTTGTCTGCCCATGGCACAGGACGCAGAAAAAACAGCTCTTTTTTCAGAAGATCCGCAGGATCTACTTTGAGCGTATTGATTCTAAGCGCCTGATACGGTTCCTGCCACAGGCTTTCTTCAAATGCCGGATATTCTTCGTCCAGCATTTGCTGCATCCTCTGTTTAAAAAGATTTGGAATCATCATCATTTCACAATTTTAATTTTGACTTTCGCTTTTTTATTTGTTCCGTCCAGTGCCGTCGCCGTAATCGTTACTTTCTTGCCGGCTCCGGCTTTTAACGCCTTCACTTTTCCCTTTGCGTCTACCGCAGCATACGCCGGATTGGAAGACGTCCACCGAAGTTTTTTATTGAACTTCTTTCCGTTTCCCGTTCCCGTCACTTTCGTCTTTAACTTGATGTTTTTTCCGGCTTTTAATTGCTTGGGAGGTTTTACAATCTGTATCTTTTTGACGCCGTTTTTCATCAGTTTTAACGTAACGGAGCCCGATTTGCCGCTTTGATCCAATGCGCTTGCCGTGATCGTTACTTTCTTGCCTGCTCCGGCTTTCTTCGTCGTAACAACGCCGCCGGCGCTTACCACCGCATACTTCGGATTGCTCGATTCCCACTTGAGGTTCGGATTTTTGGCATTCGCCGGCAGTACCGCCGCCTCGATCGTTACTTTTTTTCCGGCTGCAATCTGAGTGGAAGGAACGGATAAAGCAATGCTGTTTACTTTTATTTCTTCTTTCAAACCGCCGCCCGTAAACTCCGTCTTACCTGCCGCATCGATGAATTTCCTGCCGCAGAGAGAACACGTATAAACGATACCGTCTTTATCTTCCGTTTTGATCATGCTGTGTCCAAGCGCCGGGATTTGTTCTTCACCGCTCTTTGCACCGCAATTGCTGCAGTGAATCGATTGTTTTCCCGCCGTCGTGCAGGTCGCCGCCTGATCCATGGTGTACGAGTCTTCCCAATGATGCCCTGTCTTTGAAATCGCGCGCGTCTCCGCATTTTCACAGACGCTGCAGACTCTTTGTTCTGTTCCGTCTTCCGTACAAGTCGCCGCTGCTGCAACGGTCCAATCTCCGTACCTGTGGGAAGCCGATATGGGAGTACGGGTATCTTCTTTACTCAATCCGCACACGCTGCAATGGATTGACTTCATGCCGTCTATCGTACAGGTCGCTTCCCGGTCAACCGTGTACTGCGTCTCCCAGTCATGCACGGCGCAGAGAGCCGTAAACGTAACTTCGCCTTTTGAAAATCCCGTTTCCGCCTGACTGCTCCAGGACGCTTCCTGCTCTTTCGGGTAATATAAAGTCAGCGTATCGCCGGAAAAGACGCTGTCCTCTCCTTCCTGATGAAAGGTCGGACATGCCCCCAGGAAAGAAACCTCTTTTAAAGAAGTACAATCCTTAAACGCCTCAAAACCGATTTCCCTTACATGTTCCGGAAGCGTCACACTGACCAGATGGCTGCATCCGTAAAACGCATAAGTCTCGACCACCTGCACCGTATCCGCAAGCGTGACCGCTCCGCTCTTTGCTTTCAGGCATGCGAGCGCTTTTGTCTTTTCTTTATTCAGTAAAACGCCGTCCTCAAATACAAACGACGGATGAGACGCATCCAGTGTAATAGACGAAAGACTGTCGCATTCCATAAATGCTCCTGCTCCGATTTCGGTTACATGCGAAGGAATGTTGATTTCTTTCAAATTCCGGCAGAATGCAAACGCTAATCCGTCGATGACTTCTAAGCTTTCCGGCAGTCGGATCCGTTCAATCCTGCTACCCGCAAACGCCGTCGTCCCGATCTTTTTCAATCCATTTGGCAGAGAAATTTCGGATACCTGGTCAAAAAAAGCAAATGCCCAATTGGAAACGCTTGTGATTCCCTCCTGTACCACGACTCTGTGAATGTCTTCTGCATGATCGCTCCAGGGAATATATGTCGTATCGTCGATCTGCGACGGTTCCGGCATGTCGCCGCTTCCTTTGATATTTAAAAAGCCGGCTTCATCCAGCGTCCATTCGATACCCGAATCAAATCTGCCGTAATCTTTATAATCAAATCGAAATCCGGAATCGGAAATCCGAAGAATATCCCCGTACATCTCCTGCGTATCTTCGTAATAGCGGTATACAATAGAAGTCTGGCCCGGAATCGAAACCGTATATTCATACGCCTGCCCCGCCCCGGAAGAAACCGCCCTCTCCTGCGCCCCTGCCAGAAACAAGTGGTCCGGCGCTCCAACCGAACCCTCGTCACAGTTGGTCACATCGACAATGTAATGTTTCCCGTCACCCATTGTCACAATATTCCACATATGTCCTCCGGCTCCTGTCCCGCCTCCCATCGTTCCGGTCACCGTATAACAGGCAATTTGAGGATCAAAAAAATCGGACATATCGCACAGGTACTGAAATGCCTTTGCATACCCTTCGCATACCACATCCGTAGCGGGATCCTGATCAAACACCCAAATCAGCTGCCACGGATTTCCGTACGGCGTATCCTCATTGTCCGCAGCACCGTGGTTATAATTTACAAGATCACAGATTTCTTTTCTGTAATTGACCAGTTTATCATAATCGCTGTAGCCCTCGTATTTATCCACGATTGCTTTCGCATTGTCCGCCGCCGTCTGCACGGATTGCAGCAAAGAAGTCCGGATCGTATAGACCGTTTCCCCTCTGTATTCCTCCGCGACCGGAAATGAATACGTGACCTCAATTCCTTCCGTATTAAAAATCCAGCTTTGCCCGCCGTCCTCGGACGAGATTCCAAACCCTTTGCTGTAACTGCTTCTGGTTGCACTCGTTTTATCGTACCAATAAAATTCAAACGGACAGTCGACCCGCAGATAATTTAAAACCTCTGACATATCCGGCGAAATCATATCCCACATTTTTTGCACCGCATCCGGATTTGACTGAATCGTATGATTCTCATCCAGACTTGCAAGATAATCCACGCCCAGATCCGAAGCTGTCCATTTTGTTTTCGTAATTCCAAGATCCGGTAACGACATGGTAATCTGTGTGTGTTCCCGTTCGCCTTTTGCAATCTTTTCTATCTCCTGCTTTAAGATCCGGTATGCTTGTAAATCAAGCCCCGTCAGCTTATCGTCCGCAAAATTTCCGTAAGCCGAAATCCCGCTGTTTCCAAAGAACTGTTCCCTGACATAGCCTTCCAGCAGTTCGTCCGAATCCGACAGATCCGCAGAAATATCCGCCGTTTCCACTGCGTCTTTGGCATTTACCTCATACGCCAATTCTTTCTGGTTCGCTTCCTTTGCCGGCAGTCTTTCCGGAACTGCAAGCGTAACTACCGTAACTGCGGACAAAACCAAAGACAACCATCGTTTTATTTTCATATAATCCCTCCCGAAACTGTTGCATCGCCTAAGACGCCTCGATACCTTACCGAACGCCTCGTATCGTTTGTGTACTAATTATTCATTATATCTGTCCCCTATTCATAAGTCAATGACGGGGATGCAGAAAATGACCTTTCTGCCTGCTTAAAAAAACGCTTCCTATAACAATTTACCACGGCAGGGTATGTTCTGCCGTGGTAAACTGGAAGGTTATTTCTTTATGAATTTTGCGGTTTTCGGCGCCTTTGCTTTCTGGAACATTTTTTTATAATCTTTCTGCTTTGCTTTGGGCACGGTAATCTTCACTTTTTTATCGATATTGGCAAACGCTTTCTTGCCGATGCTCTGAATCGTTTTGGACGATACCGTTATTTTCTTCAGTTTCTTACAGCCGTAAAATGCCTGCCCGCCGATTTTCTTTACATTCGCTCCGATCGTCAGCTGCGTAGCTTTTGTATGGCTGCGGAATACCTTTGCCTTGATCTCCGTAACCTGGTAATCTATATTGTCGATCTTAACGGTTGCCGGAATCACAATCTTTTTCGATTTCTTTTGCAGTGACTTCTGCACGATTACCGTTTTTTTGGTTTCACTGGACGCCGTAATCTTATATTCCAGCGTCGATGTCTTATAGACTTTTCCGACCGGAGGAAGTTTTACCGGAGGTTTTGTAATCTTGAATGTAATCGTTCCGGTTACGCCGCTTCCGTCTTGGGCCGCTGCCGTAATCACTGCCGTCCCTTCCGCTTTTGCGCTGACAACGCCGGCTGCGTTTACCGACGCCACGGACGGATTTTGAGAATTCCACTTCAATGTAACATCCGCGTGATCCGGCTGTACCACCGCTTTGATCTGTATCGTTTCCCCCACCGTCAGACTTGTTTTTGCTGCGGTTAACGTAATACGTTCTACCATTTCGGGATTGCCATCTGCTTTCTTCAGGCTTAAAATCGCCTGCTCCAGCCTAAATTTTACGCTCAAAATCTCTTCTTTCGTAGCATTCGGATTCGCCTGGACTGCCGCGGCTGCTTTTAAGGCTTCCTCATATGCGTTCCAGCTTTCCGACGTATAATCCCCTTTATGTTTCTCTTCCAGATCCGCTACAAATTGATCTAATTCCTTCTTAGCTTCTTCCGCGTCCTTTTTATCAATGGCATCTCCAATCAGCTCAAGAACCGCATCGTACATTTCTCCAAGCGCTGATGCCGCATTGTTAAGCTGGGACTGCGACAGATGATACGTTTCATACACTTGCCTTGCCGCCTCATATGCCTGCATCAGTTCACTCCGCTTATCGACGATCTCATACGCATCCTGCTTATCCAAAAGCTCTTTCGCATCCGCCATCGCCGCCAGAATTGCAGAACGGTCAAGATAAACGACACCTGTTTCATAAAATGTTTCCAACGCATCGTTTACTTTCTCAAGCCATGCATCTATCGTCTGAGAAGTAATTCCCGCTGCTGCTTCCGCTTCTGTCAAAACCGCTTCTGCCACTTCTTTCGCCGATAATTTATATTGACCCTTGTTCTCTCCGTAGTCGGCTCCGTTTAAAACCGTTCGGATCTGTCCGACTCTGTTTGCAAGGATCCCCGCATAATCGGTGGTATAAAGTGTGATTCCGGAAAGTGTCACGCCTTCCGTCCATGTCAGCCGGATCTGCTTCGTAAATACAATTCCGTCCGCAACCGCAAAACTTTCGCCCGCTGCATTCTCATTCTCGCTCAAATCTGCAAATACGTTCCAGCTCTGTTTTTCTTCATCGTAATATTCCGCTTTGTATTTTAACGCTTTTGTTTCCTGTTCACCGCGAACAATACGAACCATATTGACGTCTTCCGCCTTACTTAAAGTCAAGGTCACGGAAGTACCTGCGGCGGCGGTATATTCCGCGCTTCCGTCCAACAACCCTGCTGATGCTGCCGGAGATGCTGTAACGCTGCCGCTGTCTGTCTTTCCTACGCCGAACGCTTCGAATTCATACAGCCTTTTTTCCGCGGCGGAAGCCGGTCCCTGTCCGTTATTGCCCATATGAATCAATGTAATTTTCTTAACTTCTTTTCCTACCGGAACGCGCACGGTCCGATTTCCAAGAAGCGACGTAGACTGACTTGCATCGCAAATCGTGCTTTCGCCTCCCGACGCATCCTGCGCCAGAACTTTATACCTTAACCCAAGCTCTCCCTTTTCAAATGTGAAATTTACATGGGATAGATAATAAGTGCCATGCAGGTCAAAAACAATATTTTGGTTTTCCGTCACCCGGTCAAACGTCTCTTTATTTCCGTCTATAACTTTATCGGTCGCTCCGCCGCCGCTTACCGTTATGCCGGATACCTGTTTTCCGGTAAAGTCAACGACCGGCTCATCCGGCGAACTCAAAGGCGTTCCCATCACTTTAATCTCTGCAAGCGCCGGCCAGGAACCCGGAAACTGTCCGCTTCCCGTATTGCCTGTTATGCAGATTTTCACCTGTGAAATCTTCTTCTTCACATCCATCCGGTATGAATTTTCCGTAACATCCTGCGTCTCGCATTCTGCAGGAGAAACTTTGATTTCCTGTCCCGTTTCATCCGTCACAGCCGCATAAAACGTAAACGGGCGTCCCGCAGACTCAAAGTAAACTTCCAGCGTATCCGTATACGTACTCTCCGGCAATTCCATCGTTACCGTAACCGGGAAATTACTTCCTCCGTTCTGCCAGTTCTGCGCGCTCCAGACGCTTGACGTATTTCCGTCCGTAAGTTTTGCCAACTCTCCCTGTGCATCGCTTCCGTCACCGACTGATGCCCTTACCGTCATACTCTGCGCCAGATTTTCGTATGCCTCGCCTTCTCCCTCTTTTCCGTTTACTGTAATCTCCGTAATCTCAAGCGGATAACTCTGCGCATCTGAGGTGGTCATTGTCACCCGGACCTTACTTGCCGTACATCCTGCCGGAACCTCGATCTCCGTATTACTGGTCATCTCAAATTTCGTTTGTTCTTTTAACAGAACCCATGCCGCCGTACTTGAATTGTAATACTCCGCTTTCCATTTATACGGAATTGTACCTGCCCGCTGCGGACCCGATAGAATCATCTTACTCAGATGATACGTTTGTTCCAGATCGATCTCTAACGTATGAGGACCCGCTCCCTCCGCGATCCATGCGGTTCCCGTATCGCCATCCGTTATATTGGACAGGCTGCCCGTCTTTGTCGTAGAAACAGTCGTTACGGTCTTGTCTTTTGCAATATTTTCAATTTCCTGCGCGGTTCCGCCCGTGTTTTTTTCCAGATTCGTATAGGAAAACTCCTCGTATGCACGCTCTGCCAATTGCGCTAAATCGGCTCCGGACGGCTCCGTCTCAAACGCATATGCTCCGTCGGCATCATCCGATTTGCGGTTTACCCACTGATATTCCCATAAGAACCAGTTGCTCTCCGCTTTGGCATCCGCCGCATTCCGCTGCTCTCCTTTTAAATCCGCAATGCGGTTGCGAATCCAGATAGCCCAGCGTTCTTTATAAAAACTGTCTGTAAGACCCGCCCATTTGCGGTTGGAATAGTCCTTCAGACCGCCGCTGCCGCAAGGTCTCTCGCCCGCCCAGGTTGTTACCAGTGCACGGGCGTTAAATTCAAACAGGTCTTTTGTCCAGTCGTCGGCATCTGTAATCATTTTTCTGGACGCTTCTACCCATGTGCCGAGCATAAACTCATCTGTTGTGGAGAGAATCTCATCCGACAATTCAATTAATTCCAGAAAATCCGTCGATAATTTTTCAAACTCTTTCAGGTTTCTTTCGTTCTTTGCCTGCACCATCAGCCTGTGATATTCCACTGCAGCGTTGCACAGTACCTGTTCCGCCACGTCTGCCAGATCATATTGAAACGCAGGAGACGCTTGAAACGCTTCATAATTCTCCGCCAGAAGCAAAAGCGCCTGGTCCACTTCCGCCTTATCGTAAAGAATCGTACTGTGCCCCCATGAAGAAGCGGCGGTAAAGCTATCTGCCGGACGCGCATTGATTACGGTCTCCGCCGCCCCCTGGTACGTAATGCCTTTGTCCGCATAAGCAGTCTTTAACAAAATCTTCCACGCTTTCCACAGACTCTTACTTTCTCCGCCTGCCCTGCGCTCACCGTACTTTTTCAGCCACGCATAATAATCAATCGGATCTTTCGACCAGTTGGTGTCAAACATCAATTCATAAACGACAGGACTGTTTTCCAGGGCCTCCGCCGTAATACCGATTCCTGCCATATAGTTCGTGTTATGAAATGTGTCGATCGGATCGACGGCAATCACGGGTACTTCTCCGTCAAGCCCCATACGTCCGCCAAAATCATGCAGCATACAATATACCCACGGGGTTTCCCATCGCTCGAAATCATCTTTTTCACCTGGTTTCATATCCGCATGCAAAACCAGCGGCAGCGTTTTGGATTTATCCAGCTGAGACATTTTTGTCGCATCCAGGTTTCCCTGCCACTGCTGCATCACCCAAATAGCGTCTTTATCGCTCTTTAACATCTCTTTCTGTGCTTCGGAAAAGATCGCCGCCGTATCCAGGCCGCCCGTATTACCGCCCTCATGGAACGGGTCTGTCGCATAATAATGAGAGACATCCCCGAATACATTTTTCTGCTTTTCATAAAAAGTTTCCGCTACATCCGGAAAATAATTTACCTTGTTGTTTGCTTTATCTGCGTCCGTTAAATAAGTCTTGATCATGGTAGGACGCGTAAACCCGCTCCAGTTGCCCGTCGCAATCAGAACCGCGCCTTCGTTTTTCTCTGCAAAGGTTTCCGGAACCTGCCCGGCAAAGCCCTGGATCACCGGCGAAATCCCGTAAGTCTGCATACGGTCATGGATCCTGCGTCCAAGCTCCGTGCGCTGTTCAAACCAGGCATCCGGCAGCGGTCCGCCGACGCTGTAGAGATTCTGCATATAAAACCATGCAAAATACGCCGGACCGCAGATATAATCTTTGATTTCTTCGTCCGTATAATGAAATTCTTTTAATGTCTGCCGGAGAACTTCTTCCTGTCCCACAATATCCAGTACCAGGTTGATTCCGTTCATCGCGCACCAATCCAGAAATTCCTCGTATTCGTCCCAGTTCCAGAACGACATGGTATACGAATAGGTACAGAAATTCAGAGCATATCGATTTGCAAACTGCGCCTCTCTTACGACTTTATTTCCCACCGGTTTCAGCTCATCCAAATTGACATTCGATCCAAATAACGGATTGTAATCCACATTGACATAATTTTTCAGATAATAGTTAAATCCGGATGCCATGGCAAGCCCGCTGTTGCCGCGGATCACAATCGTAGAATCCGCTCCGTCCTTGATTTCAAACACGTCTTTTCCGTCTTCCAGGCTGTTTCTCATCTCAAACCGGAAGCTCTTTCTCCACTGCTCGCCAAGAACACGGCCGACCATGCTGCTCATTTCTTTTAAAACCTTCTGGTCGGCATACACCCGGTCGGATTCCTGACTGGATTTAAATTTATCCCACTCGATCTGCCAGCTGCTTCCCTGCCAGTCCTCTACCTGGATTCCGTCCGGCTCCGGCACCGTATCGCTGATCTTCGTTCCGTACAGTTCGATCTCTGATAAATTGGTTGCAAACGCGTCGGAATTATATGCCATATTTAATCTCAGATAAGACGCGCTGACATCGCCCAGCGTATAGCTGTCTCCTTCTGCCGTCGCCGGATCATTGGAAGTTTTGGAAATAATTTTATCGTAATTTTCCCCATCCGCAGACGCATAGACATAGTAGTTATTAAAAGAACCGTTCACGCGGTTAAAAATCTTAATCTGCGACAACTGATATGTACCGTCCAGCGTAATATCAATATAGTGATTATGGTCGTACATCCGTTTGAGATTATCGCCTTCCCCATTGCTTGGAATCGACTGCCAGTAAGTCTCCCGGTCTCCGTCCGCGATCAAAGCGGCTTCATGGCCGTTTGCATTTTTTGCTTTGATATGTTCTGCCGACAGACTGATTTTATTTTCGGCAGCCTTTACGGTTTCGGCATTCTGCATAAATCCAAAGTTTTGACATAATAAAGACAA
>OFGH01002165.1_pt1 | contig 11197 bp, 6 predicted proteins | sample 1521721 | NCBI WGS metagenome assembly OFGH01 (sample SAMEA3504132, study PRJEB24116) | mouse gut metagenome | biome: mouse gut; feature: mouse-associated habitat; material: faeces | place: Denmark | collected 2011
AAAGAAATCAACGACTTCAAGACCTCTGCAGTGGGTGCCATTGACGGCGGCCGCCTGTGCGAGGCGATAAGAATGGTACGCGAATTGCCGTCGGACATTGTGTCTTACGGTGTCCGATGCAAGCTTGACGATGCAACTGAGCATTATCGCTACATGTTGCGGTATTTTACTGATGGTGCAGCAGACCCGTCGCGTCGCCAGAATTACGACGACCTGCGTGCGGATTTACGCATGATTGTGGATTGCTGTGTGCGTGCCATGCTTTCGGAGGCAACGCCTACGTTGTATTATAATAATGTGCGTACATATGCCATGAATTCCGGGCGTGGCATCACCGATACTATAGATGAATATCTTGCTGCAATCGGTGAATTGTCGGCGACATTCGGAATAGACGACCGTGCAGAAACTTTGCGTAGGCATGCAGACGGCCTTGCCCATGAACTTTTCAATAGGGTGTGGACTACATTTCCTATGGAAAAATCTGCCTCAGAATGCATAGGACGGATATTTGGGCCGGACTCCACTGTGGCGCATGGCATGAGGATGCGGATGGTTGCCGCATTGGGTCTGGGGCTTATGGAATTTTACGATGTCCGTCGAATATGCCTTCTTGCCGATATACTCGATTGCGTGTCCGACGAACGTGAGGCTGAAGCCGCCGTGGCGTGGCTGTTGCTGGCGATGTTTCGTTACCGCAAACGCAGCCATCCTCGCAGTGTAGGCGAGCGTTTGGCCGCCGCGGCGGAGCATCCTTTGTGGCGAAAACGCATTCGGGCCATATACCTTGAGCTGCTGCGTGCGCGCGACACCGAACGCGTATCGCGGCAGATACGTGAGGAGATGATGCCGGACATAATGAAACTCGGCCGCGATATTATCGACATTCGTTCCATCGGTTCGGATGAGAATATGGAGCTTGACATCAATCCCGAATGGGAGGAACGTCTGCGTGAAAACGGAATGTACGACCGCATGCGCGAATTTTCAGAAATGACGGCAGAAGGCGCAGATGTTTTTATGGGGGCTTTCTCTCACCTGAAAAATTATCCATTTTTCAGCAATATCGATGCATGGTTCACACCTTTCGACGAGTCTCAGCAGGAAGTTTCCGACGCTCTTTCAGGCGATATGCATTCGTTCGTGGATATGCTCACACGTATGCCGATGCCTTGCGACAACGATAAGTTTTCGATACTGTTTTCGCTGTCGGCAGCTCCGGCCGACAAACGTGAAATGATAGGCCGCCAGCTTGAAAGCCAGCGTGTGGCCATGGAGCATGCCGGAGCTTTTATGAATGCAGGATCGGACAATGGCGGCAATGCACGCTCCTACGTTCAGAATTTATATCGTTTTTTCAAGTTGTATTCGCGCAGGAACGAGTTTTTCGACCCGTTTGCACATAAATTTTTCATTTACGGCATAGAGGAGCTTGATGGTGCGTTAAAAACGCCTGATATATTGAAGCCTATAGCCGAACTGCTGTTCAAAATACAGGCCTGGGAAGACTTGCGCAAGTGTCTTGACACGATAGCGTCGGTCGAGGAACCGACGCCGGAAATATATCAAAAGCGCGGTTATTGCTGCGAACAGCTGGGGATGGATGCCGAGGCTGCGGATAATTATGGTTATGCCGATCTTATGGACGGCACATCTGCATGGACTTTAAAGCGTCTTGCAGCCACTTTGCGACGTTGCGGCCGTTCTGTTCAGGCTGTCGATGTGCTTCGGCGGCTTTGCCGCATGCAGCCTGATTCATTGTCTACTGCCATAAATCTGGCATATGCTCTTATTGAATCCGGCGATTACGTGGCTGCGTCCGTACAACTGCGCGAGGTGGAAGAACGTGGTGGAGCTGGACGCAAGCTTGACAGGGATTTGGCATGGTGCGCTTTCATGTCCGGCGATATGGACACGGCCCGCGAACGCTACAGGAGCGTGCTTCACGATGCTCCCACCGCACAGGATTTTCTGAATGCCGGACATTTTGCCTGGGCTGAAGGCCGTATCGGTGATGCTGTAGTGCTATACCGCCGCACCATGAATGCCGATGGATTGGATATATCCGGGGTAGAACAGGCGATTAGGGCCGACTTTTCGGCGCTTAGTTCGGCGGGTGTGAATATCGGGGATTTGCCTCTTATTCTTGATGCTGTCGTTTTAGATATTGTAGATTAGGCCGATGCCTATCGACAGCATATCAGAAAAAGGAACTGACTTGTTGAGGAATTTTTGCCGAACGTATAAATCGCAGGTGGAGATTTCGTAATAAAGAGAAAGTTCACGGCCGAGCCGTCGCTTTTCGGCAGGTATCAGTAGTGAGAACCGTTGGCCTATGCCTAAATGGAAACGTATGCGGCTTGAAAATCCATAGTAACCGTCAGGGTATCGGTCCGGCTCCGATGTCCAAAAGTCGCTGTGCAGGATTGAATTGACAAATAGTGTGGCATAAATGGAAAAACCGGAGCAGACTGGGACAGTGCGCCGGAGCAGACTGGGACACTTTTGATGCTGCAAAGTTAATGATTTTTTCTGAGACTGTCGCCTTTTAGCTCAAAACGTATCGCTGAGTGCACCATCCGGTCGAGTATGGCGTCGGCGGCGGTGGTGTTTGTCTCCAGACAGTCGTACCAGTCGGAGACGGGGATTTGCGAGGCTATGATTGTCGCCTTGCGGCCGTGGCGGTCCTCGATGATCTCCATAAGGTCGAGTATCTGCTCGTTGTTGAGTTTCTTGATTCCGAAGTCGTCGATTATGATCAGGTCGTAAGAGGCTATCTTCTCGAAGAGCCTCTTGGTCTGACGCTCGACTCTTGCCATGGCGAGGTCTTCCATGAGTTTGAGGATGCTCCAGTAGCGGGTCTTGAAGCCGGATATGCAGGCATGATGTCCGAGGGCCGATGCGAGCCAGCTTTTGCCCGTGCCGGTGGCTCCGGTTATGATCACAGGAATGCCGCGCCTGATGTATTCGCCGGCACACATCTGGGTGATGTATGCTTTGTCAAGACCACGCGCAGAGTCGTATGCGAGTTCGTCGACTGACACCTGATAGCGGAACCGGGCGTTTTTGAGAAGCCGGGCATTCCGGTTTGCCCGGCGCATGTCGTGTTCTCCCTGAAGGAGAAGACGGAGTCCGTCCACGATGTTGAGTGAAGTTGCCTGACGTGTTTCCATCAGGCTCTGCCATGTCTGCGCCATTCCCGGAAGGCGCATCTGTCGGAGTTCAGAAAGGATTCTTTCCATTGATTGTGTTGTTTTTATGTAAATGGTGGATTATTATGCGAAAGCCGCTTTTCCGCGGATGTTGGAGTGATTTCCGGGAGGCGTCAGTTCATCGGCGTTCTCACGGAAGCCCTCGCATTGTGTCTTGATGAGAGCCTTGACGAACCTGTAGCGCAGATTGCCGTGGCAGACGGCTATGGTACATGCCTGACGGAACAGGGCCGGGTCGCTGTCGCGTTGGAGACTGAAGAAGCCCTGGGCAGTGCGGAAGTATACCTGTTCGGGCTGTCCTCCGGCGAATATGGCCTCTATTATTGTCTTGAACTCGGGGCTGATGCGTTCGGCTTTGGATATGAAGTACTCGGCGCTGTATGCGCGGTATTCCCTTGATTTTGGAGGAAGGTGCTCCTCGACATAGGTGTAGTCGTTGCGGCGGTATGAGCGCATGTGTGTGGCCACGCATTCTCCCGAGTGATATACGCGTACCTGCGTGGCTGTGAAGGTGACATCCACCTGCTGCCCGATCAGACGGTAAGGCACGGAGTATGAGTTGCGGTTCGCCCCGAAGGTGATGAAGCTGTTCGGGGCCACCTTCAGTGTGGCGCGGCGTTTGAACTCGAACGGAGCCTGCGGTAGCGGAGCCAGCATCGGTTTCTCGGAGGCCAGGAAGCACTCACGCCGCGAGTAATCGCAGCCGGTCAGCCGCTTCTGGTTATAGCGGTCGACAAGCTCAGCGACTGCCTCGTTTAGTTCTTCCAGAGAGTGGAAGATGCGGTTGCGCAGCGGGGCGTAGATATGACGGTAGGCCTTGTTGACGGCATCCTCGACCAGAGCCTTGTCCTTGGGCTTGCGAACTCTCGCGGGCTGTGCCACACACAGATAGTGGTTGGCAAGGTCGTTCATGCCTGTAGTCAGGTCAGGTTCGTAGGAATCGGCCTTCTTGACCGCCGATTTCAGATTGTCAGGCACCAGTATCTTCGGGACACCTCCGAAAAACTCCAGAGCCCTGACCGTGGCCATCAGAAACTGCTCTATCCCCTGTGACCGCACGCACATGACAAAAGTCATGCCCGAGTACGGCATTATGGCCACATACGTCTCCACAAACACCTCCTCCCCTGTGTCAGTGTCAATATACGACAGACGGTCCCCGGCAAAGTCAATCAGCATCTTCTGTCCCGGCTGATACAGGTCGCGAAGTAACGTCGAGGGAGTGACCGCTTTCATATGCTGGGATATGTGATAGCGGAACTGCGACAGGCTGTAGCCGTCGGGGTGATCTCTGCGGTATTCCTCCCATAACAGCTGCGATGTGACATGCGGTTTTTTCAGTTCTTTCTCCAAAGCGGGCAGAAGTTCCTTCAGAACTTCCATCCGCTCATCGCAATACGCCGGGCTGCCCCCGTTGAAACGGTGGTTCAGAACCGTGTCCTCCAGCGCTATAAGTTCGCGTGTCGTAAGAGGGTCCGCCTCAGCTATCGACTTGTAGCGGCTGACTGTGTTCTTGCTGATATGGAGCGCTGAAGCAATTGAACGGATCGATTCCTTTTGCGACAGGCGTATCAGCACCTGCTTGATGATATTCATGCTTATCGGTTGTGTTGCCATGGCTATATTCCTTATTTATGGGAATATAGCTGAAAATCATCAAAAGTGTCCCAGCATGCTCCGGTTTTTTGCGCCAGGCGCCCGACAGCCAGAGACTTGCGTCAGAGCGACTGTCCCAGCATGCTCCGGTTTTCTGCGCGGCGCGGCGTGCTTTCGGCCATTTGTCCCAGCATGCTCCGGTTTTTACGCCTGTCGACCCCGAACTCAGGACGCAATTAGCTGATAATCAATCCTGCCTTCCGGCTCTAAAATGCAGATTTCGGCACTGTTTTATGCCTCCCATGCTGTCCCAGCATGCTCCGGTCTCTCCAGGTGTCGTCGTGTGTTCGGTCGCGGTGTCGTACTGGAGGCCGGAGCCATAGCACACCTCGGCGTTGAACATCTGACAGGTGGCGAGGGTTTCGTCCGATTCTATCAGGTTGATAATGTCGAAAGGCATAAGGTTTGTGGCACCCCACGGCATATATGCGTGGTTGTCGGAGAGGATAGTCGGCGAAGTACCGTCTTTAGACGCTTGCATAGCAAGAATTTCGCCGTCTTCCTTGAAAACCGGCTTCGGCCCGGTGAAAGCTGCCGAGGCGCGGACGTTGGGTAGAGTTTCGACAGAACTAAAAATAAGCTGCTCCATAATCTTGAGGGTTGTGGTGCCACAAAATTATGGAGCGAGTATGTGGGGCGAAAAGACGCCTTATTAACGATATGATATTATCCGTTCTTCAAGATAAGAATCTCCCTCCTTCCCATTTTCATCAATCATTACTGCTCTCCGTTTAATCCAGTTTCCTTTGTTATCAAACTTATAATCGGAAAAATGCAGCTTTCCCCCGTAAGACCAATTATTATTAGACCCGGCAAAAATAACGAATAGCGATAAATCAGATACAAGTCCATTTTCATCTAATGTTCTAATGTATTTGGTGTCATAGACGAGATAGTATTGAAAAATTTTAGCAACATCATTTTCCCAAGTAAGGTCGAGAGTGAATTTATTAGGTGCCTGTGGCTTGAAATTGATAGATAACAAGCGACCTAAATCATCTCGAACAATATCAGCAATAGGCATGTCGGTTTTGAACATTGTAGAATCGCTTATTGCCTGTTGACAATATACTTTTTCAAGACTTCCGTTGTTTTGGAAAAACAAAAGCGGTGTAGGCAAGCCCGATTTGCTACGATAATCAATGCTCACGATTTCGCCCTTTGCATCGAAAGCAAGAACATCGTTATATGACTGGGCTTGGCTTGATAAGGCAAGTAGAATGACTGAAAAGAAAAATAGGAATTTCTTCATAATCGGAACGAGTTTGAGTTATGTGGGGCGAAAAGACGCTTATTCGTCTATAATAACGGTTTCTTCTTCGATTTCGGGTTCATGGCGAAAAAGTTTGTTTATTAAGGATATTGGCATTGATGTTACCTCTATTGCACCTCCTTCGATAACATTGTTTAATGTTGGAGCCATAATAAAATCCCCGTTTATTTCGGTAGCGATGGCCTTTAATAGATTCCGCTCTGTGAAGTCTTGAAAAGCCAGTGTAGTTTCCGTAGGCTCGCCATTGTCAAGTCTAAAACCGACAACAGGGATATTGCCATAGAGGGGTTCGATATGTACGGATGCCTCGGCAATATTGGCCTGAAATGTATCGGTAGTATCCTTAATGCCGAATACAATAGTATCATCGCTCTGTAATCCGAAAAACCATCCATAAGGCCTTGGTAGAGATGTAAGATGCAGAAATTCAGCAACCTTATATAATTGTTCCAGAGTACAGTTGCTTTGTTCATAAAGCAACGAGCCATTAGCTAACTGAAAATTCTCGGATTCATTGATTAGACGCACGGCATTGAACATAGGTTCTAATAACTCCATCGTCGCACTACCTTGACTGACGACAGGAGTAAAAGTAACAGACCAATGCACGGCATATTTAGTGTCTAAATCGACTTGCAACGTATAGGGTAAGTCTGTGAAATTTATCTTGGCTTGCAATGGCGCAAACGCAAATAATATCAGTAGTAATACAGCGAGTTTCTTCATAATCGGAAAGAGTTTGAATTATAGGAGAATAAGTGTCTTTATAAAAATATATGCCCTCGGTATAGGTTAAGTATGATGAATGAAGATAAGGTAAGGAGTATCAATGCTCCCCATATTGCAATTAGATACCAAACAGCTTTGGATTTGCCATTTTGTGTAAATGACTTATAGAAAAGATATAAGCCATAAATAACGCAAAATGGATAAAGCAACAGCGGTATAGCAGTAAAAGCTCTATTAAACCATATGGTAACAAAAATCACATAAGCGATGAACGGAGTTGCGAAAAGCGGTAGAGCCGAAAAAATAGCGAAAGCAAAAATGCCGGTAGGACAATTATATTCTTTTTTCAGCTTTTTATAATACAGATAAGCTATTATGGGGAATCCGATAACCCATAATAGAGAAGATGCTAAAAAGAATATAATAACTTCCATACGCGAAGTTACGAATAATCGGCGAGATAGGCGGCACGATTATAGGAAAACTTCGAGGCCGTTTATGCGGAAAATGCAGACGAGGCGGATTTTCCGGATCTGGCCGGAGGTTAGTAACGTGAGTTCGGGATAAGAATTTTATTTTTTTCAACCAAGCAAAAGACATAGAGTATTGGGCGGCCTGTCAAGGTCGCCTGATTTATTTGTACAGGCTGGAGTTAATCCCAGAGGACAAGTTGCCCGCTTGACTCGGGTACCTCAAAGTCGAAGTTCACTTCCGGCTTTGTGGCGAAGAAACAATACGCGCCCATTGCCGCAAGCAGGTTCATGAGGAAGTTGTGTACACTACGGTGGCGGGAGTGGACGAGCTGCGCCACATTCTTCAGCATGTCGTTTATGGATTCGATGATGCTCCTTTTACGAAGCATCATCTTGTCATAGAACGGCATGAGACGCTGTTTCATGTTCGAGCGAAGGCCTGTCACAATATGTATGCCGTCATCCCGGAGATGTCCGAAAAGAGACTGCGATATATATCCCTTGTCAGCATATAGTTTTCCGAACACCCTGTCAGTCAGCGTGTCAATAACAACCTCGTTGCGGTCGTCCACATTGGCGCGTGTTAGTACAAAGTTGATCAGTTCGCCTTTTTCGTTACATAGCAGATGCAGCTTGAAGCCGACATACCATCCCATAGTGCTCTTCCCTTTGGCCGCGATATCCTTGAACACCTTCATGTTGAACTGGCGCTTGTTGTGTATGACCGGAATGCAGGTGCTGTCCACAAAACTTATCCCCGTGCACTCGCCGAAACAAGCGAGCCGCAGGAACATGGTCAGAGCCACGAAACATCGGGGCATGACCTCCACGAAGCGGTTGTAGGAGAATGTCTGCGGAAACAGATGCTTCCAGTGAATGCGCACACATCCCAGATAATAGTGCTTGAAGTTTCGGTACGAATTGAAGTGGAAACAGATCAGAATCGTGATGACTTCGGCATCCGACATCATGCGCTTTCTTTTCCGTTTTGGAGCGTCAGTTGTGGACGGAAGGGTGTTTTTTGCCATCTCAACCTCAAATTCCTTGCAGAAATCATCGGCAATACAAAAAATTTCTGTAACTTTACTTTCGGTAATCATGATATAGTATTTATTGTTTGGTACCTCTAAATTACTAAATATCAATGATGCTACCAAAAGAATCGGCAACTTTTTCAAGCTGCCGATTCAATTGTTTCATGGCGTTCCTTATCCCGAACTCGCGTTACAAGATAGCGCCCGCAGGTGCCTACGAAACCGCCGCAACCGGCGATGAGCATTGCTTTAATCATAGTGGGATGTATTTTGTATGTATGATAATAGTTTGTATGAATGGTCGTGCGGTATATCTATTAAACATTGTCGCCTGCGTTTTGTTCTTCGTCGGCGGAAAGACCTTTGCTGCCGTGGAAGAATTTGTCGAGATGGCGTTCTTTGAAGTTCTGGAGTATGACCCAGAAGTCGGGTACAAAAAGCGTGCCTACGATGGCGTTGACAGCCATGCCGAATACTACGGCGGCTCCGAGGGCGATGCGGCTGCCTGCTCCGGCGCCTGTGGCAAAAAGCATAGGCATAACGCCGAACACGAATGCGAGAGCTGTCATCATGATGGGGCGGAAGCGCACGCGGCCTGCGTCCATGGCCGCGCGGCGTATGTCCTGACCGGCGGCGCGGTAGTCAAGGGCGTATTCCACGATGAGTATGGCATTCTTTGCCGAAAGGCCGAGCAGCAGTATGATGCCTATCTGTGTGTAAATGCTGATGCTCTGGCCCATGAACATGCACCCCACGACTGTGCCGAGCACGGCGGTGGGCATGGCGATGATTACTGCCACAGGGTCGGTGAGGCTTTCGTATTGGGCGGCCAGAACGAGCAGCGTTATCACCACGGCCAGTATGAGCACGAAAGTGACGGTGGTGCCGGATTGTGTTTCCTGATACGCCTCGCCGGTCCATGCGTAGGAGTAGTTGGAGCCGAGGGTGCTGTCGATTATCTGTTCCATTGCCTTTATGCCGTCCGAGGAACTTATGCCTTTCGCGGGGGTGGCGGTGAGCGAGGCTGTAGTGTACATGTTGTAGCGGCTCACGGACGGAGCGCCCAGCGATGGCTCTATGGTGGTGAATGCCCCGAAAGGCACCATGTCGCCCGAGGCGTTGCGCACGCTCAGAGACATGACGTCGTCGATCTGTCCGCGCGACACTTCGTCGCCTTTGAGCGTCACCTGGTAGACGCGCCCGAACTCAACGAAGTCGTTGACATAGCTGCCGCCCATGAACGCCGACAGCGTGCCGTACACGTCCTCGAGTGTGAGGCCGCGCAGTTTCACCCTGTCGCGGTCGATACTTAGGGTGTACTGCGGCACAGCGCCCTCGTAGAGCGACGATACGGATGCGATGCGTTTGTCGGCGCGTGCGGCTTTCTCTATGTCGCCGAGCGCCTGGAGCATGGCCTGGGGGCCGTGGTTGTTGATATCGAGCAGCTGCATTTCAAGCCCGGACGAGGCTCCGAGGCCGGGGATGGCCGGCGGGTTGAGGGCAAAGACAATGGGTTCCTGCATGGTGGCTCCGATGCGTTCTATTTTTTCAATTACGGACTGCACGTGTTCGCTTTTGGGCTTGCGGTCGGTCCATGGCTTGAGCACAACGAACATTGAACCGAGATTTGTGCCGGCGCCTCCGCTGAGAAAGCTCTGTCCTGACACGGAAATCACGTTTTTGACTTCAGGCAGGGCGGAAATGCTGTCTGAAAGCTGTGCCATCACGCGGTCGGTGCGGTCAAGAGCCGCTCCTGTGGGCAATTGTACGGAGGTCAGGCAGTAGCCCATGTCTTCAGATGGGATGTAAGATGTGGGCCAACGCATGAAACCGAAAAATGCGGCTCCTGTGATGGCGAAATATATGAGGATGGCCACCCACGGACGGCGCACGAAGCTGCCTACAGCCTTCATGTAGGCGGCTGTGGCGCCGTTCTCGGCCTTGTTCCACCAGCGGAACAGGAAGAAGCGGTTTTTGCCGGTTACGGGCTTGAGGAACAGGGCGCACATGGCAGGGGTGAAAGTAAGTGCGTTGAAGCCCGAGAATGCCGTGCTTATGGCTATGGTAAGCGCAAACTGCTTGTAAAGTTCGCCTGTGATGCCGCTTACGAGTGCTGTGGGGATGAATACGGAAAGGAGCACGAGCACTTCTCCGACAACCGGACCCTGCAGTTCTTTCATGGCTTTCTCAGCGGCCTGGCGCGGATTCAGTTTTCCTTCGTCAAGAAGGCGTGAACAGTCCTCCACTACCACTATGGCGTCGTCCACGACTATGGCCACGGCAAGCACGAGGCCGAAAAGGGTGAGCGTGTTGATGGAGAACCCGAGCAGTTTCATCACCGCGAAGGTGGAGATGAGCGATACGGGGATGGAAAGCATCGGGATGATGACCGCACGCCAGCTCTGCAGAAACAGCAGAATTACTATCATGACGATAAGCGTGGTTTCGAGCAGTGTCACGAGCAGGTCGTCGATGGATTCGGTCACGAAATCCGTGGAGTTAAGGAGGACGCGGCAGTGTACGCCCTCGGGAAAGTATTCCGAAAGGTTGTCGAGCTCGGTTTCTACGCCTTTCGCCACCTCGAGCGCGTTGGCGCCCGGTAGCTGGTATATGCCTATCAGTGCGGCCTGCTTGCCGTTGACGCGTGCCACCTGCGAGTAGGTCTGGCTTCCGAGTTCCACGCGTGCTACATCGCGCAGACGCAGCACTCCGCCGTTGTTGTCGGTGCGCAGCACTATGTCTCCGAACTGGTCGGCTGCGGTCAGGCGTCCGGGCGTCGTGATGGTGTACTCGAACGCTTGTCCGGAGGATGCGGGCGAG
>OFGH01002166.1_pt1 | contig 11196 bp, 8 predicted proteins | sample 1521721 | NCBI WGS metagenome assembly OFGH01 (sample SAMEA3504132, study PRJEB24116) | mouse gut metagenome | biome: mouse gut; feature: mouse-associated habitat; material: faeces | place: Denmark | collected 2011
ATATAAAAATATATCGGGAGATATATTGACAAATTTCAAATATTGAGATAGGAGGAAGTTACTATGTCAAAAATCTATCGCCGTTCCGGTGAAAATGCTGCGCCCTGCAGCGATCCGATTCCGCTCTTTGTTGATGGAGTCTATCACGTAATCCATTTAAGTCCCCCCTGGGATTCATTGGGATATATTACACCGGAGATCCGCAGCAAGGATACACAGCGGCATATCAGCAGTACGGATCTGGTAAACTGGACAGTACATGAGCCGGCTCTTTATCCGGGCAATCCGGGAGAAGTAGACGAGGATGGCTGTTGGACCGGAAGTCTGGTCCGCAAGCGCGATGATGGCGTGTTCTATCTGTTTTACTGTGCCTTTGACCATGATGCCGGGAATCCTCAGAAGATTTGCCTGGCGACAAGCGAGGATGGTTATCGTTATACAAAGCGCTCGGACTTTCCGATTCTTCGTCCGGCTTCTTATCTGGAACAGATTGATTATCGGGATTCTTATGTGTTTTGGAATGAGGATGAAGAAATTTACTGGATGGTGCTTGCAGCGAGATACGAAAGCGGCGGCCCTTTCCACAGAAAAGGAGTGATTACCTACCGGACCTCTGAGGATCTGTGGAACTGGAGCGAAGATCATATCTTGTATGCCCCCTGGTATATGATTTGTCCGGAATGCCCGGAGATGTTTAAGATGGGGGACTGGTGGTATCTGTGCTATTCTCACTTTGATCAAAATGCAAAAACTACATATAGGATTTCAAAAAGCTGTCATGGACCCTGGCGTACGCCAAGCCTGCCGGGCTTCGACGGAAGACGCTTCTATGCGGCAAAATCTCTGACAGACGGAAAGCGCCGCTTCCAATGGGGAAATATCTATGAGCGGGAAGGGCTCAATAATGAAGGAAAGTGGACATATGCCGGCGACATGGCAATACCTCATGAGCTGCTGCAGCGGGAAGACGGCTCCCTGGCGGTCTGTGTGCCTCATGAGATTGTAGATTCTTTCCATAAGCCTGTGGCAAAAGAATTCTCCCCGGTTATGGGAACATGGGAACAGGGAGAGGACTTTGTAAGGGTAGAATCTACGGCGACCTTTTCTTATGGATTTTTTAAAGAAGAGAGCAGAGATGCCCTGATGTTCCATGCAAAGCTGACATTAGAGGATGGTTATGGCGCATTTGGCCTGCTTCTTAAGAGTACGGAGGGACTTTCTCCTTCCTGGGAACTGATTTTTGAGCCCACCCGCTCCCGCGTAAGCATCACCCGTTATCCCTGTGCACTGGATCCCTTCTGGGAAACCCTGAACCCGAAGGTAAAGGATGCGCCTATGGAGGTGGACGGACCCAGAACCATTGAACGTCCCATTCATATTGAGAGAGGAAAAGAGATTGATGTGAAGGCCTTTGTGGATGGCTCCTTTGTGGAATGCTTTGTAAATGATGAGCTGGCCCTTTCCTTCCGGATCTATGATCCCTATGGACAGCCTTTCCACAAGTTTGGATTATTTGTAGAAGACGGAACCTTAGAGGTGACAAATATAAAATTAAATGAAGAAGACTAAGTTTCGGTCTTAAGTGAAATAATGTATAAAAAGGAGAAGTTTATGGCAATATTCAGAAGATTATCAAACGGCCTTTCATGCGGAGATTCCATTCCGTTTTATCATGATGGTGTGTATCACTTGTTTTTTCTGTCGGTTCCGGAAAATACAGTTCGTTATCCGGAGCGCGTCCGGAACACCTGGCAGCACGTGATTTCGAGAAATTTGACTGACTGGGAGGAGCTTCCGCCGGTACTGCTTCCCGGAGACGGGACAGAGCTGGATCAGGACGGATGCTGGACGGGGTCTGTGATTTATGCGGATGGGAAGTATCATATTTTTTATACGGGATATCACATTGATTCGGAATTTCCGCAGACTATCTGCCACGCGGTAAGCGACGACTGCATTACCTTTACCAAGGATCCCAAAAGTCCCCTGATTGTTCCGGATACAAAATATTATGAGAGCATCGACTGGCGGGATGCCTACATTTTTTATAATGATGAGGAAGAATGTTATTGGATGCTGATTGCGGCCAGAAAAAATGAAGGTCCTTCCAATCGAAGAGGTGTGGTAGTATTGTATACCTCTGCGGATTTGGAGCATTTTGAGCACAGGGGAGTTATTTACGAGCCCTGGCATACCAACTGTCCGGAATGTCCGGAAATGTATAAGATGGGAGACTACTGGTATCTGGTATATTCCAGATTCTCGGAACGGGCACAGACCATTTACCGCGTATCAAAATCACCGTATGGGCCGTGGAGAACTCCAAAATTTGATGGTATTGATAACCGCAGATTCTATGCGGCGAAATCTCTTCTGGATGATCGGGGAAGAAGAATTTACTTTGCCTGGACGCCGGAACGGGAAAAGAAGTCCGATAACGAGCTGTGGCAGACGGGCGGCGACTATGCTGTTCCTCACCAGGTGATTCCTATGGAGGACGGCAATCTGAAAATTGTAATGCCGGAGGAGATTTGTGCATATTTCCGGAAAAAGAAGCTGTCATACTCTTTTACAAAAAGGCTTGGAACGATCCGGGAATATGGGGATAAGGCACTGGAGGTTTCTTCAATCGGCACTTTGTCGTATGGATTCTTCGATGTGGAGCAGAAGAACCTGATGCTGGAGTGTAATATCAAGGCTTCGGACTGTGCGGATTATTTCGGACTGACGATCAATACGGATGAAGATATAGATAATGGATATTTGTTAGCTTTTAACCGTGCAACTCAGATGGTATCCTTAAATAAACTTCCTGCGCCGTTGGATCCGTTCTGGTCTACTCTGTCCGGAAAACCCATTATTCCGGCCGAAGTGGACGGACCGCGTGTCTGTGAAAAGACATTTCCATTTCAGGATGGTGATATCATTCCGGTTAAGTGTGTGCTGACAGATACCATGATCGAAATATTTGTAGGAGAGCAAGTGGCATTTTCTTACCGGACCTATCAGGAGATGCCGTACCGAATCGGTGTGTTTGCGCAGGACTGCAATGTGGAATATCATAATATTTCGTTTACATTTTGTGAATAGGATTACTTTATACCATACATGAAGGAGGCTCCTTCAGGATATGACTGAACGGAAATAAAACAGCAAATTGTACAGTATCCCAAAAAGGAAGAGGAATATCCTCTTTCTTTTTGACGTTCTAAACTATAAGGGAGAAGTGTAATTGCGGAAAGTGGGTAATTTTAAACAAAAAGTCATGTTTTTATAATTATTTCTACGAAAATTATAAATACAGAAGAAAAATTGATCTCTATAATAAACATAATGAGAAAAAAAGACAAAAGAAGGTGAAAAGATGGGGAAGATTCTTTTGGAAATGAAGCATATCAGCAAAAGCTTTGGAGCGGTCCAGGCCCTGAAGGACGTTTCCATAGATCTGCATGAGGGAGAAGTACTCGCCCTGATGGGCGAGAACGGAGCCGGGAAATCCACGTTGATGAACATCCTGAGCGGTTCCTTGCTTCCCCAGGAGGGCGAGATCTATGTGGAAGGCCAGAAAGTCAGCGTCACGGACCCGGTGACCGCCAAAAAGCACGGCATTGCTAAGATCCACCAGGAGCTGCAGGTAGTACCGGAGCTGAACGTGGCCGAGAACATCTTTCTGGGCCGCTGGTTCAAAAAGAAGCTGCCGGTTGTGGACTTTGAGAACATGATCACAGAGACACAGAAGTACCTGGATATGCTGGAGCTTGACGTAAAGCCCACCCAGAAGGTAAAGGATCTGCGTATCGGAGAGCAGCAGCTTGTGGAGATAGCCAAGGCCCTCTCCTTAGACGCCCGGATTCTTGTTATGGATGAGCCGACCTCCGCCATCAGCGAAAAGGAAGCGGAAAAGCTCTTTACCATCATCCGCCGGCTTCGAAGCGAGGGACGGGGCATTATCTACATTACCCACCGCATGGAGGAGATCTTCAAGATTGCCGACCGCCTCACCGTTATGAGGGACGGCGCATACATCGGCACGGTCAATGCGTCCGAGACAGATACCGACGAGATCATCCGCATGATGGTAGGCCGTGATGTGAGCGAGCAGTATCCCAAGGACCCCACGGAAAAGGGAGATGTGGCCTTTGAAGTAAAGGATCTCACCTACACGCCGGCGCCGGGAAGCTTCCGCCGCTCCCTTAAGAATATATCCCTGAAGGTGCATCACGGGGAAGTTCTGGGAATCGCAGGACTGGCAGGGGCCGGAAGAACCGAGTTCTTTGAGTGCGTGGCAGGGGTTCACGCAAGGGAAGTCACAGGAGAGATTTATATAGAAGGAAAGCCCGTAAGCATACGAAAGCCGGGAGACGCCATACGTGCGGGAATCTCCTTTGCCACAGAGGATCGCAAAGGCAGCGGACTGGTATTGCAGCGTTCCATCGGAGAAAATATTTCCCTTCCTCTTCTCCGTCAGTTCAGCAAATATTTTGTGATGGATCTAAAGAATGAGGGAAGGGCCTGGGAAGAGCAGATAGAGGCCCTCAAGGTAAAGGCTCCGGGAAGCAGGACCCTGGCAAGCGCCCTGTCGGGAGGAAATCAGCAGAAGGTGATTCTGGCCCGCTGGCTTTTGACCAAGCCGAAGCTGCTTCTCCTTGATGAACCCACCAGGGGCATTGACGTGGGCGCCAAGGCGGAGATTTACCAGCTTATCAATAACTTGGCCAAGGCGGGGATGGCGATTATCGTCGTGTCCTCGGAGCTGCCGGAGGTCATCGGGATTTCCGACAGGATTGTGACCTTCTGTGAGGGAGAGCTGACAGGCGAATTTCTGCAGGCGGAGGCTACCCAGGAGAAGCTGCTTCACAGCGCTACAAAATAAGTTGTGTAAACGGCGGCGCCTGTGCGGCATGGGCGCTGCGGAACTTGAATGATAGGGAGAGGCAGAGATGAAAACAGACCAGACAAAGGTATTAATAAAGAAAATGCAAAGTGTAATTGCGCTGATCCTCATATTTATTGTGGCAAGCGTAATCTGTGTGCAGGATGGAAAAAATGTGTTTCTGGATGCCAGAAACCTGATGAATGTGCTTCGTGCCGTGTCGGAAAACGGCATTATCGCTATCGGTATGACCATGATTCTGATTTTGGGCGATATTGATCTTTCCGTAGGCTCCGTGGTGGGTCTGGTATCCACCGGCTGCGCGGCTCTGATGGTGTGGAACGGCCTGGGCTTTATACCGGCAGTTCTGGCAAGCCTGCTTATCGGAGCAGCCTTCGGCTTCTTTAACGGCATCTGCATTACGAAGCTGAAGTTACAGGCGTTTATCGTCACCCTGGCCAGTATGAACATTGCAAGAGGACTTGCAAGATTCTGGGCAAACGGCGTCGGGATTCCCCTGACCTACGGCAAGGGAGAAGGACTTGCGCCGCCCCAGTTTGAGGTACTCCAGATGCGTATCAACGGGCTGATACCCGTACCGGCCATTATTTTCCTGATACTGCTTCTGATTTTCCATTTTATTATGACAAGGACGCGGTTCGGCCGTCAGCTCTACGCCATCGGCGGCAACCGTCAGGCATCCTATCTGGCAGGCATCAATGTAGATCGGATCAAGCTGTTTACCTTTATGCTGTGCTCCATGCTGGCGTCCGTGGCAGCCATGATTCACGCGGCGCAGATAAGCCAGGGCGGACCGAACGAAGGTTCCGGCTACGAGCTGAATGCAGTAGCGGCCTGCGCCATCGGCGGGACCAGTCTGGCAGGCGGCAAGGGAACCATGCTCGGAACCCTGCTCGGAGCGCTGATTCTGGGTATGTTAGACAACGTACTCGGATTGAAAGGCGTAAACTCCAATCTGCAGCTGATGGTAAAGGGCTTCCTTATCATCATCGCCGTATTTATGCAGGCGGAGCGGAAGGAGTAACAGTTATATCATTACAGTGCGCAATCTGCGGGGGTTGATCGATAGCAGCCCCTTGCAGATTAAAAAATAAAAAGCTATCGAAGAAAGAGGAAAGTATGAAAAAGAGAATTTTAAGTGTGGTACTGTGTACGGCAATGCTGGCAACCCTTTTAGCCGGCTGCGGCAGCAAGGCGGAAGAACCGGCGGCAGCAGAGCCTTCCGGCACCGAGGAGCAGGCGGAAGAGCCGGCGCCGGCAGAGACCGAGGAGCCGGCAGCGGACGCAGGAGCAGAGGCAGGCGCAAAGGACAAATATGTGATTGGTATGTCACAGTGTAACTTAGGCGAGCCCTGGCGTGTAGCTATGAATGATCAGATTGCGGCGGCGGCGGAAGCACATCCCGAGTTCGAGATTATCTACGCAGACGCAGCACAGGATAACTCCAAGCAGATCGCTGACATCGAGAACTTTGTACAGATGGGCGTGGATCTGATTATCACCTCCCCCAACGAGGCGACTCCTCTGACCAATGCGGTTACCGCAGCATATGAGGCAGGAATCCCGGTTATCCTTCTGGACAGAAAGATTGACGGAGACGGATATACACAGTTTATCGGCGCAGATAACGTGGCAATCGGAAAACAGGTAGGCGAGTATGTGGCAAACACACTTCTTCCCGACGGAGGAAAGGTTTGCGAGATCAAGGGTCTTGAGGGAACTTCCGGCGGTATCGACAGAGACAATGGCTTCCGCGAGGGAATCAAGGCAAATCCCAAGGTAGAGATCGTAGCGGCCAACAATGCGGACTGGCTGCGTGAGAAGGCTATCACCGTTGCGGAGGAAATGCTGCAGACCAATACCGAGATCGACCTGTTCTACTGCCTGAACGATCCGATGGCAGAGGGCGCTTACATTGCGGCCAAGAACGCAGGACGCGAGCAGGATATCATCTTCATCGGCGTTGACGGACTTCCCACACCCGACGGCGGCATCCGCAGCGTAATGGAAGGCAGATTAAGCCTGTCTATGGTATACCCCACCGGCGGCGCAGAGGCAATTGAGAGCGCATATCAGCTTCTGGTTGAGGGGAAGGAGCTTGAGAAGGAAATCACTCTGGAATCCGAGATTATCACTCCGGAGACAGCTCCCGATCTGTTAAAGAAATACGGCGGCGAATAAAAATATTGCTACGGCATAAAAACTGCCTGCAAGGGAAGCGGCCCATCTGTGTACAGCAGGTGGGCCGTTTTCGGACTGCGGCTTTGATGCTCCCTTTCCCTTTGTGCTTTTTAGTTCACATAATACTTGACGGGATGCCGTAAATTTTTTAGTATAACTACTATACTCTGACGTGAAGGCGGGTGTTTATGAAAAACCTACAGGAATTGTTATTCACAAAAAATTTAAGGCGCTCGTTTCTGGTCTTTACCTTTACGGCAGTTCTGTCCGTAACCCTTGTGCTTACTATGACGGGCAGCAGGATTTATATAGACTCCATTGAGGAGCATGCCTATGCCAGCACGGCGGAGATGCAGAATCAGGTGCAGAAGTCCGTGGATCTGAAGCTGGAGGACATTGAGAAAACGCTGAAGCTTTTAGGGGAAAGCCGGGCGGTTCAGGGATATCTTGTGGTGGATGAGGATCGGGAGCAGGGAAAGCGGGTGGAGCTTGAGACAGAGGTCCGCAATCTCTTGCTGGAATACTCCGCCGTTCACCGGGATTATCTGAACATCGTATTGGCAAGCAGCCTGGGGCATTATCTGTCCAACGATTCCTACCGGATTCAGAAGCAGGATTTAAGCGAAGAGAAATGGTATCAGGATGCGGTCCGGGCGGAGGGGCGTCCGGTGGTGATCAGCACCTCCATCGGGCGGAACCTTCAGGACTGGAGAAATTACAGCTCCGACAGTTATGTTTCCGTGGCCCAGGCTATCTATGGGACAAAGAGCCGGGAGCTTATAGGAGTGGCTCTGATTGATTTGGATAAGCGAAGCATCCAGAGCCTGGTGGGGGATATCACCCTGGGGCAGACGGGCTTTGTATTTATTATGGACAGCAAGGGAAACATTCTCTATACCCCGGAGAATAAGGTGGTCTACCGCATCAACCCGGCCTGGTTCTTAGAGGCTCAGAGCGGAAGCTTCAAGTGCAGGATTCAGGAGGACCAGTACCGGATCATCTACAACCAGTCGGAATATACCAGGCTGACCACCGTAGGACTTTACGATATGGGAAAAACCATAGAGGGCGTTTCCCGGGTTCAGCGGGTGTCCGTTCTGCTGGCCGTTCTCTGCTGCGGGGTGGCTCTTGTATGGTCGGCACTCTTTTCCAAAACCATTACCACGCCTATTTCCAACCTCTCATGAAGCGGGCACAGACAGGAGATCTGACGGTGCGGTTCGACAACCATTATCAGGGGGAAATCGGCCAGCTTGGGGATGCCTTTAACGCTATGGTGGATAAGATCAATGAGCTGCTCCGCCTGGTCTATGCGGAACAGAAGCAGAAGCGGGAGGCGGAGATGAAGATTCTCCGGGAACAGATAAAGCCCCATTTCCTCTACAATACCCTGGACAGTATACAGTGGATGGCAAAGCGGTATCAGGCGAAGGACATTGTGGAGACGGTCCGCGCCCTCTCCAACTTTTTCCGCATCTGTCTGAGCAGCGGCAAGGAATACATAACTTTGCGGGAGGAAATGTCCCTGGTGCGCAGCTATCTGGACGTACAGAAGTTCCGGTATGAGGATTTGTTTGAATACGAGCCTTTCTGCCCGGAGGAGCTTTTGGGCTGCGAAGTACCCAGGCTGATCATTCAGCCTCTGGTGGAGAATGCCCTCTATCACGGAATCAAGGAATCGGATCAGGAGCGGGGAAATATCCGTATCCGGATAGAAAAAGAGGAGCCGGATATCCTGCTGATTCTTGTGATGGACGACGGGGCGGGAATGAGTGCAAAAGAGTGCGGAAGGCTTAACAAAATCCTGCGGATGGAGGAGCGTCCCGAGGAGATAAGAGCCTTTGGGGTGCGCAATGTTCACGACCGGATTCGCTTTTCCTATGGGGAGGCTTACGGTCTTTTCTACCGGCCGGGGACGGGAGGCGGAACTATCGCTGAGATACGGCTTCCGCTGAAGGGCCGGCGTGACAGAAATACGGAGGAAAAAGACGATGTGGAAAATCGTGATTGCGGATGACGAGCCGAAGATACGCCAGGGTCTCAGGGAGCTGGTGGAAAGCTTTGATCTTCCCCTAAAGGTCTGTGGAGAGGCGAAAAACGGGCTGGAGGCGCTCCGCATAGCGGGGGAGGAGCAGCCGGATATTGCGCTGGTGGATATCTGTATGCCGAAGCTGAACGGGCTGCAGCTTTTGGAGCAGATCCGCAGCGTGCGGCCGGAGTGCCGGACCATCATCGTATCCGGCTACAATGAATTTTCCTATGCCAAGGAGGCGATGGCTCTGGGGGTGCGCAGCTATATTCTGAAGCCCATTGAGGAGCAGGAGCTTTACGAAGCCATTCTGCGGCTTACGGAGGAGTTAAGCCGGGAGCGATCCAGGCAGCGCTTTATTGATTTGGCAAACTACCAGCTGGATCAGCACAGAGAGTACCTTCAGGGGGTGTTTTTCAATGATTGGCTTGAGGGGAGGCTTACGGATACGGAGCGAGAGGGGCAGAAGGAGCTGCTGTCCGTGCATATGGGGGAGGATGCGGCTCTGGTCCTCGTATCGACCCAGAATAACCGCTCCTTAAGCCTGCGCATGGGGGACAGCCATATCTCCGATGACGTGTATCAGTTTGCCCTTAAAAATATTCTGGGGGAGCTTTTGGGAAAATGTGATCCGGTCTATCTTTTTACGGACCGGTATCAGAATGTGGCCGGCATTTTTCATGAGAGGGAGGAAAAGCTTGGAGAGCTGCGGCGGCATCTGGAGGGAAGTCTGGAGCAGATCCTGGGCGGAACATGCACCATCGTGGTTCAAAGATGCGAAGAGGCGCTTTTCTCAAAGAATTATGGCGAGGCGCTAAGGGAGGTCCAAAAGTCCCTGGAATGTCGTCCGGCGGTGACGGAGGCGAAAAAGTATCTTTTTGAGCATTTTCGGGACCCGGATATGGATCTGAATCTGGTGGCCCGCTCCATCGGTATCAGCCCGGCCTATTTAAGCCGTCTGATGAAGCAGGAGCTTGGCATGTCCTTTAAGGATTTTCTTACCAGCCTTCGGATCAATGAAGCTATTGTACTGATGCGGGGCACCAGCCGGCCGATCAATGAGATTGCGGATATGGTGGGGTATAAGAGTCAGCATTATTTCTCTACGGCCTTTAAGAATATTATGGGGATATCGCCGTCGGAGCACCGAAAAAACATTGTCTGAAAGGAAAATGCGTTCAGACGAAGGGAGAAGCATTTATGAAAAAAAGGTTCCTGCCGCTGGCTTTGGGGCTGCTGCTCTGTCTTTTGACAGGCTGCCGTGAGAAGGAGATTATACAGGAAAATGAATATGAATACCTCATAGGGGTCAGTCTTTCGAATGTGATGGAGCCGTGGCTAAGCCAGACTATCGACAGCATGACCGAGGAACGGCAGTTGGACAGCCGGGTAAATATAATTTTTAAGGATGCGGCAGGAAGCAGCAGGAAGCAGCTTCAGGATATCGATCAGCTTATGGAATGCGGCGTGGATCTGCTGATTGTGGCCCCCAATGATTCCGAATCTCTGAAGGAAAAGCTGGAAGAGCTTTGCAGGGAGCTTCCGGTGGTTGTGATGGGAGTGGACCCGGGAACGGAGAGTTATACGACCTTTATTGAGTTTAATGATTATGAGATTGGAAGGATTGCCGGCGCTTATATCCTGGAGGAGCGGTATGAGCCGGGAAATGAGGTGATTGTGATTGAAGGCTCCGCCGGTTCTCCCATTTCCGCCCGAAGGCTGGAGGGATTTCAGGATGCGGTGGAAGGGGCGCTTCCGGAAGAAAATATTCACTATCTCAATGGAGAATGGCTTCGGGATAAGGCGGAAAACCGCATGAAGGATTATCTGGTGTCAAGGCAGACGGCAGATATTGTCTTTGCCTTTAACGATGAGATGGCCTACGGGGCCTATCTGGCTCAGAAGCAGTATCGGGTCAGCGGAATCTGCTTTCTGGGAGTGGACGGCTTTGCGGGGAATTTCGGAGGTCTTGATTTGGTAGAGCGGGGGATACTCAATGCAACCATCCGCTGTCCGGAGATAGGAAGCCTGGCCTGCGAAACGGCCATCCGCATCCTGGACGGGGAGCAGGTGGAGAAGCATCTGGTGATTG
>OFGH01002168.1_pt1 | contig 11188 bp, 8 predicted proteins | sample 1521721 | NCBI WGS metagenome assembly OFGH01 (sample SAMEA3504132, study PRJEB24116) | mouse gut metagenome | biome: mouse gut; feature: mouse-associated habitat; material: faeces | place: Denmark | collected 2011
TTCTGTGCGTCGCGGAATTTGAATACGTCGAGCAGCTTTTCTACTTCGGCTTTTACGTCTGCAAATTCTTTCAGCGTTTCTTTGTCGTAGTCGGTCAGCTCGCCTTGTGCGGGTACGCATCCGTCGAAGTATTTCTGAGTCAGCACCATTGCACGGTTCACGAAGTTACCGTATACGGCTACCAGTTCGTTGTTATTACGGGCCTGAAAGTCTTTCCAGGTGAAGTCGTTGTCTTTTGTTTCCGGTGCATTGGCAGTCAACACATAGCGGAGTACGTCCTGTTTACCGGGGAAATCGGCCAGATATTCGTGCAACCATACAGCCCAGTTGCGGGAAGTGGAGATTTTGTCTCCTTCGAGGTTGAGGAATTCGTTGCTCGGCACGTTTTCCGGCAGGATATAGCTGCCTTCTGCTTTCAGCATGGCAGGGAATACGATGCAGTGGAACACGATATTGTCTTTTCCGATAAAATGGATCAAACGGGTTTCGGGATCTTTCCACCATGTCTCCCAGCTGTCCGGAAGAAGTTCTTTCGTGTTGGAGATGTAGCCGATAGGCGCGTCGAACCAAACGTAGAGCACTTTTCCTTCTGCGCCTTCCACGGGAACAGGGATACCCCAGTCGAGGTCACGGCTTACTGCACGTGGTTGCAACCCCATGTCGAGCCAGCTTTTGCATTGTCCGTACACGTTCGGGCGCCATTCTTTATGGTCTTCCAGAATCCATTTGCGCAGCCAGCCTTCGTGCTTGTCGAGAGGGAGATACCAGTGTTTGGTTTCTTTCATCACCGGTTTGCTGCCACTAATGGCGCTTTTCGGGTTGATAAGGTCTGTCGGTGAGAGTGAAGTACCGCACTTTTCGCATTGGTCGCCATAGGCACCTTCCGAGTGGCAGTGAGGACATTCGCCGGTGATATAACGGTCGGCAAGGAATGTTTTTGCTTCCTCGTCGTAATATTGTTCGGATGTTTTTTCGATAAACTCGCCCTTGTTGTATAATGTTTTGAAGAAATCCGAAGCCAGTTGGTGGTGCGTCGGTGAAGTGGTACGGCTATACACATCGAAGGAGATGCCGAATTCTTCGAATGATTTCTTTATCAGCGTATGGTAACGGTCTACCACATCCTGCGGAGTGATTCCTTCTTTTTTGGCGCGGATCGTGATAGGCACTCCGTGTTCGTCCGAACCGCCGATAAATAATACATCTTCTTTCTTTAACCGCAGATAGCGCACATAGATATCTGCCGGTACGTATACACCGGCCAAATGACCGATGTGGACAGGTCCGTTCGCATACGGCAGGGCCGATGTGACGGTGGTTCTTTTGAATTTCTTTTCCATTATATAGCGTGATTTTATTGTTTTCTGCTTTGCAATGTGCAAAGATAATGACTTTTCACCATGGATTACATGGATTAACACAGATTATTTCACTTAAAATACTTTTTCATCCTGACGAAAACTTACATCATCATATGCCTGCGTATAGAGAACTTCACTATTGCCATTGCATTGATCGCCGCAAACGGTATATCCATTGGCTCATGGTGGGTGTTGTAGCTCACCAGTTTGATGCATCCTTCCTTTTCGGACCGGTTGGCATACTTCACCGCCAGATACTCGTCTCCGTCGATCATGAACGAAACCAGGTATATTTCCCCGTAAATAACGCTCTCGAAGCTGTTTATCTCCTTATATCCGATGATGTCCCCCGATTTCAGTATGGGGTACATACTGTCCCCGTTGACGTAGACCGCCCCGTCGCAGGCGGATATGTTCGGAATCCGTATTTTCCCCAAGGCATACTGGTGCTTGTTGGTGAACAGCGTCTTCAGGTTTGCCGCCGCCGTGATGTCGTATAGTGTCACGCTGCGGTCGTCAACCGGTTCGGCTGTTTTGGGATTGTGAATTATCTGCACCTCCCCTTGTGCCAGTTCGCTTTCGCAAAATCTCGACTGGTGTTTCGGGTTGCCTTTTCCCAACAATAGCCAGTTGTAGTCTACCGTATTTCCTAATTTGTCGAGCAGCAGGCGGAAATCTATACTGTTCCGTGCAGCCCAGTTGGTGACTGTCGCTCTTGAAACTCCCAGGAATTCAGCCAGTTCGCTGTCCCTCTTCAGGTTTAATGCCTGCTTGGCACGTTTGATGATGCCGGGTACATCCAGATTTGTATCCATTTTGTTAGCATTTAATTTTGATGTAAAAAATCATAAACGTATTAGTTGCTCATTAATAATCCGTTATCTGTTTTTTAAGAATTAATTTCTAAAACCGTATGTTTTCTTTATGAAAACTTATTTATCTTTGTAGCGGTGAAATTACAAATATGTTTCAAAAATATAAATTAAAAACAGAATAGCCATGAAAAACGCAGAAAAGTTTCCGAAAGGTTGCAGAAAAGTTCGTCCCCCGGCCTTGCATCCCCTTTGTATCACTGCTCCGGTAGCTATATATATACACTGTGATGAATATATAGATTCACCATGGTAAGCATATATGTCCACCATGTCGGACATACATCTCCGGCAAATAAACAACTTTTTTCTCAGAATTTAAATCAAAATTATCATTATGAAAACAACATTATCTTTATCGACAAAACAATCTACATCCAGCAGTATTTGCAAGAGTTGTAAACGTGAGCTTCCGTTGGAGTCCTTCTATATGAACAAAAAAACGCAGTCTCCGGATAAATATTGCAAGGAGTGTCGCAAATCTCTGAGCCGAAGGCAATACGGCAGTGGTAAGAAACTTCCCCATTGCTCTTTGTCCGGTGGACGAGTTTCCTATCCGGTCATAACACAGACTGAGGACCGGGAAACACGTCTCCGGCTTATTCTGCACGCCCTTGAGGTAGTGAGGCTTAGCATGGAACGCAAAAAGGCGGGAATGCAGGAAGAATCCTTGCTGTAAAAGCGGGTTTTTTATATTGAGTATTTATCAAAAAACAGAATTATTATGGCAAGAATAAAGAAAAAGGGATTGGATTATTTCCCGCTGAATACGGATTTTATTCACGACCGTGCTGTCCGCCGCCTGATGAAGCGTGAGGGTGACTCCGCGCTTGGCATTCTGGTGGAAATCCTGTCGTATATCTATGCGGGCGAGGGGTATTATGTCCGTGCGGACCGTTTGTTTTACGAGGACCTCTCGGCGGGTCTGTACGAGAAGAGCGCTGATGACGTGGAACGTATCGTCCGTCTGGCGGTGGAATACGGACTGTTCGACGCGGTTCTTTTTGAGCGTAGCTGCATCCTGACTTCCGTCGAAATACAACGGCAGTATCTTTTCAGTACCCGTCGCCGCAGCATTTCACATCTGGAAGTCGGGTATTGCCTGCTTGCAGATGATGAACCGGCTGATAATAAGGATGATGCAAAAGGAACGCCGGCTGTGAAAAGTGAAAAACAGGGGCATGGAGAAGGCATTACGAGGGGTGATAATGTAACATTTATCCCTGAAAATGTAACATCAGGTACACATAGCACAGCACAGCATAGCGTAGCACAGCAAAGCAAAGCAAAGAACAACCCCACTTCAATTCTCCCCTGGAAACGGCAGGGGAGAAGGCGGAGGGGAAGAAGATTGGGAAGGAGGAGATTTCTTCCGGAAGTTCCTGCGGGCGGGATGTTTCCGGTTCGGGGAAACGGAAAAAGTGGACGCAGGAGACTGTCGATGCCCTTCTTCCGCCGTCTGACGGGACATCGCGTAACTATGCGGGGCTGCTCGATAATCTCCGTAGCTACGGTATCCCGCCTTCAGAACAGTATGCGATTATCCTTAAAAGTAATTTCGGGGCTATCGGCGGTGCGATCTGGCGTGGGATTGCCACGTTGCGTGGCAGTGGAGGCAAGATAAAACTTCCCGGACGTTATCTTTTAAGTGTTGTAAGCAGGAAGGAAGAAGCTGCTGTTTCTTGATTTTCGGTCACTTATGCCGGTTAAGAATTTAGTTAAGACACACATTGAAAATTGCTTGTATATGAAATGTAACTATTGTATCTTTGTGTTGTCGATAAGCTTACAGACAAGACTAAACTAAATTTATTAACACAAAAACAAATTTGATTATGCCAGTATTGTATGGTCCATTTCAGTCCGTTCTGAAAGACAAAAACGGAAAACAACTATTCTATCCCCGTGTGTTGCGCACAGGTAATGTAAGTACTTCACAGATCTCTAAAGAGATAGCGGCTTATTCCTCCCTTTCCCCGGGTGATGTGAAGAACACACTGGACAACCTGGTGACGGTAGTCAGCCAGCATCTTCAATCCTCGGAGGGTGTGACGCTTGACGGTTTCGGAACTTTCCGTCTGGTGATGAAGTCGAACGGTAAAGGTGTGAAAACTGTGGACGACGTGTCTGCCGCCCAAGCTTCACTGACAGTTCGCTTTCTTCCCTGTTCCACCCGTCATTTGGATGGCACTATGGCCACCCGTTCGCTAGTGACAGGCGCCCGGTGTGTCCGTTTCGACCGTGCCGATACCTCTGCTTCTGGTGAAGGAGAGGGTGGCAAGCCCGAAGGCGGCGGTTCCGGCGGTGGGGTGACACCGGATCCGTCAGTGTGATTCTCCGGCACAACACAGATTCAAACGACTAAACTAAACGAAGTATTCTGCTGAACGGCAGGTGCTTAACTGAACTGTAAATTATTCACTGATTATGCGAACTGTCAATTTGTTCGTGGTGCATTGCAGCGCCACGAGGGAGGATTGTACACTCTCCCCGATAGGTATCTGTCATGAAGACGGGCTGAAAGAACACAGAGTAACACAAGTATTTAAAGACACGGAAAGGAGGTAAATTATGGCAATGAAGAAATCAGTATGGGATATGATCCTGAAGGTGGTTATCGCAGTGGCTTCGGCTTTGGCAGGCGTTTTGGGCGCTAATGCGATGAATCTGTAATGAGAGGGATTAATATTTTTTTATAAAAACCAGATGACTGTTATCTAAAATGAATAATAAGACTATTATTTTAATAATTGCGCTGCTCACTTGTGTGGGCAGCGTATATAGCCAGGGCACCTCGCCGGCTTTGGCTGATACGGAAGGAAAATACAAATATAATTATGTTCCTGTGTCTCCGGTATCGGAGGAGTTGATGAAGCATATTATGTGTCCTGTTAATTATAATACAGGCAAAGTTGAACTTAGTATCCCGATATATGAGATACGTACAAGAGATTTCACGCTGCCTTTACGATTGCAATATGACAGCGGAGGCATCAAGGTCAGTGCGGGAAACGGCGTGGCCGGCTTGGGCTGGAACGTGGATTTCGGTCCCACCGTAACCCGGAGTATTCAAGGAAATCCTGATGAAGAAGGGTATTTGATCTATAACCCGGACTTTGGCAGTTGGGACACTTCTTATATGCATAAGATGACCGAAGGTATGGCGCACGAACAACCGGATGTGTTTTTTTATAGTACATTTGATGCTTAGGGGAATTTCGTGTTCCGGCGTCCTGAGAAATCCTCGGAAAGCGGCTCGCATATACCGGTTTATTTACCGTTGACTTCTGATAAGGTGGAAACGTCAGACATACGTTCGGGATTTCAGGTGACGGACGGTTCCGGTAATATTTACCGTTTTAAGGAAGCCGAATACTCTAATACGGGAAAGATTACAGGCTGGAAACTAACGGATGTCACCAGTCTGAAACAGGACAGGCTTTCTTTTTCGTATGTCACACAGAAGCTCACTTATGCAGATAGTTATGACTATTATGCAGTGGAGGATATGGGTGAAAGTTACCGTAACGGATATTGGCAGGGAGTGGATGGAAAACTGAAGTTTTTCCGGATGAACGGGTATGCTTTGCATAATGATTCTCTTTGGGCCGATTTTACGGTCGAAAACGTTGGCCAGTATGATAACCGGCCTTACAATTCGGTTGATGCAAAATATCCCAAAGAAATCACGTACGCTAATGGAAAAGTCGTTTTTGATTATTCCTCTTCTCTTCTGAAAACCGTGCATATTTATGAAAATGGGGCGGAAATCCAACGTGTCACATTGAATTATAAGCAACTGCGGTTCATGGGACGCAGCCTGCTTACTGAGGTCAATTTTACAGAACTGGTCAATAATCAAAGCCGTAGTTATACAATGTCATATAATGACTACGTGGATGACTATTCACCGACGCAGACCAAAGCAGTGGATAAATTCGGATATTATAACGGACGGACCGGTAATACCGATCTTGTAGAAAGACAATTGGTGGAGTTTGGAATGCCTTACGATGGCGACCGGGGTGTATGTTATGCTTATATTGGAGGTGCGGACCGTACACCGGACATTTTATTCGCCCAGGTTTATTCGTTGCAGTCTATTAAATATCCGACAGGTGCAAGAGAGGAATTAGTGTATGAGCTCAATACATATCCCGATACAGATGAATATGGGAATGCAATTTCATCTTATGCCGGTGGTTTGCGAATTTATTCTATCCAATGCCGTGATGTGGAAGGTACGCTGAAGAATGAACGTCGTTTCTTGTATGAGAAAGACGGTATTCCGACAGGTTATGCTCCTCAAGTGACTTTTGTCGATGAGATGGAGAAACTTTATTTGCGTACCTACTCTCGTACCAGCATGCGTTATCGTTTGTATTCATCCCTGCCGGTGGCCGATGCCGGTGCTGCAGCGGGAGTCTCTGTCCTATATCCTAATGTGAGTGTTGTGGAGAAAGATGATTATGGAAAAACGGTATCTCGTGAAGACTATGAATACAATACGAATTTCTATTTTCCAAGTATAATAAATGGTATGGTGCATGATGAGGTGTCCCATTATAAGAAGGGCAAACTGGTCAGGAGAACGGATTATGATGTAGATACGGAGCAGCCTGTGCATGATGAGGAGCATACATATACTGAAATATCTTTGAACAATAATACTCCTGTGGTGGCGGGACGTGAAGTGCGGCGTGCCAATCTGGTTGTTGCAGAACAGTCCGGTGTGGAAACGGACGATGACCTTTATTATCGTGAGTACAGGTATAGCATTGGCAGGGGGAATACGCGTGTGGAAAACCAGCTCACTGTGAATACGGATTATTATGCTGGTAAGTTGGTCAGTGATACGGTTGTCCGGACTTATGGCTCTACGGACTGGGATATACGATCCGGGCTTCCGGTGAGGGAGATTTATAAGTATAGCGATGGAAAGAAAAAGAAATGTGATTATACTTATCCATATCATGTTAATGATGCCGTTGGAAGGGCGATGACGGCTGCCAATGATATATTGAGACCTGCCCATATAGGAGAATCTGTGGAAGGTCCTGAAGGCTATATGGATGATTCCTTTACCAGTTTCGACTATACTCTGGATCCCGGCTCCGGTTCGGCCTTGCTGGACGAGGTGAGCGTCTGGAAGCATGAGGGGCTCTTTTCAATGAGTGAATCTTATCCTGTACACGATGCTTATGGCAATGTTTGTGAGATCCGCCGTGCGGATGCTCCTGTGGTCGCATTGCTCTGGGGATACAACTACAGTCGTCCGGTGGCTATTGTGGAAGGGGCGTCATATCAGGAAGTCGTTTCCGGGCTGCGCGTGAGTGTGGAGTCTCTTCAAAACCTTGACGGCAGTGCCCTTGAAAATGTATTGCTTCCGTTGCGTAATGCTTTCCCCGCCCCTTGCCGGGTGACCGTTTATAGATATGCTCCGCAACGGGGAGTTGTCTATATGAATGAACCTAACGGGAATGTAACTACATACAGCTATGACGGCTTCGGGAGACTGACGGAAATCCGTGATAAGGACGGCGCTGTGCTGGAGTATAATGAGTATAAGAAATGAATAAGAAACTGTTAAAAGGAAAAATTATGAATATAAAAAGAATCATTGTTCTTGTATTGATAAGTGCAAGCTCCGGTCTTCTTTGCGCTCAGAGGAAGACTGTGAACATGAGTGACCGTTATGGCATACTTACGGTAACTCCGCTTGACAAATATACGGGAGCAGCCTCGCTGTTGAAAACGAACGGTGTGCGCTCCCTGACTGATGTGTCCTATGGGGATGGTTTTGGCGGTGTTTCTCAGAAGATACACGTCGGAATAACCCCGCAGGGCAAAGACCTGACTGAAAGTTATGAATATAACTCATTGGGAAATTTACAGTCTCGTACTCTTCCGGTTCCTGTGTTGTCGGAAGGGGCTTCCAGGAACTATAAGCAAATATTAAAGTCGGCACAGGAGTATTACGGGCACAGCAACGTCTGTTCACGTTTCGCGTATGAGGCTTCCCACCGTAGTTTACTGTTAAAAGAGTTTGGTGTTGGTGATGAATGGACCGGTAAAGCCGTATCCAAAAAATATAGCTGTAATCTTGAGAGTATACCCGTCCAACGTTGCAAGCGTTATTTGGTATCCGCCGGCGGCGAGCTGGTAGAGAGCGATAGTCCCTATGCAGACGGTAGCCTTCGCGGCATACGCAGCGAGGACGAAGATGGCAACATGCATTGGGAATTTTATAATAGTGAAAATCAGTTGGTCCTTTCACGCATTCTGGATGGTGATACATTTTTTGATACTTATTTTGTCTACGATGAGTATGGCAATCTGGTGTTTGTGCTTCCTCCGGGTTACCAGGATCATCCGGATCTGGATCTTTATGCTTACATATATCGTTATGACTATCTGGATCGTCTTGTTTATAAGAAGCTTCCCGGTTGCGCCCCTTCTTACCTGGTTTATGACGCGGCACACCGTTTGGTTTTCTCTCAGGATGGCTGTCAGCGTAATGATTCTCTTTGGTCATTCTTTGTTTATGATATCTATGGGCGTGTCGTTGTGGAGGGCGAATGTAGCAACAGCGATAAACATGTTCGGACTGCCGGTGAGACAGTTGTTTTAGGTACTCTTATGGAAGGCGACACCGGCCTGGCGTACAGTGGTTATCAGAGCTCTTTTGATCTGGTTGATCCTTGTGTATATGTGGTGAACTACTATGATACGTATGATTTTAGAACACGAAACGGCTTTTCTGCATATAATTTTCCGGAAGGAACTGTGAGTGCGATCGGTAATCTTACGGGTAGCATACTTTGTACGCATGGCTCTTCGGGATTCATTTATTCTGCGGACTATTATGACAGCAACAAGCGGATAGTGAAAAGCCTGTCAAGCCGTGTCAATGGAGGCATGGATACATACGCCACTGAATACTCCTTTCAAGGAAGTCCTCTGTCCGTCCTTCACACCCATACGGATAGTTCCGGGTATTCATTGACGGAACGTTATACCTATACTTATGACCATTCGTCACGCCTGACACGAGTGAGCCACCAATACGATAACAATCCTTCCGTCCTGCTTGTGGAACACACTTATGACGAGTTGGGCCGATTGCAGACAGACAAACTGGATAACGGTATTTATGCAACAGACTATGCCTACAATATCCGTAACTGGCTGACCGGTATTGAAGGCGGTAAGTTTAGCCAGTCTTTGCATTATACCGACGGTTTGGGAGTCCCTTGTTATAATGGTAATATCAGCAGTATGACTTGGAAAAGTGGAGCCGGGGCCACTCCCCGCGGTTATAAATTCAGTTATGACCGTCTGGGTCGCCTGACTGATGCGGAGTATGGTGAAGGGCCGAGCCTTTCTGTAAATACCAACCGTTTTAATGAGCAGGTGACGGGCTATGATAAAATGGGTAATATCTTGGGTCTGAAACGCTACGGGCAGACTTCAGCGACGGGTTATGATGTGATTGATGATCTTTCTTTGAGTTATGCCGGTAACCGGTTAAAGAAGGTGACAGACCGTTCAACCACCCCTGCCTTCAATAACGGCTTCGAGTTCAAGGACGGTATTGATTTGCCCGCAGAGTATGAATATGATGAAAACGGCAACCTGACTAAAGATTTAAACAAAAATATAACTGCTATTCAGTATAATTGTTTAAATTTGCCTAGTCGTGTAATGTTTGCGAATGGTAACAGTATATCTTATCTTTATGATGCTGCGGGTAGGAAACTCCGTACCGTGCACGTTCTGGAAGGAGACAGTGTTACAACGGATTACTGCGGCAATGTGGTCTATGAAAATGGAGTACCTCAGATTCTATTGACGGAAGTCGGCTATGTGTCCCTTACTGACGGTAAGTATCATTATTATTTGAAAGATCATCAGGGTAATAATCGTGTGGTTGTAGATGAGGAGGGAACGGTTGAGGAAGTGAATCATTATTATCCGTTTGGAGGTGTGTTTTCTTCTACCGGAGATGCTCAGCCTTATAAGTATAATGGCAAGGAGTTGGATCGTAAAGGTGGGTTGGACTGGTATGATTATGGAGCGAGGATGTATGATGCTGCATTAGGGAGATTTATGAAAACTGATAGATTTTCAGAGAAGTATGTTTCTTTATCACCTTATCAATATGGCGCAAATAATCCGGTGAATAATATTGATGTGAATGGAGATAGTTTACTTCTTAATAAGACTAGTGTCGCAGAAGCAATGTTGGCGATTTATAATGGATTAGAAGATGGTACGAATCTAAAAATGAAGTTTAATAATGGAGTGCTTGATCCTACTTCTATAGAAGTTCACGCTAAAGTTACATCGGACTTCTTTTTGCAAGATTTGTATGAGATTGCGACGAATGAAAAGATGGTTGAGTTATCTGTGTCCGATAAAAATACTTTTATTATGAATGGACAAATTATAAGTGAAAGTTTTATAGCTCCAGAAGATTATAATACTAGTCAGTATGGGGCTGCATTTGAAAGTCTGTTGGTTGCTAGTGGACAATTAACGGGTAAGGTCATTGAAGGGAACTTGGGACAAACTTTAGTTTCAGGAAACGAAGCTGCATCTGGCAAAAAGTCGACAAACAATAATGTCCAGATAATAATAAATAAAAAAGGAACACTAAATCATCGTACTGTTGGAATCGCACATGAATTTGGGCATGTCCTTTTATATTTGAGAGGTTTACCATTTGGACATTCGCAACGAGGGGTAGATTCATTTGTATATAAAAAGAATGATAATATGATGAAAAGATTAGGATATGGGAAGTAAGTTAATTTTATTGCTGACAGGCATATTAATACCATATATTTTATGTTTGTATTAATCAAATAGCACTAGTGGGAATCGTTCTGTTCTTTTACTCTTTTCTCCGGAAAAAGCAATAAGTTCATTATAAATATCTTAATGAGTATTGAT
>OFGH01002178.1_pt1 | contig 11132 bp, 8 predicted proteins | sample 1521721 | NCBI WGS metagenome assembly OFGH01 (sample SAMEA3504132, study PRJEB24116) | mouse gut metagenome | biome: mouse gut; feature: mouse-associated habitat; material: faeces | place: Denmark | collected 2011
GTTCTGATACGGATTTCCCTGAGGCATTCCCGGTCCCGGCTGACCGTTTTGATATGGGTTTCCCTGGGGCATTCCCTGCTGGGGGTTACCGTTTTGATAGGGATTCCCCTGGGGCATCCCCTGCCTGAAGCCGCCTACGGGAGGTATCGGAGGCCGCCCGTAATTCCCCGGTATCCGGAAATCCGGAGCAACCCGCCCGGCGGGTGACTGCTCCGCTTTTTTCTCCTCCGGTTTCTCCTCGGGTTCCGGCAATCCCTTTTCTTTCCGGTAGATCTTCATAAATTCCTTGCCGGTGATCGTTTCTTTCTCAATCAGGAACTCTGCCAGTTTATCCAGCAGCTTTCTGTTTTCTTTCAAAAGTTTCTTTGCTTCCTTATAGCTGTCCTTGAGCAGCTTCATAACTTCCGTATCCACATCCGCAGCCGTATTATCGCTGCAGTTCATAACGGTCCTGCCGTCCAGATATCTGCTCTCCACGGATTCCAGTCCCATCAGCCCGAATTTCTTGCTCATGCCGTACTGCGTCACCATGGAACGGGCAATATTGGTCGCCTTCTCAATATCATTGGAAGCGCCCGTTGTCACGGTATCAAAGACGATCTCCTCCGCCGCGCGCCCCGCCAGAAGTCCTACCAGCATATCACGCAGCTCCGCTTCCGTATTTAAAAATTTCTCTTCCTCCGGCACCTGCATCACGTAACCCAAAGCTCCCATGGTCCTTGGTACAATCGTGATCTTCTGTACCGGTTCGGAATTTTTCTGAAGCGCCGATACCAGCGCGTGCCCTGTCTCGTGGTAAGATACGATACGCCGCTCTTCCTTACTCATAATGCGGTCTTTCTTTTCCTTACCCACCAGCACCTGCTCCACCGCATCGAAAAGATCTTTCTGGGAGACACAGCTTCTTCCCATCTTCACGGCGTTGATCGCCGCCTCGTTTATCATATTTGCCAGATCGGAACCTACGGCTCCGCTGGTTGCCAGCGCAATTTCATTAAGGTCCACAGAATCATCCATCAGCACATCCTTCGCATGTACTTTCAGGATTTCCACACGCCCTTTGAGATCCGGCTTATCCACAATGATCCGCCTGTCGAAACGTCCCGGGCGAAGCAGCGCCTTATCCAGAATCTCCGGTCTGTTAGTCGCCGCCAGAATAATAATGCCGCTCTTTCCGTCAAATCCGTCCATCTCGGAAAGCAGCTGGTTCAGCGTCTGCTCCCGCTCCTCATTTCCGCCGCCGTACTTGGAATCCCTGCTTCTTCCGATCGCGTCAATCTCATCGATGAACACGATACAGGGCGCATTCTTCTCCGCTTCCCGGAACAGGTCTCTCACACGGGAAGCTCCGAGCCCTACATATAACTCAATAAAATCCGAACCCGCAAGGGAAAAGAACGGTACTTTCGCCTCGCCTGCCACCGCCCTTGCAAGCAATGTTTTACCCGTACCGGGAGGTCCCACAAGCAGCGCACCTTTGGGAAGTTTTGCTCCCACCTGTGAATATTTGCCCGGATTATGCAGAAAGTCCACCACTTCCACAAGGGACTCTTTCGCCTCATCCTCGCCTGCCACATCCTTAAAGGTTACGCCCGTCTCTTTCTGTACATAGACCTTCGCAGTGGTCTTACCCATACCCATAATACCGCCGCTCTTGCTCATCTTCCTGAAAAGGAAGCTTAAAAGCAGCCACATCAGGACGATCGGAAGCACCACCGAAATAAGAATCGAAACAATAGAGTCAAGCAGCCCTGCGGTCTGTCCCTTAATATTGACATTGTGCTCGAGAAGCCTTGCGGTGAGTTCATCGTCCTGCACCCGGATCGTGTAATAACTCTGTGTCGGGACGCCCCAAATGTTAAGCATTTTCTCCTGCTGTTTAATCACGGGGTTTTCCGTCCCGGATGACGGTGTATTTTTCGTTTGATCTGAGCTTTCTCCTGTTTCTTCCCCCGTCTCTTCCGCTTTCAGGGCAAAATCCAGCCTGTCAGCAATAAAAATGACGGATTCCACTTTATCTTCTTCCACCATTTCAATAAATTCGCTGTAGGTCACCTCTGTTTTCTGGCTGCTCATCCCCAGCATCAGCATTCCGATAAAAATCATTGTGATGACTGCGGCAAGCATCAGCAGAAAGATATTCTGCTTCTTCGGATCATTTCCCTTTCCGGGCCCCGGTGTTCCCGGTCCTCCGTTTCCGTTGTTTCCATTGTTGCCGTTATTATAACCGTTATTGTTATAACCGCCTCCGTTATTGTAACCGTTGTTATAACCGCCTCCGTTATTATATTGGTTATTGTTATTGTTTTGATAAGGTTGGTCCATTCTCTTTCAGGGCAAAGGCCGCCGCCTCTGTCTTTTTCTCCTTTCCTGTCTCGCCGACACGCAAAATATGCATTTTGCTCAATAGTTAACCCGCAAGCAATGAATTTTTCCTTATTCCCTGAAACGTCAGCGCTCATCAGCCGGCGTTATTGGGAACATTTCATTGCTTGTCAGTATAGATTCTAGCTGATTTGTAAAAATAAAGCAATAACAGAATCATGAATTAATGGACACATCTATTAAAGATTTCTAAACTTTTCCTCATCTGTTGTTTAACGGATTGTGGGCGCAGCACATTATTTGAACTTTTTCGTAATCATTGCATTTACCAGGATATCGTATACAATATTGGGATAAGTTAATGGGAGATGTTCCTTACCAGTCAAAGTATCATAGAAATGAAAAAGGCCACCGAATACAGAACGGATGCTCTTCAATGACCTCCAAATGTGGGTATACGCACAGAAAACAGTTTTCTTCCCTCCTTTTGTTATAAGCGGCAAAGAAAAATCGTTCCAAAACAAACTGCACATCCGGATACTCCGTTTTTATTGTGCAATCCGTTTCGTAATTTGAAACTATTCACCTTCATTCACTTTCTGAAAATACTTCTCTTCCACCTCTTTCACCGTCAATTTCAGCGGCAGCGACATCTCCCCAAATAAAATACTTTCCGCAATATGCAGATACCTCTCATCAATACAGGTCATACGCTTACCTGATTTCTGTCTTTCCCGCTTACGCAGGTAAAGCGTCTTGACAATCCTCGACCACTCCATACTGTTTCCACTGAGCAGCGCCCTGCGGTAACTCGCTTCCCGCTCCTTTTCATCTTTTACCCAGAGTGTCTCAAGTTGTCTCACCCTGTTTAACACAGTTTCGGCTTCCTCTCCGGACATTACGGAACGGATCACCGTCTTTTCGTTTTCCACCGGCGCATAAATTGTACTGCCCTTCACAAAGCGCGGTGTCAGTTTATAGCAAAGTTTCTCCGAAGAAATACAATCCGCTCCCCAGTCCAGCATCATCACATCTTCTATCAGGCATACGCCCTTTGTTCCATATACTACATAATCGCCTTTTTGATACATACCTTTCTCCCGTTTTTCCCGTTATACTGTCACGGACAATAACTGCGTCATCCGCAAACTTTATTACCATAAATGATAAAAGTGTGAGAAGATTTTCCAGCCCCTCACACTTTACAGTATTTCCCAATTTAAGAAAGGTATTCACTCCTGCGTTATTTAATTTACTTCAATTCATTTGCCATCTCATAAAAATGATAATACATTCCCTTAAGTTCCATCAGCGTATCATGATTTCCTTCTTCCACAATGCCCTCTTCCGTCAGCACAAGAATCCTGTCGGAATTGCGGATCGTGGAAAGCCTGTGCGCAATGGTCAGAGTCGTTCTCCCCTCGGACAGTTTTGCCAGGGATTTTGCCACCTCAAACTCACTCTCATTGTCAAGCGCGGAAGTCGCTTCATCGAGAATAATGATCGGCGGGTTTTTCAGAAATACCCGGGCTATGCTGATGCGCTGCTTTTGTCCGCCTGAGAGCTTTACGCCCCGCTCACCCACATAGGTATCGTAACCATCCTTCAATCCCATAATAAATTCATGGGCACCGGCACGCTTCGCCGCCTCCACTACATCCTCCTTTGATGCACCCTGCCTTCCATACGCGATATTCTCAAAAATAGTCCCCGAAAACAGATACACATCCTGCTGTACCATACCAATGCTCTTTCTGAGGCTCTTTAACGTAAAGACCTTGATATCCTTCCCATCAAGCGTAATATGTCCCGCCGATACATCATAAAAACGGGGAATCAAATTGCACAGAGTTGTCTTTCCGCCACCGGAGGGACCTACGATCGCCACCTTCTCACCCGCCCGTATGGACAGATTCAGATGGCTGAACACCTGATTATGATCATCCGGGTATTCAAAATTCACATCCTCAAATACAATATTTCCCTTCGGATCTTTGAGTTCCACCGCATCCGGCTCGTCAAAGATCTCTATATCCGCATCCATGATCTGCAAAAACCTCTCGATACCAGTCATACCCCTCTGGAACTGTTCCGCAAACTCAATGATCCTGCGGATCGTAGCGATCAGTGTGGACACATACATGATATACGCCACCAGATCTCCCGGCTCTATCAGCCCCTTCAGCATAAACGCGCTGCCTGCCACCAGCACCAACAGATACATCAGCCCGTCAAACATCCGCACCGTTGTCTGGAAAGCACCCATATACTTATAGGACTCTTTTTTAATGTCCAGAAAAGCCCCGTTATCCTGCTCAAATTTCTCGTTTTCTACCTCTTCATTGGTAAACGCTTTTACGACTTTCTGCCCAAGCAGGCTGTCCTCTATCCTGGCATTCAGTTCCCCGATCTGCTGGCGCTGTTTGCCGAACACCTTTTTCATACGGAAATTGAACATCATGCACACCGCTATCATCAACGGCACGCATAAAAAGATGAGCACCGTCAGAAGCAGATTGATCCTTGCCAGCAAAATAAAGGCGATGACCGCCTTAATTCCCGCGATAAAGAACTCCTCCGGACAATGATGGGCAAACTCCGTTACATCAAACAGATCATTGGTAATCCTTCCCATGATCTGCCCAACTTTGGTATTATTATAGTAAGTGTTGGAGAGCTGCTGCAGGTGGCCGTATGCCTCCCGCCGCATATCCGTCTCTATTCTGGCACCCATCACATGTCCTACATTCGCCATATAATAAGCTGCAATACAGTCCACGATCCGCAGAACCAGATAGACCATTCCGAGCCTGGCCACCGTAGCTACCGTCAGGGCAGCCAGATCCTGAATCCCGGTATTTGTAATATACCGCATAATCATCGGCAGCACCAGCTCGCACAGGGTAGTCAGCGCCGCACAGAAAAGATCCATCGCCAGCGTCCTGTAATATTTTCTGAAATAGGGTGTAAACCGACTCCATAGCTCTTTTGTCTTATATTCTCTCGTATTCATGATAAAATCCTTTCCGCAAATCTTCCCTGTTTTAACCGGTCCGGGCTCCTGCCTGCCGCATTAATGAATCGTTAAGTCAGAACCGGAGAATTCTAATATCACATTAATATAGCACATCCCGTATTTTTTTTCCACATATAATCCACAAAAAGAAGCCGCCCCGCCAAAGCGAAGCAGCCCCTTTTTGTGGATTTATTATGAGAGTAATCAATCCTTCGTCTTATCTTTATTATTCAAGATTTCAAACACAACCGCTGCCAAAAGCACGATACCCTTGATCACCTTCTGCCAGTTTGCATCAACGCCCATCAGGCTCATGCCGAGGTTGATTACACCGATCAGCGTAGCGCCGACTACCATGCCGAACACGCTGCCGGAACCACCGTATGCGGAAACGCCGCCCACTACGCAGGCCGAAATGGCATCCATCTCAAAGTTTGTCCCTGCCATGGCATTTGCCGCCCTGGTTCTTGCAACCACAATGAGCGCCGTAATAGATGTCAGCACTGCCATGTTCAGGTAAGCCATAAACATGATTCTCTTTGTATTGATTCCTGAAAGCCGGGTTGCCTCTCTGTTGCCGCCGATCGTATAGAAATAACGTCCGATCGTTGTCTTGGATGTAATAAACTGGTAGATCAGCACAACTACCACAACCCAGACAAGCGCAGTGGGAATACCGCCGGATAATGCCAGCTTGTAGGCAAACAGCATGATAACCGCTGTCAGAATCACGATCTTAACTGCCATAGATGCCACAGAGCCTACTTCATACCCCTTCTTTACTCTGTTTTTCCTTGTCATAATAATACTGACAATAACGATAACACTTGCTATCACTCCGGCAGCAAAGCACGGAATATTCAGCTCATTCAGGGGCGTCTCAAAAAGCTTGCCCGAAAAAATCTTTAAAAAGCTGTCCGGGAACGGTGCGATACTGCCGGTGGAGCTGTTCGCGCTCAGGAGCGCCGTCGCCCAGCCGCGGAATGCCAGATATCCGGCAAGAGTCGCAATCCAGGGCGGAATATTCATATAGGCGATCAAAAATCCCAAAACCATACCGTAAATAATGCCGACGCACAGCATGACCAGGATGGACAGCCCTACATTCATTTCCTTCACTACCATACAGATCCCGCCGATCGCCCCCGCAAAGCAGACAAAGGAGCCGCAGGATAAGTCAATATTGCCGCCGGTCAGCATACACATCAGCATACCCGTTGCCAGAATATAGACATACGCGTTCTGTATGATCAGTGCATTAAAGTTAAGCGGCGTAAACATCTGTCCTTTTGTCATAAGTGTAAAGAAAAGATACACAAGAAGCAGGACAAATATCATCGTATTTTTTCGCAGTACTGTTACAGCATTTTTCATTTCCTTTATCCTCCCTCCTATTTCTTCTCTTTCTTGGACATCACGTCAAAGATAATCGCAATCAGAAGTACCAGGCCCTTTACAACGCTCTGATAGTTCGCGTTAATACCCATAATACTCATACCCTGGTTGATCACGCCCATCAGTGTTGCGCCGATTGCCATCCCTGTGATGGAACCGATACCGCCGTATGCCGACGCACCGCCGATAAAGCAGGACGCAATGGCATCCATCTCATATCCCTGACCGTAAGTAGGCTGTGCGGAAGCCGCTCTTGCGATCGTCAGTGCTCCCGCAAGGCCCGCAAGCAGTCCCATGTTTGCATAGGCAAAGAAATATATCCTCTTTGTATTGACGCCGGAAAGCCTGGTTGCCTTCTCGTTGCCGCCCACCGCGTACAGATAACGCCCCATGGTCGTCTTTCTTGTGACATAAGAATAAATAAGCAGTATCAGCGCGATCCAGATCAACGCTGCCGAAATACCCTTGAAATTTGCCAGTTTATAAAACAGCCAGATAATCAGGACACTGATCAGAACAACTTTCACGATTTCGCCAGCCAGAGCGCCCGTCTCATATCCCTTTTTCTTTCTGGAAATTCTGGTCCTTACCGTGAGAAGAACATAGATCACCGCGATCACTATCCCCGCCGCCAGACAGGTCAGATTCATATTTTCCCCGCCCAGAAAATCCGGTATGTAACAATCAGCGCCGCCGCCGAATACATTTAAAAATGCCACATCGGTCACGGAAACCGCATAGCCCTGCAAAACCACGTTTGACAGCCCCCTGAAAGCATACATACCTGCCAGTGTCGCGATAAAAGGAGGCACTTTGATATAGGCGATCCAGAACCCCTGAAACATGCCTACCAGCAGGCCGATAGCAAGCATAACGATAACCGCCGCCACCATATTTGTTCCTTTTGCCATCAGCACTGCACCGATACCGCCCGTAAAGCAGACAACGGAACCAACCGAAAGGTCGATATTACCGCCGGTCAGAATACATAACAGCATACCTGTCGCCAGAACAAACACATAAGCATTCTGGGAGATCAGGCTGTTGACGTTCTGCGCAAAGAGGATCTTTCCCCCTGTCCCTATCTGAAAAAATATGAGGACCAGAATCAGGGCAATGACCATGGTATATTTTTTTAATATATCAGAAATTTTTATATTTGCCATTTTTTATACCCCCTCTCCCGATTTTATGATGTTGCTCATGATCAGCTCCTGTGTCGCTTCCTCCGCATTTAATTCACCGACGATCTTCGCAGCATTCATAATATAAATCCTGTCGCTCATACCCAGTACTTCCGGCAGTTCGGATGAGATCATAACAACCGACTTCCCTGCCGCCACAAGATCATTGATGATACAATAGATCTCATATTTTGCACCGACATCGATACCCCTTGTAGGTTCATCCAGAATCAGCACGTCCGGATCTGTGAACATCCATTTCGCAAGCAGCACCTTCTGCTGGTTTCCTCCGGAAAGGTTGCCCACATTCTGTTCTACGGTGGGACACTTTGTTTTCAGTTTCCCCCTGTATTCTTCCGCCACCTGATACTCTTTGTCTTTATCGATAACCATATGGCTGCTGATGCTGTTTAAATTAGCAAGGGACGTATTGACTTTGATCGAATTGGACAGTACAAGCCCGTTTCCCTTTCTGTCCTCTGTCACATACGCCAGTTTGTTCTTGATCGCTTCCTGGGGATTCTTCAACTGTACTTCCTTCCCGTCCAGTTTTAAAGTCCCTGTGATACCTGTGCCGTAGGACTGTCCGAAAATGCTCATGGCAAGTTCCGTACGTCCTGCACCCATCAGACCGTATATGCCAACCACTTCCCCTTTGCGCACATTAAATGCCACATGATCCACTACTTTTCTCTCGGGATAAAGCGGATGGTATACCGTCCAATCCTTTACCTCCATATTGACATCGCCGATCTTCACATTATGGCGCTTCGGGAAACGGTCAGTGATCTCACGGCCGACCATCCCTTTTATAATTCTATCCTCTGAAATCTCCGTGGTATGTTTATCCATGGTTTCGATCGTGGAACCATCACGGACAACTGTAATCTTATCCGCCACATAAACAACCTCGTTCAATTTATGAGTTATAATGATCATTGTCATACCCTGTTTCTTGAACTCCAGCATCAGATCAAGCAGGGCTTTGGAATCGGTCTCATTTAAAGACGACGTAGGCTCATCCAGGATCAGCAGTTTTGCGCTCTTTGCAAGAGCTTTCGCTATCTCCACAAGCTGCTGTTTACCGGTTCCGATTTCTTTTACAAGTATCTTGGAAGATTCGGACAACCCCACCATTCTCAGATATTTGTCCGCTTCCGCATAAGTCTTATCCCAGTCAATCGCGCCCTTTTTCCCCTGTTCATTGCCGAGAAACATATTCTCGCCGATGGACATATAAGGAACAAGTGCAAGTTCCTGATGAATAATAACGATTCCCTTTTGCTCCGAGTCCTTGATCTTATTGAATTTGCAGACTTCACCGTTGTAGATGATATCTCCCTCATAAGTACCATAAGGATAAATGCCGCTCAAAACATTCATCAACGTGGATTTTCCTGCTCCGTTTTCCCCTACCAGAGCATGGATCTCGCCTTCTTCCACTTTCAGATTCACGTTGTCAAGGGCTTTGACGCCAGGGAAGGTTTTGGTAATATTCTTCATCTCAAGTAATACTTTTGCCAAAATAACTCCCTCCAATCATTACAGTTTACTCTCATAACAGCCTTGTCAGTTTAGAACAGGCGGGGATGATAACCCGCCTGTATGTTGTTCTTTATGCTGTTTCGGACGACGGCCACACGCCTCACGGGCGTCCGTGTCCTTTTGTTGCAGCTTACTTATTTCAACTGATCCTCTGTGTAGTAACCGGAATCAATCAGCAGCTCTTTGTAGTTGTTAGCATCTGCGAATACGGGCTCGCAAAGGAATGAAGGAATAATGCCTGTTCCGTTGTCATAAGTCTCCGTATCGTTTACTTCTACTTCTTCACCGTTTAAGATCTGACCAACCATCTTAACAACCTGGGATGCCAGAGTACGTGTATCTTTGAATACGGACATGGACTGTTTGCCGGCGATCATGTTCTTTGTATTCTGGATATCGCAGTCCTGACCGGTAACGATAGGATATTCTCCTGTGTAGTTAGCTGCCAGAGAGTTTGTTACGCCCAATGCTGTGGAGTCATTAGAGCAAAGCCATACGTCAATGTTGGTTCCGTCCGCATAATAAGTATTGATGATATTATCTGCTCTGGACTGTGCTGTCTCTGTTGCCCACTTCGGTGTACCAACTTCTTCAAATTCAGTCTGACCGGATTTTACTACCAGTTTGCCGGACTCAATGTAAGGTTTCAGAGTATCCATTGCACCGTTGTAGAAGAAAGGCGCATTGTTGTCACCCGGATCGCCTGCTGTGATCTCAAGGTTGAAAGGACCTTCCGCATTGTCAAGATCCAGAGTATCTATGATGTACTGTCCCTGTGTAACACCTACTTTGTAGTTATCAAATGTTGCATAGTAGGAAACTGCGTCGCTGTTCATTAACAGACGGTCATAAGCGATAACAGGAATATTGTTTGCTTTTGCCATATCAAGAGCTTCACCTAAGGAAGAAGCCTCGATTGCTGCGATAACCAGTACGTTTGCACCGCTGGAGATCATGTTCTCGATCTGAGAAAGCTGATCCGCTTCGCTGTTGTTTGCATACTGAAGGTCAACTTCGTAACCTGCTGCTTCCAGTTCAGCCTGCATGTTTGCGCCATCCTGGTTCCATCTCTGCAGATCCTTTGTCGGCATGGAAACGCCAACCTTGGTTCCTGCTGCCGCTGCGGGTGCTTCTTCCGCATCCTCTGCGGGTGCTTCTGCCTCTTCTGCAGGAGCTTCTTCTGCCGGAGCTGCTTCCTCTGTTGCTGCTGCGGGTTCTTCTGCTGCAGAATTACCGCATCCGACAAGAAGAGCTGCTACCATTGCTGTGCTAAGTAAAACACTAAGTAACTTTTTGGACATTGATATATCCTCCCTTTCTTTTATTTATGTGAACTGTTTCACATGGAGAAAAGCCCTTCCTGTCTGAAAAACGCTTTTCACGCTTTTTACTCTAACACAGCTTTATTAGCACTAACTTGTCACTTGCTTCACTTTTTCGTGTTCTTTTTTTGTCAATATGCACAAATCTGGATATTTTTGCAGTCAAAATTGTGCTAATCACAAAAAAATGCTAGTGTATCAGAACCGCAAATTCTGATACACCAGCATAACTCTCCTCTGCCTTATGACAGCAACCAAACCGCCTGCCTCCCCTTATGCTCACTCCTGCACATTCAGATAGACATCACCTTTCTGGTGATACTTACCGATAATGACCTCGTCCAT
>OFGH01002189.1_pt1 | contig 11084 bp, 8 predicted proteins | sample 1521721 | NCBI WGS metagenome assembly OFGH01 (sample SAMEA3504132, study PRJEB24116) | mouse gut metagenome | biome: mouse gut; feature: mouse-associated habitat; material: faeces | place: Denmark | collected 2011
GCTGAAGCTGCTGTTCGGGTAGGCGCCCGTTCCGAAGGCACCGCCGCTTCGGCCCCGGTGGGGGCCGTGGCACCCAGCGCCTCCCCGTCCGTTCCCGACGAAACCGAGAAAGGCTGGCCCAGCATGCTGGAAACCGTCGATTTCACCCAAAAGAAGATGCCCAAGGCCGAGTACAAGCCGCAGTGGGATGCCCTTATCGAGAAGCTCGTGGTGCTGCAGCAGCAGGCCCACAACGCCGGGGTGGGCCTCGTGGTGCTGTTCGAGGGCTGGAACGGCGCCGGCAAGGGCAGCCGCATTTCCGACCTCATGTACAATCTGGACGCCCGCTCCACCGGCGTGTACGTGGGCCTCGATCTCGATCCGGAAGAGGCTCGGGAATTCCCCGGCCGCGAATGGGGCGTGACGGGCTATTACCCCATCATGCAGGACTTCTGGAAGGCCCTGGGCGAGCGCAACTCCATCACCTTCTACGATCGCGGCTGGTACTCGGCGGTCATCCAGTCCATGTTGTACAGCGCCCCGGCCAAGCTGCTCCTGCCCAAGGAAGACGAGCGCCACTACCTCGATTCCATCCACGATTTCGAACGGCAGTTGACGGCCGACGGCTACATCGTGGTGAAGTTCTTCGTGCATATGACCAAGGAAGCCCAGGTGAAGCGCTTGCGCAGCCTGCACGACGATCCGGCCACCCGCTGGCGCGTCACCGACAAGAAGCTGCACAGCCACCACGGCTACGAAGCGGCCTACGAGTTGTACGAGCGCCTGCTGCAGAAGAGCGACTACCCCTTTGCCCCCTGGGTGCTGCTGAACGGTGAGGACAAGCGCCGCTCCAACCTGACCATCGCCCAAACTCTCGTGGATGCCCTGGAGCAGGGCCTGCGCCAGAAGGAGGCCAACGATGCTTTGCGCGGGGCCTTCTCGGCCCACGAGGCGGAAATGGAGGCCCAGTTTAACCTGGAGGTCATCGACGAGGTGGCCGACGCCGCCCCCGGCCGCGGCATGCTGTCAGGCGCACGTCTGGCCCGGGCCCGCGCCCAGGCCGATGCCGCCCACGAGTTGGCGCCCCGCCAGTCGCGCTTCGCCATCGTGGAGAACTACCCCCAGGTGGACACCATCGACCACAGCCTGGCCATCGACCCGGCCAGCTACAAGAAGACGCTGCGGGCCCTGCAGGCGCGCCTGTTCCGCCTGGAAAACATCATGTTCCAGAAGCGCGTGCCCCTCATCCTCATGTACGAGGGCTGGGACGCGGCGGGCAAGGGCGGCAACATCAAGCGCGTGGCCCAGGCCCTCGATGCCCGCGCCTACAACATCTACCCCTCGCCGGCGCCCACCAAGCCCGAGCTGAACCACCCGTTCCTCTGGCGCTACTGGACGCGCCTGCCCAAGGCGGGGCACGTGGGCATGTACGACCGCAGCTGGTACGGGCGCGTGCTCGTGGAGCGAGTGGAGGGCTTCGCCACGCCCGAGGAATGGAGCCGCGCCTACGACGAGATCAACGAGTTCGAACACGATCTGGTGGATTGGGGCGCCATCCTGCTGAAGTTCTGGGTGGACGTGAGCCCCGAAGAGCAGCTGCGCCGCTTCCAAGATCGCGAGAACGACCCGGCCAAGCAGTGGAAGATCACCGAGGACGACTGGCGCAACCGCGAGAAGTATCCCCAGTACAAGGCCGCCATCGACGACATGTTCCGCCTGACGAGCACCACCTTCGCCCCCTGGATCGTGCTGGAATCCGACGACAAGAAGTACGCTCGCATCAAGGCGCTGCGCCTCATTGTGGACGCCCTGGAAAAACGCCTCGGCGAAGAGGGGTTGAAATAGGGGGACGCCACTCGTCCGCAAAACCAACGGCATCAGCGGGGGTGCTTCCGGCCAGGGAGCGCCCCCGTCTACCGTGCTCGCCTGTCGGGTTGTGGGTTTTCCTTGCGCTGCCGGGGCGTTCAAGGTACTATGAACCCAACATCAGGAAGACGGCGGGTGCGTGAGGAGCGGCCCGTTTCATAGAAGGAGTTTCCCATGCTTGATTTCATTCCCATGGAGGCCATCTGGGTCATTGTGGCCATCATCGTTCTCATCATTGTGGTGTTCATCGCCAAGGGCTTCATGGACGAGATGAAGAAGTAGCACGGCCTTACGGCCCCTTCGGGGGCCTTTTTTGCTTTGGGGCCGGGGCGGCCGCGGTGCCCGGTGCCCCAGGGGAACGAAGGACGACGGTGGAAGGGAGCCGGGTCTATGGCGACCGACGAGCAAACCGGCAAGAAAAAGAAGAAGGGCGGATGCCTGTGGCGCCTCGTATTCTGGGTGGCACTGGTGGTGTTCATCGGCTCGGTCAGCGTGCTGGGCTATTTGGCCTGGACGTACTGGGACGGCCAGAACCAGTACGATGAAATTGCCAGCCGTGCCCTGCCCAACGAGATGGACGACGCCACCACCTTGGCCGACATGGTGGTCGATTGGGACGCCCTGCGCGAGATAAACCCCGACGTGGTGGCCTGGGTGTACGTGCCCGGCACCGTCATCAACTACCCCGTGGCCCACAAGCAAGGCGACTCGGAATACTACCTGCACCACAATTTCAGCCTAGGCGAGGGCAAGTTCGGCGCGGAATACGGCTCCATCATGCTGTCGGGCGAGAACAACGGCGACTTCTCCGACGAGGTGAACATCCTCTACGGCCACCATATGCGCAACGGAAGCATGTTCGCCCCCTTCGCCGAGTTCCGCGAGAGCGAGCAGTTCAACAAGCACCGCACCATTTTCCTGCTCACCCCGGCCGGCAACTACCGGCTGCAAACCTTCGCCGTGGAGCACGTGCCCATGACCCACGCCTCCATCGCCACGCCCAACTACCCCACCGATCAGGAGTTCGTCGACTTCAAGCAGTGGTTGGTGGACGAGTCGGTGGTCACCCCCGACAACGACGTGGCCCAGCTCGTGACCGACGCCACGAAGCTCTTCGGCTTCTGCACCTGCGACGGCGCCGACAACACGTGGCGCTACATCACCTTCGCCGCGCCCACGGAATTCGTGCCCGCCGATCATGTGGGCGACCCGAATTACCAGGGCAAGAAGGTGAAGGACAGCCAGGTGGACAAGATCGCGGGCGAGGTGGAGGAGCGCACGGAATAGCCGTCGGCTGCTCCCGGCGTGTCCTGCGCGGCGCTGTTTCCGGTGCTCCGGGCGCGTCCTGCGCGGCGCTGCTCCCGGTGCGATGCCCGTCCCGCCCTGCCTGGAGGCGCTGGCCAGTTGCCGTCGGCGAAAGCGGCCGCACTCCCGTATACTATGAGCCACAGGCTTATGCTTTGGAAAGGAACCGAAAGGACCCCCATGGAAAACCAGAACAGCGTGACCTATGCCGAGGCCGGCGTCGATATCGTGGAGGGCGCCCGGGCCGTGGACGCCATCAAGGACACGGTGCATTCCACCTACCGCCCCGAGGTGGTGGGCGACATCGGCGGCTTCGGCGGCCTGTTCTCCATCGCGGCGGCCAAGGCCATGGACGACCCGCTGCTGGTTTCCGGCACCGACGGCGTGGGCACGAAGCTGAAGGTGGCCCAGCGCCTCGGCGTGCACGACACCGTGGGCATAGATTTGGTGGCCATGTGCGTGAACGACATTTTGGCCACAGGCGCCGAGCCGCTGTTCTTCCTGGACTACGTGGCCGTGGGCAAGCTGGACGCCGAGGCCATGCGCGCGATCGTCGGCGGCATCGGCGAGGGCTGCCGCCAGGCCGGCTGTGCGCTCATCGGCGGCGAGATGGCCGAGCACCCCGGCGTCATGGACCCGGACGACTACGACCTGTCCGGCTTCTGCGTCGGCATCGTGGACCGGCCGCGCATGCTGGATCCCGAGTCCGTGCGCGAGGGCGACGTGCTCATCGGCCTGGCTTCTTCCGGCCTGCACTCCAACGGCTACTCGCTCGCCCGCAAGGTGTGCGTGGAAGGCCGCGGCGAGGACGAGTTGCGCGAGGCCCGCGAGGATTTGGCCGGCCAGAGCATTCTGGAGGCGCTGCTCATCCCCACGCGCATTTACGTGAAGCCCGTGCGCACGGTCATGGAGGAGGCGCCCGGCGGTATTCGGGCGCTCGCCCACATTACCGGCGGCGGCATCTCCGAGAACCTGAACCGCGCCCTGCCGGCCGATGTGAACGCCGAGGTGGATTTGGGTACGTGGCCCATCCCTCCCGTGGTGCGCTTCGCCTGCGAGCAGGCCAACCTGTCCGAGGAAGAGGCCTTGAAGACCTTCAATATGGGCCTCGGCATGATCCTCATTGTGGACCCGGCGCAGGCCGATGCCGTGGAGGCGGTCCTGGCCGCCGCCGGCGAGGAGACCTTCCGCGTCGGCCGCATCGTGCCCGGCACGGGCGAGGTGCAATACACCGGCGAAGGCAAGTTGCTGGCGTAGGCGAATTGCCGGCTCCCTGCCCGGGTCCCCGCAATTGCGAACGCTTGGCTTGCCGTGTACGTGAGGAGCTTCTAGGTACTTTCAAACAGATCGATAAAGTCTTGGCGCGAGTGCACGTCGGTTTTTTCGTAAATGTGTCGGACGTGGGTGCGCACGGTATGCTCCGACAGAACCATCTCCTCCGCAATGTAGGGGAGCGTTCTGCCGTGGACTAAAAACAACGCTACCTCTTCCTCGCGTCGTGTGAGTCCGTATTTGTTGACAAAGCGGATCATTTTCGCAGGATTGGCAGAACTCCGCGAATCGGTCTCTACGGCATCCTCTTCGACGGGGACAAAGGAGGGACGATGTTCCTGCGCATTGTCATCTTCCTCAATCGGGAGCGATAGCCCTGCTTCGCCGGCTTCTTCTAAGAAGTCGATTGCTGGAGAATGAAATCTTGTAAAGGCAATGCTGAAGCCAAATACGATGAGGTAAAGCAACGCGAGGGCGATAATGACAAAAGCGGCAATGCCCGTGTCCACTTGCGCCAAATAGTAACCGGCAATACCTCCGATACCTGCGAAAGCCCAAATCGTTCCACGGGTAATTCCCTCGATGAAAGCACCGCTTAAGGTGGTCTCGCGGGCCACCTCGGCGACCAAAGCAACCATGAGAATGTCGTACGTCATGAAACCTGCTGCGACGAGAACGGTGGACCACATGCCCTGTGGTCCGTTTATTGCCGGAAACAAGAGACATCCGATAACAAGAATGGGGAAGATGACTTTTGTGGCACTGGTCACTTCGAGATGCACCCGAGAAAACCAGGTTATAGCCAGCATGATGAGCACAGCGACCAAACAGCAAGAAATAGCGATGCGGTGCACTTCGTTGAAGAAGATGTCGTTGCTGGAAGTAATGCGGTCGAAGAAAGCGTAGGCGATGGCAAAGGCGGCGGCGCCGACAAGGGGGCGACCGAGCGTACCGACAATCTGCCGCATTTTTAAGGGCGATGCTGAATGGCTTTGGCGGTCTGGCCCCTGCGGCCCTCCCAGGCAGCGGCAAAGCGTGATTCCGTTGCAGCCAACGAGAAGAAGGTTGGCGAAAAGTACCAGGAGCGGCAGTCCCGAGAGGCTAACAACAACGAACCAAAGGGCGAGGGAGGCCGCGAATGAAGCGAGAATGCTCGCCTGCGATTCGGCGGGAGTGAGGCGTCCGTAGAAATCGAGCCATGCCATATCGAGCCATGCTCCGCCCATGCCATGGAGAATCGCGCCTCCCACGAGCAGTGCATAAGATTGAGGAGGCAGGTAATCGTGCAACCCAATGACGCAAAGCCCTGCCGACAGAAGCGCAATGGCTCCCAAGACGAATTCTCGTTGTTGAAAAAGTTTCGGATTACGGAAGGCGATGTAGGCGAATGCGAAGTGGAACACAACGGTGGTGGCCAATGACGTTACGAAGAACAAATTTATGAGCGCTAGACTATTCGAGGCCAAAGAAAACAGCGCCGTAGATTGAAAACAGGACAACCTGGAGGTCCATTGCAGGCCATAGCCAAAATATGAAGGCCGCAGCACGGGCACGGTTTTCTTCGCGTGAGGCACAACCCCTCCCTTTCCGCTTTTAGTATAGGTCATCTGGGTTAAAAGCAAAATAGCACGTTTCATGCGATAGCCGTGCGATGCGCTGAGAGGTCCCTTTCCGTACTTTTGGGGCACGGCAATGCGATGGCGTCGGACTCAAGACCTCGCATGCTGTGCAATACGCTACGAAAAGGAGGACAGTATGACTACGGCATTTGACAGAAGGCATTTCATTGGGGGCGTGGGGGCCTTGGCTGCCTTGGGAGTCGGGAGCGCTTTGGCGGGTTGTGCGCCGACGCAGCCGCAAACAGCTGCTCTTTCCGAGACAGGTGATGGCGAACCTCCCGTTTCCGTGGACGAGGAGATGGAATGCGATATTGCCATTATCGGCTCCGGTGCTTCGGGGCTGGCTGCCTGTGTGGAGGCGGGCGACCTGGGCCTTTCGACTCTGTGTATTGAGAGCCAATCGTCTACGGGTGGCAACATTCGCTTTGTAGAAGGATGCTTCGCCGTGGATTCATCGATGCAGAAGGCCGAAAACATCGAAGTGAGCGCCGGCATGCTCGTGGGGCAGGAGATGTACCAGGGGCAATATCGCGTGAGCGGCGTTGGGTACAATGACATGGTGCATCGCTCCGGAGAGAATTTGGACTGGCTTGTGGAACATGGTGTGCTTTTCGGTCAGGTGGACACCGACCTGGGTACCGAGCGGGTGTTCCATCGCTTCCAAACGGGAAACGGAGCGGAGAGCTATGTTCCGCAAATGACCGAGGCTGCCGAAAAGGCTGGCGTTCAGTTCCTGTTCGACACCCATGCCGATCGACTGGTTCAAGATGCGGATGGGTCAGTGACGGGCGTCATCGCCACCCGCGGAGACGGCACGGTGGTGCAGGTGAATGCCCGCGCCGTGGTAATTGCCACGGGCAGCTACATGAACAACGAGCAGTATATGCTCGATTTGGGGCTTGAGCCGGAGAACATGGACTACATTGGGCTTCCCGGTCATGATGGTGCCGGCCATGACATGGCCGTTGCCTGTGGAGCGCGCAGCTTCCGGGGCAGCAGCGCCCCTCTGGGAGCCATGAAAGTGCCGGGGCTGCCGGGCAAGTTCGATGACGGCAAGTTTTTCTATATCGGCTTCAAGACGCCTTACTCCATTTGGGTGAACGAGAATGGCGAGCGTTTTGTTGCGGAAGATTGCGCGGCAACGAACTTCTGCCTCATGCAAATGCCCTGTTTGGAGAACAAGAGCACCTACGTGCTTTTAGACGAGGCGCTTATGGAGACGTTCATCTCTAGCAACGCCTCTGCTAATATCGATGCAGCGAAAGCCGCCCAGACCGGTAAAGACCCCGTGCAGGCGGCTCGCGACGAATTGGCTGACGGTATTGCCCAAGGCGTGATCTTTAAGGGGAACACACTGGCCGATGTTGCAACTCAGGCAGGCATGCGGGCTGAAATACTGGAGCAGACGGTGCAAGGCTACAATGAATGCGCCGCGAGTAAAATTGACAACGACTTCGGGAAGGCTGCGGACAACTTGATTCCCTTTGGCGAGGGTCCCTACTACGCTGTTAAGCTGGTCAACGAGATTTTAGCTGTGTGCGGATCGCTGAAAACAGACCGCAACTTCAACGTGGTGAACACCGAAGGTGCGCCCATCGAAGGCCTCTATGCGGTAGGCATTGAGGGGTCGATGCTGTGGGCCAATGTGTATACCATCAACATTTCCGGTGCCTGCAATGCCAACAGCGTGAATTCTGGTCGCGTTGCCGTACAACATGCTGTGAAGACGCGCATCTCGTAGCGCTTCTCGCCACGGACTTTGAAGTTGCTCAATTATATGCACCGGGATAGCTGAGACATCGATCAACGGACCCTCCCCTTTGCGCGGACACCCTTCTCTCGGTGTCCGCGCTTTCGGTTTAGGTGCATAAGACAGCAAGAAGGGGGAGGATGTTTCGCCATACCGATGACTTGCTGCAGGATGCGTGTGACATTATCGAGGAATCTCAATGAGCTGCCTATCGGGCGGTGAATGTGGCGTTGGTGCAACGTAACTGGCTCTTGGGAAAGCGCATCGTTGAAGAAGAGCTGACTGGTGAAGAGAGAGCTGAATACGGCGAGCAGGTTATCAAGACTCTCTCAAAAGAACTGACGAAACGGTACGGAAAGGGGTTTACGAAAAGGGCGCTTTATCAGTTCGTCGAATTCTACAGGTGCTTTCCCTCGATTGTGTACTCAGTGAGTACACAATCTGTGCCGTTTCTTTCATGGACGCACTACCGCGTCCTTCTCCAGGTCCATGCCGCTGATGCCCGAGAATGGTATGCTCGCGAAGCAGCAGAGCAGGGATGGAGCGTGCGCACGCTGCAGCGCAAGGTGGGCTCGCCACCAAGATGTGGGGCAGATGGATATGTATGTGCGTATGTACGATGAACGCGTGCGCGGGGAGGGAGATAATCCGACACTCGGCATTGTGCTGTGTTCCGAAACCGATGAGGATATTGCCCGTTATTCCATTCTCCACGACAGCGATCAGCTATTTGCGGCAAAATATGCACCGTACCTCCCTTCTGAAGATGAGCTTCGTGCCGAGATTGAAGCGCAGAAGCACTTCTTCGCATTGCAACAACAGGAAGCGAAAAGCGAGGAAGGACTTGCATGACCGATAAGCTGAAGATTGGGGTGCTGCTCAGTGGCAGCGGCACGAACCTGCAGGCCATCATCGATGCCATTGCCGACGATGGGCTGCCCGTGGAGATCGTGCACGTGCTGTCGTCGCGCCCCGATGCCTACGGTATCGAGCGCGCCCGCGCCGCCGGCATTCCCGTGACGGTGTTTGACCGCACCTGCTACGAGGACCGCGAGGCCGCCGACGGGCGCATCGCCGCCATCATGGCTGACGCCGGGGCCGAGTACCTGGTCATGGCCGGCTACATGCGCAAGCTCACCCCCGTGGTGCTGGACGCCTTCCCCGATCACGTGCTGAACCTGCACCCGGCGCTGCTGCCCTCCTTCAAGGGCGCCCACGCCATCCAGGATGCCTGGGACTTCGGCGTGAAGGTAACCGGTGTCACGGTGCATTTGGCCAACGAGGACTACGACAAGGGTCCCATCGTGGCCCAGCGGGCCGTGCCGGTGCTGGAGGGCGACGATATCGACGCCCTGGAAGCCCGCATCCACGAGACCGAGCACCATATATACCCCGAAGTGCTGCGGGCCATCGCCGAGGGCCGCATGACCCTGGACGAGAACCGCCACGTGCACATCGTGCCGTCTGCGTGAGGGAATGTGGCAGAAAAAGGGCGTTTTCCAACAATGGGGGCCCGGTAAAGTGCGCCGTCCAGAAAGCGGAAAGAAGAAAGCCCAGGTCGGCGGAGAGGCCTCTCGAAGAGGAGAGGCGTTTCGCCGACTGAGCATGCTGACTATGTTGGAAAACGCCGATTTCGTGCCAAATTTTGGGAATTGGCCGCAACGGGGCGGCTCTTCGCCCCGCATTGTTGAATGGGATGGCCTGCCTGGTAAGATGTCCTCGAGCGATCATGTAGAACCCCCGCACTCTTCTGAAAGGAATGATATGAAGCGCGAAACTATCGAGGCGATTGTCGCCGATCTGCGGGAGGGCCGCACGCCGGTGCTGGCCGTGGAAGACTTCCCGGCGTTTTCCGAGGAGGCCACCGCGGGCGACCCCCATATCGGGTCCGAAACCCTGGCGGCCATCGCGGCCACGCTGACCGAGGCCGACATTCCTACCTTCGAGCGGGCCCTCGCGGCCATGGACGAGGGCGATCTCGCGTGGCTCGGCTTCAAGGTGGTGTACGATGGGCCGGCCGCCGTGGGCAACGTGGACAACGAAGTGACCAAGAAGTACGGCGAAGCCGGCTCTGCTGACGGCGAGCCGCTCGTGTTCTTCTGCAACGACGCCAAGGAGATCGTGGCGTCGCGTCCTCTGAGCCCCCGCGATGTGTTCCAGGCCAAGGACGTCACCCGCGGCCCCTCCATGCACAACGACCAGTTCGACGGCCTTACCTGGGCGAGCGAGCCCTTGTTCGGGAAGGTGCGCGTGTGGCTTTTGGGCGCGTCGGATGCGGCCGTGGAAGTGGCGGCCCTGGCCGATCATGTGGGATTCCACGTGGTGGCGGTCGATTACGACCCGGCCTTTCTCAACGAGGAGCGGTTCCCCACGGCTGAACGCATCATGCTCCATGGCGGCAACTTCGACGAGCTGGCCAACATGCCGGCGCGGCCCGAGGACTACGTGTGCGTGCTCACCCGCGGCCACATGTTCGACCCGGAAAGCTGCATCTGGGCGCTGCAGAACGGCGTGGCCTACGTGGGCATGATGGGTTGCGTGGGGAAGAACTCCACGGTGCACGACCTGGTGGTGAACGCCGGCATCTCCGAGGCCGACTGGGATCGCGTGAAGCGCCCCATCGGGTTGAAGTTCGGGGCGAAGACGCCGGCCGAGCTGGCCATCGCCATTGTGGCCGAGCTGGTGGACGTGCGCTACCGCCAGCGCTACAGCGAAGCGGCCCGGGCCAAGCACGAAGCCAGCCTGGGTAGGGAGTAGGCGGCTCGTAAGCGAAGGAGTGAGACGGCCCTCCGCTCGCGAGCCACGGGGCATTCTCATTCGCTCAAACAGTCCTGCTCGCACGAACATGACATTGAGTCATGTTCGGCTCGTGCGGAACTCGCTCGGTGAGAACACCCCGCGTCTCGCGAGCTACATTATCCTGGATAGATATTGAGCCGTTCCTTCGGGGACGGCTTTTTTGTGGCATAATACCGCCGTCAATGGCTCATCGGGCCGCCTGCGGGCGGTGCGGGCGTCGGGGCGGTACGGATGTCGCGTCGGCACCTTTGCCTTGGGGAATGCGGGTGCGAATCCCGCGCTATGCCAGTAATCGTAAGGTTCCCGATCGTCTGCGTGGACGCGGCGGTCGGGGCGAAGTCGGAATGCCAAGCCGAGAGGCACGAGCCCTGGAGAGAAAGGTTTGCCTCATGCGTACGTTTATGGAAACTCCCCTTTGGAAGAAGATGGGCGCTGCCATTCTGGCCGTGGCCCTGGTTGCCCTGCTGGGGCTGGCCGGTTGCGCGGGCGGTCAG
>OFGH01002196.1_pt1 | contig 11064 bp, 12 predicted proteins | sample 1521721 | NCBI WGS metagenome assembly OFGH01 (sample SAMEA3504132, study PRJEB24116) | mouse gut metagenome | biome: mouse gut; feature: mouse-associated habitat; material: faeces | place: Denmark | collected 2011
TTCTATATCTGCGAGTACCTTGACGTAACGCCCCAAGAGTTTTTTGATGAAGGGAACGCCCACCCGGAGGCGCTCCAGGCATTTATAGCGGAGGCGAAAAAGCTGGACTCCCAATCGTTGGAATACATCCTCGGCATCATGAAAAAGCTGAATAATACAAAATGAAGCGGCCAAGCGACTGGCCGCTTCATTTTGTATTGTACCCGATGATATTCAGGATATGTCCTGCTCCTATACTGGCGATAATCCAAGATGAGTAATAGAAATTGAAACCCTCTGTATTCTTCGAGCAAAGGGATTATAGTGTAACCTGTGGATGAGTCCCCAAATTGAGACTCGGCAACACTTGTCAGGGAGGATCTTAGCCTCTCTTGACTACCCTAAAGCACTGGGGCGCAAGACTGTCAAGACCACCGCAGGTGGGACATAGTGATGCCTTGATAATCTTGTGAAACGGTGCTATTTTCAGCCCTGTTTTGTGCGTCACTCAAAATGCAGAAAAGCTTTGCTATGGATGGCCTTTGCATAATTTGTTGCCCATACATTCTACCGATGGGCCACAAATTTTTATATTTTCAGCTCATCTTGATGTTGACCTTTTAGGTAAATGGGTATATAATAGCATTGACCTAACAGGTTAATGCCACTATGCAAAGGAGATAAGACCATTGACAAAATTATTAGATTTAGACGCCTCAAGGCGGGATGCGCTTCTCAATGCAGCGCTAAAGGAATTTTCAATACAAGGATATGACAATGCTTCAACAAATGTAATAGCAAAAGAAGCTGGCTTTTCTAAAGCGCTCATGTTTCATTATGTAGGTAGCAAGCAAGAACTCTTTTTGTTTACCTACGATTATTTCAACGAGCTACTTGATAGGGAGTATTTCAGTAGAATGGATTATTCAATCAAAGATATATTTGAAAGGCTGCGAACATCCTATCTACTTCAAATCGAGTTAATGAAACAATATCCTTGGATTATTGACTTTAATAAACTTTCTGCTAAAACGAAGTCCGACGAAATCAATAAGGCTCTTGAAGATAGAGCCAGCGCAAAGAAAACCTTTGAAATTTTTGATATGATTGATGTTTCAAAATTTAGGGTCGATCTTAATGTCGAAAAGTGCAAGCAATTTATTCTATGGGCGAATGTCGGTTTTACAAATCAGATTTTGGACAATATAAGGAATTCAGCAGACAAGAATCCTGATTATAACCATATCATTACAACACTGGATGATTACCTTGACGAATTGCGGAAAGTTTTCTATGTGGCAGATCGTGAAGGAACAGATTAACAAATGCGGTATGAAAAAACAGAGTATCTTCTTTGCGATTATTCTTCTAACATTATGCACTATTATTTATTCTAATGACCAATGGGTAGATAGGAGTAATGAAATGTATAATCCGATAATTGTTGCGTTTCCTTTAAGGGGAGAATGGTACTCTCCAAACACGCCAGGAACTAAAATCCCAAGTCACGGAACAGATCAGTTAGGTACAAGATATGCCTATGACTTCATTCAGGTTGATTGGGATAGAGCAGGTTATCCTGCCTATCGTGCCAGTTTGCCTCAATACCTTCTGTTTGGAGTCCCCTTAAATGAATATTATTGCTGGGGGCAAGAAGTATATGCCCCCTGTGATGGTGTTGTCGTTCAAGCGGAGGATGACTATAAGGAACGCGCACGAACGAACTTGTTTTCAGATTTAGCTAACGCTTATAAAAATGCTCATTATTTCGACCCAGCAAAAGACGATGTACGATCAGTCGCAGGCAATTATATAATAATTGAATATGCTGATAACATATATGCTGCTCTCGTGCATCTTCAAACTGGCTCTATTCAAGTCTCTGTCGGGCAAACTGTAAAGAAAGGGGACTTCATTGGTAGAGTAGGTCATTCTGGTAACTCCTTTGCCCCGCACTTGCATTTTCAACTAATGGATAGTTGCGACATAAGCGTTGCAAATGGTTTGCCCTGTGCTTTTGAAGAATATGAGATATTTCAAGATGGTGAATGGAAAGCCATGACAAATAGCATTCCTACAAATAAAGATAGGATACGATTTCTAAAATATAACGCAGAGAATACAGAATGATGATTCCTTACGCCTTGGATATTTGAAGGAGGTGGTGACATGGGAAATTAACTGTATTAGATATATCTAAATCGGGTGAACAGATTGGTGAGAAATTATTTGCGCTTCTAAACTCAAAGCAGCAGCAGGAATTGATCCAATATGTCCTAACAAAAGAAGAACGGGAATGTTCTGTTATTTCCACAAGCGGCAGAATGTTCCCGATTCCTTCACTTGAAGTGGGTTCCCGATTGACAGAAGTTCAAGCCGAGGGTTTGTATTTCTGTCTGGAGAACAGAATTGTATATGTCCGTGAGACCGAGATCATGCTGACGGTAAAAGAGTTTGACATCTTTGCCCTGCTCATCATGAATCCCCGCCGGGTACTCACCTATGACATGATAATAGACCTTGTGTGGCACGAAGATTTGGACTACTACTCCCACAGAGCAATCAACAATCATGTCAGCAACCTCCGGCACAAGCTCAAGGTCACGCCAGAAACGCCGGACTACATCAGGAGCGTTCACAGCATCGGGTACAAATTCAATCCGAATATCGAACTTCTTTAAGGTCCCGGACGCATATTGCGGCCGGGGCTTTTCTCTCGGCAAAAACAGGATTTTTCTTGGAGTGTTCCCGGACTGTCCTCGAAAAAATCTGAAGAACTGTCCGTTATAGTTTTTTCAGATAAAGGAGCAGGACAAGCGCATCGGACAGATGCCGTCCAGAATACGGAGAACACCGGCATGACAGTTTTTTCAAATCCATGTTCAGATACCAGCCGTCAAGATAATACTTCGGCTTTCCCGGCAATGATAGAATGGGCAACCGCCACAAACAGAGCCATTGCCCCGATGGAGTTTCCAGACGCGCTCCACTACCTGATGAAAGACCAGAAGATGACGGTGGAGCATCTGGAGGAGACCTCGCTGATCTCGACCCGTACCATCATCCGTTTGAGCAACGACCCGGACTATGGCGTGACCAGGGAACACATCGTAGCGTTATCGGTCGGCTTGACACTCCCGCCGATCATCAGCATGGAACTGTTGCGGAAAGCGGGGCTTGTGATGAAGAACACCATGCGCCACAATACATACTGCATGATCCTATGCGAGATGTATTCGTGCAGGATTGAAGCTGTGAACCAATTCCTCGTTTCGCTCAATATACCGCCGCTCACAAGGCTGGGGGCGAAGATGTAACGGGAGGGGATTTTACGGGGGTGCGCTACTTGGTTATACCGAAACTTCTATTATACCGAGGCTTATTGAGCAGCCTCGGTATTTCAACGATTTTTTAAAATAATTCGGTATAACATTTTCTCCAAGATCCGGCAATCTTGCTGACGCCTCATCGGACAGATGCTCAAATTCGGTATAATACTTCTCGCACAAAAACAACGTATCCATGATAATAGACAGGGCAGACAGGATAATGTCTGACTATTATCAAAGGAGGCGTTTTGCCATGGAACAAAACACAGTAACCATCAACCAGCTGATTGCGCAGATATTGGATGAGATGAGGCGAATCGGTTACAGTGAGACTACGATCTGGAGGTATTATCAGCCTGCCATGGGGCAGTTCCGGAAATACTATGTGCAGACCGGACAGGCAGCATACAGCCCAGAGATCACGGATGAGTATATCAGCCTGAACAAGGAAAGGTATGAGCGCGGAGAGGTCACCTACCAGTCCTTCAAGAAAACACGGTATGTCGGCCGCAGGATGAATGAATTCTTCCTGAGTGGACAATTCCGGTACACATCGCAAAAAAGGGGGACTTCTTTTATGCTGTCGGAGGGGAATGAGCGGATCGTTGACCAGTTCCTCTGTTCGAGGTCATGCGGGGACAAATCGAGATATGATGCCGGATGGACCGTGCGGAAATATCTCCAGTACATGGAGAAGCGCGGCCATGCCTCGCTTTCAGATGTGACACATGATGAAGTCCGGGAATTCATCTTAAAGACCGCAGCCAGCATAAAGACATCAGGCCTGCACAATGTCCTGCTCTACCTGAAGCATTTCCATATCTTCCTTAAGGATTCCGGGATACCGGCCCCGGACTGCGTAGAACTTTTTTCATACAAGGTATACAGGGGGATGCCCATCCAGAGTTACGTGACCGATGAGGAGCTGGAGCGGATCCTCGGCGTAATCGACACGGAGACAGAAACAGGGAAACGGAACCGCGCCATCATCCTTGTGGGCGCGACCACGGGCCTGCGTGCCATCGACATCATCCGCATGAAGCTGACGGACATTGCCTGGAGGGAAGGCGAGATAAAGCTCGGCCAGAGCAAGACAGGCACGACAACGCACGTCCCGCTCATGAAAGAGACTGGCGAGGCCCTGAAGGACTATATCCTGAACGCCAGGCCGAAAGGGACCGGATGCGGGGAAGTGTTCCTGCGCGTTTCAGCCCCAAAGACGGAGATCCAGGACACGACCTGTATCGGCTGCATGTTCCGTTCCTATCAGGAAAAAGCCGGGATACGCAGGCAGCCCTTTGACGGGAAGGGGTTCCATGGCCTGCGCAGGAGGCTGGCAAAGAAACTGCTCGTTTCAGGTTCGCCACTCACCACAGTGTCACAGATACTCGGCCATGACGATACGGATTCTGCCCGCCAGTACCTTTCTCTTAATACAGACGACCTCCGGGAATGCGCACTTGATTTCAGCGTGATCCCTCTTGAAAGGGGGTGCCTGTCATGAGCTATGGATTTACCAGCGGGTTTGCAAAAGACCTTGAGGACATGATCGCCCTCAAGGCAACATTTGGGTTCTCGGAGGCTACCTACCTCGACCGGGCGAAGGACTTTGACCGGCACTGCTCCAGCGGCCACCCGGATGCTGACAGGGTGACGGAACCCATCGTCATCAGCTGGCTGAAGGCAGGGATGTCAAAAGCGGACGGGACGGTCCACCGGAAAGCTGCTTTTGCCAGGGCCTTCGGGCGTTACCAGAGATCCACGGGAAAGGATGCTTATGTCATCTCGGAGATGTTCACGGCGGGAAAAAGTATATTTGTCCCATATATCTTCAGCGATGATGAGCTGAAGGGGCTTTTCCATGAGATCGACTTATACGAAAAGGCGGGCAGGGAGCTGGAGGCCGCGCTGCTGAGCACCTACTTCAGGCTGACCTATACCTGTGGGCTGCGTCCAAATGAGGGACGGCTCCTGAAAAGGAGCGAGGTGGACCTTGGTTCCGGCGAGGTCCGTATCGTCAACACGAAATGGCATAAGAGCCGCAGCATCGTGATGTCTGAGGATATGCGGGCGGTTGTGCGGTCCTATGCCGCGATGCGCGATGCTTCTTTCCCGGAAAACGGATATTTTTTTCCAAGGCCAGACGGCAGTCCGTACACTGCCGCCTGGATGGGCGGGAAGTTCAGGAAGTTTTTTGCCAGGTCAAAGAAAGATGAACCATCTGAACTGCTCCCTCCAGTAAGAGTATACGACCTCCGCCACCGGTTCGCCACAGCGAATTTAAGCCGCTGGCTGGACAGGGGCATCGACATCCATTCACGGCTCCCATACCTGCAGGCATATATGGGGCATAAGGAGCTTGCAGCCACAGCCTACTATATACATCTCCTCCCAGAGAACCTTGTAAGATCTTCAGGGATAGACTGGGACAGCATGAACAGGCTCGTGCCGGAGGTGGAACTATGGGAAAGATAAAAGATCCACAGCTGTTCCTCCTGATCAAGAACTTCCTCCTCGTATATCTGCCGGTGCAGCGGAAGCTGAGCGGGAACACAGTGACCACTTACCGTACTGTGCTGAACCAGTTCCTGGCCCATGTGGCGGGGGCCGAAGGCATACCGGTCATGGCCGTCACTTTCGATATGGTGAACGCGGGTTCCGTCAATGCCTACCTGGACTCGCTTACAGGGGACAGGGGCCTGTCGTCTTCGACCAGGAACAACCGGCTCGCGGTATTGAGGGCGTTCGTCAGCTATGCGGCAGCCTGCAGGCCGGAATATATCAGCCTGTCAGGTGAGCTCTCTGCCATCAAGGTCCGCAAGAGCGACCGCTTTGCCAAAGTGGACTACATGACAGAAAAGGCAGTGGAGGCGCTCCTGAAAGAACCGGATACCCGCACAGCCATAGGGCTGCGCGACCAGATGATCATGGTCATGCTGTATGATACAGGAGCCAGGATACAGGAGGCCCTCGGCATCAGGCTCTGCGACCTGCGGCTTGACAGGACGCCGACAGCACAGCTGTTTGGAAAAGGCCGGAAGATCAGGACAGTCCCCTTGATGGCGAATACAGTAGGGAAGCTGAAGAATTATATCAGCGTCTTTCACAAAAGGGAATCCATGCTTTCAGAAAAGCCGCTGTTTTATGTAGAACGGAAAGGACAGCTACAGTCCATATGCGATGACACGGTGAGGATCCGCATCCAGAAATATGCGGATGCGGCAAGGGAGAAATGCGGGGATGTGCCAGAAACAGTATACCCCCATCTTTGGCGGCATACCCGTGCCATGCACCTGTACCAGCACGGGATGGACCTGACACTGATCTCCCAATGGCTTGGGCATGCCAGCCTTGAGACCACTCTGGTCTATGCCCATGCCGACACGGAGGCAAAGCGTAAAGCGATAGAAAAAGCCATGGGTTCTGGGACAGGGGCTCCAGAAGATTCTTCAAGCTATACCATAGACGATGAGGATCTCCTAAAGCAACTCTATGGCTTGTAAGCTCTTGTAGGTTATACCGAATTCCTGTGTCGGGGCGGCATTTTTTGTTTTCTACTGTATAAGATCCAGTAAAAAGTTATACCGAAAATCTCCGCAAGAAGCCATGCTTTATCAGCTTTCCATGGAGATTTCGGTATAATAGAAGTTTCGGTATAACCGTTTTTATACCGAATTCGGTATAAAAACGGCAAGCGTTCCAAGTGTCTATACACTTGCGAATTTTCCACGATCCGGCTCCCGCCGAAACCTGAAATTTCCTATCTGGTAGCATCGTTGTCTTTTCCAGTCTGATACGATATTCTAAAGATAGAAAAAGAGACAGAGAACCCCAATGTCATTAAGACAATCGTTTTTATACAAAACAAAAAAGCCCACCTGCTACATACAAAACAAACAGGTGGACTTTTTCATGTTTTTAGGAATTTTAGTATCTTGCTTTAGACACAATTTTGGCTCTGACATATTACTTCCATGCAGTTTCACCTGTTCATTATATATCTTTGTAAAGGCCAAATATTGATTTATGACATCTCTTTCTTTGCACAAATTAGCTTCAACATCTTCCTAATGTATTCTTCACCTTGTCATAACGTAATCCATGATATATTTAACAGAATTACAAGTATCTTCAAAAGTAATATCTTTTGCATAATCAAAATTTTTCTGATACTTTTTCCAAAGGTTCTGCATCTGTGGATTATCCCTGATCTCCTTAATGATTTCCACATAATTTTGCATCACCTGGCTACTGCCCCTCTTTGCACTTGTCTGCTCCAATGCTCGTTTCAAAATATTTTTATCACATTCATTTCCACGCAAAGCAAAGATGGTATGTATATCATAAAAATCTCTTGGGCGGGTATTGGCAATGCTGCGTGATAATACAGTTTCTATTTTTTCTGCCAGGACTGTTTCCAGATTATAAGCCAATATACTTAATGTCCTGTCATCAAAGAGAAGTTTAAATGTATATTCTATTTCTTTCGGTGTGATTATATCCCCAGTCGTAACATCTACCGTCAGAGGTACACTGATGGGAGGATAATTCGCTTTTAAAGAAACACGTATGCCGGGATAATCATCCGTTTCACGAATATCATAAATATCTTCTAAAGTAAAGCTCACATCATCCTCTATTTCAACAGCGCATATTTCATTAAAAACCTTTCGGATTGATTCATGGGTTAATGTAAAGCCTTTTATTGTTGTATCCAGATCCATCGTTGTCCTGGTATCCAGCCCAACAATTACCGATATTAAGAATCCGCCTTTTAATATAAAATTGTTTTTATATGTTGATAGCGAAATTCTTTCCAGCAACCGTTCCAACATGTAGTTCTGCATGACAAGCTGGGCAGAAATATTTTTCTCTGCTGCCTTTTTCTTAATGAATGCTTTAAGCTGCATTGGATTTCTGGTTATCATAACAGCACCTCCATGTAATGTAATATCTTTGGTTTTACTCTAAGCTGCTCCGCATATTTCATCAACTTGTGTATATCTTTTTCCTTAGAAGCCGCATACCGTTTCATTGCTCCATTTACAATCTGAATATCACTGCCGCTGCCACGCACAATGTCACATAATGTTCTTTCGAGATTGTATATTTTGATGGGATTCCCGCAGGGCGACTTTATTTCAATGATTCCAAGTGCATAATTATCTGGCACAACTCGTTTCACAATAATATTTTCCTGTTTAAGAGAAGGCGCATTATACCCTTTTGGAAAAGTCATTGTATATTTTGCCGGTGTCCTGTCGGAATATCCTAAAAGGTACAACGCTGTATCATGAGAATAGATGCCTCGTCCATACCTGCACTGCAACAGATGGATGTCATCTTCCCATATATCACTCCGTATATAAAGCCCTCGTCCATAACGATATAATTCTCCATCCTTTACAAGCTTCTGCAATATGCTTCGGTGCATTCCGGATTCTGTTATCTGTCTGGCCGTAATAGTACCATCCGGCGAATTTTCCAAAAGGGTTTTTATTGTATTCTCAGTTCTCATGACAGTCACTCCTTATTATACACATTATATTGTATATAAATAATGTGTCATTGTCAAGTTTTATGATACATAAGCACATTAAATTTAGTAAAAATAATGTGTTATTGTCAAATCAATCTACTTTATAGTTGTTTTAATTATGCTATAACAAATCTAACCCATTTGGATAAATATAAAGAAAAGAACAAATTGACACACCAACGGCCGGGCATTGACACGGTTCTGTACTTTCCCTATATAGGAAAGCGGTCATGCTGCGAAGCGTGACCGCTGGAATGAAAATATTAAATAGAGAGATTTTTTTCAAAATCTATTTGTACCAGTTTTTTGCCATTAGGCAGTATACGTTCTAAAGTTTTGATTGTATGGTAATCAATTTTGAACATTGCTTTCTGCAATGACTGTTCTTCCATTTGATGATGCACCTGTTCCAGTCCGTCAAATGCATGAAGATAGGGGGAATCTGATACCCAGCTATCTTCCATATTGATTTGAATAATACATGAAACATACTTTGGGCTTGTCTGTACGATAGCTTTCTGAAAACAATCATATCCGATATACTCAATCAACAGATTTGCAATGACCATATCAACTTTTGGTAATTTATCCGTTTCATTTAGCAAATCAATACACAGACATTCCAAAAGACTGTTCAATTCAGAATACCTTTGAACGACTGTTTGCAGATAAAACGAGTTGATGTCAATGCCATATATTTTATCAAACCTGTCTTTTTGGATATGTTCAAGACCGTTACCACCCGCAATGCCAAGTATCATTATACTTGATACGGGATATGTATAAAATTGACCTTTCATCATTTCATTCATAACCTGCAACTGCATAACCGAATCAAGTTTCATATGATTTTCATAATCAGCTAATGAAATTTCTTTCCATGGATTTTCCATACTCTTACCTCGTCCAATGCAAATCTGTTGTTTGAACCGATTAGAGTATATCACACCCCTTTGAATTATTCTATCAATGACTTTTTGTATTTTCAGATGCTTCTTTCTCTCTGCTTTCTGTGTAGGTCATGATGGCTGTTCCCCCTTTCAATGCAAGGCAGCCTTTCATAATGGGATTACTGTTGATATAATCCAGGACTTCACTTAAACGCACTACTTTTTCCAGAGTATCCTGGATAAAATTCTGCTTATTCGCAATTTCCGACAATTCTGCCTTTGTATAATTAAACAAGCGGTTCTCCTCCTTCGCTTATCAGCTGCATAATATCTTCCGGTACGCATAAATTCCATTCTTTTGAAAATATACTCTTTTCTTCTTTCAGATCACGGTAGAGATAGCGGGAACTGTTCCCTATGTTCTTTTTACAGTAATCAAAAAATCCATCTGACAATTTCAGCTGCGGGTAAAAAGACAAAAGGTATCCTACCTTCTGCGCCAGGAACTGGTTATGGTACTTTTCGAGATAAGTGGTCAGTCTGCCCTCATCCAGTACGGTAATCATCTCCAGGCAGCGCAGCAGTTCTTCCAGCCCCCCGACCTTATCAAAATCCTTTATATTGTCAAGCACAGTCCTCTCCATGTCTGTTACACGTATCGTTTTTTGCAGTGATACCCCAAAATCCCTTTTGGTCTTCATACAATGATACCACCGCCCACCAAACTCAAATTCCCGGAACTCCCGCCCCGTAGAAACATATATATCAGAAAAAACCTGGTTTGCAAGCCCGTAAAATTCAAAAGCGGAATGATGGGAAATATAACTGTCTTCTGTTATGGATGATGCAATCTCAAAAGGAGTCGCGACAGCCTCTTTCGTTTCCAGGCTTATCGTGGCATAATAATTACGGCGTACTGACTGTAGCAGCCCCTTTTTCTTTAGAGTGTATAATATATTCCTGGCCTTGCGCTCATCCCCAAATATCTTTGCTGCGTCATCAAATGAAAAACATTTTAACTGCAGCAATTTTTCATAGTATTCAAGCAGCATAAACTCCTCCTTTTCTTTAGTAATACAGCAATAATCATCTTATTTCAAGATTAACGTCCGAAAAATAAAGTATTATTTTTAACATACCTGGTTTTTCTCATTTTTCCCAAATAAATCTGCTGTATTCGTTTCCCCAGATTTGCTGGTTCTTTTTGAGAAAGTAAAAATTGGCACACCATCGGCACAACATTGGCACGGTTCTGCTCTTTCCCCGTAAAGGCATCCATGCTATACTTGGTACAGTCAAAAATATGTAAAGCAGCCGTTTTCCATTC
>OFGH01002198.1_pt1 | contig 11057 bp, 14 predicted proteins | sample 1521721 | NCBI WGS metagenome assembly OFGH01 (sample SAMEA3504132, study PRJEB24116) | mouse gut metagenome | biome: mouse gut; feature: mouse-associated habitat; material: faeces | place: Denmark | collected 2011
GGTCTTCTCAGACGGTGCCCGGAAATTTGCCGGTCTCAATCCGGCTGCGTCTGACTCCGTACCGCCCGTTGGCGCTCTGCCGCAGTTGTGACTGCCATCGAGGCTGTTTTGCATCTTTGACGCAGGGCCCCTCGCGCCGCTTCCCGCGCTTCGCGCATACTCTGTCCCGTGCGGGCGGATCGCGGGTTTACCCGGGGCAGTCAGCGGTCCTCTGTGCGGCCTACCAGATAGTCGATGGTTACGTTGAAATGGTCCGCCAATTTCCAGGCGTTTTCCAGGTTGGGCAGATTTACGCCGCCTTCAAACCGTTGATAGTGTTGCTCCGCAATGCCAATTGCTGCGGCTACTTGAACCTGGGTTTCTCCTTTTTCCTTTCGGAGAGCACGTACTCTTTCTTTGAAAAGCATAACATCCCTCTTGGCACCACGATCTTTTTGTGTTACTCTAAACATATACACCACGATTCCGTTGCCTTATGAAAGGACGGTTTATATGTCAGATTTTATGAAATGGCTGTATGCAAATTACATTGGTCCGCAGATAAAAAGCGCCTCACAGGAAGATTATGAGATGCATTTATCACTGCTGGAAAACTGTTTAGAGCCTGACCTTGCAGTCAGTTTCAAGAAAACACAGGAATTTACAGCCATCCACGCCTTCCTCCTGGGCCTGCGCACAGGCCGGGGCCTCCCGAGGGAATAGAAGCAGAATTCCACCCAAATGGTTCCAGCCATGCACGAAGTGCGGGAAGCGGCGCAAGGGGCCCTGCGTCAAACCTGCAAAACAACCTCGGAGGTAGTCACAACTGCGGCAGAGCGCCAAAGGGTGGTACGTTGTCAGACGCAGCCGGATTGAGACTGTCAAATTTCCGGGCACCGTCTGAGAAGACCCCCGCATTTGGGCGAAATTTGCCCGAACGGGCAAATTCTCGCCCCAGCGGCTTTTCTCTTTTGGACCGTGCACGGCCCGTTTTCTCTTTTCGGCGCAACCGAAAAGAGAAAATGGGGGGTGCAATGAACCAGCCATCATCATGGCTGAATCTCCCCCGCCCGTCAGGGCGAGAAAAAGCCTCCCCGCCTGCCAGGGCGAAACGCCGTCAGCCCCCGCCGGTACGGCAAGCCTGCCGCCGGCAGGACCGAGAGACCGGCCCTCGTCAGCGCCTTTTTCCGCTTCGTCATGGCTGCGATTTCGTTTGCTCCCGAATTACCGTCCCGCCCCCGCGGGCGTCCAGTCCCGCCTTGATGCGGTAAATGGTGGCCGCGGCGTCCAGCTTGGTCTGTTCCCCGGTTGCCATGTCCTTGCAGGCCACGACTCCCGCGCTGATCTCATCCTCCCCCAGGAAGATGACATAGGGAATCCCCAGCTTGTCCGCGTAGGCGATCTTCTGCTTGAACTTCTTCTCCTCACAGTGGAGCTGTGTCCGAATCCCGTTTTCCCGCAGCCGGGTGGCCAGGGCGATGGCGGCGGACAAATCCTCCGTCATGGGCAGGATCAGCACGTCCGCCGGGGCGGTGGGAAGCTCCGGATTCAGCATCCCCTGCTCCCCCAGCACGTAGAACAGCCTGGTCAGGCCGATGGAGATGCCCGCGCCGGGGAGCCGGCGGTCCGTGTAGTACTCCGCCAGATTGTCATACCGCCCCCCGGAGCACACGGAGCCGATCTCCGGGTGGTCCAGCAGGGTGGTCTCGTATACGGTGCCGGTGTAGTAGTCCAGGCCCCGGGCAATGGTCAGATCCACGGCAAAATTCTCCGCCGGAACGCCGAAGTCCCCCAGATACCGCACCACGGTGTTCAGTTCCTCCAGACCCTGGTCAAAGGTCTCGTTTTGCCCCCGGTACTCCTCCAGGGCGTGCAGGATCTCCTCACTGCTCCCCTTGAGGGAGATGAACTTCATTACCTCGCCCACGGCGTCCTCGTCCATGCCTGCCTCGTCATAGAGCATCAGCCCCACCTTTTCCGGGCCGATCTTATCCAGCTTGTCCACGATCCGCATGATCTCCTCCGCCCGGTGGCTCCAGTGGAGGATCTCGTAGAAGCCGCCCAGAATCTTCCGGTTGTTCACCCGGATCTGGAACCGCTTCAGCCCCAGGGCGGAGAAGGTCTTGTAAATAATGGCGGGGATCTCCGCCTCGTTGAGGATAGAGAGCTTTCCGTCGCCGATGATGTCGATGTCGGCCTGATAGAACTCCCGGAACCGTCCCCGCTGGGCCCGCTCCCCCCGGTAGACCTTGCCGATCTGGTACCGGCGGAAGGGGAAGGTGAGGTCGTTGTAGTGCAGGGCCACGTACTTGGCCAGGGGAACCGTCAGGTCAAAGCGGAGGGAGAGGTCCGCGTCTCCCTTTTGAAACCGGTAAATCTGCTTTTCCGTCTCGCCGCCGCCCTTGGCCAGCAGTACCTCGCTGGACTCGATGACGGGGGTATCCAGAGGGGTGAAGCCGTACAGGGAATAGGTGCGGCGCAGGATCTCCATGATTTGTTCCAGCTGCTGCTGGGGCCGGGGGAGAAGCTCCATGAAGCCGGAGAGGGTGCGGGGTGTCTGTTTTGCCATCGTGATTCGCTCCTTTTATAGAGGTAGAGTTGTAAATAGAGGGAAAGTTGTCGGACTTGCGCTGTTAAAGTTTTCGTCCGCCTTTTTCAAAAGGCGGCGGGTGTCCAGAGGGCGGCGCCCCCTGGCGCTTTGCCGGAAGGCGGCCCAAAAAGGAGGGAGGGGGAAGCAAAACAGCGAAGCGCCTTTTGCGGAAGTTTCGCCTTTGTTAAAAGAGCCCCCCTCGCTTCCCCCTGCAAAAAAGGCGCTCCCGTCCCCAAAAGCATTTTGGGACGAGAGCGCCTTCGCGCTTCGTGGTGCCACCCAAATTCAAGGCCGTACGAATCCTTCATTAAAATATTCAATCGGACCGAATGAAATATTTTAATGGAAGATCCGTGCCATGCCTCCTTCGGCCTCCTGGTACGGGGAGGGAGCCGTGGGCGTTTCCGCCCCCGCTCCGCCGCTGTCCTTCCTCCGGGCCGAACGGGGCGCTTTCAGCGCTGCGCCCCTCTCTGGGGATCGGCTGCCGGACTACTGCTGCGGCGTCTTCGCGGTGAACGTGTTGATTGTATCCGCTTTTTGGGGAAATGTCAAGCGATGGGCCGGGTGGAGGGATTGACAATATACCGCCAGTCCAGATCCCCCCGGGCCAGACCGAGAACCAGCATCTCCGCCGTGGCGATGTTGCTGGCGAAGGGGATGTTGTTCTGGTCGCACAGGCGGGAGATATAGGAAATGTCTCCGGACATGCTCTCGTTGCTGGGGTCGTTGAAAAACAGCACCAGGTCAAACTCGTTGTAGGCGATGCGGGCGCCGATCTGCTGGCTGCCGCCGTGGGCGTAAGTCAGAAAGCAGTGGACATCCAGGCCGGTGGCATCGGCTACCATGTGTCCGGTGGTGTTGGTGGCGTAGATGTGGTGTCGGGACAGAATCCCGGCGTAGGCCGTGCAGAATTGGACCATCAGCTCCTTCTTGTTGTCGTGGGACATCAGCGCAATGTTCATCTGTCTGGCTCCTTTCGTTTATCTGATTCGCGCCAGGGGGACTTTTTCTCCCTGGATGCGTTTTGCGATATTCCGGTATGCGGCGGAGGCGCCCTGCCCGCCGGCGGGCAGCAGGGGCAGGCCCTGGTTCAGGAACAACGGGAGGGCGTCGTCCTCCGGGACCACGCCCAAAAGCGGCAGGCCGGCCCGGTCAATGGCGTCGTCAATGGTGGCGTGGAGCTGGCGGAGCATTTTCTTCCGCACCCGGTTTACCACCAGATGCAGGCTCCCGGCGGGGAAGCGGTGCAGCTCCATCACCGTGTGCTGGGCGTCCCGCAGGGAGGTGGCGTCCGCCGTGGTGACCACAATGCACCGGTCCGCGCCGCAGGCCGCCAGCCGGAAGCCCGCTCCCAGACCCGCCGGGGAGTCCAGCAGGCAGTAGTCGTAGCGCTCCCGGATTTCTGCCAGAAGGGCCTTCATCTCCTCCTCCGTCACCGGCCGCCCACGGCTGCGGGCGGGGGCCGTCAGCAGGAAGAGCCCCGGCAGCTTGGGGTGCTCCACCACGGCGCTGTCCAGGGGACAGCGCCCCTGGGCCACGTCGGAGAAATCCATCAGCGCCTTGTCGGCAAGGCCCAGGGCCAGGTCCAGGTTTCGCAGGCCCACATCGCAGTCCAGACACAGCACCCGCCGGCCGGCCAGGGCCAGCGCGGCCCCCACGCTGGAGACCAGAGAGGTCTTGCCGGTGCCTCCCTTGCCGGAGACAACGGCGATACATTGGCCGTTCATAGCGCTCCCCCTTTCCGCGGCGGCTTTCAATCGATCAAACCGGTCCTATACATTATAACGGGTTTTTCTTCATTTTTGCAAATGCTCTGGGATATTTTTTCGGGGTTTCCAAAAGTTTTTTTATGACCACGACTCGGTGCCGGATGTCCGTTCCGGGAATTTCGTAGTCCTGAACCCTCTCCAGGCCGCCCCCCAGGATTTTCACCGCGGCGGCGGCGTCCTCAATCTCCCTGTCGGAGTCCACGGATTTCATGGCCAGGAAATACCCTCCCGGACGCACATAGGGCAGGCACAGCTCGCACAGTGTCCGCAGCTCCGCCACGGCCCGGGAGGTGACGGCGTTGAACCCCTCCCGAAAGGCCGGGTCATGGCTCCGCTCCTCCGCCCGGGCGTGAACCGTGCGGATGCCGGTGAGGCCCAGAGCGCCGCAGGTTTCCGCCAGCCAGTCCAGCCGCTTGTTCAGGCTGTCCAGCAGCGTCACGTCCAGGGAGGGAACCAGGATTTTCAGCACCATGCCGGGAAAGCCCGCCCCGGTGCCCACATCCAGCAGCCGCTTTCCCTCCAGCGGGCAGACGTTCAGCAGGGCGGCGCAGTCCAGCATGTGGAGCCGCGCTACCTGCTCCGGCTCCGTGATGGCGGTGAGGTTCATCACCTGGTTCTTCTCCAGCAGGAGTTCGGCGTACCGGTCCAGCCGCTCCACGGCTCCCGCCGGGGGCGCCAGCCCCAAAGCCGGCAGGCCCTCCTCCAGCAGCGGGCCGATCATCTCCGCTCCTTCAAGAGATCCCGGATTTCCGTCAGCAGCTTTTCCTCATTGGAGGGCTCCGGCGGGGCGGGAGGAGCGGCGGGCGCCGCCTCTTTCTTCCGGTGGAAGCGGTTGATGGTCCGCACCAGACAGAACACCACAAAGGCCATCACCAGGAAGTTCAGCACAGCCTGGATGAAATTGCCGTAGGTAATGACGGCGGGCCCGATGCGCACTTCCAGACTGGCGAAAGACATGCTGCCTGTGAGGATGCCCAGCAGGGGCATAACGATGTCGTTGATCAGGGAGGTGGTGATGTTGGAGAAGGCGCCGCCGATGATGACGCCCACGGCCATGTCCATCACGTTTCCCCGGGCAATGAAGGTCTTGAACTCCGCGAGAAAGGTGTTTTTCTTCTCAGAGGCCATAAAAGTGATTCCTTTCAGTATAAAATGCGTGTGAATATACGGGGCAGATCAAAAGGGCCGCCGCTTACCAGTGACCGATCTCCGTGCGCATATGGGTGCGCTTGACGCCGGTCTGCATGTTGAAGAGGATCTTGTTCAGGGAGGTGATCTCCTCCTCCGTCAGCTGGGCGAAGAGGAAGCCGTACCGGAACTGTCCCGGTTCGTGCTCGATGCACCGCACGATCTGGCCCACGAAGTTCAGCGGGGTGTAGTCGTCCAGTTTCAGCCGGATCCGCAGCACCTCGTCCTCGGAGTGGATATACTCCGACTGCACGCAGGCGCCGCCGGTGCTGATGTCCACCAGAAGGCACTCCTCCGGGGTTTTGTAGTGGTCGTCTTCCCAGCGGTACAGCGACACGGGGACGCTGAGGGGCAGGCGGAAGGCCTCCCGGTTTTCCGCGTGGGTCTCCACCTGCACGTTTTTCAGCTTCAAGAGAGTCCGGGTGGACTCCTGAACCGTGGCCCGCAGGCTGATGGGCACCATTTTCTTGTCATAGCCGCTGGCGCACACGGCGGCCTCCAGACTGCAGATTTTGAAGGCCAGTCCGCCGGGCAGCCGCTCCAGCGTCAATGTGGTGGAGGTGAGGGCTGTGATCTTTCCCGCCAACAGCGGCGTTCCGTCCGGAGTCATCACATCGATGCGCATTCCCTCGCACAGTTCTCCCGTGGGGGCGCTGTTGGACTGGCCGGTCATTCCGTCCGTGCTCTGGCCGAGCTCCAGATCGTAGTCGTCCTCGGTTTCTCTGGAGAAGAGAGATGAAAAAATGCTCATAGGGCACCGCCTTTTCTTGGATTTGCCTTTTGGCGCATTCCGCCCGGGGCGGAGGGAGGGGATTTTTTTGCTTGGAAGGGGAGTAGAATAATTTCTATTTGTATAATAAAATAGAAAATATACAAATTGGACTTATACAAGCCACTTTCCCACAATGGGAACACGACTCAGAACTGCCCACACTGCCAGAGAACAGGCCAGCACGGCGGCGGCGGTCAGGGGAATCAGGAGAATACATGGGCCGGCGGCGGCGCTGAGACCCAGCCGGCCCAGCTCCCAGTAGGGAATCAGGTGGACCAGATACACGCAGAAGGATGCCCGGGACAGGGTGCGGAGTGATGGCATTGTCCGCCGGGCTCCCGAAGCGGAGAAGGCCCAGCCGCAGATTCCGGCGGCCAGCAGTGCCGTGCCGGGGCTGGCCGCCTCCAGCAGCGTTTCGTTCAGGCCGCCGTCTTTCAGGGAGAGGACGATGGTTCCGCCGAAGATCACCAGGAAGCCCGCGGTGCCGGTCAGGGCCCAGCCTCTGGGGGAGGCGGCGTACTGCCGCAGATACCAGCCCAGCAGCCCATAGCCTGCGCCAGTGTAGGCCAGATTCAGCCCGTACTGGGTGGGAATGCCGCGGAGCAGGGTCAGGGGCCAGCATCCCTTGAAGGTGGGATAGAGAATTCCCAGAACGGCCCACAAAATCAGCAGATATTCCAGCGTATGCCGGTCCGCGTGAGCGGTGATGATCCGGGTCACGGGGAGCAGGGCGTAGACCAGCAGGGCCATGTGCAGGTAGTACAGGTGGTTTTGGTGGTGGAAGGCCAGAACCTGCTTGACCGCTTCCACCAGCTCCTGGGGGGTAATGCCGCCGTCGTATCTGCCCATCTGCCACAGCTGGTAGATCAGGGCCCAGGCCAGCAGGGATGCCAGCAGCCGGGGGATTTTTTGGAGCCACAGCTGCCGAAGGGTGAGCTCCCGGCGGGGGTCCAGCATCAGCGCCCCGGTGACCATCAGAAAGATGGGCACGCTGGCGCGGCTGACAGAGCCCCAGAACAGGGCGGAGCGCCAGTCAAAGGAGCCCACGGGATGGCTGTATCCGCCGGCGGAGACGTGAATCAGGATGACGCCTGTGATGGCCAAGGCCTTGAGCAGGTCCACTGCGCCGTCACGGGGCGGGGAGGAGGCGCTTGCGGGGGCTTTTGGAAAAAGGATGGTGTTTCACCTCTTGTTCGGTCTCTCGTATCTGTGTAATGGGGAAAACCGGGTTTTTTCAGTGCTTGCCGGGAACCAGCTTCTCCTTGCCGCCCATATAGGGCCGCAGGACCTCCGGAATCAGCACGGTGCCGTCGGACTGGAGGTTGTTCTCCAGGAAGGCGATGAGCATCCGGGGCGGAGCCACGCAGGTGTTGTTCAGGGTGTGGCAGAGCTGGGTCTTGCCGCTCTCGTCCTTGTAGCGGATCCGCAGCCGCCGGGCCTGGGCGTCTCCCAGGTTGGAGCAGGAGCAGACCTCGAAGTACTTCTGCTGACGGGGGGACCAGGCCTCAATGTCGCAGGATTTCACCTTCAAATCCGCCAGATCACCGGAGCAGCACTCCAGCTGCCGCACGGGGATATCCAGGGACCGGAACAGCTCCACGGAGTACCGCCACAGCTTTTCGTACCAATCGCGGCTCTCCTCGGGCTTGCAGACCACAATCATCTCCTGCTTTTCAAACTGGTGGATGCGGTATACGCCCCGCTCCTCGATGCCGTGGGCCCCTTTCTCCTTCCGGAAGCAGGGGGAGTAGGAGGTGAGGGTCTGGGGCAGCTTGTCAGCGGGTACGATCTGGTCGATGAACCGGCCGATCATGGAGTGCTCGCTGGTGCCGATCAGATACAGATCCTCTCCCTCGATCTTGTACATCATGCCGTCCATGTCCGTCTGGCTCATGACGCCCTCCACCACGTTGCCGTGAATCATGAAGGGGGGGATGCAATAGGTGAAGCCCTTGCCGATCATAAAGTCCCGGCCGTAGGCCAGCACCGCCTCGTGGAGCCGGGCGATGTCCCCCAGCAGGTAGTAGAACCCGTTGCCGGAGACCCGTCCCGCGGCGTCCAGGTCGATGCCGTCAAAGGACTCCATGATCTCCGTGTGGTAGGGGATGGGGAAGTCCGGGGTCTTGGCCTCGCCGAAGCGCTCCACCTCCACGTTTTCGCTGTCGTCTTTGCCGATGGGGACGGAGGGGTCGATGATCTGCGGGATCAGCAGCATCCGCTGGTGGAGCTCCGCCTCCAGCTCTGTCTCCTGCCGCTCCAGCTCCGCCAGCCGGTCGGCGTCGGCCTTTACCTGGGCCTTGACCTTCTCCGCCTCCTGGAGCTTTGCCGGGTCCTTCTTGGCCTGACCCATCAGCATACCCACCTGCTTGCTCAGGGTATTCCGGGCAGAGCGTAGCTGGTCCGCCTCGGCGATGGCGGCCCGGCGCCGGACGTCCAGGTCGATGGCCTCATCCACCAGGGGCAGCTTTTCCTCCTGGAATTTCTTCTTGATGTTCTCCTTGACGATCTCCGGGTTCTCCCGGATGAATTTCATGTCCAGCATGGTCGGTTCACCTCAAAATTAAAATCAGTATCTTAATAAATGTTTCACGTGAAACAATGAAAGCGGGTTAAGACTGCTCCAGCAGGGGGGAAGAGGCCTTTGGCCAAAGCGTTCCCGGTCTCCCTGGGGGGGGTTGCCCAGAGGGTGAGGCTTCGGCTGGAATAGGGAGAGGAGCAGGTTCCAGGGGGGACGGCGAAAGCCGGGGCCTCCAGAGCCCTCAGGGCGGCGTCCCACTTCGGGTCCTCCGGGCGGAGATCCCGGATAGAGGAGGGACCGTCGCTGCGGTACGGGCCCAGAGGGCGGGAATAGAGGGAAATGGAATCGGCCCGTTTCACCCCCGGTATCAAGCCGTAGACGCTCACCGGCCGGGTATACCAGACCCCCCCACGCCAGCAGCAGGATTAAAATGACAGCCGGGGAGCCCTCCAATGGGCTTTCAGCCAGTTCATGGTTATTCCTCCATCAGCAGCAACCGCTCCACCAGAGCTTGAACGGCCTCCTCTCCACCGGAGAGGAATATGGGGAGATTGCTGTTTGTGTGCGAGGAGGTATAGATGGAACGGCCCGCGCCAATTTCCATCATCAGGGACCGGCCGTCCTGATCTACGAAATAGAAAAGGACACTGGTCCGGTCCGCTGGCTCGGTTTTGACGGTTCCGCCCTGGAGGTATTCCCGAACCAGGTTGCCCGGAGGGCGGTGGAACCGCAGGCGTTCCACTTCTTTCAGGATTGTCTGCCATTGGCTGTCGTCTGGTACCGCACCGGCACTCCAGACGAGATCGACGCCCTGGCCGGGTTTGTTGTGGATCACACTGGCGCTGACGGCCTCCAGCTCGCCCATGCCCAGACCGTGGATGTCCACAGGTCGGGCGTACCAGAGGGTCCACGCCAGCAGCAGGATTAAAACGACAGCCGGGGCCTTCCAATGGGCTTTCAGCCATTTCATGGCGTCCTCCTTTTACCTCTCCGCCGCCAGCGGGGCTGTTACTGGCAGACCGGCCTCCGGCACTTCTTCATGGCGCCCGGTCCTCCAGGGCTCTCACAGCCTCTTTCAGCTCCAGATACCGCTCCGACGGCGGCGTGACGCTCCACTCCCGCTCCCGGGAGACGGCGTCCAGACTGTCCAGGAGGGACCCGGAATCCAGTGCGCCGATCTCCGCCTCGCAGGACTCCAGGTCCCGGGCGGCGTAGAGCTGCTGGAGCCGGTAGAGGGCCGTCAGGGCGGCGACCTGCGCCTCCAGGCTGTCCCGTTCCGTCAAAAGCGCGCCGGCCTCATCCCGGGCCGCGGCAGCGGCGGTCTCGGCGGCCTCCTGCTCCAGCTCCAGCTGCTCTTTGACCTCCGCCAGTTCCTTTTGAAGCTGGATGACCTGCTCCTGGAGCTCCTGTACCTCCTGCATGGCGGAGACGGAGCCCTGGAGCCGGCCGATGGCCTCGGTGTTGCTCCGCTGGTGAGAGATCAGGGACCAGATCATCAGCAGGAAGGCCACGGCGAAGAGAACGAGAATATAGACGATCACCGGCTTTTTTCCACCGGAGCCGGTGTTTTTCTCCGGCGGGGGGGAGACGGGCTCTCCCGTGTCGCTGTGCCGCTCCAGCATCATGCCTCCGGTCCTTTCCCCGCTTTTTTCACCCGGATGAGGGCCAGGGCGTCCAGCAGGTCGTTGAGATCGTCCACACCGTAGTATTCCAGCTCAATGCGTCCCTTCTTCCGGCCTGTGACAATCTTCACGCCCCGTCCCAGCCGGGAGGAGAGGTCCTTCTGGGCCTCGGCGGTGTAGTCCACGTCCATGGAAGGCTTTTTCCCGCCCACGGGATCCGACTCAACGGGGGGCTGCCTCCCCATTTTTTTGGCCAGCCGCTCCGTCTCCCGGACGGACAGCTCCTGGAGGACCACCATGGCGGCGGTGCTCTCCTGTACGACAGGGGAGAGGGGAAGCAGGGCCCGGGCGTGGCCGGCGGAGAGCTTTCCCAGCTCCACCATCTCCCGGACAGAGGGGGTCAGACCCAGCAGGCGCAGGGCGTTGGCCACGGCGCTGCGGGATTTTCCCACCCGCTGAGCCGCCTCCTCCTGGGTCATATGGTAGTTCTCCATAAGGGCCTGGAAGCCGGCGGCCTCCTCCATAGGGTTCAAATCCTCTCGCTGGAGGTTTTCGATCATAGCCAGCTCCGCGGCCTTGCGGTCGTCCGCCTCGATGACAATGGCGGGGACCTCCTGGA
>OFGH01002199.1_pt1 | contig 11054 bp, 5 predicted proteins | sample 1521721 | NCBI WGS metagenome assembly OFGH01 (sample SAMEA3504132, study PRJEB24116) | mouse gut metagenome | biome: mouse gut; feature: mouse-associated habitat; material: faeces | place: Denmark | collected 2011
GCGCAACGGCACAGGTGATCAAGCGGGAAGTGTCGGACGGCGTGATTGCTCCGGGCTATGAGCCGGAGGCGCTTGAAATTTTAAAGGCGAAAAAGAACGGGAATTATAATGTGATTGAAATTGATCCCGCCTATGTGCCGGATCCGATGGAACGCAAGCAGGTGTTTGGGATTACGTTTGAACAGGGCAGGAATGAGTTAAAGATCGACGATGCATTTTTTGAAAATATCGTAACGGAAAACAAGGAGCTGACAAAGCAGGCAAAGATCGATCTTGCGATTTCCATGATTACATTAAAGTACACGCAGTCCAATTCCGTATGTTATGTGAAAGACGGACAGGCAATCGGCATCGGAGCGGGGCAGCAAAGCCGGATTCATTGTACGCGCCTTGCCGGACAGAAAGCAGATAACTGGTTTCTGCGTCAGTCGCCGAAGGTATTGGGGCTGCAGTTTGTAGACGGTATTCGTCGTGCAGACCGGGATAATGCCATCGATCTTTATATCGGGGAAGACTATATGGATGTTCTTGCAGACGGTGCGTGGGAAGCCGTTTTTAAAGTAAAGCCGGAAGTGTTTACAAGAGAAGAAAAACGTGCATGGTTAGATCAGATGTCCGGCGTGACGCTCGGCTCGGATGCATTCTTCCCGTTCGGAGACAATATCGAACGTGCGCATAGGAGCGGCGTTTGTTATGTGGCGCAGCCGGGCGGTTCCATCCGCGACGATCATGTGATCGATACCTGCAATAAATATGGAATGGTAATGAGTTTTACAGGTATTCGGCTATTCCATCACTAAAGAAGGGAGGAGAGTTTATGTACGGAACATGGTGGTCTTTGGTTCCGCCGGTGGTTGCGATTTTATTGGCGCTGATCACAAAGGAAGTTTACAGCTCGCTGTTTGTCGGCGTGTTATTGGGCGCGCTTTTTACGGCAGGATTTGATCCGTGGGGGACGTTTGATACACTCTTTACGACAATGACGGGAAACATGAACCTGAATATTATTATCTTTGATGTTCTGCTTGGCATGATCATTGTGCTGATGACGCAATCCGGGGGATCTGCAGCGTACGGCAGCTGGGCGAGCAAAAAGATCAAAAGTAAAAGATCTTCACTGTTTGCAACGATGGGACTTGGCGTTTTGATTTTTGTGGACGATTATTTTAACTGCCTGACTGTTGGTTCCGTGATGCGTCCGGTTACAGATAAATATAAAGTCTCAAGAGCAAAACTGGCATATATTATCGATGCGACGGCGGCTCCGATCTGTATTATTGCTCCGATTTCAAGCTGGGCTGCCGCCGTAAATTCCTATGTGCCGGAAGATAGTTCCCTGACGGGATTTCAGTTGTTTCTGCGTACAATTCCATATAATCTCTATGCGCTTTTGACGATCGGAATGGTCTTTTTGGTCATTGCCTGGAATTTTGATTTCGGTCTGATGAAAAAACATGAAATTCATGCGGCAGACGGGGATTTGTTTACTTCCGGCGGGGAAGAGTTTGCGTCGATGCAGGAAGACAAAAAGATCAATCCGAACGGAAAGGTGATCGATCTTGTGCTTCCTGTCGCCGTATTGATCGTATCGGCAGTTTTTGGCATGGTATACACCGGATATTTGGGCGGTGCGGGCAATGTGGTTGATGCGTTTGCAAACTGTGATGCGGAAATGAGCCTGATTTTTGCAACGACCGTAACGGTGATTTTTATGGCGCTTCTCTATCTTCCGAGAAAAGTCATTTCGTTTCATAACTTTATGCAGTCATTGGCAGAGGGTGCGAAATTGATGATGCCTGCGATTTTAATCCTGACGTTTGCATGGACGTTGAAAGGAATGGGAGATAATCTTGGAATCGCAGAGTTTGTCCGAAGCGTAGTAGGTACAAGTATGACGGCGAGCGCGGTGATTCCGGCGGTTATGTTTGGGATTGCGCTGTTTTTGGGATTTTCCACCGGAACTTCCTGGGGAACGTTTGCAATTTTAGTTCCGATCGTGGTGAATATGTATGCGGGCCTGGACGATGAAATGATGATTATTGCCGTTTCTGCGGTTTTGGCGGGAGCCGTGTGCGGAGACCATGTATCACCGATTTCCGATACGACGATTATGTCGTCTGCCGGAGCACAGAGCAACCATATCAATCATGTGCAGACGCAGATGCAGTATGCCATGATTGTTGCAGTGATCTGCGCCGTCGGTTATGTGATTGCCGGCATCAGCAAAAACTGGGTCGTTTCACTCGGCAGTTCTGCGGGAATCCTTTTTCTGGTATTATTTGCCATTTCTAAAAAAAGCCGCGGTGGGGCGGACGTATGAAAAAACTGATTTCTGTACCTTATATAGACCAGACAAAGGAATATCCGACGGGCTGCGAAAGTATTTCCGCAGTGATGCTGCTTGCATATCTCGGGATTTCTGTCTCCCCGGATGAATTTATAGAATATTATCTGGAACAGGAGCCGATGCAAAAAAAGGACGGAAAGCTCTATGGACCGCATCCATGTACCGGATTTGCGGGAAGCCCATATGACAGCGAGTCGTTCGGCTGTTATGCGCCGGTGATTGTACGGGCGTTAAACCGTGTATTTGCAGACCGCCGGGTGCAATTGCGGGCAGACGATGTCACAGGCATGGAGATGGAGGAGCTCTTAAAACGCTTTATCAACCGCGATATGCCGGTGATTTTCTGGGCAAGTATCGATTTAAAGGAAACGGTCCCCGGGCCGGATTGGCTGCTTTCTGACGGATCGTTGTTTACCTGGATTTCCAATGAGCATTGTATGCTATTGGTCGGATATGACGAGAAGTCGTATTATTTTAATGATCCATGGAAGAATCACGGCTGTATTGCATATGATAAAAAGTTGGTAGAAATGCGGCATGCAGAGCAGTACGCCATGGCGGTATCCGTTGCGGATGCAGAAGACGGTAGTTGTATACGACAGAAAAATGAATAGAAGAATGTAAAAGCAAAGGAAACGTACGCAAAAATAAGTCGCAGCGTGTGATAGTGATTTTGCAGAAAGAAGGTTTGCGTGTACGTGAAAGAATGGAGGTTTTGAATGAACGGCAGGAACACGAAACGTATTTGGGACAAGGGAATCAGTCTTGTACTGACATTTGGGTTAATCTGCTCGGGAATCGGACTAATACCCGCCGGGGAAGCCAAAGCGGCAGAACCGATTGCGATCGATTCTGCGGCAGATCTTGAGAAGATCGGAACCGATGCGAATTATCCGCTGGACGGGGACTACCGTCTGACGAGCGATATTGATATGACAGGCAGAAATTTTACGCCGATCGGAGGCGGAGAGGGCGCAAGGGGGTCTTCTTCCGGTGCAAATGTTTTTACCGGGACATTTGACGGAGAGTGCCATGTGATTTCCAATCTTACGATTCTAAAGAAAGAAAGCTCAGCCCAAGAATGGCAGTATGGATTATTCGGAATGATTGGAAGCGATAAAGCGGACGATAAAGCGTCTGTCCGAAATCTGATCTTAACGGATCTTAATATTGAGGTCGATATGACTGCCGAGGTGGATAACGCATATCTTTCGCTGGGCGGCCTGGCAGGCGAGGTCAATAAAAATGCGGAGATTGACAATATCGCAATTGTTGGGGGAAAGATCCAGGGAAATCGGTCGAATGCCGGAGACGTGGTAGGCGCCGGAGGGCTGATCGGTGAAATGCGCCCGAACGATACGTCGGGGACAAACAGCGGTGTGGCCATCAGCAATATTTATATCGGGACAGATATTGTCTGCGGAAGTTCCACCGGATCCAACTATGCGGGAGGAATTATCGGAAGAGCTGCAAAACAGCCGCCTATTTCGGTATCATCATGTGTATTTACCGGCGATGTAAGTTATAAAGGGGACGGCGGATTCGGAATCAGCGGCGGAGATATGACGCAGAATTTCAGCAGCTGCTATTACCGTTCCGGGTTGTCCAATACGGGAACGGCAGTTTCTACGGAACAGCTTCAGGGATCTAAACTTCTGGCAGGGCTGGATGAAAGTAAGTGGACGGCAGCTGCCGGTAATTATATGATTTTGACACAGTGCGTCAATTCCGAAGACTTGAGGGAAACGCTGGCTTTGGAAGGATTGAAGTTAAGTCTTGCGTCCGGCGATACGTTTTCTTCGGTGACGCAGAATTTTACGGTTCCGACAAGTATTAGGATCGGAACAGAGACGGAAGCGCTTACCTGGACAAGTGATAACGAAACTGCGATCCGCATCAATGCCGCGGACGGAACGGCGACGGTGAACCCGCAGTTTGGGGCGGTCAGCGTGGCGCTGACGGCTGCTACAAAATCAGGGAAAACAAAAACGTTTTCACTTACGGTAAAAGCAAACCTTACGCTGAAATTTGACCAGGGGTATGCAAAAGTCGGCGCAGCCGTAACGGCTTCTCTGACGGGAGCACCGGAGGGTACGTTATGTACGTATCATTGGAGCGTAGACGGAGTTTCCAGAGGGACGGCAGATGCCTTTACGCCTGTGCAAGAAGATTTGAATAAAATGCTGTCGGTAACGGCAAAGCTTACAGATGGCAGCGGAGCAGACCTTGGAGAATGCGGGCCGATTCAGATGTATATCAGTAAACTTCCGGTTGTCTATATCGATACGGACGACGGCAGCAGCATCGACAGCAAGACGGATTATGAGGGCGCTTCCATGCGTGTGCAGGGCAATGATACGTTCCAGCAGAGTGAACAGATCGATTTGTATGACGGCGCAATCGAGATCCGCGGCCGTGGAAACAGTACCTGGCATCAGTCGGTCAACAGCGGCGGGAAACGTCCCTATAAGCTCAAACTGGGTAAAAAGAAAAATCTGCTTGGTTTTGGAGAGAGTAAGCACTGGGCTTTGCTTGCCAATTTTATGGATGAGTCTTTGCTTCGGAACAAGACCTCTTACGATCTTGCGAAAGAGATGGGCATAGAGCCGAATTTGCCGTCTGCGCATGTGGAGCTTATTTTAAACGGTAAGTACGCCGGAAATTATCAGCTTGTGGGAAATGTCCGCGTGCAGGAAAGCCGCGTTAATATTTTTAACTGGGAAGATCTTGCGGAGGATGCGGCGGACGCGATTGCAGCGGCAGAAAAAGCAAACGGGCAGACCGTCAGTCAGGATGCGCTGGAAGAGCATATGAGTCAGAATATGTACTGGATTACGAGCGGAAGCGTATCGTTTCAGGGCAAAACCTATCAAATTTCCGATTATGCCATTCATCTACCGAAAAATTCATCCGGCGGCGTGGATGTATCCGGGGGTTTTCTTTTTGAACTGGACGGATATTATGATGAAGTGTCCAAATTCCGGACGACGTCCAATCAGCCGATCATGTTCAAGAGCCCGGAGTTTATCCGCCCGACTACAGGAGCTGGAGAAGGCGCTACGGAGTATGTGGATAGCAGTAAACAAAAATGCGACGCATTGTATGATTATGCGCGGGAATATATTCAGGCGGTAGAAGATACGGTGCATGCACCGGATTATTATGTGGATATTGCAGAGACGCAGAGGAAAGAGAACGCTTCTAATTTTACAACGGATTTTAAAGGACGCCGGCATTATACGGATCTGGTGGATATGGATTCCCTGGTGAAATATCTTCTGTTAAATGAATTTTACTGGAATACGGAAACCATGAAGAAGAGTACGTTTATGTATAAGGATCTCGGCAAAAAACTTCAGATCGGACCGGTATGGGATATGGACTGGACGTCAAACAGTATTATCAGCCAGAGAGAGACCAGTGAGTATGACAGATGGATGGCAGTCACGTGTCAGGCGGGAAGTTTTCTGCAGGAACAGAAAGAGTCCTGGTACCGTTATCTGATCGGAGATCCCTATTTTGTAGAAAAGCTGTACGGATGCTATTGGGACTATCGGGAGAAATTTGAAGATATTGCAAAAGACGGCGGCATTATCGATCAGCAGAGAGAGTATCTGGCGGAATCGGGAGCATCTAATTATAATCTGAAAGGAAGCTTATCCGGAAGCTGTGCTTATGAAGAGCCGAGCTTTGATGCGGGCGTTGAACGCTTTCAGACATATCTGCAGAATCGCTTAAGATGGATGGATCAGCAGTTTGGATGGTCGGAAACAAAAGTACCGGATGCAGCGTCGTCAAAGGTTTCTGTGGACGGACTGCTTGATTCTTTCTTAAAATACCAGGATACCAAAGGAAAGATCTCTGTAGCGGTCGATACGGAAACTTCGGAGAAAGAGACAACCTATACGGCGTCTGTTACAGATACATCGATTGCCAAGATAGGATTTTATATTAACGGCATTTTGGCGGACACTGTGGACGTAACGGAAGGGAAGGCCGTGCTTACCTTAAATGACGGGACGGCGGGACTTGAGAAAAATATAGAGAAAAAGGCATATGTCAATAACGTTGTACAGGTACGTGCAATGGATGCTTCCGGAAATTTAATCACAAATAAGGGGACGTATAACGGTACGTCCATTGACGTGTGCATCAGCGATTATACGTTGTTCCAAAAAACAATTCAGGCAGATGCATTGACAGGAACGGTAGACATTCAGGGACTTGCAAGGGTAGGATGCACAGTAAAAGCGGTTGTGTCTGATACGAATAATACGGGTAAGCTGTCGTACCAGTGGAAAGCGGATGGCGTGCCGATTGAACGGGCAATACAGGAGAGCTATACGCTGACCGATGCGGAGGAAGGAAAAGTCATTACGGTAGAAGTGACGAGCAACTGGGAAACGGGATCGATGGTAAGCGCTGCAACGAAACCGGTGATTAAAGTGGTTGTCTTGAATGACCATTTGATCATCAATCAGGTATACGGCGGCGGCGCAAATGAAGATTCCGCGGTATCGCACAGCTTTATTGAGCTGTATAATCCGACCGATCAGGATATCAGCCTTGCAGGATATACCATTGCCTATTCTTCCCAGGGAAAGAACGGCGGGACAGCAGGCAGTGAAGAAGTCTTAACGCTCGATGCCAAAACAATTCCTGCCAATCATTCGTATCTGATCCGCTGTGAGGCGCAGACGATCGTTACGCCGGACTATCAGTTTTATCTGACGATTGCGGACGACCGGTACGATCAGGCGTGGACGCAGACAATAGATAATAAGCGTTTCAAAATTCTTTTACGAGACGGAGAACAAAATCTGGCGGACGGTGTGTCGGTCAATGAAGGTTATATAGAACAGGAGGGAGAACAGCTTCCGGACGGGGCAATCAGCAAACAGAAGTCGATCCGCAGAGTGCGGTTTGCAGATACAAACAACAACCTGGTTGATTTTGCAACGGTAGATTACAGAGAGACGGAAATAGAACAGATGAAGCCCAGATGTCTTGCAGACGGCGCATGGAGAGCAGAAGAGCCGGAGCCGGAACCGACGGAATTGAAAGGTACGGTTTCCATCCGCGGCAATGCGGTTGCAGGCGCGCTGTTGTATGCAGATATTGTATTGGAGAAAACCAGTTATGCCGGTGAAATGATCTGCAGATGGAAAGCAGACGGCGTGGAAATAGAGGGCGCATCCGAAAGATTTCTCCCGACAGATGCGTCTTTGGAAGGGAAGAAGATTTCCGTAGAAGTGATAAGCGCCGATGAGGCGATCGAAGGAAAGCTGACCGGGTCTATGGAATCGGCGATCCGTGTGGTAGAAGCGCAGCGCGGGCATCTGATCATTCATCAGGTCTATGGCGACGGAGGGAAAAAAGATGCGCCGATTTCCCATAGTTTTATTGAATTATATAATCCCACGGATACAGACGTCGACCTTAGCGGATACAGTATCCGGTATCAGTCGGAAGATGTTACGGAGGAATTGACGCTTACGGGAAGCATCCCGTCCAGACATTCGTATCTGATCCGCTGCGCAGCTTCTCTAAACGCTGCAAGCGCACCGGTTTCTATTGCAGAGCCGGATCTTTCCTGGGAGAATCTGACGATCAATAATAAAAAGTACCGCGTGCTTTTGCAGAAAGGCGAAACCCAGGCAGACGGCGTATCTGTCAATGAAGCTTCGGCAGAGGGTACGGCACTGACCGATGTATCCCAGGACGATACGATCATTTCAAAGAATAAGGCGATCCGCAGAATTTGTTTTGTAGATACCGATCAGAACGCCGACGATTTTGAAGTGCTGAATTACACGAATTTACATGAGTGGAATCTGACCGAACTTCTTTGGTCCGTAAAACCGAGAAATACGGCATCAGGCGCCTGGGGACTGGAAAAAGAAGAAACACCGGGAGGCGATCAGATAGATCCTGAAATTCTTAAGAATGCCCAGACGGCAATTTCGGAAGCAAACCGGTACAAAGCCATAAAATCCGAATATACGAAAGAGTCTTACGATAAGCTTCTTTCCGCGTATACGGTTTTGCAGAAGGCGCTTTTGACAAACAATGCGGAATCCATCAAACAAGCGACGGAAACTTTATATCAGGCAATCCGGAATCTGGTGAAAGCAGAACCGAAAAAAGTTTCTCTGGCAGGAAATTCTTATATAAAAAGAGCTGGTATCAGATTACGAAAGACACTGACGATGCATATACGGTTACTTATCTGAAACCGCAGAAGAAAACGCAGAAAAGTGTAAAAATTCCGGCATCCGTTTCCTATAACGGAGTATCCTATAAAGTGACGGAAATTGCAAAAAAAGCGTTTGCACAAAATAAGAACCTGCGCAGCGTAACGATCGGCAAATATGTTGAGACGATCGGAGCTTCGGCGTTCCTTGGGGACGGAAAGTTAAAGACGATTAAAGTAGAGTCAAAAGTATTAAAGAAAGTCGGCAAAAAAGCGTTAAAAGGCGTTTCCGCTTCCTGTAAGATTAAAGTTCCGAAAAGTCAGCGTAAAGCCTATGCAAAGAAGTTTAAAAAGAAAGGACAAAAATCCAGTGTCAGGGTTGTGTGAGATAAGAGATGAAAAAGATATTAGATTTAATTACCGAGGAAACAGAACAGGCATTTACAGAATGCGGATATGATAAAAAATATGCAAAAGTAACGCTCTCAAACCGGCCGGATTTGTGTGAATATCAGTGCAACGGCGCGTTGGCGGCGGCAAAGGAATACAAAAAGGCGCCGTTTCTGATCGCGGATGAAATTGCGGCAAAGCTTTCGGACCATGCAATGTTTGCCGCGGCAGAATCGGTGAAGCCGGGATTTATCAATTTTAAGATAGATCCCGGATACCTGGCCGGTTATCTGCAGAAGATGTCGGAGGATCAGGAGCGTTTCGGATGTGAGAAAACGAATTCGCCCAAGAAGATCATGATCGATTACGGCGGTCCCAATGTGGCAAAGCCGCTGCATATCGGGCATTTAAGATCTGCAATCATCGGAGAGAGCATCAAACGGATCGGAAGGTTTATGGGCCATACCATGATCGGCGACGTACATCTTGGAGACTGGGGATTACAGATGGGGCTGATCATTACGGAACTTTCCCAAAGAAAGCCGGATCTTGTTTATTTTGATGAGCAGTATCAGGGGGAATATCCCAAAGAAGCGCCGTTTACCATATCCGAGCTGGAAGAAATCTATCCGACGGCGAGCGCAAAATCCAAAGAAGACGACGCGTATAAAGAAGCGGCGATGCAGGCAACATATGAACTGCAGAACGGCAGGGCGGGATATCAGGCGCTGCTTTCCCATATCTTAGAGGTATCCGTATCGGACCTGAAACGAAATTATGAAAATTTAAACGTTTCTTTTGATCTGTGGAAAGGGGAATCGGACGCGCAGCCGTTTATTCCGGATATGGTCCAAAAAATGAAGGACGACGGGTACGCATATATCAGCGAAGGCGCTTTGGTCGTCGACGTAAAGGAAGAGACGGATGCAAAAGAAGTTCCTCCCTGTATGATTTTGAAATCGGACGGCGCTTCCCTGTACAATACGACGGATCTTGCCACGATTGTCTGGCGTATGAAAGAGTATCATCCGGATGAAATTATTTATGTGGTGGATAAACGCCAGGAGCTGTATTTTACACAGGTATTCCGCTGTGCAAGAAAAACGCGTCTGGTTGGAGAGGATACGCGTCTTACGTTCCAGGGCTTTGGAACGATGAACGGCAGGGACGGCAAGCCTTTTAAAACAAGGGAAGGCGGCGTCATGCGCTTAGAGAGCCTGGTATCCGAAATCAACGAAGAAATGTATCAAAAGATCCTGGATAACCATTCGGTCACGGATGAAGCGGAAGCAAAGGAGACGGCAAAGCAGGTTGCATTATCTGCCATTAAATACGGCGATCTGTCCAATCAGGCGTCAAAAGACTATATCTTTGATATCGAACGGTTTACGTCATTTGAGGGCAATACGGGACCGTATATTCTGTATACGATTGTCCGCATCAAATCCATATTGGCAAAATACCGTGCGCTTGACGGCGGATGTTCGGGCGATCGGATACTTCCGGCGGAATCGGAAAGCGAAAAGGCGCTGATGCTGGAAATCAGCCGTTTTTCCGCGGCAATGGAGGCTGCGTTTGCAGAAACTGCGCCGCATAAAGTCTGTGCGTATATTTACGGTCTTGCCAATGCATTGAACCGTTTTTACCATGAGACGAAGATTTTGACAGAGGAAAGAAAAGATGTCCGGGCAAGTTATATCTGTCTGCTTGCGCTGACGAAGGGCGTTTTGGAACGGTGTATCGAGGTACTTGGATTTTCGGCGCCGGAACGCATGTAAATACAGTTGAGAAAGCCAAAAGAGGAATGATAAGCGGTCATTCCTCTTTTCGGGTTTTTGGCACGGCGGAAGCTTTCAGATCCGGCAGCATAAGAAACGGGGAGGTCAGAAGGGATGAGTAAACAGACAGGAGGAGACGGCATGGATCGGATCATTCGGAAACATTTTATTTTCAGCGGAAGGGTACAGGGCGTAGGGTTTCGCTACCGCGCCTGTTATGGAGCCCGGCAGCGCGGACTGACCGGATGGGTATGCAATCTTGGCAACGGAACGGTGGAGATGGAAGCACAGGGGAAGGAAGATGAGATAAATGCGCTGGTCTGGTCTTTGGACCAGACCAGGCCGA
>OFGH01002208.1_pt1 | contig 11007 bp, 10 predicted proteins | sample 1521721 | NCBI WGS metagenome assembly OFGH01 (sample SAMEA3504132, study PRJEB24116) | mouse gut metagenome | biome: mouse gut; feature: mouse-associated habitat; material: faeces | place: Denmark | collected 2011
TTCTTGACATTCATTCCTCCAAACATCGATTATCTATATAAAACTTTTGCCGCTTTCCTCCATGAAAGATCAATATTGCCGGATTCATCACAGAAAAGATATTGGTCTTTCTTATTGTTCGTTCCATTCTTCGTAAAATTCTTTTAAAAATCCACGCATATATCCATCTCGTTTCTCCGCAATGATTTTTGCACAATCGGTATTCATCATATCTTTAATCAAAAGCAATTTTTCATAGAAATGATTTATTGTTGTTCCTTTGTTATTTCTATATTCCGTTTCATCCATATTTATATGAGGTTGGCAGTCTGGAATATAAATCGCCCTATTATGATTTCCGCCATATGCAAAAGCCCTCGCAATTCCGATCGCCCCCATTGCATCCAATCGGTCTGCATCCTGCACAATTTTTCCTTCTATTGACTTTGGAGAAGTTGTATCTGTACCTTTGAACGAAATCTCCTTGATAATATCAATTACTTGATCTATCGTATCCTCCGTAAGAAGACATTCTGACATAATACGCCGTGCATTTTCATAATCCGTTGTCTCAAAAATCTTTATATCATCCGTATCGTGCAGTAATGCAGCAATCATTACTATGTATTTGTTGCATTCTTCTGCTTTTGAAATTTTTTCTGCGGTATTTAAGACACGGATACTATGCCAATAATCATGTCCCGAATACTCATTTGCAAATAATTTCTTTATTTTCTGTTTGAGCATATATTTTGTCTGTTCATATTTAAAACTCAAATTATCCATTTTTTCCCCAATAGGCGGTTACGCCATCTTCCAGTAATACATATCTGATGTGACAATCGTAATTTCATAAGGTATCCCATCATTTACTGTTTCTATGAATGAAAAAGGAAGAATTTTCTGTCCCTAAATTATAAGGACAAATATCTCTGCATTTGTGACAACTTATTACCCAGCTTTGTATTGTTTTATCATCACCAAAGGCATAATCCCAACATGCCTGTTGCTCTAACTCTAAATGTTCTAATGCATTTACTGGACATATGTTTACGCAGGCATTACAGTTATTACAAATATTATCTTTTAACTTGTCACATTCTAATTCTTGTTCACACAAAACTGCTCCCAACCAAACCATACTTCCAAATTCTGGTGTAATAAGCAAAGAATGTCTCCCTATCGTACCTAATCCCGCTGCCTGTGCCGCATGCTTTTGAGAAATAATAGAACGCCATCTCTTAGTGTTTTCGTCCCATTGGCTTTCATTTGTTGGAATTGGTACACATGCGATTTGATTTTTTTCCATTTCAATACAAAAATCAAGAGCAATTGCATCCATTTTGGGCGTAATAGAATTTCTCACCCTTGTATAAGGTACATGAGAATTACAACTTAGAGTTCCTATCGGAAATCTACATCCAAAAGAAATAACCGATTTGCAAGTTGGTAAAACATCAGTAGGATGATACCCTTTAGGAGCGTCATTAAATCTATCTATACTCGCTATTCCACATAAATCTGCTCCTAATCCAAACAAAATTTCTTTGACCTGTTTATTATCAATCATAATATATCCTTTCGTCATATCAATCCCGATTTGTCACTGGCTCTATTATACGTTATCTCATAAAAAAAGTATAGCTGGATTTCAGAAAACTTGTCGGGAGGAAACAGCTTGCAGTGAAAGGTGATTCCGCCCGGCAAGTCCACAAAGGGGTAACTGGCGGAGCCAGCGTAGGGTAAGTGTAACTTCCCTTGTGATGATTGGAGCAGATTGAAAATCTGTGGAAATCATCTGCTGCCCGCAGGACGCCCCTGGCAGGGCGCAATGCACCACTTCCCGAAGTGGTGTATCATTGTGGCCTCTTTCAGAGGGGAGTTTTTCAGCTTTCCGTTTTTCTGGCATTTTTACCGTTCCTGCTGTCTGGGTTTCTTATCAGGATATAACTTCCCGGCAACAACGGCAGCATGGCTTTTTATCTTGATTTCCTCCTCCTATTCGCTGTGCTTTGCGGTAGCCCCCATCAGTGAGATAGAAACGGAACAGCTCCCCCCTTCAATGGGGTAAAAGGGAGAAGCAGAGGGGGAAGGGGGAGAGAAAATTGCCGCATGGGGTAAAAAACAGCGGGGTGGGGTAAAATCTCATATAAAAGTTACCCTACCCTCAGAGTATCTATTGTTTGTATTGAGGTACGAACGAAGCGGGTGTCTTAGTTTCTGGCAGATACGGACACGGAGAGCCGAGAAAGCCCGTAAATCTGCCACTTTCGGCACTACATAGCTTTCAGAGTTACATTAATTCCGTGTGCTTTTAAGGGCATTTTTACATTAGTGAAGGTACGAACTTTTGTTCTGGGGTTCTTTTGCCTGATAGTATATACTCGTAGGAAAAAGTCGCTTATTATCACGGAAACTCGGATACTATCAGGCAAAACTCCATACTATCACGCAAAAGTCGATACTATCAGGCAAAACCCTTATGCGAACACGGAAACTGCCTATATTATCACGGAAACCCGCTGGGAGTTTCCGTGATAGTGCAAGGTGTTTTCGTGTTAAAATATGAGAAAAACGGTAAAAATTAAATGGATAAATGATAAACGAGAAAAAGGGGATGTGCAATGGCTCTTTTCCTATACTTTTTTACAGACATATACATTAATCTATTTCAAAACTATTTTTCAAATCAGCAATCCATTTTTCAATCGCTTCCACCAAAACAAACTGCTGGCGTAAGACAGCCATTCCTGTTTCGGGAATATCCGGATTATTTTCTTTTTCATGGAGATTTTCTTCCAAATAAGCCTTCAAGTTTATTACATTCTTTTCAATGTCTGCCACACATTCTTTTCGTGTTTCAAAAGGCAGACTGTCTAAATTTACAATCACGGCATTAAAGTCCAAAAAGATATGGATGGGATTGGATGCAATCTCTAACATAAGCCTTTCAAATTCTTTCTCACCCGCATCTGTAAGGGAGTAAATGACTTTTTCGGGCATTTTTCCCTCTTTAACGGTACTGCCTTTGATAAAGCCCCTTTCCTCTAACTGTATCGCCTTTTTGTAGATGGAAGGGGTGCTGATCTTTACCCATTTAGAGATATTGCGGTATTCTACCAATTTTTGAATATCGTAGGCACCCATAGGTTCTTTTTTTAACATTCCTAATACAATCAAATCAATCGCAGCCATAGCATCCTGCCTTTCTTTATATAGATGAGAAACGGTTAATAACCTTTGTGCTGTAATTTATACTATTTTAATTTATAGCTTTTGTCAAGAAGGAGGAAGATTCTCTTGACAACCACTATAATTTATAGTAGGATTTCATTTGCAGCTAGATACTATAAAATATAGTAGTATAAATTACATTTCGAGAGAGGAGTAATGAAAATGAACGGAAAGAATAGTAAAATGGAATTATTAGGGAGTGCGCCAATCCCCCAGGCACTCATGGCTCTTGGTATTCCGATTATGATAGGCATGCTGATCAATGCCCTTTATAATCTGGTGGATGCCTATTTTGTGGGAGGCCTGGGCGAAAGCCCTATGGGGGCGATTTCCATCGTGTTCCCGTTAGGACAGGTAGTTGTGGGGTTAGGGCTGATGTTTGGCAACGGTGCGGCATCTTATCTTTCAAGATTATTAGGGCAGGGCGACAGGGATACTGCAAACAGGGCGGCGAGCACAGCATTGTATAGCAGTGTGTTGATTGGCGGGGTTCTGATCGTCTTTGCTGCAGTCTTTCTCAGACCGGTCTTAGCGCTGCTTGGAGCCACGAACACCATTATGCCATATGCTCTCACTTATGGCAGGATTTATGTCATTTCCTGTATTTTTAATGTGTGCAATGTGACAATGAATAATATCGTGGCAAGTGAAGGTGCGGCTAAGACAACCATGACAGCCCTGCTTTTGGGGGCAGTATTGAACATTGGTTTAGACCCGGTATTTATCTATGTGTTGGATATGGGCGTTGCGGGTGCGGCAATTGCTACCGCTATTTCCCAAGCAGTCTCTACGCTTGTTTATCTCATTTATGTACTGCGGAAGAAAAGCGCATTTACTTTCCGCTTACAGGAATTTAAACCAACCAGGCAGATCTATACAGAAATCTTGAAGATTGGTATTCCGACTTTGACATTCCAGCTTCTTACCAGTCTTTCCATTGCGCTGGTCAACCGGGCGGCAAACGGATATGGTGATGCGGTGATTGCAGGGATGGGAGCGGTTACAAGGGTTACTTCTATGGGCACTTTAGTTGTATTTGGTTTTTTGAAGGGGTTCCAGCCTATCGCGGGATTCAGCTATGGAGCCAAGAAATTTGAACGCCTGCGAGAAGCAGTCAAAACGTCCATTTTGTGGTCATCCATTTTCTGTATCCTTGTTGGACTTTTGATGGTTCTGTTTTCCACACAGATCATATCGCAGTTCGCAAATGGAAATAGTGATATGATTGCTGTAGGCCGGAAATCCCTTTTTACAAACGGGCTGTCCTTCTTCCTGTTTGGATTTTACACGGTATATTCCTCGCTGTTCCTTGCGCTTGGAAAAGGGACAAAAGGCTTTGTACTTGGAGCCTGCCGGCAGGGAATCTGCTTTGTGCCTGTCATTTTACTGCTTCCCAAAATCTGTGGTATCAATGGAATCCTTTATGCGCAGCCGATTGCGGATGTGTTTTCGGCTGTGATTACTATTTTTATGGCATGGCAGCTTCATAGAGAACTAAGGGTAACAGAAGAACAAATCTGTCATGATAAGTAAGAATAGTATTTCTGATGCATGGATAAGCTGAATAGTTACTATTTCTGCGTATCGGCTGTGTGCCGCCTTACAGGGCATCCTTAATAGTGGGTGAAAGTAACAGCGTTATCGAACGAAAGGAAAAAACTTTAGCCCTATTATTGAATTCCCGAAAAATAGTCGATTCATGCCAGCGGGTGAAAAACAGAGAATTTTTATGGTATAATTCAGTGGATGCTTTTGCTTTAGCAGGAACGGTATTCTGCCGAAGTAATAGGAAAGGACGGAATCCGAAAATGGTTTGTGAGGCATATCAGAAAAGCACAGAAAATCTGAAATCCTATATGCAGCGCCAGTGGAGCCTTGTGGGTGGGATGGCTGGCACGTTCAGGGAGATGGCATAAGGAGTAATGGTTTATACTCTTTTGGTAAACTACACACAAACTACAAATAAGTATGGTATGATATCTAAGGAGTGCGGAGGCGTTATCATGCAGAATATTTTAATTGTTGAAGATGATATGGATATTCAGGAGCTTTTGCAGGAATTTTTGCAGGAAGCAGGATATAAGGCTGATATTGCGGGTGATGGCGTAGAAGCTGTGGACAGGTTCGCCAATAATTCCTATGACTTGATCCTTTTGGATATCATGCTCCCTAAAATAGACGGGTTCACCGTTTGTGAACTGATACGGAAACAATCGCAGGTTCCCATCATCATGTTGACAGCCCTGGGCAGCGAAGGTGACCAGATCAAAGGGCTGGACCTGCAGGCGGATGATTATGTCACGAAACCATTTTCCATGCCTGTGCTGCTGCGGAAAATAGCGGCTGTCCTCCGGCGGGCTGGCTCCAAAGAGAATGGAGGAGGCGCATTGATTCATTATAAGGGACTGACTCTGGATATGGACGGTTACAGGGTTTATGCCGGAGATGTGGAGTTTGAATTGACACAGAGGGAATTTGAAGTGCTGAGGGAACTGCTGACAAATCAGGGGAAAGCGCTTTCAAGGCAGCACTTCTTAAACAAACTTTGGAAATATGATTTTTATGGTGATGAGAGGGTGGTTGATACACATATCAAGAATCTCCGTAAAAAGCTGGACATTGACTATATCGAAACAATCCGGGGAATTGGGTACAAAATTGAAAAAGAAGATAAGAAATAGCCTGTTTGTTAAAATATTTGCTGTGACCTGCCTGCTGATGGTGGTGTGCTGTGCCGCTACTTATGGCTTCATTGCATGGCTGGTTCCACAGACATACAGCACAGATCTGGATGCCGCATTAGATAAGGAGGCCAATGTCCTTATTTCTGAACTGGAATGCACTGCGGGGGCAGAGAGCGGAGTCCTGTTTGATGAATTCCTGCTGAACAATACTGTGTTGCTTCAGCTATATGACGAAAAAGGCAGGGAAATTGCATTGCCTTCACAATATAACAATGATTTCCCGGATGCGGTTCATGATGGTATTGTTTTTGAGGGTGAGCCATCCCTGTATGGTGCAACACACAGTTATCTGTTCCGTTTTAAGGATTCGGAAACAGTCTATACGTTATCTGTCGCCGGAAATGCAGAGCCGGTAAGCCAATTGACGGATACTATTGGGAGCATAGTCCCGTCTCTGATGGTCATGGCGGTTTTCCTCTCGGTCATTGGTGCAGTGCTTTATTCCCGGTATGTCACAAAGCCTGTCATAGAGATCAGCAGGGTGTCTGAAAAAATGTCCGGCCTTGATTTTACATGGGATTGTACGGAAGAACGTTCTGATGAGTTAGGCATACTGGCGCACAGCTTAAATGAACTGTCACGGAAATTGTCCTCGTCGCTGAATGACCTGCAGGAGGCAAACAGCCGGCTGGAGGCGGATATTGAGCGGGAGCGCATGCTGGAACAGGCACAGCTTGATTTCTTTTCGGCAGTATCTCATGAACTGAAAACACCGATCACGGTCATTAAGGGGCAGCTTGAAGGGATGCTGCTGAATGTTGGAAAATATAAAGAGCGTGACAAATATCTTGCCCGTTCTCTTGAAGTGGTAAAAGCAATGGAAGGGATGGTGCAGGAGATTCTGACCGTTTCCCGAATAAAATCATCAGAAAACACTCTGCAGGAGGAAACATTTGATTTTTCAGATCTGGTAAAAAGTGCGCATGGCCTGTTTGAAGATATGGTTGTAGGCAAGGGGTTGGAATGGCATGAGGAGTTACAGAAAGGGCTGATGCTCCGGGGCGACAAAGCGCTCCTGGGGAAAGTGGTAAATAATCTTTTTTCCAATGCAATCCACTATTCGCCGGCGGGCAGCGATATTTTTATTACGGCACATTCACAGAACGGAAGAATACAGTTTTCCATAGAAAACACCGGGGTACATCTGCCAGAGGGTGACATACCAAAACTCTTTGATGCTTTCTACCGTGTGGAGCGGTCACGCAGCCGGCAGACGGGCGGCAGCGGACTGGGGCTTTACATTGTAAAGATGATTCTGGAACAGCATGGAGCGGATTACCAGATAAGGAATACAGAACAGGGCGTATGTTTTCGTATTGATTTTTGATAAAAGCATCAGAGACGGGGCTGCGGCATATCAATTTTGCCTGCCGCCTTCTTTTCAACATAAGGATGGCTGGCGAAGCCCGACATCCGTTGTTTGGAAACTTCACACAAAACACATATAGTCCACAAGGAAACTCCAAATACTTTTGATAAGATAGAACTATCAAAAAGAGAAAGGAGAACTTCAGATGAAATTAAAAATGACAAAAAGAATCCTGTCCGCATCTGTCCTGATCAGTATTTGTATGCTTACGGGCTGTGCGGGAAATGCAGCCGCAGGTGTCCAGAATGGAACTTTGCTGTCTGCAATGCCCGCTTATGACACTGGAACCGTAAAGGAACCGTCCGCTGCGGAAATTCCCGGCAGTGTGGACTGGTCCGTATATGAGGCATATGGGCTGGCTTATGATGAAAAGACAGGCTGCTATTTCTACAATGGGAGCATCGTGCGTTTCTTCAATGATCCGGCAGCAGGGGCCAGTTTTACGAATTTCTTTACAGGGACGGTGGATATTGAAGCAAAGCGTGACGCAGACAATAATCTTATCGGTATCGAAGAATGCTCTCAGGAAGTATATGACCGTCATACGAGGAAGCAGGAGCATTTTCAGGGTATGTCTGTAGGTACAGAACCGAATGTGGCGATGGAGGCAGGAACCGGGAAGGGCAATGGGGAGCTGCTGAAGGATTATGAGAACTATGGGGTATCCTATCATAGTCAGGATGGCCGCTGGTATTATGGCGGTGATGAAATCAGGATACTGGTTGACAGTGAAAAGGCTTTTGTTTATTACACGGATGAAAAGGGAATATGCCTTGCTGTCAGCAGAGACGGAAACCATAATATTGCAGAGATAAAAACCGTTTCGGAAAGTGAAGCTGGATTACTGCTGCAGGCAAATAAGCCTAATGTCTCCGGCGATTATGCCACGGAGGAAAACTAATCATTTCAGATACTTAAATTTCGGTAATGAGAAATTTGCTTTGATGTAAGCAAACTAAAGAAATACACAAAAGCTAACCGCCGCTATGGCAAACAGCCATATGCGGCGGTTTGCCTGTTGGAAAACGGGGCAATCAGTAGAGGTAATATGCTTACACGGCGGTTTGCGTTTCCCCCATATCGGCTATGTGGCGTCTTGTGTGTTAAATATTGATGGCGCCTGTTCCACAGCACATAACGATTGAAATGGGGTGTGCAATCTACCCCGTTATTTAGGAATAATGAGGATAGCTTTGGCTGGCGGATGAAAAGATAAAAGCAAAAGATGAAAAGGAGTGTTCAAAAGCATATTTTTCACAACAAAACGAGGCCTGTTTACAACCTGCCGTATCAGGACAAAACAATTTTTATGATATACTATTAAGAAGTGTTGTTTTTTGTCATATGGCATGGATTACAAAAAATCTACATAAAGGAGATTGTAGCTATGGAGGACTTTATTGGCAGGACAGATGCCGCCACACGAACCGCAAAAGACGTCGTCTGTGTGGCAATCTGTGATGACGAGGCATTTATGCTTGACCTGCTGGAAGAAAAAGTAAAGAAAATGCTCCCTTCTGCGGCAGCGGAACGGTTTTCTTCCGGCAGGGAGCTGTTGGAAGGCAATACGAAAGCGGACATTTTATTTCTGGACATACAGATGCTGGAGGTGGATGGCATGGAAACGGCAAGGCTTTTCCGCAGGCAGCACAGGGACACGCTCATCATATTTGTTACGGCAGCGCCGGAGTATGTTTTTCAGGCGTTTGATGTAGGCGCGTTCCATTATTTAGTCAAGCCTTTGGAAGATGATAAATTCTTTGAGGTTTTTGGAAACGCAGTACAGGAGATTAAGCGCAGAAAGGCGGGAGGCGGGGAATCTGATGGAGAATACATGATGATACGGGCAGGGGGAGTCCATACAAAAATACTGTTTAAGAATATTATCTATGCGGAAGTGTTCAATCGTAAAGTCATAATTCATACCATAAACGGCGATACGGAATATTATGGGAAACTGTCTGATCTGGAGAAAAAGGCGGGTGAGGACTTTTTCAGGCCGCACAGGTCATACCTGATTCATTTTAAGTATGTGCTGAGGTATGATGCCATGTCTGTTGTTATGGAAAACGGGACAGCGTTGATTGCAAAGCAGAATTATCCGAAATTTGTGAAACAGTATCTGAAATATAACCAGAGGAAAGGAAGGGAGATTAGGTGAGCCCGGTAGAATTATGTTGGAATATTACGTCTTATGTATCAATTATTGTGCAGCTTATCGCTGCGGGCATATGCCTTGGAATATTTGTATTGCCCTATATGCCGGGCAGAAGCAAAGCGGTTAAGGCAGGCGCAGCGTATGGCGTGGTTATGACGGTTCTATACATCATGCCGCCCCGGATAGACAATATCCTTGCATATTTTATTGGCACGTTATCGGCATTTGCCGTGATGTGCGCAGAGGACAGGCGCAATATCAACCAAAAGATATTTTTGTCCGTCACGTTCTTTTCACTGCGCTGGCTGTCTGCTTCTATGACGGGGATTATGGACCGTTTTTTTGATATTGTCCTTTTCAATCCGGGGCTGACGGCGAGGGCATGGCTACACTACGGGCTGTATGTGGCAGTAAGAATCCTGAGTATCCTGTTCAGTTTTTTGCTCCTGTTATTGTCTGTCAAGGCAGTCAATAGGGCATATGAAAGCAGGGACAGATATATGGAAAAAAGGGAGCTTGTGATGCTGTCAGTGCCGTCCCTGTCAGGGATAGCCGGTTATGCAGTATTCCATTTTTACCAGATTAAATCCGAAACAACGGGATTTTATGATGCGCTTTGCTTTTTATACTATCTGATATCCGTCATGGCAGTCCTTGCGATAACCATTATTTTCCAGAAATGGAAAACGTCACAGGAGGAGCAGGCCGGGCATGAGCTTCTGGAAAGCCAGACGAATGCCATAAAAACGCATATTGGGGAGATTGAAAAGCTGTATGGGGACATCCACTCCCTGCGCCATGACATGGGAAACCATATCCAGATGATAGAACGCCTGATGGGGACGGGAAACACCGCCGAGGCTTCGGCATATCTTGGGCGGCTGAAAACAGAATGGCAGGAGCTTACGCCTGAAATCAGGACAGGAAACCCGGTTACGGATATGATACTTTTAGAAAAGAAAAAAGAAGCCAGGATGCGTGGAATCCGGTTCGAGTGCGATTTTCGTTATCCTGAAAATACAAAACTGGATGCCTTTGATGTCAGCGTACTTTTGTACAATGCGCTGAATAACTGCATGGAGTCGGTAAATGGGAAAAACCCGTATATCAGGATTCAGGCATTCCGTAAGAACAGTATCTTTATGCTGATCATCAGTAACAGCTTTGAGGGCAGGATTCCCATCAACCCGGCAGGCGGGCTTCCGTACACAACGAAAAAAGGCGATGGGCATGGGATTGGCTTGAAGAATATGCAGGGAGTGGCCAAGAAGTATATGGGGGATTTATCATTTGAACAAAATGGGAATGAGGTTACGGTAGGAATTATGCTCCAGATTGCGTAAGAGGTTCACGACAGAATGAGGGCGGTTCACAACATGGTGCTTAATCCGTATAAATAATATCCCGATAAAATCAATAGGGATTAGGATTTTCTCAATATGTGAAACGGATTTCAAAAGTAAAAATTTATAACTTCTCGGAATCTCAATGAATGAGATTCCAACTGAAAATTGACAACTGAA
>OFGH01002217.1_pt1 | contig 10976 bp, 10 predicted proteins | sample 1521721 | NCBI WGS metagenome assembly OFGH01 (sample SAMEA3504132, study PRJEB24116) | mouse gut metagenome | biome: mouse gut; feature: mouse-associated habitat; material: faeces | place: Denmark | collected 2011
TACTGGCAGAGGCTTTCAATCATCTTCCGCGTCTGCCCGGACCGGCGGAACAACTCCACCTGCATGATTCCGCTCAACTGGGTATGGCAAAAAAACATAGACTCGAATTGCTGAAGCGTCTCGTTGATTTCTGTGGATACCTCAAAGGGAAACCCCAGTCTTTCGTCCAAGAGGCAGACCATACAGCTCTGCATCTGCTGGGCCTGGTGCAGAAGGTGCTTTTGAAGTGTTTCAGCCGCCTGCTCCCGCTCACCGCGGCGGAGAAACAGTTCCATCCAGATGACAGTGGGATCGCTGGAAAGCCTGGGAAGCTCCAGCAGCAGCTTCTCGGCCTCGTCCAGGGCATTTTCGGAGAATGCCATGACAGCCAGGGCGATGGCGGCAGACTGCCAATACTCGGTAGAGCCGCTGGCATGGACAGCTTGGAACAACTCCTTCCGTTGGCGGTCCCAAGCCGCACGCTCCTCTGTACCAGCATCAGGACAAATGACCTGAAAAGCGGCGTAGAGCCCAGCCCCGTGGAATTTCAGAGAAACACTGGTGGGGTACTGGTGCAGCAGATTTTTCAGTGCGGACTCAGCCGCTTGCCAGCCCGTTGTCCTGGCGAGAGCCAGAAGGTCATTGATTTTCTGTACCACTTCCTCGTCCGGGAGCGTCTTTTCATAATTTAGCAGCATATCGACATTGGTATCCAGCGCCCGGGCCAGCGGGCAGAGCAGGGTGATATCGGGATAGGAGGTGTTTGTCTCCCATTTGCTGACCGCCGGAGGCGAGATGCCGAGAACTGCTGCAAGCTGCTCCTGGGTCATGCCTTTTGCTTTCCGAAGCGCCGCGATATTGGCGCCGAGTTTTAATTCCATGACAGTCTCCTCCCTGTGGATTGTTTTACCTTTCCTGAGTTTAGTATAAGCGAGTGACCCGTAACGTGCAATGGAGAGGTGTTCAGATGCGTTTCAGCTTTTCTTAACTGCTGGTTAAGTTTGTCCGTTGGCAATTTATAAATAGAGGATTCTGCGATTGACACTTTGTCAGTTGCGTGATATAATATCTTGCAGGGAGGTGATGCCATGCGAGATGTCAAGGAGCCGGAAGTTCGCCGGGCAGAAATTATGGATGCTGCAATTCGGTTGTTTGCAGTAAAAGGATATCTGAATACAACGACGCAGGATATTATTGATGAAGTAAACATATCCCGAGGCCTATTGTATTATCATTTCAAAAATAAAGAGGATATTCTTTACTGTATTATTGACCGGTTCTCTAACCCCTTGTTGGAACGATTAGAACGCCTAAGTTTCCAAGGAGAGGGAGACGCTATTGACAAGGTCCGGGCGTTTATCAACACTACCATGATTCCTGAGCAAAATGTCACCACTGAAAGTTCCGTCCTTCAGGATGCCATCAATCTGGAGGAAAACCGCTATTTACTGGATCGCTTTTACCATAAACTGAGTGGCCGTATGACTGAGTGCTTCAGCCACATTATTGAGCAGGGAAATCAAGAAGGCGTTTTTCACGTTGCTGCGCCTATGGAAACCGCCGCATTTTTAATGACAGGATACATCTTTGTCTCCAATGATGCCAAACTTGCCTGTCAAACCTCTGAACAACTCATGCGCTTTATGGATGCCTACAGCGTCTTGCTGGAAAGGTCGCTAAGCGTAAGCAAGCCGATTTTTTCTAAAGATTAAAATGAGATCTTCGCAGAGCGAATTCTCATTTTAATTTTACCACACAACTGACAAAATGTCAGTCTTGGAAAGGACCTACATTATGCTGACAATCGAACATTTGACAAAAATCTATCCCAATGGGAAAAAAGCTGTAGATGATTTGACGCTCTCCATTCAAGCCGGAGATATCTATGGCTTTATTGGCGCAAATGGGGCGGGAAAAACAACTACAATTAAATCGGTCGTTGGAATTCATGAATTTGATCAAGGAGAGATCCATATCTGTGGGCACTCGATTCGGACGGCCCCGCTGGACTGTAAAAAGCAGATGGCGTACATCCCGGATAACCCCGATCTTTATGAGCATTTGACAGGATTTCAGTACATCAATTTCATTGCGGATATCTATGGCATACCAATTTCAGAACGCAAAACCCGTATGGAAAAATACGGAGAACAATTTGAAATGACTGCCAGCCTGGGCAATGTGATTGCCTCGTATTCCCACGGTATGAAGCAGCGGACCGCCATTATTGCGGCACTGATTCATCAGCCGCACCTCTTGATTTTGGACGAACCATTTGTTGGCCTTGACCCCAAAGGAGCATGGCATCTGAAGCAGATCATGCAGGAACTGACCAGAGGTGGCGGAGCGATCTTCTTCTCTACGCATGTTCTGGATGTTGCGGAGAAGCTCTGCAACAAAATTGCCATTATTAAATCTGGGAAACTGGTGGTGTCGGGCGACACGGAAAGAGTTCGGGGAAATCATTCCCTGGAGTCGGTGTTTCTGGAGGTGCAGGAACATGAGTGAGGCACTTCTTCTGTTGAAAACCCAGCTATATAACTATTTCTCTTTGAATGAGCTGTTTCATCCGCAGCAGAAAAAACAGAGCACCGTTGCAATCACAGCCGTCGGCATTATTACCTTGTTGGCTTTCCTTAGCGGCTACAATGCTTTAACAGCAATGGCCCTTGTCAATATGGGCCAGCAAGCACTGATTCCGACCTATATGGTGTCAGTATCCAGCTTTCTTACTTTGATCTTCACCCTGCTCAGATCCAATGGGATATTGTTAGGCAGCCGGGATTTTGAGATGTTGTCTGCGCTCCCGATAAAAACGAAGAAAATCATTGCCAGCAAGTTTGGCTTCTTATACCTGCTGAATTTCCTGTTGGTGATTCTCTTTTTGCTGCCTGGAGGGATTGTGTGGCAGATTCATACGCCGGACAATTTGAGATATTTCTTTCTTTATTTATTCTCAATGCCTTTCATTCCGTTAATCCCTATGTGTATAGCGTCCCTGACCGGGGTGGCTTTGGCTACGCTGTCGGCTAAATTTCACAGGAAGAATCTGTTTTCTCTGATTTTTTCCTTTGCCGCCCTTGGAGCATTACTGGCAGTTGGAATATATAGTATGCAAAGTGGAAAAGAGGGAGGGAGCCTGGGAGCTATTCTGCTGGAACAAGTCAGTCGGCTCTATCCGCTGGCTATATGTTTTCGCTATCAAGATTTATCTTCTATCATTGAAAATGTTCTCTTTTGGGTGGCCTCTGTCCTTGCTTTTGCTGGATTTGTAAAAATTGTATCTGTTTCCTATGCTAAACTTAATTCTTATGTTCTGCAATGCAATAATACGACTGGAGTATCCAAAGTTCGGTGGACAGAACGGAGTGTTTTTACCGCCATGTACCGGAAGGAGGTTTGCCGGTACTTCAACTCCTATCTATGTGTGCTCAATACAGGGCTAGGGGTCATCTTTCTTTGCATGATCAGTCTGTGTCTTTGGGTGGTATCACCTGATGTGATCGGGAGATATGCGGGAATTGAGGACACTGCCTCATTTTTTGGACAGTATGCACCGTTGGTGATTGCCGCGATGCTCTCTATCAGCTGTCCGGCTGCATCATCCATCTCTTTGGAGGGGGAGAATTTATGGATTTTACAGAGCATTCCAGTATCCAATAGAAGTTTTTTGAACAGCAAAATTGCACTCACCTTGTCCATACATGCAGTAGGGTATCTACTGGCCGTATGCACCTTTATCATTCGATTTCAGCTTGACATATGGCAGTCCATGATGGTGCTTCTGGTGCCAGTCGCTTATTCCCTGTTTACTGCGGTGCAAGGAACATATATGAATTGCCGTTTTCCAAAGTTTGATTGGGATAATGAAATTGTTGTGGTAAAACAAAGCATGGCTGTGATTTTATCTGGTGTGATTGGAATGGCGGGTGTTGCCATCCCGGCCTTGCTGCACTGGTTTTTGGGCCTGCCGCTCCAGCCGCTATTATGGGGAACTATCACTGTTTTGTTCTTCGCATCAGGATTTCTGTACCTAAAGGCTTGTCGTATAAAAATAATTTGACTATAGGAGGTCTGCAAAATGAAGAAGAGTTTATTCAAAGATATTATTGTGCTATTGATTATGCTTGCTGTGATTGCGGTTATTTGCCGCTTTCTTCCCGCTCAAGTTCCCATCCATATAAACGCGCAGGGAGAGATCGATATGTACGCGAACAAATGGTTCCTACTGCTTGGCGCCGCCATTCCGTATTCCGTGTATCTCCAGTTTTTCCGTAATCGAAAGAAGTAAGTGACAAGAAAGTGCCTTGCAAGGTTTTGCGGGGCACTTTCTTGCAGTCTTGGTTCACTTAGATGGAGTGAGGCCTTGGTGAGAAAATTAAGAGGCTTTGTGGTTGCGTTTTCCGAGAATGTGGGGTAGGATATGCACAGCATACATCTTGAGTGGAAGCAGCGATGCTTGAAAAGATAACCGTGCGCAGGATAAGTGTGGAGGAACAGCAGATGCACAAGGATACCAAATGGGCAAAGCAAATTATCGCGCTGCAGGAGGACGACGGAAAGTGGGGGTGCTTCCATTCACTGTCCAAATTCTATGGAGCACCGCTCACGACAGAGCAGGCACTGCGGAGACTGGAGCGGCTGGGGTATTCCATAGAGGATGAATGTATCAGCAGGGCGGTAGCCTACATGGACGACTGCTTGACTGGACACAAGGCAATTCCAGACCGAACCGAGAAGGGGAATGACTGGGACGTTTTCACAGCCCTTATGCTTGCCGCCTGGATTCGCCGGTTCACACACAATAATCTGGCAGCCAATGAAGTTGCCAAACAGTGGAGTACGATACTTACAGCTGCGTTTGAAACCGGAGAATATAATCATGAAAAATACGTGTTGGCATATCAAGATATTTTTGGGAAGAAACCTCGCGGAGGCAGGTTAATAGACTTTGTCCAATTTTATGTCATATCGCTTATGAGTGAATATCTAGCTCCGAAAACAGAAAGCGCTTTCTTGGATCATGTGATTGAGCATGAATCTGGAATCTATTACACATTCGACAGCAAGCTGAAGCTGCTGCCTCCGTTGTTCGAGAGTAAACAGGCCAGCCATTACCTTGCCGCCATAGAACTCCTGTCAGCATTCCCCCAGGCAAAATATAAGCTGCGATTTGTACTTGATTGGCTGGATAAAAACAAAAAGACGAATGGTAGATGGGATATGGGCGGTTCTGTTTCGGATAAGGTGTATTTTCCCCTATCCGATCACTGGCGAAAGCGGGAAACGCGGGAGGCGGACTGTACAGAGCGTATTTCAAACCTGATTGCAGCCATATTAAATTAAACCAAAATCGAATATACCCTGTTTGCTTGCAGAAAAGCCGACGGCCAGTATAGGCGGGTTGCCGGCTCTTGCCTGTAGATATACGAGGGAGTGTTTGATAAGGGAATTGTGATTGGGCCTTAGTTGCTTTTTTTAAGATTGTGGGGTAGGATAAACCCAGCATGAATTCCGGGAGGAAACAGCAATGCCAAAAATCATAAAAGTACGCGGGGCGCGGGTCCACAATCTGAAAAATATCGACGTAGATGTTCCCCTCAATCAGATTGTCGCCATTGCCGGGGTATCCGGTTCTGGGAAGTCTTCCCTGGCCCTGGGCGTCCTGTACGCCGAGGGGTCCCGGCGCTATCTGGAGGCCCTGTCCACCTACACGAGAAGGCGGATGACCCAGGCCGCCAAGGCCCAGGTAGACGAGGTGCTCTATGTCCCCGCCGCCCTGGCCCTCCACCAGCGGCCCGGCGTCCCCGGAATCCGCTCCACCTTCGGTACCGGCACCGAGCTGCTCAACAGCCTGCGCCTGATGTTCTCCCGGCTGGCCAGCCATCGCTGCCCCAACGGGCACTACGTTCCGCCCACCCTGGCTGTGGCGGCGGAACAGCCGCTTTTCTGCCCAGAGTGCGGTGGATCGGTCCGGGCCCCGGGGGCGGAGGAGCTGGCTTTCAACAGCCAGGGGGCCTGCCCCACCTGCGGCGGCACCGGAATCGTACGTACCGTGGACGAATCCACTTTAGTGCCCGACGAGTCCCTGTCCATCGACCAGGGAGCGGTGGCCCCATGGCAGACCTTGATGTGGTCGCTGATGAAGGACATCGCCCGGGAGATGGGGGTGCGGACTGACGTGCCCTTCCGGGAACTGACGGCGGAGGAGCGGGAGATCGTCTTCCACGGCCCCGCCGTCAAGAAGAACATCATCTATCAGAACAAGACCAGCGGTGCGGCGGGGGATATGGATTTTACCTACTTCAACGCCACCTACACCGTGGAAAACGCCCTGTCCAAGGTGAAGGACGAGAAGGGTATGAAGCGGGTGGAGAAGTTTTTGAAGCAGGGCGTCTGCTCCGACTGCGGCGGCACCCGGCTGTCAGCGGCCGCAAGGGCACCGAGGCTCCGGGGCATCTCCCTGGATCAGGCCTGTCAGATGCCCCTCTCCAGGCTGATGGAGTGGGTGGCCGGGGTGTCCGCCTCCCTGCCGGAGGAGATGCGCCCCATGGCGGAGAGTATCTGCCAATCCTTCCAGACTGTGGCCAAACGGCTGATGGACCTGGGACTGGGCTACCTGTCAGCGGATTGGCTGATTGAGATGGGCCCCCAGGCAGGGGCCAACGGCGGGCAGGTGGTGACCCAGGGGACTATCCCGGAAATTGCCCAAAACAGGGCGTCCCAGATTGGCCCGTTCCTGGCCGGGACGGCGGATATCCATGTCAGGGACCGAGTCTGCGCCGGGGAGCTGTTCGCACTGGGCAGGATACACCTCTCCACTGCTGCCATCCACACGGTGAAGCCCTTGAAGGTGGATATCCCCAAGGGACGGCTGACAGTGGTGACAGGCGTGTCCGGCTCCGGCAAGACCACGCTGATTCTGGAGAGCTTGGTTCCCGGACTGGCAGCGTTATCCGGTGGGACCACGCTGCCGGAGCACGTCCTGAAGCTGGAGGCAGAGGGTATCCGTCAGGTAAAGCTTATTGACGCCACCCCCATCGGCGTCAATGTCCGCTCCACAGTGGCCACTTACGCCAATGTCCATGACGAGCTGCGGAAAATTTTCGCCAGGACCCCGGACGCAAAGGAGCTGGGGTTCAAGGCCGGGGATTTCTCCTATAACACCGGAAAGCTGCGCTGTCCGGTGTGCGATGGCACGGGGACGATTGACCTGGATGTGCAGTTTTTGCCTGATGTGACCATCCCCTGCCCGGATTGCCGCGGTTCCCGGTATGGACGGGAGGCATATCAGGTGAAGCGTGGAGACTGCTCTCTGCCGGAGCTGATGGCGATGAACGTCAACGCGGCCCTGGAGACCTGCAAAGATTTGAAATTGGTCCGCCAGCGGCTGGAGGTGCTGAAGGACCTGGGCCTGGGCTATCTGACCTTGGAGGAGGAAACCCCAGCCTGTCCGGCGGCGAGGCCCAGCGCCTGAAGCTGGCCAGCGAGCTGCGCCGCGACCAGGCCGACACCCTCTTCGTCTTCGACGAGCCCACCATCGGCCTGCACCCGCTGGACGTGGAAACTCTTATCGGGGTGCTGCAGCGGCTCATCGAGCAGGGCGCCACCGTGGTGGTCATTGAGCACGACCTGGACATGATCGCCAACGCCGACTACGTCATCGACATGGGCCCCGGCGGCGGCGACCAAGGCGGCCGCATCGTCGCCGAAGGCACCCCCGCCCAAGTAGCCGCCAACCCCGAGAGCGTAACGGGCCGCTACTTGGCGAAGGTGCTGGACTAGCGCAGCCTGGCGCGTCCGCGATCGGTCGCCTACCGCGTGGCCTTCAGCTGGGCCAGTACCTTGCGGGCGGCGTTCAGGTTGGCTTCGATGTCGGCGCCCACGACGTCCAGGTTCTCGGCGGCCGCGAAGCGGGGCTCGGGGATGCCGAACATGGTGGCAATGCCCTGGAGGTACTCGTAGCCGTAGTTCATGGCCGCCACCTGCCCGCCGCCCGTGGTGATGTAGGTGAGGTGCCGCGCCCGGCAGAGGCCCTCGCAGCGGCCCTCGTCGGTGTAGTGGAAGGTGACGCCCATAACCGCCGCGTGCTCGATGTACACCTTCAGCGCCGAGGGGAACGACAGGTCCCAGTAGGGCGCCCCGATGACGATCTCATCGGCTTCGGCGAAGTCTTTCCCCAGGTCGAACATAGGGTCGTCGAACAGGCCGTTTTTCTCCAGCTGGGCGCGGAAGGCCGCCGACTCCCCGTAGTAGGGCTCCAGGCGCAGCTCGGCCAGGTTCACTTCTTTCACGTTCTCGATGCCCTCCAGGTACTCGCGGCACAGCGTGAGGGTGCGCGACTCCTCGCCGCGCAGGCAGGCGTTCACGAACAAAACGGTCATGGGAATTCCTTTCCTCGAAGTTCGACGACCATTATACTGGCCGTGGGCGTCTTGCGCGTGGGGCCGCACGTTAGCGGCCGGTGCGGCGCCCCGTGATGGAAAGGATTCCCATGGAGAACTTTGAATTCGTGTCCCCCACCCACTTCGTGTTCGGTCGCGGCGTGGAGAACGAGGTCGGCGCGAAGCTGGCCGACGCCGGGGCGCGCCGGGTGCTCGTGCACTTCGGCGGCGAGAGCGCCCGTCGCTCGGGGCTCATCGACCGCGTGTGCGCCTCGCTGGACGCGGCGGGCATCGAGCACTTGGAACTGGGCGGCGTGCGCCCGAACCCGGAGATTACCCTGGTGCGCGAAGGCGTGCGCCTGTGCAAGGAGGGCTCCGTCGACTGGATTCTGGCCGTGGGCGGCGGCTCGGTCATCGACTCCGCCAAGGCCATCGCCAACGGCGCCTGCGTCGATTGCGACGTGTGGGAGCTCTTCGAGACCAAGGCCCTCGACCACGACGTGCTGCCCATCGCCGTGGTGCTGACCATTCCCGCCGCCGGCAGCGAAGCCTCGAAGAACACCGTGGTCTCCAACGACGAGCTCGGCCGCAAGACCGGCTACGCCAACAATGCCCAGCGCCCGAAGTTCGCCTTCATGAACCCCGAGCTCACCTTCACCCTGCCGCCCTTCCAAACGGCCACGGGCCTCACGGATATGTACTGCCACCTGCTGGAACGCTTCTTCGACGACTACGGCGCGGTGCCCGTGACCGACAACCTGAACCTGTCGCTCATGAACACCATCCGCGCCGAGGCGCCCCGCGTGCTGGCCGACCCGGAGAACTACGACGCCCGAGCCAACATCATGTGGACGGGCATGCTCTGCCACCAGGGGCTGGCCGGCGTGGGCCGTCACGAGGACTGGGCCACCCACGGGCTGGAGCACGAGCTGTCGGCCCTGGACCCGGCCATCACCCACGGCGCGGGCCTCGCGGTCATGTTCCCCGCCTGGATGGAGTACGTGCACACCGAGAACCCGGCCCGCTTCGCCTTCTACGGCCAGGCGGTGTTCGGCCTCACCCCCACCGGCGACGTGGAGGCCGACGCGCTTTCCGCCATCGACGAGACCCGCAGCTTCTTCGCGAGCCTGGGGATGCCCACCACCCTGGCCGAGCTGGGCGTGGAGGAGGACGACATCGAGAAGATGCTGCCCACCCTGGCCCAGAACAAGGGCGTTCCCTTCGGCAGCTTCAAGAAGCTCACCCTGGAAGACGCTGCCGCCATCTACCGCCTGGCGCTGTAGGGTACCTTCCCGCCGTCCCTGCCACCGCCCCTGCTTTGTTACAGAGCAGGGGCGGTTTGTTTACGGGCACCTCCATTGTCACCCATGGCATGCCGCAGCGCGACATAATGCGGTCACAGCCTCCGCTCGCGGCGAGTGGGGCCGCAATCGTCCCAAGGAGGCGTCTCATGGATATTCAGATCAAGCGCGTGTACGAACCCTACGAGGAATCCGACGGCTACCGGGTGCTCGTCGATCGGCTGTGGCCGCGGGGGCTCACGAAGGCCCGGGTGCACTACGACGTGTGGGCGAAGTTCCTCGCGCCGTCCACCGCGTTGCGGAAGGCCTTCGGCCACGACCCCGACCACTGGGCCGCGTTCCAGAAGAAGTACGTGGAAGAGCTGAACGCCAACCCCGAGGCCCTGGCCTTCGCTAAAGAACTGGCCAGCCCCGCCATGCGTAAGTACCCCCGCGTCACCCTCATCTACGCCGCCCGCAACGAGAAGGAGAACGAGGCCGTCGTCCTCCAGCACTGGCTACCCGAGCACGAATAGCGATTACTCCCCGATAGGCAGGTTCGTGACCTCGGCTTCCAGGGGCAGCGGCACGTCGTCGGCCTCGGCTTCGGCGGCGAGGCCCCCGTCCCAGGCCTCTTCCTTGCCCGGCAGCACGATGTTCAGCACGATGCCCACAACCGATCCCACGGCCAGACCCGACAGGGCCACGGTCACGCCGCCCACTTCGAAGGTGATGGCGCCGGCCGCGCTGTAGGCGATGCCGAGCGACAGCACCAGGATGAGGGCCGTGATGAGCACGTTGCGGCTCAGCATGAAATCGACGTGGTTCTCCACGAGGTTGCGGATGCCCACGGCCGAGATCATGCCGTAGAGCACCAGGGATACCCCTCCGCAGACCGCAGGGGGCATACAGCCCACCACCGCCGCAAATTTCGGGGAAAAGGAAAACAGAATGGCAAACAGGGCGGCGATCCGGATCACCAGGGGATCGAACACCTTCGTCAGCGCCAGAACCCCCGTGTTCTCCCCATAGGTGGTGTTGGCCGGGGCGCCGAACATGGCGGCGGATATGGTGGCAAGCCCGTCCCCCAGAAGCGTCCTGTGAAGCCCGGGATCCTTGATATAGTTCTTCCCCACTGTGGATGAGATGGCGGAGACATCACCGATATGCTCCACAATGGTGGCAAGGGAAATGGGCATAATGGTGATCACAGAAGTAATCAGCAGGGACATATCCCCCTGTGAGAGCGCCCAGAACGCAGTCTGTTCCCAGTGGACAGGAAGCCCAATCCAGTCCGCCTGGGCCACCGGTGCAAAATCCACCCGCCCCAGCG
>OFGH01002230.1_pt1 | contig 10936 bp, 7 predicted proteins | sample 1521721 | NCBI WGS metagenome assembly OFGH01 (sample SAMEA3504132, study PRJEB24116) | mouse gut metagenome | biome: mouse gut; feature: mouse-associated habitat; material: faeces | place: Denmark | collected 2011
GGGAGAAATGAGGACCTTCAAACAGTTCTGGTTGTATAAAACTGGTTATGTCTGTTAGAAGCCATGTTCAGAAAGTGGAAAAGAAGTCCACTTTGACCCAGTGCTTCCAGAACAAGGAGGAGTTATCCACAGAGTCTAGGGTGCTCAGGGTTGTAGTGGTCCTCAGAGCAGCCCTGAAGGAGAAGCTATCCTGATGTCCATCTGCTGAAGGATGAAAAGGCCCTGTGTGGTGCAGCCCTTCCATGAACTCAGTGTGAGATAATCCATGCAAGCTTTTGTCCTTCAACTAGTCAGCCTTTTCTTACTCAAAATAGCCCTGACACAATCACATTCTGGGGAGAAAATGGTTCCTTTGGATCCTGTTATAGACAGTTCCTATTACTCTGGGCTCATACCTTTGGACACCAAGTCAGTTAGGTGATGGAAAATGGAGATCCTATTGAAAGAAATTGTTTACTTTGGGACAAGTCTGAAACAGTGAGCAAGAACAAGAGGCTGGTCCACCACCAACATGTGAGCCTAGGCTGGGAAACAAACCTATTCTACACAGCCTTGGGAACTTGCTGAGCCAGATTGGATAATAGGACAAGAACCCTGATTCCCAGACCGGTTTATGAGTGGAAAGCATATCACTGACTGCGCTGCCTATATGCTATGCCCACTAAGTACCTTTCCCATTCAAGATTTGTTTTTTATTCCTGCAAAGTATCCTGGGAGATTTTTATATTTGTATTAACTGCGAAACTAAAAAGGTCACTGCAATACAATATGCTTGTATTGCATAAACCTAAATATTATGTGTGTTTGAGAGTGTGCCCTGCAATAGTCATAGATGTACAGGGGTGTTGTTCTGTTTCTTCATGACCATCACTTTTAAGGTTCATTGCCCAGCCTTGGGAATATTTTTATTTAGCACACTCTTGCAGATTCTAGGAACCATGAATTACCCATGGGTATTGTGTTGTATGGTGTCTCTGGTTATTTGCAGATAGAGGGATTGACAAGAGGAACCCTGTGAGGTTCCTGCACTGGAGAAATAATCATAGCCTTCACTTCAGTTCAGGGCATGCTCGCACCCCATAAGGAATCCACATGGTTTTCTAGGTTGCACACATCTCTCTTGGACTCACATTCAGACATTGTTCAATTGTTATTACTCAATATAATATACCCGCACAACTGGGGAAATGTGGTGTTTTTTTAAAACTCCAGTATAATGTGTCATTGACAGTTCTGATTCTAGCAGTTTTTAAAAGGTGAGAAACAATTCCAAGCTCAGGTGTTCTATGACACTTGGGATGCACGGTATGATCTCAGCTGATAGGTCATGTTGGTTTGTCCAGCTGAATAGAGCTGTTCTGGGAGGGACAGCTGAATTGACAAATGCTTACCAGGCCTTTGTTTCTTCCTTCCCTAAGTCTGAAATAGTCCAGCAGAAAGCAGAACATGGCACAGACCACGACATGATCTCCCTCAAAGAGAAGTGCTGGAGGAAGAGCACTGAGTGTGCACAGGAAATACACCACTGTTGCCTCTCATCCCTAATAACCATGGCTGTAATGGGCTGTATGCTCCTCCTTTATTTTGTTTCTTTGGTATGAACAGGCCTTAATTTCATCTAGCCTCTGGCCCAGGAAGAGTGCACATTTAAAGGGACTCAGAGAAATGCTGAGACACATCAAGAGCTGCTGGGCATCCAGGAAGAATCTGAGTGCAAATTTATCTTTTCCTGATGGGTCATCATCAATAATTACATGGAGATCAGTCAACAAAATTGTAAAACCTTGGATCCAAGTCTACAACATGTGTTCTGCTTTGACTTGGGAGGCCATATCCTTCAGACCCACACTCCAAAAGGAGAGTGTTGCTTAAATTTCTCCTGCAAAGTTTGTTACCTCCAGGAACTACTTTTCTACTAAGTTGCCAAGGACAGCCACAGGCTGTAAGGCTGTGCTACAAAATGAGCAGACTAAGAATTTTGCTTTGCACAATTTTTGTGGTTTGATTTTGGTTTGAGTTTTGATTAGTTTAGGTATTTGGTTTTTCTTGTTTTCATTCAAAGTTTTGTTATTTATTGGTTATTTATTGTTCTTTTAAGTAATTTGATATTTTGATAAGGTTATACACAGTACATATTGACTGTCAGCTTTCAGTTACAATTGAGTACATTGCATTTATTCTTATGACTAACACAGTGATCTCCAACTCTTCACTCTAAGAGCCTTGTTATTTCAGTTGTGATCATGAAATCCCACAGATATCAGACCCAGATGGATCTCTGCACTCTTCATGGGACTTGGGCTCCATAGTTTCTTCTGAGCCAGACTGAACTACAAAGTCCTTCATACATTCAGTATGGAGAGTTTGTCCAACTGTCTGGATAGGAACTTAATGATGGAAAACTTACCCATGCTGCATCGTTGCTGTCAAATATTTAGCTACTGTGAAAATACTGTGGATGATGGTGTTGAACGCATTAATGGCAAATACATCAGTATTTCTGTAATAGCTCTCATTAAATCAAAGCATAGTCTAAGGGAATAAAAAGCTGTCAGAAAACACAGCAGTGTATGCTTCTGCTTTCCTTCAAATATACAATCACTGGAAACTGCAAGTAGAGATAATAAATTCCACAATCTTTTGGGGGATAGGTTTCTGTGGGGGTCCTTCAATGTTCATTTTATTACTTTATGATTCACCTGTGTCTGCCAAAAAACATCATTCAAAAACAATGAAGATTGTAATTAGGTATCATCCTATAAAATCCTAACAAATGCCTTTTTTATTTGATATTTTCTTTACTTACATTTCAAATGCTAAACCCTTTCCTAGTTTCCCCTCTGAAGATCCCCTGTTTACTACACCAACCCCTGCTCCCCAACCCACCCACTCCCTTCCTCCTGGCCTTGGCATGCCCCTCTACTGGGGCATAGAACATTCATAGGACCAAGGACTCTCCTCCCAGTGATGACCAACCAGGCCATCCTCCTCTACACATTTACCTAGAGCAATGAGTTCCATCATGTGTTTTCTTTGTTTGGTGGTTTAGTCCAAGTGATCTCTGGAGGTACTGGTTAGTTCATATTGTTGTTCCTCTTATGGGGCTCTAAACCCTTCAGCTCCATAGGTCCTCTCTCTAGCTCCTTCACTGGGGACCCTGTGCTCTGACCATTTGATGGCTGTGAGCATGTACTTCTGTATTTGTCAGGCACTGGCAGAACCTCTCAGTTGGCAGCTATATCAGGCTCCTGTCAGCAATCTCTTGTTGGCATCCGTAGTAGTGTCTGGTTTTTCTGGTTGTTTATGAGATGGATCCCCAGGTGAAGCAGTCTCTGGATGGTCATTCCTTCAGTCTCTGCTTCACATTATGTTGCTGTCACTCCTTCCATGGGTATTTTGTTCCTCATTCTAATAAGGATCAAAGTATCCTCACTTTGGTCTTCCTTTTTCTTGAGTTTTGTATGCTTTGCTATTTGTATCTTGGGTATTCCAAGGTTCTGGGCTAATATCCCCTTATCAGCAAGTACATGTCATATGTGTTCTTTTGTGATTGGATTACCTTACTCAGGATGATATCCTACAGATCCATCCATTTGTCTAAAAATTTCATGAATTCATTCTTTTTAATAGCTGACTAGTTCTTCATTGTACAAATGTACCGTATTTTATGTATCCATTCCTCTGTTGATGGACATCTTGGTTCTTTCCAGCTACTGGCTATCATAATTAAGGCTGCTATGAACATAATGGAGCTAGTGCAGATTCAAGGCAATTTATATACTACATAGCCTATAAATCATCGTTGTTACCCGACTTGAAAGGGACACAGCAAGTCAGACTCATCTGTCATTTGGGGACAATAAGTCTTGAGAGTAACTTTTAGGATTTTTCAAGTTTAAGACAAGCTTAAGTAGAGGACCAAAAGGGGAACGTGGCTGTTATCAGTCTGCAATCAGTTGACCCCTAGAAAGGTTGTTATAGTTAAGTGCTATATGACTCTACAAATCCTCTTGTAAGGGGTCAGATTAACCCTGCAATTGAAAACATTACCAAACCAGGAATGTGCTATGCTGAGCACTCACAGAGAGTTATGAGGAGCTGCCCTAGGCTCCTTTTACAGCAAGTAAAAATAGACAAAGAGATCAAATATCCTAATACCACAAGATGATAAAACTGACAACTGTAGATTGCACTCAGTATCAGGGAGTTTAGTTTCTTGTGCATCTACAGATTGTCATGCAACATCTGCATCAGGGACAATACATAAGGAGGTGGCTGCTCAGTGGCATGACAAACAACCAAGAAGAGCCATAGCCTCTACCACTCTACTCTGGATGCTGAGACTAAATAACTTTAGTTTTTCACCACCTGTCCCAGGACTGCTCGCATCATTTCTTGCATATGTTTACTCTAGCACTTGTCTACCTTGGGTACAAACCCAGAGGACAGTCCCACAGCCCAAAGAAGAGGCTCCACTCCACACACTCACTCTATCATGACCAGGATCTTAGAATCCCAGGATCCCAGAATCCCAGGAGTTAGTCACACAAGAATCTTAGAGTCTCACAGGCAACTTGTCTCCCAGGAACTGCGACACACCCAGAATCTCAGGGTCACAGGATCCCGGAATTTTACACCTGTATCCTTATAGCTTTAATGATCAAGGACAAGGATGCAGCTGGGACTGAGGGTGTGAAGAAGATGCAGGACATGTTCAACGCTGAGATCCTGTTGTCTAGACATTCTTAAGCTCTGCAGATGTGGGCTCACAGATGCATCTTTGCACTCAAATGACATATACTGTTATTAAAATTAGAATTACCTTTAATCTTGTTTTTTCCTTAGAGAAATGAGGTAGGTTTTCTTCCTTGGGGAAACAATATTTCCATGTTTTAAGCACTTCACTTTTACTTTGAAATCTTTTACAATGATGTCCTTAAGATGCACCAACTGTGATTCACTAGGCTCATGCTGAATCTCCTTCGAAGCCTTGGCAGCAGGTTGATCTAAGAGTAGGGACCTGCTGTCATATTTCTGTTTAGTTTTGCTGTTTAGACAGTTGCTGAAGATGTGCAGGTAGAATGTTTTATGTTTGGGGGGGGGCTTGTTGTCAAAATAACTCTGTGTTTATGTATTACAGTGTATGAATGAAGAAACAGAAGCAACCACTTACTATTTATTAGTTAAATATCTATGTATGTGCTCGGCTCCTCACACTGTTAAAATCATTTATAAAAACATGAACCAGTACACTTAATTTACTACTGATTACTGTGCTGACTACAATAAACACAGCTTACTTGTTAAATCTTCCAAAATGAATTACATGACATTTAACATCGCAACAGATGCTTCATGTAAAAAATATTGCCTTACCCTGTCTAAAAATCTTCAGATTTAAGATATGTTAAAGCCCATTTATCAGTAAATAGCTAGTTGGAAAGCTTACCTTCATAACAGGCACCTCTGCAAACACCATCCTAGATTACAATTGCTACCATTCTGCTCTTTCAGGTCATTTAAAGGTCCATAGGTTTTTATATCTCCGGAGCTCAAAGATCTTCATTTTGCTGTCAGGCTAAGAAAGTGACCTCCCACTCACATTATTAGAACCATGGCTGCCAGGGGCAGCAGGTACATAGGTGCATGCTCTCCAATTCAAATCCAACTCTGCAGAGAAATCAGCTTAAATGCCCTGTGGTTGAGGAATATCAATCAGTTGGTGGAAATATTTAGGCAAGTGTCAGCCAGTATTCTGTTAAGAGGAGAAAAGTCACTCAGAAATATAAATTCACACCTGAATGGCCTCCTGACCCTAGCTTTATTGATTGTTATCCCATCAGTTTCCCAGCTCCCCTCCCTAACCTAATTGAGTATAGATTTTAAATACCCATGAGCTTCAATTACTTCTGTCCCCTTTCTTCTCTGTAAAAGGTAATGGGACTCTTCAGATTACAGAACAATTACTCACTATAAAAAGAATTCACAATATCCCCAGCCTTCTTCCATTCTATTTTTGAGTCTATTTTTGGACTACCTAATGCTCCTTGAAGAGAGGCATGCTGGCAAGTACTAATTTTGGGTAGTATTTATGGAGATTCTTTGCAATGTCCCTTTGCGTTACACCAGTTCAAGTCCTTCCCATACCATTCAATACTCAGAAACCTCAAATACACACAGAATGATAAGCCATGATGATGTCTTCCAAGCAATAAAAGCCCAAAACAAAACAGATACACAATCATATTTTGCCACAGATCTTTCAAGGAGAGCAAATGTTTGTATGAGTCAGAAATGGAAGAAACACTATCAGATTCCACAAAATCATGGTTGCCTCCCCCTGTTATAAAGTGGATAACAGTAAAACACCATCACCGCAGTTCGCAACAACTGCAATACCTATATCCCTGAAAGTTATATGAGCTTAACAAGCAGTTGAAAATTGAATTCCAGAACAAATTTAAAAGCATGGTGTTGTGCTGGGCATGGTGGTGCATGCCTGTAATCTCAGCACTCAGGAGGCAGAGGCAGGTGGATCTCTGAGTTCAAGGCCAGTCTGGTCTATAGAGTGAGTTCCAAGAGAGCCAGGGCTACACAGATCTTTCCATGGAAGAGGTGGAAGGAGATACTTTTGCTCTTTCAAATCCTGACCTGTTTTAGTTGTTACTATGTATCCTGCTCAGTCCGTATAGTGTTCCTTACATGTCTTCAGGGCAGACCACTTAGTACTGAGTAACCAACTGGTGAGCTCTTTCCTGGGAAAGACTTTTTCTCCCACTCTCAGCATGTCTTAGTTTCCAAGTAGTTCTTTGTATAGAGTAGAGGCTTCATGGGCCTTTCCCTGTCCACTGTGACTGTCCATCAGAGTTGTCCCTGTTTGGTTCCTATTTGGGTAGTCACATTGATGGCTTCTGACAATACTAGGAGACACATTCACACAGCAAACGCCCTGATCTTCTGGTTCTTAGAATCTTTTCTTCTCTTCCAAAATGTTCCTGAGCCTCAGGTGTGGGAGTGTTTTTGTAGGTATATCTGTTGGGTCTGGGTTCCGTAACTCTGCATTTCGTTCCCCTCTGTCTTGTACCTTTCTGTTGTTCGTTAGTGATGATGCCATCCATAGTGGTAGCTAGGGAGATAGGGACACTTAAGGCTGCACCCAAGATGTGAAATGGCTGGTGGACACCATCCAAGATAAGGCTCATGACTGCTGCCTGTGAATGGCTTCAGAGATACCTCCTGTATTAGGCATTTCCAGGCTCCAGGACACGGCCTACACCGTGAGGCCCCAAGAGAACACTTTACTACTTTCCTGGTCATACCTCAGGCTTACTGGACTTCACTCTCTGAGCTTCATTTCCTGCTGCCAAGGCTGAGCTCTAGCAGGAAGCTCCCTTTTGGGACTAAGAGTCTCCTTCTGCATGCCTAGCATCTGTTGGTGTTGCTCTGTGGGTCCTGGGATACCTGCAATGACTGTGGACAGCTATGGGGACAGCACTTGGGAGATGCAGCAGCGAAAAGAAATTCTAGTTCTAGTTTCCAGACTGTAGAGATGACCAGACCTGCCTGGCCTTCCACAGTGGCCATGAATCGTGTCGCTTTTTCTCACAAAAGGCTGACTGTCACATCACATAACCTCTCCACTGTCTACACCTTCCCGTGCCACAAAGTCACTTATGAATGAAAATCCTGTACTGTTTTTAGCCAGCTTACATTTGCTTCAGGTCGTCTCCAGAACTGGTTTCAGCACTGGCGATTCTGCAGCCAGAGGGCAGCCCAGCAGAGATTCCGGCTGGGACAGGCGGCTCAGCATCACCGCTGGCAGCTGCTGATGGAAGCAATGGCCAGGTGGAAGGCACACCATCTGGGGTGTATCAGAAAGAAGGTGAGGCACGTGGTGGCAGCTTTCTAAGCTCTGTATGAGTCAGAGGTGTCTTGAGCAAGTGCCCGTGTCTTGAGGAGGCGTCTCCTGACCCTTGACTTTAGATCTGGGGAAACTATGGGGGCAGAAGCCCTTGGCAGAAAGGTGTTCACTTGGGTGGAGTCTCCCCTTGCAGCTGCCCCAGGGGCTGGGGATAGACCCTGAGTTAGGTGACTGTGGAGTCTGACCCTGTGTGCATTTGCTCTCCAGTTTCTGCAGAGGCAAGCTGCCCAACTCCTGGCACAGAGACTCGGTCGGGCCTGCTTCTGCCAGTAGAGGAAGCAGGTGAGAACCAGTGTAGCACTTCTTGCCTACTGGCAAGACTTCAGCTTAGAGCCATCTCAGCCCCACATCTAGTTCAGTCTTTAATACTGTCTTTGTCCCAGGGCTCCATCCCTGTGCCTCACCCCCACCCCCGCACTATCAGCTTCCTTCATACGCCATTTGTAGAAGGCTAGTCTCTTCAATTCAGGTTTCTCTTAAAGTGTCATCTTAAACACACTGGAATAATACCCAAAAGTTAATGTGAAGTGAATTTCAAGTCTTTGTTGGGGTCTTGATAAAAAACCAGAAGGCCACAGTCTGCTCAGTACAGCCAGGTTTACAGTCTGTTCTTGCTCTAGGCTGGAGAGCCTTCCTTCTGTCCATTCACTGTCCAGTCAGAGGTGTCTGTGCATTCTTCCTTTTGTACTGTCCTTTCCCCCTTCACAGTCCCTGAATATATTAACTATCTCAAGGTCAAGATGAGGCCAGGCCCTGAACCCTTCCCAGTAAAAGGAGGGTAGATGCTTTAGCTGGTGGGCTGAGAGTGGCCATTGCCATGTTGCCTGTGTATTCCTCTGAATAACCCAATCTTTCTGGCCCACAGCTGGCAGTCCGGAAGCAAGAACAGTGGGGCACGGCCCGGGCCCTGTGGTTCTGGGCCTTCTCACTACAAGCAAAGGTAATGGTTCTAATTCCCTGGGCACTCCTGCCTTCAGGGGCTGCTCTGTAGGCTGGGTTGTGGGATCCATCGCAGAAGCCTGAGTCTTTTCTCTTGTCCTCTCATCTGCAAGGTGTGGACTGCATGGCTGGGCTTCGTACTTGAGAGGAGGAGGAAGAAGGCACGGCTGGAACGGGCTATGCAAGCCTACCAGCAGCAGCTCCTACAGGAGGGTGCCACACGGCTTCTGCGCTTCACAGCTGGTACGAAGGCCTTCCGGCAGCAGCTCCAGACCCAGCAGCAGGTCCAGGTAAGCCAGAGCTGCTGGTGAGAGGCTGGCAGGGCAGGGCAGGGCAGTGCAGGGCAGGGCAGGGCAGGGCAGGGCAGGGCAGGAACTGATGAGAGCTGTATTGTAGGCAGCCCACAGCCTCCACTGTGCAGTCCGCCACTGTGCTGAGCTCTGGAAAAAGAAGGTGCTTGGTCCAGGCAAGACTTCTCAACCACCAGCACCCACCACATTCAGCAAGAGAGTGACATTTAAGGATTCTTTCCTCTCTGGACATGCTGCGGAGGCTGGAGATGCTACCCAGGAGACAAAGAAGCTTCGAGCTCCTCCGTCTCAGGGAGTCCTGGGTAGTTTGGCAGGAGCTGCTGGGGAGCCCTGCCACCTAGACCTGTGAGTGGACTGTGGTTCACCTCTGCCTCTAGTCCTAGAGCCAAAGCTGGGCACACACAAGAGGGACAAACAGCTGTAGGAAGGACAAGATGAGAGTGCTACAGCCTCATCACACCAGAGCTGCTCAGGGGCCTGTGTCAGACCTTTCTTCCCTGGGCATTGTTCTGAGGCAATTGTCATTCCCAGAGTAACCAGCTCTGAGCTCAGAACTCATGGTGGGTAGAGTGTTCTGGACGAGCCCCTACTTGTCCCCACTCTTTACCCCTCACCACTAACCTTGGCAGGACCCTGAATATCTCAGAGGGTCTTCTGATAGGAAAGAACACATACCATCAGCTTGCTGTGAAGGTCAAAAGAAACAGGTGTAGCTCCAGCACCCAGGAATCAGTCAGGAAGGCTGTAAGGGTCATGTTGAGTTGTCTAGGCTCAGACCTACCCTGTGTACATGCTGGCCTTCAGTCTCCCTGTAAAATGTCAAGGACTGAACCTTAGCGAGATCTCAGGTGCCCTTGCAGACCTTGTCAGTCCGAGGAACAGACTATTTCTCTCCAGCAATGCAGCCCGCTCATCACGGAAACAGCCTCGACGTCCATCCTTCCTGCTTGAGCGTTTGGGGAGCCAGAGGTCCCCAGAGTGGTACAGCCTTGGGGAGCAGCAGTAAGTTGAATGGTTGTGAGTCCAAAGGCACTGAAAACTATGTGTTCCTATATTTTATGGGATGTCTGGTCCCTTTAATCCAGAGAAAGGTTCCATGGTGTGAGCAGCTTCTGCTTCTGCTCAGGTTAGAGAAGCCCCCAGAGGAGGAAAGCATGGCTCTGCTGGGAGGCTCTTCCCTGACAAGACCCTTCCTACCTGGGGTCCTGCCGAATGTTCCTGGTCCGAAGCTGCCTCCTACGGCCAGTCCAGGCCTGGAGCTGCTGCCTCCCTCCTCCATCATGCCCCGTGTGGCAGGAGGCACTGCTAGGGTGAGTTCTCGACTGCGCTGTCACTCACTCTCCTTTGGTGCTCATTCTCCAACCCTTACTACTCTTCTTTCTAGAATACCTTGGTCACTTGACAAGCTTGGGTGCCCTGCACACCAGGCCTAAAACACAGCAGTGGCTAGTCTTCTAACACCCCAGCCCTTGAGCAATGACTGATGTCTGGACAACCAGAAGAACCTTATAGGCGGGCTCCCAGCAGGGCCTCTGGTCTTGGGGGACAGGTGGGAGCTTGGAGTGGGAAGAGGAAGAAATTGAGGGGCTGTTGTAGGGCACCACATCTGGCCTGGACTCATGCACTAAGTGCTAGGGCAGCCATGAGCTGTGGTGTGATTAGACAGACATGCTAGTGCTCTGGCTGTAGCTTCTCACTGGTGTGTGTGTGTTGTGTGTGTGTGTGTGTGTGTGTGTGTGTGTGTGTGTGTGTGTGTGTGTGTGTG
>OFGH01002234.1_pt1 | contig 10925 bp, 7 predicted proteins | sample 1521721 | NCBI WGS metagenome assembly OFGH01 (sample SAMEA3504132, study PRJEB24116) | mouse gut metagenome | biome: mouse gut; feature: mouse-associated habitat; material: faeces | place: Denmark | collected 2011
CCGCGCACACCGCCCTGGTGTGCGCGGGCTTGCTTCTCTTTTTTTGGGCTTCTGATCCGGGGCCTTACCCCTCCGCGAACCGCATGACGATCTGGGCCAGTTCCGCCCGGGTGGTGAGGCCCTGGGGATCCAGGACGCCGCTGGACCGGCCGGCGATCAGGCCCTCTCCCACGGCCCAGGAGAGACCGTCCCGGGCCCAGTCCGCCACACTGGAGCGGTCCGCAAAGCCGGAGAGATCCCCCGCCGGGTCCACGGGGCCGTAGAGCTGGGCGCACCGGCGGAGCATGACCGCCAGCTGCTGCCGGGTGACGCTGGCCATGCCGCCGAAGGTGTTCTCATTGTACCCGTCCACGATGCCCTGGCCGTAGGCCCAGGTGAGGGCGGGCAGGTAGGGGGTTTCGGCGCTGATGTCGGTAAAGGGCAGGTCCCCGGCGCTGAAGGAGGTGGAGGGGCTGCCGGCGGCGGCGTACAGGGCCGAGACCACCTGGGCCCGGGTGGCGCTCTCCTGGGGCTGGAAGGTGAGGGGCGTCTCCCCCTCCATCAGGTCCTTGGCGCGGACGTAGTCCACCGCCTCGTGGTACCACGCGCCCTTGTTTACATCCGTTAGAATGGCCGCCGGGCACTCCGCAGCTGAGAGGGTCTCCAGATCATATACATACCCCACCGCGTTGGAGGCGTAGTCCTCCGCCGCCACGTAGATCTCCTCCGCGCCGGAGGCGTCCACGGTCACGCTGACGCTCTCCCCGGCGGTCTGGGGGGTCAGCCGCTTCTCCGAGAGCAGGCGGCCGCCGCTGTCCCACACCGCGGCATAGGCCAGATGCAGATCGTCCTGGAAGGTCACGGTGAGATTTCCCGCATCCCCGGACACGTTCACCGTGGGGGCCGCCCCGTCGATGGTCACAGGGAAGCTCCACTCCCGGTAGGGCGCGTACTCCTCCGAGAGGAGCCAGCGGTAGGTCTCCGGCGCGCCGTAGTCGCTGCCGCTCTGGCCGTAGACGGCCTCCATCTCCTTGTCGTAGTCCAGCCAGGCGTAGAAGTCCACCCGCGCCCGCGTGCCGGCGGGCAGGGGATTGCCGCCGCTGTCCGTGCCGTCCCACTGGTAGTTGGAGCTGCCGCCCATCCGCTGCTCGTAGCCGTTGTACTGGGACTTCACCAGCCAGGGGCTGTCCTGCACCGCGTAGACGGCCCCCGTGTCCTGATCGGACACCAGCATCACCGCCCGGGCGGCGTTGCGCAGGGTGAAGAGCTCTATGTTCAGCAGATGTCCGGCGCTGTACATGGCCTGCACGTCCTTCCGGGACAGGCTGTTATACAGGTCGCTGTGGCGGCCCGGGTTCAGGCCGCTCTCTCCCAGGAGGCGGTCTGTGGTCTCGCCGGACCGGCCCAGGCGGGGCAGGTTAGCCCCCATGTTCACCGCCAGCAGGTCCCAGTAGTCGTCCTTCCCGCCGGAGGGGAGCAGCGCGTCCTGCACGTCCCGGAAGTCCACCGGCTCCAGGATGGGGGCGGCGCTCCAGTCGCCGCAGTAGCCCAGGAAGGCGGCGTGAACCGCCTGGCCCTCCCCGGCGTCGGCGGTGATGTAGCCCTCCACGAAATAGCCGTTGGAGAACACCGAACGGAGGCGGGGCAGATCGGCGGAGATTGCCACGGTCACGGTCTTCTCCCCCCTGGCGGGCACGGTCACCGGCTCCAGGCCGGAGACGTTGACCTCGCCGGTGATGTCCATGGGGGTCATGCGGCTGTAGTAGGTATCCCCCTGCTTCTCATAGGCGTCGGTGACCACCTCCGCCGCCAGCTGGACGGTCAGCTCCCGGTCCGAGAGGTTGCGCAGGGTGAAGGAGGCGGTAAAGCTGCCCGTCTCGCTGTCCCCCAGCTCCAGCAGGGGGTCCAGAATGGTGAGATCGCTGGCCGCGGCCGCCGCCGGGTCCACCAGCCCCGCCCCCTGCTTCCGGGGGGAGAAAGGAACGCCGCTGTTGTCCCGAAGGATCTGCGCCGCGCTCTCCATCAGGCTCTGGGCCAGATTGGCGGCCTCCTGCCGGTTGGTGACGCCCCGCTCCCGCAGCGATTGCAGCAGCACCGCGAAGGCGCCCGCCGCGCTGCCGGAGGCCATGGAGGTGCCGCTCTCCTGGTAGAAATAGCTGTCGTCCCGGCTGCCTGCGGACAGGGTCATGCCGCCGAAGGCGGTCAGCTCCGGCTTCAGGCGCAGGTCGGAGGTGGTGCCCCAGTTGGAGTACCCGGCTGTCACCGGATTGCTGCCCACGCCGGCGCTCCACTCCGCCGCGCCCACGCCCAGGGCGCCGATGTAGGAGGCCGGGGAGCAGAGGGTGCCGTAGTCGGTGTAGCTGGCGGTGGGCAGGGAGGAGCCCTCCATCTTCATATCCAGGGCGCCGCCGATGTTGCCGGCGGCGCAGCAGATGATGACCCCCGCCCGGCGCATCTGGGCAAAGGCCTGACAGTACAGGCCGTCCAGCACGTCGTCCTGGGCGTAGCCGTTGGGCGTGCCCAGGGAGAGGTTGACCACGTCCGCCCCCAGATTCCACGCGTCCTCCAGAGCCCGCAGGATCACCGCGTCGTCCGCGCCGCCCACGGTGCCGTCAGGGAACACCTTCATGCTGAGGATCTGCGCCGCCGGGGCCGCGCCCCGGAAGGCCCCCTGCGCCTCGGGGACGTACCCCGCCGCCAGGGCGGCCACGTGGCTGCCGTGGTCGTCTATGGTGGACACGTCCGTGTCCCGGCCGAAGTAGTCGTAGGCAAAGGGAATGCGGGCGGAGAGGTAGGCCCCCTTGGTGCCGCCCTTGCGGGCAAAGGCCTCCACGTCCGCCCGGCTCAGGGCCGGGGACTGGGCCAGACCGTAGTCGGCAAAGGCGTCGTGGGTGACCCGCATACCGCTGTCCAGCACGGCGATGACCATGCCGCCGCCGTCATAGCCCTGGTCCCACATCTCCTCCAGGCCCATCATAGCCAGGCCGCCGTCCTCTCCGGCGGCGCCGCCGCGCTGGGGCAGGGCGTAGGTGCGGGCAAGGCCCACCCCCTCCACGCCCTCCAGGGACTCCGCCGATGCGAGACCCGCCGGGTCCGCCTCAATGGCGGCGCCGGAGAAGAGGCTGTCGTAGGTCCACAGGACCTCCACGCCCTCCAGGGACGCCAGCGCTGCGGTCAGCGCCTCCGGATCGGCCTGCCGGTCAAAGCGGACCACCGCCCGCTCCGGCGCACCGCCGGCGGCCAGGGCGGCCCCGGAGAGCGCGGCCCCGGCCAGCAGGGCCATGAGGACGGTCAGCAGATGATATGTCTTTTTTCTCATATTGGTACCCCCAGGTGATGAATATCCGCATTATATCACACCCCGGGGCGGAGGGCAACCGCTCTTTCGACGCTTTTCTCTGGCAAATGGGGAGAAGTTTTCCGGACAGGAGGGCGCAAAACAGATCTTTCCATTTTTGCGAAAATGTGGTATACTATCTATATGTATACAAAAATATGCCGCTTACGCGGAGAAACGAGGGGAACTACATGGAGCTGAGCAAAATTCTGTCCACGGTGGACCACACCCTGCTGTCCCAGGGGGCGACGTGGGAGGAGATCCGGGGCGTGTGCGACGACGGGATCAAGTACGCCGCCGCCTCCGTCTGCATCCCCGCCAGCTATGTCAGGCAGGCCAGGGAGTACGTGGGGGACAAGCTGGCCGTGTGCACGGTCATCGGCTTCCCCAACGGCTACTCCACCACCGCCGTCAAGGTGTTTGAAGCCCAGGACGCCATTGCCAACGGGGCCCGCGAGATCGACATGGTCATCAATATCGGCTGGGCCAAGGACGGCCGGTGGGACGACCTTCTGGCCGAGATCCGCGCGGTCAAGGAGGCGTGCGGGGAGCTGGTGCTCAAGGTCATCATTGAGACCTGCCTGCTTACCCGGGAGGAGAAGGTGAAGCTGTGCCAGATCGTGTCGGAGAGCGGAGCGGACTACATCAAGACCTCCACCGGGTTCTCCTCTGCCGGGGCGACACGGGAGGATGTGGCGCTGTTCAAGGCCAACGTGGCCCCACACGTAAAAATCAAGGCCGCAGGGGGCATCTCCAGCCTCCAGGACGCGGTGGACTTTTTGGAGCTGGGGGCGGACCGGCTGGGGACCAGCCGCATCGTCAAGCTGGTGAAAGGGCAGCAGGCGCAGGGATATTGAGCGGTGTAATTTGTCTGATTTTGTGAAAAGTTCGTGTACATCGCAAATAAACCTTGTATTTTGCCCACAGACGCGATATAATGGGCACGTCCGCTGGGACGGCGCGCAGATGCTGTGTTCGTGCCCTCGGATATGGAGCGCAGACGGCCCCGCCGTCTGGAACAGATGAAAAGAAAGGATGAAATTCGCGATGAAAAAGCTCTTTGCGATGCTGCTGGTTCTGGTCATGGTGTTCAGCCTGGCCGCCTGCAGCGCCAACAATGATCCCGACCCCACCCAGGGCGCCAGCGAACCTCCCGCCAGCCAGGCCGGCACGGAGCAGAGCGCCGAGCCTTCCCAGGCCCCCACTGAGGAGCCCCCCGCCCCCGCCGCTGACAATCCCGACGACATCGCCGACACGATGACCTCCTCCGACAACAAGTATCAGGTGGCCTTCATCACCGATGTAGGCCAGTTGAAGGACAAGTCCTTCAACCAGGGTACCTTTGACGGCGTGAAGCTGTACGCCGACGCCAACAACAAGAGCTATAAGTACTATCAGCCCGCCAACGGCGATCAGGCCACCGACGACGACCGCTACGACGCCATGAAGGCCGCCGTAGAGGGTGGGGCTGAGGTGGTGGTTTGCGCCGGCTTCATGCAGGAGGCCGCTCTGAAGAAGGCCGCCGCTGAGTTCCCCGACGTGCCTTTCGTGTTTATCGACGGCTATCCCGTGGGTCTGGACAATGTGGCCGGCATCTCCTTCCAGGAGGAGCAGAGCGGCTATCTGGCCGGCTACGCCGTGGTGAAGGAAGGCTATGAGAAGCTGGGCTTCACCGGTGGCGGCGGCGGCACCAACCCCGCCTGCTGCCGCTTCGGCTACGGCTTCGTGCAGGGCGCCAATGACGCCGCAAAGGAGCTGAACAAGACCGTGGAGATGAACTACTCCTGGGAGTTTGGCGCCACCTTCTCCGCTTCCACCGAGTTGCAGACCCAGATCAGCGGCTGGTATTCCAACGGCACTGAGATCGTGTTCGCCTGCGGCGGCTCCATGTTCCAGTCCGTGGCCGCTGCGGCGGGCGCCAACGATGGCCTGGTGGTGGGCGTGGACGTGGACCAGTCCTCCCAGTCCGAGACCGTGGTGACCTCCGCCATGAAGGGCCTGTCCAGCGCCGTGCAGTGGGCCGTGGCCAAGGTGTATGACGGCACCTTCTCCGACATCGGCGGCACCGGTACCGCTCTGGGCGCGAAGGACGATGCGGTGGGCCTGCCCACTGCCACCTGGTCCATGAAGACCTATAAGGTTGAGGACTATGAGAAGCTGCTGGCCGGCATCAAGGACGGCTCCGTTTCTGTGGACGCCGACTATGAGACCGGTCTGGAGCAGGACTGGTCCAACGTGACCCTGAACATCATCTAAGTTTTGGTGTAGATTTCTATCAGGCGGGACGCATTGCGTCCCGTCTGTTTTTTCTATGCGCTGGAATAAAATTGCTTGTGTTTTTGTCGAAGATCAAGTATAATCAACATAATAGGGGCTTTCTTGTGGAGCCTGTGTTGACATTTTAGACAGGAAGCGGGATGAGGACGATGGAATCTGAGAACATCATTGAGATGCTTCACATTACAAAGGAGTTTCCCGGTATCATCGCCAACGATGATATCACCCTCCAGCTTCGCCGGGGGGAGATTCACGCCCTTTTAGGTGAGAACGGAGCGGGTAAGTCCACGCTGATGAGCGTTCTTTTCGGCCTTTACCAGCCGGAGAAGGGGGTCATCAAAAAGAACGGCCAGGAGGTCAAGATCAACGATCCCAACGACGCCACCGCCCTGGGCATCGGCATGGTCCACCAGCATTTCAAGCTCATTGAGGTATTCACCGTACTGGACAACATCATCCTGGGGGCGGAGACCACCAAACTGGGCTTTCTCCAGAAGAAGGAGGCCCGGGCCAAGGTGGAGGCCCTGTCCCAGCGCTACGGCCTGAAGGTGGATTTGGACGCCAAGGTGGAGGACATCACCGTGGGGATGCAGCAGCGGGTGGAAATCCTGAAGATGCTCTACCGGGACAACGAAATCCTCATCTTTGACGAGCCCACCGCCGTGCTCACCCCCCAGGAGATCGACGAGCTGATGGCCACCATGCGGGAGTTTGCCCAGGAGGGCAAATCCATCCTGTTTATCTCCCATAAGCTCAATGAGATTATGGCGGTGTCCGACCGGATCACGGTGCTGCGCAAGGGCAGGTATATCGGTACGGTGGAGACAAAGGACACAGACAAGCAGTCTCTGTCCAACATGATGGTGGGCCGCCCGGTGCAGCTGGAGGTGACCAAGGCCCCCGCCCAGCCGAGCGCACCGGTGCTGGAGGTGCGGGACCTGTGCGTCCCCTCCAAAATTCATAAGAAGAACGCCGTGAACCACGTCTCCTTTGAGGCCAGGGCGGGAGAGATTCTGTGTATCGCAGGCATCGACGGCAACGGTCAGACCGAGCTGGTTTACGGCCTGACGGGGTTGGAGAAGAGCTCCGGCGGCACCGTAACCCTGTGCGGGGAGGATATCTCCCACGCCTCCATCAGGCACAGGGGGAGCAATATGAGCCACATTCCCGAGGACCGGCATAAGCACGGCCTGGTGCTGGATTTTTCCCTGGAGCAGAACCTGGTGCTCCAGCGCTTCCAGGAAAAGCGGTTCCAGAAGCATGGCTTTATCGACCAAAAGGCGGTGCGGGAGTACGCTGAGCAGCTCATTGAGCAGTATGACGTGCGCTCCGGCCAGGGGCCGGTGACTACCGCCCGCTCCATGTCAGGCGGCAACCAGCAAAAGGCCATCATCGCCCGGGAAGTGGACCGGGAGAAGCCCCTCATTGTGGCGGTCCAGCCTACCCGCGGGCTGGATGTGGGCGCCATTGAGTATATCCACAGCCAGCTGGTGTCGGAGCGGGACAAGGGCCGTGCCGTGCTGCTGGTGAGTTTGGAGCTGGACGAGGTGATGAGCCTGTCCGATCGCATTCTGGTGATGTACGAAGGGGAAATTGTGGCTGAGATAGATCCGAAGCAGACCACGGTGCAGGAGCTGGGTCTGTATATGGCCGGAGCCAGACGGATGAATTTGAGCGGGAAGGAGGAGAAGGGCGCGTGAGTGTGAAATATCCCAATCTCGTCCAAATCTATACTGGAGAGGAGGATGAGGGCGCATGAATGAGCATGGAAATCCCTTGCTGAAGCGAGACGGGGTGAGGACGGTGCTGGCGTCCCTGATCTCCATTGTCATCGGCCTGGCCGTGGGCAGCGTCTTGGTGGTGGTGGTGGGCCTGTTCAGTCCGAACCTGGGCCTGTCCAGCGCATGGGAGGGCATTCGGCTGATTTTCCTGGGGCTGTTCAGCACGGGGCGGAATTCCGGGGGCAGCCTGACCTGGGGGTTTAATCCCCAGAGCGTGGGCAATATGCTGTTTCGGGCCACGCCGCTGATTCTCACCGGCCTGTCCGTGTCGGTGGCGTTTAAAACCGGCCTGTTCAACATTGGCGCGCCGGGGCAGTACCTGATGGGGACGATGGCCACGCTGGCCATTGCCCTGGGGATTCCCTGCTCCGCACTGCCAAGCCCCTTGATCTGGCTGCTGGCCTTTTTGGGCGGTATGCTGGCGGGGGCCCTGTGGGGCTGCATCCCCGGTATTGTGAAGGCGTTTCTCAATATCAATGAGGTGCTGGCCTGCATCATGACCAACTGGATCGCCGCCAACCTGGTGACATGGTTCTTTGACGCCACGAAGGTGTTCCAAAACACGGTGGAGAACACGAAAAGCGGCTACATCTACAAAACCGCCTATGGCCGGACCCTGGTGGACGGGGTCTGGACCTATGTGGACGGCAACAGCGTGCAGACTGCCAAGCTGGGGCTGGACAAGCTGTTTCCAGGCTCCCAGGTGAACGGGGGAATCCTTATCGCCATTCTGATTGCCGTTGGGGTGTACATCCTGATGACCAAGACCACCTTGGGCTATCAGCTGAAGGCGTGCGGCTCCAACCGCCACGCCGCCCGGTACGCCGGCGTGAACGACAAACGGAACATCGTGCTGTCCATGGCCATTGCCGGGGCGCTGTCCGGGGCGGGCGCCGCGCTGTATTGCCTGGCGGGCAATACGGAGTTCTTCTGGTCCACCTATCAGGCCCTGCCGGCCACCGGCTTTAACGGCATCCCCGTGGCCCTGCTGGCGGCCAACCACCCCGTTGGCGTCATCTTTACTGGTTGCTTTATGTCCATGCTGAATATTGTGGGCCTTCAGCTGACCAATTTGACCGCTTACAATGAGTACATCACTGACGTGATTATCTCGGTGATTGTTTACCTGAGCGCCTTCTCCCTGGTGATTAAGATGCTGCTGGACGCGCGCAGGAAAGGGAAGAAAGAGATTCAGCCCGTGCCGGAGCGTTTGCAGGAAAATCAGGCGGAGGCTGAGGCGCCCACAGAGAAGGGAGGGGAGCAGGCATGACATTTTTAATTCAACAGACATTGCTCTATGCCGTTCCCCTGCTGCTGGTGGCGCTGGCCGGCGTGTTTGCCGAGCGCAGCGGCATCATCAACCTGGCGCTGGAGGGCATCATGATTTTCGGCGCTTTTGTAGGGGTCCTCTTTGTGCGGCTGATGCAGGGCATCCCGTTTTTCCAGAACGCGGCGGCCAGCAAAAACTGGCTGGCCCTTCAGGGGATGGAGCTGTTGGCCATGCTGGCGGCGGCCGCGCTGGGGGCGGTGTTCTCCTTGCTGCTCTCCTTTGCGTCGGTGAACCTGAAAGCGGATCAAACCATTGGCGGCACGGCGCTGAACCTGATGGCTCCCGCTTTGGTGCTGTTTCTGATTCGCGTGATCGCCAACCAAAATACGCTGGGCATGGAGCGGGGCGACGCGTCCAGCTGGTTTATGATTAAAAAGAGCACCTTCGGCGTGGAGCGCGGGACGGATTGGGGCTTCTTTGGGGAGACCTTTGCCAATCAGGTCTATTTGGCCACCTATGTGTGCATTCTCCTGTTTGTGGTGCTGTCCATCCTGCTCTATAAGACCAAGTTCGGCCTGCGGCTGCGCTCCTGCGGCGAAAATCCTCAGGCCGCCGATTCCCTGGGCATCAACGTCTATAAAATGCGCTATGCGGGCACCACGATTTCCGGTGCACTGGCGGGCATGGGCGGATTTGTGTATGCCTTGACGACCGCAAACTGTGCCGCCACCGGCGACGTGGCGGGATTTGGCTTCCTGGCGCTGGCCGTGATGATCTTCGGCAACTGGAAGCCGCTGAATATCGCCGGCGCGGCGCTGCTGTTCGGCCTGTTCAAGTGTATTGCCGCGGCTTATGCGTCCATTGATATCAACGGCGACGGGGTGTGTATGCTGGCCACTGCGCCTATTAGCGCTCATTTTTACCGTATGATGCCGTATATTATCACGTTGGTGGTGTTGGCCTTTACCTCCAAAAAGTCTCGTGCGCCCAAGGCAGAGGGCATTCCTTACGATAAGGGACAGCGATAAGCGATCAAAACAACAGCACCCGCCGGAAAGAATCACGTTCCGGCGGGTGCTTTGCAGTTAAAGGCGGTGCTCGAAATGGAAAGATGTTTTCCCTCAGTGACTTGTGTCTACGAATACAATGCTGGAATCCCCTTTGCGTGCCTGTTCCAGCACAGCCTGGGCCAGTATCTGGAACGAGCCGTGAGAGGAGGTAGCCCCTGAAATAACATCAATACCGCCCTCGCCCTGTCTCTCCAGAAGCTGGTTTGCGTAATAGCGGGTATATTCATTGGGGTAGGTGCCTTGGGCATGGAGCATAGTCTGCATATAGGCGTTATCCCAGCTCTTGATGAAGCCGCTGGGGTTCTCCGCATTATACTCGACGGAGACAATGCTCCCGCCCTTCACCAGAATGGTGATATATTCCTTCCAGCCGTGGCTGAATTCGGATGCTTGGGCGGTATAATATCCGTCTTGAAGCCCGGTCTGACTGCCGCAGGCTGTCAGCAGCGGCGCGATCAGCAGCAGGCTTAAAAGCATGGCAAAAATCCGTTTCATCCGCTGTGCTTCTCCTTTAAAATAAATTTTTGAACCTGGGACTGAAGGGCCTCGGCCTCTCTCGCCAGCGAACCGCTGGACTGCTCCGTTTCCCCGGCATTTTGCAGATTGCGGTCTGCGATGGCCGAAATGGCGGCAATCCGCTCCTCCATGACGGTGAGGGCGGTCTCCTGCCCCTGCACCGCAGCCGTCAGCTGATCCGAAATGGTGCTAATCTGGGCGGATACATCGGAAATCGCGCGGAGGGAGCCGGCGGTATCCGCAGTCAGCGCCACGCCGGTTTGGATGATGGACTTGGTGTTGTTGACCATTTCCGTGGCGCTCCGCGCGGCCTGGGCGCTCTTGGTGGCCAGCTGTTTTACCTCGTCGGCGACCACCGCGAAGCCCTTTCCGGCTGCTCCGGCCCGGGCGGCCTCCACAGAGGCGTTGAGGGAGAGAATATTGGTCTGGAATGCGATATCCTCGATATCCTTTGCGATTTTTGTAATCTGCTGTGCGTCGGCGCTGATGTCATCCATAGCGGAGGACAGAGCGGCCATCTGCTCATTGGCGCTTTGAATGCGGCGGGTGATCTCTTCGGTCTGTGAGCGGGTTTGACCGCTGCTTTCTGCCACATCGGCCAGCCGGACCTTGACATTGCTCACCTCGTGGACCAGCTCTTCGGTGGAACGGTTTTGCTCCAGAGAGGCCTGGTGCAGCTGCGCGGACTGCCCGCT
>OFGH01002236.1_pt1 | contig 10918 bp, 9 predicted proteins | sample 1521721 | NCBI WGS metagenome assembly OFGH01 (sample SAMEA3504132, study PRJEB24116) | mouse gut metagenome | biome: mouse gut; feature: mouse-associated habitat; material: faeces | place: Denmark | collected 2011
TAGCCGATGGACACCAGCTTGCCCGCGTCGTCATAGAGGTTGTAGGCGTCGGTGTTCAGCTCATTGGCGATGGCGGTGCCGGTCAGGTCCATGGCGTAGTCGCCCCAGTCAGCCACGCCGGCGGTGTTGCCGATGACGAACAGGGTGGGAGGCGCGTTTTTATCCATCTCGGCGGTGAGGGTCTGCTGATAGGTGCCGGAGGCGGCGGTGATCACCTGGACGGGCACACCGGTCTTGTCGGTGTAGGCCTTGGCCAGGTCCTGGGCGGTCTCGTCCAGCTCGGGCTTGAAGTTCAGCCAGTAGACCCGGCCGGTCTCGCCGCCGGCAGCTCCGCCACCGCTGACATTTCCGCTGGCGGCTCCGCCGCCGCAGCCGGCCAGCAGGGACAGGGACATGGCCGCGCTCAGGGCCAGGGCCAGGATTGTTTTCCATTTTTTCATTTCGTGATCCTCCTAAAATAAAATTTGCCAGAATTGATAACGCTACCGAAACTGTTATCAGTACTGTTATCGGAATCGTTTCCGATTGAGCTGTAATTATAATATCAACAATCCCCTCAATATGCAAGGAGAATTTTCACGCCTTGGAAAAATTCGGTAGAGTGCAAAAAACAGCTCGTTTCTTTTTGGCGGATATAACCAACTTCACCCCTCCCGCCGCGCCCTCAGTCACGCCCCGTGCAACAGCTCCCCCGCAAGGAGGAGCCTTTTGGCGGTGATATGCCCGGGTGCGTCATGTGGGGCAGGGGTTCTACCCCTGCCTATCCCCTTAACACGCTAACTGTCCGCGGGACAACAGGCACGAGGAAGGGCCTATAGCCTCCCGCCTAAATCTGCTTATGAATTGTATTGCAAATTCTATTATAAAACGGCGGGTGGTATTGCTACCTCCCCGCCATTCCTGATTATTTCAAATTATCAAACATCCGCAAGGCAATTACAAGGGCCTGTTCTATGCTGGCGTTCCCCAAGGGGTCGAAGCTGTTATTGCCCACGCCGCTTACGATACCCTTATCCGCCATGAACGCCACAGCGTCCCTGGCCCAGTCGGAAACCTCGCCATTGTCGTCAAAGGTGGTGCCCGCCACCTCGGGAATATTACCGCCCAGATTGGTATACACACGGGACAACATAGCCGCCGCCTGTTCCCTTGTTACAAGTGCGTCAGCAGCAAATTTGCCGTCACCCACGCCGCTGACGATACCCAGAGCCTGGGCCTGTATCACAGCGGGGTCGCTGGTGTCGCTAAAGGGGCTTTCCCCGGCGGCGGGGGCCTTCTGGCCGCTCATGGCCTCATACAGCTTCACCGCCGTCGCCGCAAACTGTGCCCGGGTAATGCTCACACGGTAGTCGTTCCCCAAGCTATCGGGCACAAGGCCAATCTCGGCGGCCCTGTTTACCTGCTCCTTGGCCCAATCGCTCACCTGCGGGCCTCCGGTGGGCTGGGTTGGCTTGTCCGGCCCGACAGTCCCTACGATTTCGCTCCCGGCACCCGGGACCCCCTTGTGCTCCGGCGCAAGCTGTGCGTAACCGCTCTCGCTCATCCAGTAGATTTCTTCCACATCGAAGCGGCTGTCGTCATAGAAGGTGTCAAATCGAGGGCGGAAGCCAATCACAAAAATCGAAGAATCAGCGTCCGCCGAGGTGGCTGTGAAAGTCTTTGTGGACGCATCGATGATTACGCCGGAGTCCTGACTCAGACCATCCAAAAAGGGTTCCGCCGAGCCAGGCGCCCAACCCGCGCCCTTCGTGTATTGGAGACAAGTTACCTCAAGCTCGCGCTCATACTCATCCTCGACCGCAAGTCCTTCAGCCCCCGGACACTCCAGCTTCACGTTTGAGCCGTCCTTCACCACCTGAACCGCCATGAACTCGTTTTCACCATCACCTTTCACATATTCGGTGCGCAGATAGCCGTCAAAGGTAATGGTTACTTTTAGCTTCTCCTCCGCCGCAAATGCGGGTACAGTCAGGCCCAGGCACATCACCAGGGCCAGCGCAAGGGATAGGAATTTTTTGCTCATATCGTTCTCTCCTTTGTTTTTATAAGGGTTTCCCCTGTCTTAATGGTACTTGCCCTTGGGGGTGGGGCTTCCCGGCCCCCGTAGGCTTTCCCATCAAGACAACAAAAGCGGCGCAGGGGTTTTAAGCCCTACACCGCTGAAGCTACGCACACAAGCCATTGATTTCCCCATTGATTATCGCCGGGGAAACCGTTATAATGGACTTTGGGCGCAGATAATTTCTGCTGTGTGGGACTGGACCTTAACGTGGGTTCCTGCATAGGGGTGTGGGGAGGTGCGAACTCTCCACGCCCTGCCTTATATGCTTCTGCTGTCTCGTAAGCATATTTTACACTATTTCGACCACTTACGCAAGCGGTTTTTTTATTGTTGTTGACAAAGTGGCCGTAATAGCGTGTCGGCAGCCGGGTGGCCCGCCACGGCTGCCGGCTGGGCGGTTGTCAAAGGCCAGCACGGCAGATACCACACCGTTGAACAGGGCGCTGACGAGAGGAGCCGGACCGGCAGGCTCACGCCACTCCGCAAAAAGAATTTCCCGACGAAGAGGAGATCCCTGGCCTGCCCCTCACCGGTATATGACACCTTTTGATACACAAAAGCAATCCTGTGTCAATATTCCTAACTTCCAGTTTATCGGGGGACTGCCTGCAACGGCGGTTCCCCGGTTTTGCTGTTTGACATCTTTCCCGGCAAGGGGCATCATAAACCGTGTGTCAGCCACGCAGTCAAGCAATATTTTCATTTTAGGGAGGAAATTTTTATGGATCGGAAAAAAGGCTGGCTGACCTCCGGCGCTTTCGCCGCCCTGTGCAGCACCACCAAGGAAACTCTGCGCCACTATAAAAACGTGGAACTGCTCCTCCCGGCCCACCAGGGCGACAACGGCTATTTTTACTACGATGTGGAGCAGTTCTACGATTTTTACGCGATCTCCATTTTCCGCCAGACAGGGACACCCCTGGAGGAGATCCGCCGCTGCCTCCAGAGGCAGGACGCCGCTCAGACACTGGCACTGCTGCGGGAGCAGCGGGGCCGTCTGGAGGCGGAGCGGCAGAAGCTGGAACATATGGATTTCGTGCTGTCCAGCGCTCTGCGCAATCTGGAGTTCGGGCCGGTCAGCGACATGGTCCCCCAGACCGCCTGGTTTGAGGCGGAGCACCTGCTGGCCCTGCCGGCGGAGGAACTGGAGGGGCTGATGGCTCCATCGGCCAGCGAGGATGAGATGCTGATTGCCGTGCTGGAGCGGTGCCAAAAACTGTGCGGACAGTACAAGATACAGACGGATTTCCAGCTGGGGGCCAGCAACCGGCCGGGGGAACAGGGCGGACCGGGGGCCATCAGCCACCTATACACCCGAATCAGAGAAAAAGCGGACTTCCCCTATTACATGGAGAAGCCCGCCGGGCGCTATTTATATCTCTGCTGCCGGGGCCGCTGGGACATTTCCGCAGGCTATGCCGCTTTTCAACGCCACATCCTGGAAGCGGGATTGAAAACCGCAGGCGATTTTTATGCCTGCGATCTGGCCGGATTTATCCTCAACTCCGTGGAGAAAAACGCAGCGTCGATGCTTTCAATCCGGCTGGCAGAATAAATCCAGGCTTATGTAATCCTGCGGTGTCGGATCACGCCGGTCATTGAAGTGGGAAAAGCAGAAAAACCAGACAGGAAGGCAAAGCTTCCTGTCTGGCGCACGCTGTCCCGCTCCCAAGTATTTCAGCCCGTGGGGCAAACCGTGCTTTATTCCCTCAGCTCCTTCATACACCCCGCCAGCATGGCCCGGTTGTGCTCAATGTGCTGTTTCATGGCATTCGCGGCCCGCTCTCCGTCTTTGTCGCAAATTGCGTCCAAAAGCTCCCGATGGCCCACCAGCGTCTCCGTCTTCAGCCGGCCTTCCGTCAGGGATACAAACAGCTCAATCGCATAGGTAATAATCGGAATCAGCTTCGGCACCACTAAATTGTGGGTACACTCCGCAATCGCCACATGAAACCGCACGTCGCTCTGAGAATGATCCCGCTGTGCCAGAATATCCTGCTCCACCACGGAACAGGCCTCCCGCAGGACCTTCAGACTTTCGCTGTCCGCACGTTCCGCCGCCGTTCTGGCCACCCACGGCTCCATCTGTCCGCGGATTTCCACCAGGTCCATCGCAAGGCGCAGCTGATCCGGGTAATAGGCAAAGCCCAGGGGGTCGGGGATTTCTCCCGGATTCTGTGCGATATAGGTCCCCTTGCCCCGGCGGATCTCCAGAACATTCCGCGCCACCAACAGCTTAACCCCCTCCCGAACGGTACCGCGCCCCACATGCAGCAGCTCCGCCAGCTCAAACTCGCTGGGGAGCTTGTCCTTGCTGGTCAGCCGCTGCTCCACAATCAGCTTCGATATCTGTTCCGCCGTCTGCTCGGGAAGGGAGGTATCCTTTGTGTGAATTGTCTCAAAATGTGTTTCCATACCTACCATACCAGCCAATCGATCCTTTCCATCCAATCGCTGCCCATATTATAGCGAACCACGGCGAAAAATGCAAGAGAAGGGCGTGCCATTCCCACGGCCCGCCCTTCTTGTATCCAAACTTAAAGCAGGCCGGGCAGGAAGCTCTGGAACATGCTGAGCACACAGGCAAAAATCAAAATTGCCACGCCAGCCACAAAGCCGCCCAGGGTCCAGCCCCGGATGGTGTCCACCTCGTTGAGGTGGAAGAAGCGGGAGATGGCCCAGAAGCCGGAGTCGTTGGGCAGAGACAGACCGATACCGCCGGCGCACACCGCAATGGCGCACAGGATCGGGGAGACGCCGGAGGCGGCGGCCGCGGAGGAAACAATGGCGGCGGTGGTGGTGAGGGCCACGGTGGTGGAGCCGGTGGCGATGCGCAGCACCTGAGCGATGACGAAGCACATCACCAGGATGGGCATGTGGAAGCCCTGGAGCCCGTCGGTAATCACGTTGGCGATGCCGCAGGCCTTCAGGATGCCGCCATAGGCGCCGCCCGCGCCGGTGATGAGGAGAATCAGACCTACCTTGTCGGCGCCGTCTGTCATAATCTGGGTGATGGAGCGGTTCAGATGGGGGCGGGAGATAAAGGCGCCGTAGAGCACGCCAATGGTCATAGCCACGTTCTTATCGCCCAGGAAGGCCAGCACCTTCAGCAGCTGGCTGTCCGCAGGCAGCAGGAAGGCGGAGAAGGAACCCACCAGAATCAGCAGAATGGGAACCAGCAGAATGGACATGGCCATCATGGCCCCCATTTTGGGCTTGTCAGAGGCTTTGGCCGCGTTTTCCGCCAGCTCGGCATCCAGGTCGGAGAAGTCCCATTTCTTTCCCGCTTTCTGGTCCTGCCGGTTGACAAAGCCGCCATAGACAATGCCGCCCACGAACATGCCCACAAAGGCGGAGATCAGCGCGTAAAAGAAGAAGACGCCCACGTTGATGTCCATAGCCGCGGCCACCGCCAGCGGAGGCGCGGTAGGCAGGACCAGGGCAAAGGTGCAGGTGGTGGCCACCGAAATGGCGCAGCCATAGGCGGCCATGGAGTAGCCGGTTTTGCGGGAGAGCACCCGGAGCATGGGGGCGAACATGATGTACACCACGTCGCCGAAGACGGGGATGCCGGTGATGAAGCCGGCCACCGAGACGGCATACTGAGAACGCTTGGAGCCCACGGCCTTGAGCACCTTGTCCACGATGTTGTCGATGCCGCCGGACTCATACATGAACATGCCCAGCATAACACCCAGGCCGGTGACAATGCCGATGGAGCCCAGGGTGGAGCCAAAATTGCTGGTGACGCAGGCGGTCACATCCGCAATGGATGCAAAATTTTCCGGCGCACCCCCGCCCGCATAGGTGGCCAGGGCCAGCAGACCGGTGCCGTAGGCACAGACCAGCAGGGCCACAAAGGCGTTGAGCTTGATTTTGATGATACAGAGCAGCAGCACTGCAATGGAGATCAGGAAAACGAAAAGCAGCATAAGATGAACCTCCCATTATTAAATTGCGCTCGCACCGCCGCTCCCACACAGCAGATCAGCGATTTGCCCTCCCAACATAACATGTCATACGTCATATGTCAAATAGAAACTGATATCGAGAACTATTTTTGGTTATATAGACAGATTGCGCAGTTAAATTTTGTGCACAATAAACACTGTATTCCCCTATTCAGGTTCTATATATTTATATTGCACAAATAAACCACCAATTTTTTGTCTGTTTTTCCGCCTTGAAACATCCGACGTCGTATAGTAATATTTTCCCATCAACCCGCTGCTCCCACAGCGTTTCAAGCCCTATGCCGCGCCGCCGTACCGGAGAGCCGCCGGCAGCGCCTGTTCACCACATAAGGAAAGGAATGACATTTCTATGCTGACCAGTCAAAAAATGCGTCAGCTCGCCCCTGAGCTGGACCCGCTGCGCTTAGGCACCGGCTGGAAGCCGGAGGATCTGTCCAAGCCTCAAATTTTTATCGAGAGTACCTTTGGCGACAGCCACCCCGGCTCCGGCCATCTGGACAAGCTGGTGGAGGCCGCCCGGGAGGGGGCCGCCCAGGCGGGCGGCCACGGCGCCCGGTATTTCTGTACCGACATGTGCGACGGCGAGAGCCAGGGCACCGACGGCATCAATTTTTCCCTGGCCAGCCGGGAGATGATCGCCAACATGATCGAGATCCAGGCCAATGCCACCCCCTTCGACGCCGGCATCTATATGGCCAGCTGCGACAAGGGCCTGCCCGGCAACCTGATGGGCCTGGCCCGGGTGAACATCCCTTCCGTGGTGGTCACCGGCGGCACCATGGCCGCCGGCCCCGACCTGCTCACCCTGGAGCAGCTGGGGATGTACTCCGCCAAGTTTGAGCGGGGGGAGATCGACGAGGAGAAGCTGAACTGGGCCAAGTGCAACGCCTGCCCCAGCTGCGGCGCCTGCTCCTTCATCGGCACCGCCTCCACCATGCAGATCATGGCCGAGGCATTAGGCCTTGCCCTGCCCGGCTCCGCCCTGCTCCCCGCCACCAGCCCCGACCTCATTGACTATGCCCGGAACGCCGGAAAACTGGCCGTGAAGCTGGCCACCATGGAGAACATGCGGCCCAGCGACATCGTCACCATGGACAGCTTTGAGAACGCCATCCTGGTCCACGCCGCTATCTCCGGCTCCACCAACACCCTGCTCCACCTGCCCGCCATCGCCCACGAGTTCGGCATTGAGATTGACGGCGACACCTTCGACCGCCTCCACCGGGGGGCCCGCTACCTGCTGGATATCCGCCCCGCCGGACGCTGGCCCGCCGAGTTCTTCTACTACGCCGGCGGCGTGCCCGCCATTATGGAGGAGATCAGGAGCGTCCTCCACCTGGACGTGATGACTGTTACCGGCAAGACCCTGGGGGAGAACCTGGAGGAGCTGAAGCGGAACGGCTTTTACGACCGCTGCCAGAAGTGGCTGGAGGAGGCCAACGCCAAGTACGGCCTGTCCCTCACCCGTCAGGACATCATCCGACCCTACGGCCAGGCCATCGGCACCGACGGCTCCATTGCCGTCCTCAAGGGCAACCTGGCCCCCGAGGGGGCGGTTATCAAGCACACCGCCTGTCCCAGGGAGATGTTCTCCGCCGTCCTCAACGCCCGGCCCTTCGACAGCGAGGAGGAGTGCATCGACGCCGTCCTCCACCACCGGGTAAAGCCTGGAGACGCGGTGTTTATCCGCTACGAGGGCCCCAAGGGCTCCGGCATGCCCGAGATGTTCTATACCAGCGAGGCCATCTCCTCGGATAAAGAGCTGGGCAAGTCCATCGCCCTTATTACCGACGGCCGCTTCTCCGGAGCCTCCACCGGCCCTGTGATCGGTCACTGCTCCCCCGAGGCCCAGGCCGGCGGCCCCATCGCCCTGGTAGAGGAGGGCGACCTGATCCAGCTGGACGTGAAGGAGCGCATTCTGGCTATCGTGGGCGTGAAGGGGGAGCGGAAGACCCCCCAGGAGATGGAGGCTATTCTGGCCGAACGGAAAAAGCGCTGGCAGCCCAAGCCCTCAAAATATCCCCGGGGCGTGCTGCGGCTGTTCTCCGACCTGGCCGCCTCCCCCATGAAGGGCGCCTATCTGGAGTATGACCAATAACAACAAAGCGGGCGGCCGCAGGCCGCCCCTACATACCAACAGTAAGGAGAAATTGATATGAAAGGTATTCAAGTTCAAGGCGCCGGTCAGGCGGCGGTGGTAGAGCTGCCCCAGCCGGAGCGAAAGGAAGGCTATGCCATTGTTAAGGTAATGGCGGCCAGCATCTGCGGGACGGATGTGTCCACCTATCGGGGGACCAACGTGAACGTGTCCTCCTACCCCATTGTCATCGGCCACGAGACCGCCGGCATTGTGGAGGATGTGGACGAGAACAACCAGTATGGCATCAAAAAGGGCGATCATGTGGTTCTGGACCCCTATCTCTATTGCGGGGCGTGCTACCCCTGCTCCCAGGGGAAGACCAACTGCTGCGAGACCCTCCACTGTCTGGGCGTCCACTGTGACGGCTCCATGTGTGAGTATTTCGCCCACCCGGTCCACATGCTGCGCAAGGTGCCCCAGGACATGCCCTGGGAGCGGGTGCCTCTGGCCGAGCCCCTGGTGATTAGTATGCACGGTCTGCACACCTGCCAGCTGAAGGCGGGGGAGCACATCGCCATCATCGGCGCGGGGGCCATCGGCCTGCTGGCTGGCATGGGCGCTCTGGCCTACGACGCCACCCCCATTCTGGTGGACGTGGTGGACGAGCGTCTGGAGCTGGCCCGGTCCTTCGGCATCCCTTACACCGTCAACCCTGCCAAAGAGGACGCGGTGGCCAGGATTATGGAGATCACCAAAAACCGGGGGGTGGAGTGCGTGATGGAGGCCTCCGGCTCCGATGCCGGGGTACGCAGCACCCTGGACTACGCCGCCTACACCGGACGCATCGCGCTCACCGGCTGGCCCAAGCACGAGATCACCCTGCCTACCAACCTGATTACCAAGAAGGAGCTGCAAATTCGCGGCTCCCGCAACGGCGCCGGGGAGTTTGAGGAGGCTATCCAGCTGATTTACACCGGCAGGGTGCCGGCGGAGAAGATTATCTCCAAGGTGGTCCCCTACGACCAGCTGCCCCACATGCTGGGTGAGCTGTCTGAGCACCCCGGCGACTATCTGAAGGTTGTGGGCCTGTTCCACAGGGAGGGTTGAGCAATGACAAATCTGTTTGATATTCAGGGCCGTAAGGCCATTGTCACCGGAGCCACCCGGGGCCTGGGCTGGGGGATGGCTGAGGGTCTGATGGAGGCCGGGGCCGAGGTGGTCATCTGGGGCTCCTCCGAGAAGGTCAACGATGTGGCCAGGGAGTTCCAGGACCGGGGCTTTGCCTGCCACGGGGTTACCGCCAACCTCACCGACCGGGCCAGCCTGCGGGCCGGCTTCGCCCGCTCCCTGGAGCTGCTGGGGGGCAAAATCGACATCCTGGTCAACTGCGCCGGCATCCAGCGCCGCCACCCCAGCGAGGAGTTCCCCATGGAGGACTGGGACCAGGTGCTGGAGGTCAACCTCACCGCCCCCTTTGAGCTGTGCCAGCTGGCCGGCCGGGAGATGCTGAAGGAGGGCTATGGCAAGATTATCAACATCGCCTCCATGCAGTCCTTCTTCGGCGGCTTCACCATCCCCGCCTACGCCTCCGCCAAGGGGGGCATCGCCCTGCTGACCAAGGCCCTGTGCAACGAGTGGGCCGGCCGGGGCATCAACGTAAACGCCATCGCTCCCGGCTACATGGCCACCGAGATGAACACCGCCCTGCTGGACCCGGCCAATCCCCGGTACAAGGAGATCACCGACCGCATCCCCGCCCACCGCTGGGGAGGCGCCAGGGGCGAGGATATGAAGGGGCCCTGCCTCTTTCTGGCCAGCCACGCCTCCGACTACCTCAACGGCGCGGTCATCCCGGTGGACGGCGGTTATGCCAGCAAATAGAAAAGCTTCAAAGGAGGCACGGATATGAACACGCTGAATCAGGCCATTTCCAACATAGGCATTGTTCCGGTTATTAAGCTGAGCCATCCGGAGCGGGACGCCGCTCCTCTGGCAAGGGCCCTGTGCGCCGGCGGCGTACCGGTAGCGGAGGTCACCTTCCGGGCCGCCGGGGCCGATACGGCTATCCGGCTGATGAAGGAGACCTGCCCGGAGATGATTGTGGGGGCGGGCACCGTCACCGCCACGGAGCACATCGACGCCACCCTCGCCGCCGGTGGACAGTTTATCGTCACCCCCGGCTTCGACCCGGAGCTGGTGGCCTACGCCCAGAAGAAGAACATCCCCATCTTCCCCGGCTGCACCACCCCCACCGACTACCACGCCGCCCTGAAATTCGGCCTGGAAGTGTTGAAATTCTTCCCCGCAGAGCAGTCCGGCGGCCTGGCCAAAATCAAGGCCATGAGCGCCCCCTTTCCGCAGTTTAAGGTGATGCCTACCGGCGGCATCTCCCTGAAAAACCTCAGCGAGTATATCAGCGCCCCGGTCATCGCCGCCTGCGGCGGGTCCTACATGGTCACCGCCGAGCTGATTGAAAATCAGCGGTGGGACGAAATCACCAGACTGTGCAGAAAGTCCCGTGAAATTGTGGACGCGGCCCGGCTGGGCAGCGCCGTGAAGGACATCCCCATAGCCGTGCCCGCCTCGGGCGAAGGTGTCTCTCCCGGACAGTACACGGAGGCCTCCACCGACACCGCGCGGAGCATATAAGGGGGAATTGGTGCATGGTACATTCCAACCCGCTGCTCCAGGGGCAGAGCGGACAGAAATTTATTACCTTCGGGGAGATCATGCTCCGTCTCACCCCGCCCAACTACGGTAAAATCCGGGTGGCAAACAGCTTTGAGGCCAGCTACGGCGGCA
>OFGH01002252.1_pt1 | contig 10844 bp, 8 predicted proteins | sample 1521721 | NCBI WGS metagenome assembly OFGH01 (sample SAMEA3504132, study PRJEB24116) | mouse gut metagenome | biome: mouse gut; feature: mouse-associated habitat; material: faeces | place: Denmark | collected 2011
ACTTTAATTATTCCAGTAATAAATAAATTATTATAAGGAAAATTATAGTTCAACTTGACTAATTGACTCTGGTAAAGTAAGATATAAATAAGCAATTTAGCCAAATAAATTAAAGGTACGAGGAAAAGATTATGGAAAAGAATAGTCAGTCTTATCAATTAAAACGGATCGTAAAACATTCATTGATTGCAGTGGTTCTAGGTGCAGTTTTGCTGGTGTTTTCTGTTGGAACAAATATTTGGGTAGGTATGGTAACAGATGAAGAGCTAGAGACCACTACCTTTCTAAATCAATATCGTTTGGGATCAAAAACCTTGACTCATGCGGTGCAATCATATGCGGCTACTGGAGAACAGCAATACTATGAGGAGTATATGAAAGAGCTTGAAGAAGACAAGAACCGTGATATTGCCTGGGCTGGTTTGAAAAAAAATAATATTAAGAAAACAGAATGGAGCAGTATGAACCAGATTGCAGAACTTTCTGATGGATTAGTTCCTATTGAAAAGGAAGCAATGGAGTTGGCTGGAGCTGGCGATGTAACTGGAGCAAAAGAACGCGTATTTGGGGAAGAATATGCTAAAACGACGGAACAAATTAATTCATTTACAAATGAAGCCATTGATAAAATACAGAAACGCGTGAAAGCGTCAAAAGATAGACTTAGAATTTTTCAGGTTATAGTGGAGATTTTATATTCTCTTTCTTTTATATATGTGGTATTACAAATTATAAGGTTAGTAAAATTTTCAAGAGAAGAACTACTATCTCCTATTATAAAGGTATCTGAGCAGATGAAAGAATTGGCAGAAGGAGATTTTCATACGGATCTTGACGTCGCTATGGATGAAAGCGAAGTCGGAAAGATGGCGACTGCAATTGCTCTAATGAAACGAAATATTACTGCGATGATTCGTGAAATCTCAGATATTCTTGAACGGATGGGTGATGGTAATTATAATTTTAAGATTGAACAGAATTATGTCGGGGAATTTGATCAGATAAAAGAATCATTATATAAAATTAGTGGTAAAATGAGAGAGACTCTTACTACGATCAGAGAGGTGTCCCAACAGATTGATTCAGGTTCTGAGCAGTTAGCATACGCAGCGCAAGATTTAGCAGAGGGGTGTACGGAACAAGCTGGAAAAGTATCCAATCTTGTTAATTTGATGGATGAAATATATCACAGTATGGAAAATAGCGCGGCAGAAGCAAAGGAGACGGTAAAGCTTTCTACAAATGCCGGACACGTACTGGTGGCTGGAAATGCTAAGATGCAAGAATTAAAGGAAGCAATTGGAGATATTAGCAGATGTTCTGAAGAAATTGGAGAAATTATAGGTACAATCGAAGAAATTGCTTCTCAGACGAATTTACTTTCATTAAATGCTTCCATAGAAGCAGCACGCGCTGGAGAAGCAGGCAAAGGATTTGCGATTGTAGCTGATCAGGTGAAAAATCTGGCAGATGAATCTGCAAAAGCAGCGGGAGAGACAAATAAACTGATAGAAAGAACAATTTTGGCGGTGGAACGAGGAATTGCAATCGCAGATGAGACTGCATTAAGTATTAGCGAGGTAATGCAGGGAGCGAAAGATGCGACAGATAAAATGGAAACCACCTCTAAAATACTTTCAAATGATGTTGCAAATATGCATGAAATCAATGAAAATATTGTTCGAGTGGCAGAAATTGTAGATAATAATTCAGCAGCATCAGAGGAAACTGCAGCTGTCAGCGAAGAGCAGAAAGCCCAGGTAGAATCCATGGTAGGGCTAATGGACAAATTTAAAATATAAAAATTTAAAATTAGAGCCTTAGTAATACAGCGAATGTTTGGTATGATACTCACTTTTTTAACAGAATTTATATGAAAAAGGCTGCTTTTACAGCAATAGGGGTATGCAGAATCGTATTAAGCCAAATAAAAGAAGCATATTTGAAAATTGGTGTGGAATATGAGGTTTCGGGAAATTTTGTCCCCGAATATATACCAGGATGTGAGCCGTGTAATTCCGGGCCGTGTAATGCTGGCTATTGGAGATATCAGGTTAATGAGGTGTGATAGTGAAAAGACATAATGTGACTGTAAAGCTACTCTGGATTATAGCAGGGATTTTGATTCTGTTGGGAATACGATTTTTGTATGAAGATGGTGTCCTGAATAGATGGATAGCATTGCTGTTAACAGTTGCGTTGTATTTTATAATTATCAGAATAACTAAGCAGAAAAAATAAATGAAAAAATGCAGTTGCTTTCATATACAAATAGAGGAATATGTTTGGAGATATTTCATTAATTCCATATTATTCAATTATAAAAGAAGGTGAAATTGAAAGAAGTGGCATTGAAAAAACAGATGCTGCTTTTATCATGAAAAGAAGAAAGCAAGTTATAATAATGATAAATTGTAGATCAATTGTATAGATCAATTTTTCCTCAGGGATTGACATACTTGTAGGGCTTGCGTATAATAAGTAGATAGTTGCCTTGAAAAGTAGTCCGTTTCCGATCATACAGAAAATAAATAGACTGTGTAAACGTAATTCGCTTCCAGTCATGCGAATAATAAATAGATTGTGAAAAAGTTTTTAAGCCTCTTGCCTCGAAAAGGCAGGAGGCTTAATTAGATTAAAACACATGTGCGGAAAGGATATTGCGAAACTGGAACAGAATATGAAACGTATAGGAAAAATTCTGGCAGGCGTATTATTTGTGGTACTTCTGCTCACAGGAATCAAAAATGAATATGCCCGGCTTCTGCCTGTGTCCACCTATGGAATGCAGGCAGCCGTCAAAAAGAAATCCGTGGATCATCTGTTCATCGGCTCTTCCATGTTCCGCCAGGGATTGTCCATTGATGTGCTGGAGGAAATGCTGGAGGGAGAAGTCTACATTCTCTCCTACAATGGCAATCAGCCGGCATTTATGGCGATGGAGCTGGAATATATGCTGAAAGAAGGTCTGGAAATAGGCACCCTCTATGTGGATCTCTATCCCTATACGGCCGCGGCCGCTCCCTGGATCAGCGACACCAAGATTCTTCTGGATACGGATCTGAGCTTTAAGCTGGATGCCTGGAAGCTGATGAATGTGTATAATGACACAAAGCTTTTGGACTTCTATGAGTTGTTTGTCACAGCCAACAATGAGCAGATCCTAACCTACCCCATCCATAACCGCCTGGTATCCGCACAGTTCCGCAATGGCGGAAATATCCTGACGCCCGGGGGACAGACAAAGGATCATCTGGATTCGCTGGGGATGCTTGGGGGAAGGGATGGCTTGCAGGAGGCGCAGGTGGAGGGATATAAAAAGATACTGGAGCTTGCCAGGGAGCATGGGGTGAAAGTATACTTTATTGAAACGCCGAAGTATGAGCGGATGTACCGGGATGCAGACTATATGGAGCTGTATGAGGCTTGCAGAAATAAGATGGAAGAACTGACAGAAGCAGATGGGACGATTTCTACAAAAGAAGCAGGCGGGAGCAAGGAAACAGGCCAGGAAAGCGGGATAAATAAGGCAGATACAGATGTGTACAATGCCGAAGTGATTCTGGCAGAAGAGCTGTCTTTTGATTTTGCAGATGCGGCCTGCTTCCAGGATTTGATTCATTTATCTACAGAAGGGCGCACGCTGTATACTAAGCTTTTGTGTGAAAAATTAGAAGAATTAGGTGTGGAATAAAGGCGTTTAAGACAATCGAAGGACAAAAAGCAGAATACAGAGGCGGAGAAAACAGAGCAAAGAAAATGGAGGCGGAGAAATGAAGAAGCTGGATTATATTGACGGATTAAAAGGCATCGGCGCGCTGATGGTATATCTCTGCCATTTTGTATTTGCCTTCTACTATGCTGCCTACACGCTGCTGCCTGAGCATGTAAATACGAAGTCAGGCGCTGAGATTTTCATAGGAAAAACACCTCTTAATTTCTTTTACAATGGAAATGGAGCGGTCTGTCTTTTCCTGGTATTCAGCGGCTTTGTGCTCTGCCTGACCTATTTTCGGACAAGGGATCGGGGCAGGCTGAAAAGCGGGGCGTTTAAGCGGTATTTTCGGCTGATGCCGGTGATTCTGGCGGTGAATGTTCTGATTTTTATTCTTATGTATTTGGGTTTCTATCAAAACGCAGAGACAGCGGTCCTTACGAAGTCTGTTCCCTGGTTTCAGGGCTTTAACCAATTTGAACCGGGGATTTTGAGCATGCTCTATGAAAGCCTGCTCGGGTGTTTTGTAAGGGGGAGCAATGATTATAACGGTGTGCTCTGGACCATTCCCTATCTGTTCTGGGGGGCTTTGGTTGTATATCTGGTGGCTTTTCTGGTGGGGGAGAATCCTCTGCGGTATATTGCGTACGGCGTTATGATCCTTGTTGCTTTAAAAACGGATATCTATTTTGCGGGAATTTTTCTGGGCTTTGTGCTCTGTGATTTTTTCAGCACACAGGAGCGGCTTGTGAGGCTGTACCGGAGATTTCGGCTGATTCCGCTGCTGGTGTTTCTGCTGGGATTTTATCTGACCTCGTATCCTTCTATCGGAACGGAGCTGCCGGGAACGATCTACGGGGTGCTGCCTGCCGCCTATACGGTGATTTATCACATTGCCGGGGCATTTTTGCTGACGGCGGGAGTGCTGGGATGTGATTGGCTGCAGTGGTTCTTTTCGCGAAAGCCTTTTTTGTACCTGGGGAAGATTTCTTACTCCCTCTATCTTCTGCATTTTCCCATTATAGCCACATTTTCCTGCTGGTTTTTCCTGAAATTCCAGGGGAGTATCGGGTATGGGCTGACGGTGGGGGCTGATTTTGTGCTGACGACAGCTCTGGTACTGACGCTTTCGTCTTTAAGCAGCCGATATCTGGAGCCGTTGGGGGCGCGGCTTTGGAAGCGGGGAGGAAAGGCGTAAGAAGGCGATTGGCCGTTATGCGAAGGGCAAAATAAGAAGTTTCATGAATCAGCCGGATTTGAGAAAGGCGAAGGAGGAGCAGAATGGAAAAGCAGAGGATTCTCTGGATGGATATAGCGAAGGCATTCGGCATATTGGTTGTACTGATTGTCCACAGCGGAATCAGCTTGGGGCCGGTTACATTTTTGGGCGGGATGTTTTACATGCCGGTGTTTTTTGTGCTGGCCGGCATGACATTTACCTGGAGGAAGGAGGAGACATTCGGCGCCTTTGTGAAGAAAAAGGCCCGTCGTCTTTTGGTTCCCTATTTGGGGTATAATCTGTTCCTGTTTCTCTTTTTCTTTGTTAAGGACAGCATGCTTACGGGAAATGTTGCCTCGGAGTCCTTTTTTCCATTGCTTGGGATTTTGTATTCCAGAAACAGTCTCTTTGGAAGGGGGGCGGCGGAAAATGTATATTTTATGCAGATTCTCAATGCGCCGACCTGGTTTTTGACAGGCTTGTTTGTAAGTCTGGTGGTATTTTGGATACTGATGCAGGCTGTGGGAGGAGAGCTTCGCAAGCTTTTCATTATGAACAGCGGCGTGCTTCTTTTTTCCGTGCTGCTGCATTATTTCTGTCCCATTCTTTTGCCGTGGAGTGTAGACTGTGCCCTGTATGCGGTGTCCTTCTTAACCTTTGGGAAGGCACTGGCGGAGTATGGCTTAGTGGAAAAGCTTTCGAAGAAGCCGCTTGCTCTTATTTTAATAATGGGCGCTTTTGGAGGCTTGTCCTTGGTAAACGGCAGCGTTAATATGTCTGTCGGAGAGTATGGAAGTTCTATGGTGATATATTTAATCGTAGGAGGGCTGGGGTCTCTGCTCTGTATGGAGGTATCCTATTTTGTGGAAAAATATACGGACCTTCCGGCCAGGGGCTTGGCGTGGCTGGGGAGGCATACGATGCCTGTGCTGTGCCTGCATCTCTTTGTGTACTCAGTAATTGGCCTGCTCTTGTTTTAAATGTGCTTTGATGCTATACTCTCATAATATAGAAAAGGGGAGATGTGCGTCTGGTAAAGTCGCAAAGGCGCACGAGAGAAACTTTTATGAGTGCCCTTTCAAATAAAAGTTTCTCTCATTACAGGTGTGTCGAAGCGACTTTACCCTTTAGTGCCGTCGCGCAGCGACTATAATAGTAGGAGGAAATGCTCATGAGCTATTATGTAGATGAAAATATAAAAAACACCCTTCGTATTTTCCCGGAACAGGGAAGGTATGATTACCACCGTTTTGATATGAATGAGAACCCCGAGGGACTTCCCAAGAGCTTTGTGGATTCCGTGCTGAAGGAGATAACGCCGGAGTTCCTTTCTATCTATCCGGAGCCGGATCGGTTTATCCGCAAATATACGGAATATGTTTCCGGCCTTTTCGCGGAAAATGTGCTGCCAACCAATGGTTCGGACATGGCGATCCGGTATCTACTGGAAACCTTCGGGGAAAAGGGCAAAGAGGTTGTGACGGTAGCTCCTTCCTTTGAAATGTACTGGGTCAATTGCAGCATCCTGGGTCTTAAGCATGTGCCGGTAGCCTATGAAAAGGATTTGACTATTCGCATTGAAAAGATTGTGGAGGCAGTCACAGAGAACACCAGGGTAGTCGTACTGCTGAATCCCAATAACCCGGTGGGCAATGTCTATACGGAGGAAGAGCTTCAGCAAGTAATTGAAAAGGCCCGCAAGGTGGGGGCCGTTGTGATAATTGACGAAGCATATCATTATTTTTATGATAAAACCTTTATAAAATACGCAGTATCCGGAGATAATGTGATAGTATTGCGCACCTTCTCTAAGCTGATGTCTTTGGCGGCCTGCAGGCTGGGCGTAATTATCAGCAATCCGCAGATTATCGGCTATGTAAAAAATGCAAAGCTTACCTTTGATGTGAACTCTATCGCACTTCTGTTTGGGGAACGGATTTTGGAACATCCGGAGTTGATAGAGGAGCTGATTCAAAAGGAAAAGGAAGGAAAGGAATATACCCTGGATGTCCTTCGAAAATCCGGCTACTGGTGCCGGGACTGCAGGGGGAATTTTATCTTTGTGAAGCCGAATCAGAATGCCCGGGCTTTGGCACGGCGTTTGAAGGAAGAAAAGCGGATATTAGTGCATGCCTATGGAAATGAGCTTTTGAAGGATTTGCTGCGGGTATCCGTAGGCTCAAAAGAAGCAATGCAGATTTTCCTGGACGGATTTTTGGATTTGGATAAAGCTTAATGGATATGCTGATATAAGATGAGCTTGTTCGGGCAAAAGGCGGCGCCGGGTTTGTTTAGGCGCTGTTTGCAGGAAGAAAGAGGAGAAGCAGATATGGTAAAGGTAATTACATATGGAACCTATGATTTGCTGCACTACGGCCATATCCGGCTTTTGGAACGTGCAAAGGCGCTGGGAGATTATCTCATTGTGGGCGTGACCACAGATGATTTTGACAAAACCAGGGGAAAGATCAATGTACAGCAGCCCCTTATGGAACGGGTAGAGTCCGTAAAAGCTACCGGCATTGCGGATGAGATTATCATAGAAGAATATGAGGGGCAGAAGATTGATGATATCCGGCGGTACGGTGTGGATATTTTTACGGTAGGTTCCGATTGGGAAGGAAAGTTTGATTATCTGAAGGAATACTGTAAGGTTGTATATCTGGAGAGGACGCAGGGAATCTCCAGCACGGAGGTACGCAGTCATCAGCAGGAGCTTCGTCTCGGGCTGGTAGGGGAATTTGCCATGCTCAATACGGTGGGGCAGGAGAGCAGCTATGTGAACGGCCTGTCTGCCAGCAGCGTTTATACGGAGGACAGCTCCCGGCTTTCCAAGCAGCTGAAGGAGCTGATTACCGAAAAGACCTACGAAGGTTTTCTGGAGGATGTGGATGCCGTCTATATTGCCTCTCGCCCGGAAAAGCATTATGAACAGGTGAAGCAGGCGCTTGAACATGGAAAGCATGTATTGGTGGAATCTCCGGTGACGCTTGAAAGAACCAGATGTAAGGAATTGCTGGAACTGGCGGAGAAGAAGAACCGGATTTTAATGGAATCCATTAAGACGGCCTATGCAACAGCCTACAGCCGTCTTCTCTTACTGATAAAGAGCGGAAAAATTGGAAGCGTGGTTTCTGTGGATGCCACCTGTACCAGTCTAAGAGAGATTGGGGAAGACGGGATGGCGGAACAGAGTGCGTGGAGCAGCATTTGTGAGTGGGGACCGGTAGCCATGCTTCCTATCTTACAGATTCTGGGGACGAATTATGAAGAGAAGCGGATTGTCTCCCATCTTATCAAAAGTCCGGCAGACACCGTAAAGTTTGACGCCTTTACAAAAATTGATTTTGTATATCCGGAGGCGGTTGCTTCCCTAAAGGTCGGAAAAGGCGTAAAATCAGAGGGAGAGCTGATTGTCTCCGGAACAAAGGGCTACGTCTATGTTCCGGCGCCCTGGTGGAAAACGGATTATTTTGAAATCCGTTATGAAAATCCGGCGGATAACCAGCGCTATTTTTACCAGCTGGATGGAGAGGGGCTGCGGTATGAGCTGGTGACTTTTTTAAAGTCGATTCGTATGGGAAAGGATATGTCCTATGTGGACAAGGAGATTACGGCAGTTATTACAGGATTGATAAGCGACTTTGAAAATGGAGTGGATATGAAGTTGATTTGAAAAAACTAAAGCACAGAAAGGAAAAAATCCTCTCTGTGCTTTTTTGATACTATTATTTTTGGCAGTGATAATCCAAAATCAAATCCACAACCGTCTCCGAAGCATGTCCGTCATCGTAAAATTGCAGCATATCCCGGAATTCCTTACAGCCCTTCCGATAAGCATCCTCATCAAAAGCTTCTATCTGCGTCATAAGCTCGCCGCTTGAAAGGGCAAGGGTAAAGGGTAGCTCCTTTAAGTCAAAGTAATAGTCCTTAGTCCGCTTCATTTCCTCATAATCCTCAGCATACAGAAAGCCGGGTTTCCCAATCATGGGAAAATCAAAGGCACAGCCGGAATAATCGCTGATAATAATAGCGGAGGCAACCAACAGCTCCTGCATATTCTCGTAAGGGCTGGCATTCAGAATCCGCTCCGTGTAAGTAAGAGGATAATCCTCATAGCTTACATTTGGGTGCATACGCACCAAAACGGCCCAACTGCCGCCGAAGCGCCGGCCCAGAGATATCAGCAATTGATCATAATCCAGGTTATACATGTCGGTTTTGCGGCTGTCGCGGTAGGTGGGGGCATAGAGGACAAGCTTTGTATCGGCAGCGAGGGAAAAGTGTTCCAACACCTTTTGGCGGTAAGGAGCCGGATCTTCAAAATAAATGTCATTTTTGGGAATCCCCTTTTGCAGAATGGGGCCGTCATACCAGAATGCTTCCCGGTAGGAATCATATTCCCATTTGCAGCAGGCAAGCAGGAGATCCATATGTTGGGAGTCGATCTTGGCATAGGACACATATTCTCTGCTTAAGGCTGCCTCACAATCCTTTTCCACCTTTTTTAACCCCAGGCCTCCGTGCCAGGTTTGAATATAAAATTGACCGGGGCGTTTTTTAAAGTAGTAAAGCTTGCGGGTATCGTCCACCCAGGTTCCGGCTGTTGCCATATGAAAGGCAAAGGCGGCCGTGTTGGGGCGAAGGGGAAGAATCCCCTCAGGAAGATTGTAATCGGAGGCTGACACCCAGTAAAGCTTTCGGGAAAGGCCGCGCTTTAAAAATTCCTGAGCAATGAATTTGGGATTATCCCCATATCCTCCGCCGTTAAAATTGCTGAATACAATTTTTTCCCTGTCAAGCGGAAAAAGAACAAACAGATTCCAGCAAAGCTTCATCAGGAACCGGTGAAGGCCCAGATATATGGGAAGTATGAGTTTTTTCATGAAAAAGGTAACCTCCTTGCGAAATCGCTGCCATAAACTGCACTCATTTTAGCATTTAAAAAAGAAAATGTGAAGTCTCAAAAATAACTGTTTGACTTTTTGGAAAAATGTGTTATATTTTAGGGTAGATTATATGTCGTCAAATGATGACATTGGAACATGAAGGTTCCTGTTTCAATTTTGCCATAATATTCTGGCAGCGCTTCCCAAGATAAATAAAAATGTTTCATTATAGATACGTTTTGGAGAAAAGACAGAATGAGAAAATAGGAGGATCGGAATGACAAGAGAGCAATATGCATCCCTTCCGCTTTCGGAGCTAAAAGAAATAGCGAAAGCGAGAGGCTTAAAGGGAACTTCCGTAATGAAAAAGGGAGATTTGATCCAATTGATGCTGGAGAAGGATGAGGAGAGCAGGGCCGAGAGCGCTCCGGAGAAGGCGGAACGGACGGAGCGGGCGGAGAGAACGGATCGCTTTGAGCGTCCGGCGGAGAGGGTGCCTGAGCGTCCGGTGACACAGGACATGTCCCAATTGGACAGCGGGCAGGTTGCCAACGGAATTCTGGAGGTTCTGGCGGATGGCTATGGATTTATCCGCAGCGCCAATTATCTTCCGGGAGAGAATGATATTTACATTAATCCGGCTATGATCCGCCGTTATAATCTGAAGACCGGAGATATTCTCTGCGGTAATATTAAGGTGCGTGCTCAAACAGAAAAGTTTGCGGCCCTTTTATATTTAAAGACAGTGAACGGATATCGGCCGGAGGAAGCGGCCAGAAGAAGAAACTTCGAGGACCTGACGCCTATTTTCCCGAATTCCCGGATTCATTTGGAGCGTCCGGGCGGAAGCATGGCCATGCGGATTATGGATCTGATTTCTCCTATCGGCAAGGGACAGCGCGGAATGATTGTGTCGCCTCCGAAGGCAGGTAAGACAACCCTTTTAAAACAGGTTGCATTATCAGTACAGCAGAACAATCCAGAGGTGCATCTTCTGATTCTTTTAATTGACGAGCGCCCT
>OFGH01002255.1_pt1 | contig 10833 bp, 8 predicted proteins | sample 1521721 | NCBI WGS metagenome assembly OFGH01 (sample SAMEA3504132, study PRJEB24116) | mouse gut metagenome | biome: mouse gut; feature: mouse-associated habitat; material: faeces | place: Denmark | collected 2011
TAAAAACCTTTTACGTTTAATTAGAAAATAATTTAATTTCATTATATAATGTAACTGACTATACCCTTAAATCATAATACAAATTCCATTTTCTTAAAAACATCTGTTTTCTATCATTACAGTAAAACTGACATTGTTAAAGGATAAAATCATTCTAGCAAAAAACTGATTGCGATATGTTATAGAGCTGTCTATTGAATTAGTGGTATTTTTTATAACATAATTATATTAAAAAAGACGTTTTGTCTCAGTGATAATTACTGATTCAAATCGTCTTTTTTCATTTAGAACTGCTTATTTCATTACACCCTATTCAATTTACCATGGTCTTGGTGGCCCTGGCGGTCTTGGTGGTCCTGGCGGTCTTGGCGGTCCCGGCGGAAACGGTGGCCCTGGCGGTCTTGGCGGTCCTGGCGGAAACGGTGGCCCTGGCGGTCTTGGTGGTCTCGGCGGAAACCATGGACCTGGTGGTCTTGGTGGGAATAACCACCAAAACCAAAATGGTGGAAAAACTTGTCTACTAACAAACGGCTCTCCTTCTATGAATATTTCATTTTGAAGTGGATCCATTATAACACCTCTCTTTACCATATTCTATTCATTATCATGGCTAATTTTTAGGCACATATCATTATTAATACTATTTATTACTCACTCTTTTATATTAGTAATTCATAATTTAATTAATAAAAAACATAAATACATATTAAAATTCAGTAAAAGAAAATAATTTAAAGAAGTCTGATTTAAATAAGAGTTTTGCAGGTCAAGACAGTATTTTATTGGCTAAACAAAACCAAATTCAGGAGTTATTGGATAGAATTATGGACGATGAGATGAAAAATCTGATGAAGGAGTTTTCTAAGCTTTCTGAAGAATTTTCAAAAGATAAATTCAATGATTTGGATGAAAAAATGAAGCTTACTTTTGATCAGATGAGTGAAGAATTGGACCGTAATATAGAGTTGTTGAAACGGTTTCAAATAGAAGAACGGCACGATTTGATTTCTAAACGTCTGGAAAAACTTAAATCCGACCAGTTGAAGTATGATGACCAACTAAAGAATAGGTCCGTTAGAAACGATTCCCTTGCAGAAGTTGGTTCTAAGATAAAACAGGAATTGGACAATATAAAGAAAGATTATTCAGACTTATTAAAGGAAAATAGTAATTTGTCTGAACCTTATCATTTGGATAAAATGGAACAGAAATTTGACCAATTATCTGAAAAACTTGGTCAGCAATCTACTGAAAATAAGCGTAATCGAAAATTGTCTGAAGAAATTAAAAAGGAAATGGATGAACTTATTGATGAAATGAAGAAACAACAGAAACAAAATTTTCTCAATAAGTCGTTGCCACAAAATGATATTGAGTTGATAATTCAAAATATTTTGATAATTTCGTTATCACAGGAAGATTTATTGGACCAGTTTTCAAAAGTTGAGGCTCAGAGTTTAAAATACAATGAATTAGGAAGACTGCAGGATTTAAAGCGTCAGGAGTATAAAATTGTGAAAGATAGTTTGTCTCTTTTAGCTAAATCAAATCTAATGCTTGCATCTTTATTAAGTCATAAGTTTTATGATATTGAAATCAAATTTGGTTTATTGCCTGACTATATTCAGAATAACCGGAGGAGTGATTTGTTGAAAGAACAGCAATATATTATTAATTATTTGAATGATATTGCCTTAACTTTAACAGATGCTTTACAAAAGGAGCAACAAGATTCCAAAGGTAAAGGAAAAGGTAGCAAGGAGAATTCAAAATCAGGTAAAGGCGGTGAAGGAGGATCAGGACAAAAAGATGGTGGATATGGACAGATGAAGAAATTCCAGCATGGCTTGAAACAGCAATTGGAAAATTTAATTTCTAAGATGAAAAATGGTGAAAAGGGTAAACCTTTACAGCAAGGAATCAGTAATATGATTAGACAGAATGAACTTTTTAGAAAGAGTCTGAATGATTTTATTTCTGAATCAGGTTCTTTGTCAAATACAGAAAAACAATTGTTAAATGAGATTAATAAGCTATTGGAAGATAATATAAGAGATTTGTCAAATTATTCTGTATCTGGTCAATTGATTCATCGTAATAATTTGATATATAATAAATTATTAATGTCTGAAAAGGCTTCTAAACAGAGGGAAGAGTTTGAAGAAAAACGAAAGTCTGAATCAGCCACGGATGTTTTATATAAACGTCCGGATTTGAAATTGAATTTTATGAAAAAATCAGGACTGATAAAAACTGATTTTCAAAAGTCGGGTTTAAAATTGAATGATTATAAAACAATGTACAACAATTATTATATAAAGCTTGGTAATGAATAGATTAGAAATTTCAATTTCGTCGGAAATTAATAATATTGTAAAAATAGAAAATTTTATTGAAAGTTTTACTGCTTGTTTTAACTTGTCTCCTGAATTATTTGGCCGTATCAGTTTATCAGTAATAGAAGCAGTGAATAATGCTATTTTATCCGGAAATAAGCGTGAAGCGGATAAAATGGTTACTGTGATTGCTGAAAAGGTCAATAATCAATTCCGAGTTACTGTGAACGATGAGGGGGATGGTTTTGACTATACCAATATACCTGACCCTACTTTGCCTGATAATATTGATAAGATAGCTGGCCGTGGTTTATATTTAATGAAAACTCTTTCTAATGAATTGATATTTGAAAATAATGGAGCTTCAGTGACTCTTGTTTTTAATTTGTAAGGATTGGTTTTGTTATTTGTGCTGAATCATATAAGAAATTTTTGATGGAAGAAATTTTCTTTTTTAAAGAAGGAAAAGCCGATTATCCTTCTTTTTTTTCTGACGATAAAATTCGTAATTGGTTGAAAGTTATTGCTGCCCATTATCAGAAAATGTTAGGTGCAATTAATTTTATTTTTTGCGATGATGAATATATTCTTTCAGTGAACCGGCAATATCTGAGTCATGATTATTATACTGATGTAATTACATTTGATTATTGTAGTAAAGAAGTGTTATCGGGCGATGTATTTATCAGTTTGGATACTGTTAAATCGAATTCGGAAGAATATGGTGTGTCTTTTGAGGAGGAATTTCATAGGATTATATGTCATTCTGTACTTCATTTAATAGGTTTTAAAGATAAAACTGATTTGGATGGTATTCAGATGCGTAAAAATGAAAATATTTGCTTAGACCTTCTTAAAATGCTTTCAAATGGAGAATCTTTTACCTGATTATGATATTATAGTTGTAGGAGCAGGACATGCCGGGTGCGAAGCAGCCAGTGCTGCGGCACATTTGGGTTCTAAGGTACTTTTGATTACCTTGGATATGAATAAGATAGCTCAGATGTCCTGTAATCCGGCCATTGGGGGAATAGCTAAGGGGCAGATTGTACGTGAAATAGATGCTTTGGGTGGAATGACAGGTATTATAACTGACCAAAGTTCTATTCAATTCCGTATGCTGAATCTTTCAAAGGGACCTGCTATGTGGAGTCCCCGGGCTCAGTGTGATAGGATGAAATTTTCTGCTAATTGGAGACATTCTTTGGAGAATACAGATGGTTTGGACATGTGGCAGGACGATGCTGTATCATTATTGATTGAAAATCAACAGGTAAAAGGGGTGAAAACTTCTTTTGGTGCAATTTTTTATGCCCGGAGAGTAATTTTGACTAATGGAACTTTTTTGAATGGATTGATGCATATTGGCCGTGTCAGCTTTTCCGGGGGGCGTATAGCTGAACCTGCTACTTATGGATTGACAGCTCAGTTGAAAGAATTGGGTTTTGAGGTTGGCAGGATGAAAACCGGTACACCCGTGCGGATAGATGGTCGCAGCATAGATTTTTCGAAATTAACGGAGCAGGACGGAGAGAATGATTTTCATTGTTTTTCGTTTATTCATTTTGATTATACGAACGATTTGGTTCATCGGCCTTGTTATATGGCTTATACAAATGAAAGGGTTCATGAAGCTTTGCGGGAAGGTTTTGCGGACAGCCCTTTGTTTAATGGTACTATTCAAAGTGTAGGGCCACGGTATTGTCCTAGTATTGAGACTAAATTGAACACATTTGCTGATAAAAATTGTCATCATTTGTTTTTGGAACCTGAGGGTGAAACTACAAATGAATTTTATCTGAATGGGTTTTCTTCTTCTTTGCCTTGGGAAATTCAATTGAGAGGATTACGATTGATAGAAGGTTTTGAGCAGGTGAAAATTTTCAGACCCGGGTATGCTATAGAATACGATTATTTCCCACCTACGCAGTTATATCATACGCTGGAAACTAAATTGATACGCGGGCTTTATTTTGCAGGGCAGATTAATGGCACTACCGGGTACGAAGAGGCTGCTGCCCAAGGTTTGATGGCCGGAGTAAATGCCCATTTGTCGCTTCATTTTAATAAAGATTTCATTTTAAACAGAGATGAAGCTTATATAGGTGTTTTAATAGATGATTTGGTTACGAAAGGAGTTGATGAGCCTTACAGAATGTTTACTTCGAGGGCAGAATATAGGATTTTACTTCGTCAGGATGACGCTGATAATCGTTTGACACCTAAAGGTTATGAATTGGGTTTAGTTGATGAAAATAGACATAATATTTATATTGATAAAATAAGAAAGCGTGATCTTTTAATCCATTATATTCAAAATTGTAGTGTAAAACCTGAGGAAGTTAATTCACTTTTGGAGTCTTTAAATTCTACTCCTTTAAAACAGGGTGTTAAATTAGTGGAGGTATTGTCCAGACCCCAAATAGAGCTTAGTCAACTTTTTGAAATTATTCCTGTTTTAAATGATTTTATTAAAGCTCATGCTATTCGGAAAGAAATAATTGAAGCAGCTGAAATTGCTCTTAAATATTCAGGATACATAGAAAGGGAACGTATGCTGGCAGATAAATTGTCCAGATTAGAAAATTTGATTATTGCCGGGAAATTTAATTATGAAGAATTGACTAATTTGTCTATCGAGGCTCGTCAAAAATTATCAAAAATACAACCCAGAACAATAGGGCAAGCTTCCCGTATAAGTGGAGTATCTCCGGCAGATATAAATGTTCTTTTAATTTTGATGGGCAGATAAAATTGTTTTAGCTGCGAATGTTTCACGTGGAACATCTTAAAAAGGTGCGAAGAGGTTAAGTATGAAAAAACAGATAGAAGGCAATATTGTTGATATTTGTAACCGAAATATTTTTCCGGGTGTGATTACCATAGAAGATGGACGCATCATTTCTATGGTACAAAATTCAAAATGCTATGAGGAATATATTTTACCTGGATTTATAGATGCACATGTGCATATAGAAAGTTCAATGTTAACACCGGTTGAATTTTCAAAACTTGTTATTCAAAAAGGAACAATTGCGGTTGTCAATGATCCCCATGAGATAGCTAATGTATTAGGGAAGGAAGGTATCTATTTTATGCTGGAAAATAGTCGTAGTTCTTTCATAAAAATGTTTTTTACCATACCTTCATGTGTTCCTGCCACCTCCCATGATTTTTCCGGAAGTGTATTATTGTCGGATGATGTAGAAGAATTAATAAAATCGAATTATTTTGTGGGTTTATCTGAAATGATGGATGTTTTTGGCATATTACATGATTGTCCGGAAACAATGCGAAAGGTGAATCTTGCTCATGGATATAATATACCTGTTGATGGACATGCTCCCGGTTTAAGAGGAAAGGATTTATTGAAATATATCCGGGCAGGTATTTCTACTGATCATGAATGCGTGACATTGGAGGAAGCGTTGGAAAAGATAAATTCGGGAATGAAGATATTAATCAGAGAAGGGAGTGCAGCAAAGAATTATGAAGCTTTAAAAATGTTGATTAAGATTTGTCCTGAACAAGTCATGTTTTGCACGGATGATTCTCATCCTGGAGATATCATTCATTTAGGGCATATTGATAAAATCGTAAAAAAAGCAATCCAAGATGGATTTGATCTTTTTGATGTTTTAAAAATAGCATGTATTAATCCGGTTCAACATTATAATCTGCAAGTAGGAACACTTTGCGTAAATGAGCCGGCTGACTTCATTATTGTTCGGGATTTGAAATCTTTTGAAGTTCAAACTGTTTATTTATCCGGAAAGGAAATGTATCCTTTTTATAAAAAGACTGAACTTGAGAAAAGTTCATCTGTTATTCATTTGAATCACTTTCTGAGAACTCCTATTTCAGTATCTGATTTGCAGAAAAAGGTTTCAACAAAGAATCTTTGCATAGGAGTTAAAAACGGAGAAATTGTTACTACGAAAGATTTTTTTTCATTATCATTGCCAGTGTCAAATTTTCAATCGAATCCGGAAAAAGATATATTGAAAATCGTTTATTTGAATCGTTATCGGAATACAACGCCACAAATAGCCTATATTCGGGGCATAGGATTAAAAAGAGGTGCTTTTGCAACGAGTATTTCTCATGATTCTCATAATATAATAGCAGTAGGTTGTACAGATTATGATTTAGCCATGGCAATTAATTCCGTGATTACTGAAAAAGGTGGTCTATCTGTTGCAGATGAAAATATAGTTTTTGTTTTACCCCTGCCTATTGCAGGTATTATGGCAGATAAAAACGGATTTGAGGTGACTGAGATGTGGGATTGCATGATAGAGAAATTGCATCATATGGGTTGTTGTCTGGATTCTCCATTTATGACATTATCTTTTATGGCTTTAATTGTTATTCCTGAATTGAAAATAGGAGAAAAAGGTTTATTTGAATATAGTAAATTCCATTTTGTTTCGGAATAATCTGAAATTATAATTTAGAATATTATGGCTTTATATGATGAATATCTACGGGAAAAGGTAAATAAATTGCCTAATAATCCGGGAGTGTATCAATATTTGGATAATTCAGGGGTAATAATTTATATAGGAAAGGCTAAAAATTTAAAAAATAGAGTTTTATCATATTTGAATAAAAGTAATCAATCAAATAAAACCAAGGTTTTGGTAGATAAAATTGCAGATTTGCAATATATCGTGGTTAATACTGAGCAGGATGCTCTTTTATTAGAAAATAATCTAATCAAAAAGTATAAACCACGTTATAATATTTTACTGAAAGATGATAAAACTTATCCATGGATTTGCATAAAAAAAGAGCCTTTCCCCCGGGTTTTTATTACAAGGCGTTATGTGCATGACGGGTCTGAATATTTTGGGCCTTATACTTCCGGGAAATTTGCTCATATTTTGATTAATTTGATAAAATCTCTTTTTAAATTGAGAAATTGTAATTTAAATTTGAATCAAAGGACTATATATAATCATAAATTCAGAGTGTGTCTGGAGTATCATATCGGAAATTGTCTCGGCCCATGTGTAGGAAAAATTCAGGAAGAGGAATACAATGACTTTATAATTCAAGTCCGAAATATTTTGAAAGGAAATTTATCGTTGGTTATCGAGGTGATGTCCCGTAAAATGAATTTGTATGCTGATAATTTGCAATTTGAGGAAGCCAATCAAATGAAAGAAGCTTTGGAAGCTGTTCGTAATTACCAGGCTAAGTCTACAATTGTGCGGACTTCTATTAATGATACAGATGTATTTTCTTATATTGAAAATGAGAAATATGCTTATATAAATTATCTTAGAATAGTACACGGTGCAGTAATACAAGTACATACAATAGAGTTGGAGAAAAAAATAGAAGAAGATAAAGACTCGTTGTTGTCTTTTGCTATTTTGGAAATCCGGCAATTGGTAAATAGTAATTCCAAAGAAATTATTGTTCCCTTTTATCCGGATGTTCAATTGGAGGGAGTACAATATGTGATTCCTCAGAAAGGGGATAAGAAACAATTACTTGAATTGTCTGAACGTAATGTAAACTATTTCAGAATAGATCGTGAAAGACAAAGGAGTTTGAAGAAAGAAGATACCAGTTTTAATGTATTAAAAACTATTAAGATTGAGCTTAAACTACCTGTTTTACCACACAGGATGGAATGTTTTGATAATTCTAATATTCAAGGTACTAATCCTGTGGCTTCCTGTGTTGTGTTTATTGATGGAAAACCTGCTAAGCGGGAATATCGCAGGTTTCATGTAAAAACTGTTGTAGGGGCTGATGATTTTGCTTCTATGGAAGAAATTATTTACCGGCGATATAACAGGGTATTGAATGAAGGATTGGAATTGCCTGATTTAATTGTGATAGATGGTGGTAAGGGACAATTGCATTCGGCAGTAAATAGTTTGAAAAAATTAGGTTTATACGGAAAAGTGCCGGTGTTAGGATTGGCAAAACAAATGGAAGAAATTTATTTTCCGGAAGATAAGGAACCTTATTTGTTGGCTAAAAATTCAGTGGCATTAAAAACATTGATGCATATCAGAGATGAAGCACATCGTTTTGGGATTACCTTTCATAGGAAATTGCGTGAAAAGGCACAAACAAAGAGTATTTTTTCTGATATAAAAGGTATAGGTGAAAGTTCTGAAATAGCTTTATTACAAGAGTTTAAAACTATTAATAATATTAAAACAAAGTCAATAGAAGAATTGGCTAAAGTTATAGGAAAAAAAAGGGCGGGCATTGTTTACAATTATTTTCGGGAAAATGAATGAGTGTCAAAAAAATGGGCACCGGTCATGAAACTAAAAGCCGGTGCCCATTGGTTATTTTCCATTTTTGTTACTTCAGAATCTTTTGGTATTCATCTTTATTGGCTAATATTTCTACTGCTTTATCGATTTCTTTATCGTGTTTCATTTTGTATTCAATAACTCCTTCCAGATAATAATAACGTTGAATAAATTGTTCTGTCAAAAAGGATTTTATTTCATTTTGAAACAGATTCATATCCCGGTCTATTGAATGGGCAAATTCTTTTTGCAGTTTTTCGATTTCTTCTTTTGTGTTATCAAAATATTTTTCAGCTTTTGCTGTTTTTATCAGTTTTTCCAACATTTGTTGTGATTCTGTTTCGTAGCTGAATTTCTTTTCTTTCAGGTATTGTTTGAATTCGTTGTATACATTATCTGATAACTTAAAATCTTTTATAGGGGCAACTTCCGGATGCCGAAGGGCATAATTATTTACGAAATCAAATGTAATATCTTGTATTACAAGCTCTTGAGTAATTTTTGCTATCTCTTCAGCTTCTATTGTTATATCCGGGGAAATACCTCCTCCGTCATATACTTTTCTGCCGTTTTTAGTAGAATATTCAGTAATCAGAGAATCAGGAACTTTACCTACACTACCGTCTGCATTCCGGTGGGAGTAATCCAATGCCTGAATGCATCTTCCGCTGGGGATATAATATTTTGCTGTAGTTACCTTTAATTTTGTATTGTAGGCTAAATCGCGTACTGTTTGGACCAATCCCTTTCCAAACGACCGTTCGCCGATTAAAACGGCTCTATCGAGGTCTTGAAGTGCTCCTGATACAATTTCCGAAGCGGAAGCAGATCCGCGGTCTATCAGTACAGCCAGGGGCATATCAGGTGCAATCGGATTTTTGTCGGCGTTGTATTCTTTGTCCCATTGTTTTACTTTTCCTTTGGTACTGACGACTTTCGAATTTTTAGGCACAAAATAATTTACAATTTCAACGGCTTGGTCCAGTAATCCGCCTGTATTACCCCGAAGATCCAGAATCATGGATTTTGCACCTTTATTTTTCAGGTCGATGAGTGCAGTCCGAACGTCATTAGCGGATTTATCGGTGAAGCTGGTTAGGTAAATATAACCCGTACTGTCATTAACTAATCCGTAAAAAGGTACGCTTGGTATTTGTATTTTTTCGCGTATCGCTTTCTTTTCTAAAGGTTTATCCTGATATTCCCGTTGTACTTTTATGGTAATTTCTTTGCCAGGTTGTCCTTTTAACATAGTGCTGACATCGTCAGTGTTTTTTCCTTTGGTAGAATTTCCGTCAATAGACAGAATAATGTCTCCGGGAAGGAGTCCTGCTTTAGCTGCCGGGGAGTTTTTATAAGGTTCGCGGATAATGACTTTATCGCCTTTTTTACTAATAATGGAACCAATACCGGCATATTCTCCTGTAGTCATCAGTTTCACATCTTCCATTTCGGATTCAGGATAATAAACGGTGTATGGGTCCAAGGATTTCAGCATAGCTTTTATGCTGGTAGTTACAAGGTCTCCCGGGTTAATTTCATCCACATAGAACATATTTATATCCCGGAACAGGGTGGCATAAATGTTCAGATGTTTGCTGATTTCAAAACTTTTGTCATCAGTTTTCAAGGCGGTTAGTCCGCAGGTAAAAACAATCGCAATGATTGTAATGAATAAAATTCTTTTCGTTTTCATTTATTTGTTGGTTACTTATTTTACCCTTTCATATTTTAGTTAACGAAAATACAGTTTATTATTGAAAATGGAAAATGAAGCGTTTAAAATTAGCATATTCTTGCAGGTGTTGATTTTATTTAAGGTCAGGGAACCGGGTCATATCCGCTACCTCCCCACGGATGGCAGCGAAATAATCTTTTAATGGTTAACCATAATCCTTTAAACGGACCGTATTTACATATAGCTTCTATTGCATATTGTGAACAGGTCGGTATGTACCGGCATGTGGCTGGTTTAAGAGGAGATATGCTGTATTGGTAGAATTTTATTAAAATAAGCAGTAAATAGCTGAGAATACGTTTTATATATTTCATGCTATTGAGAAAATTATGAAGCTGGTGAAAGTAAAGTTAATATTTTTTGCATGGAACTTTTTACAGCTTTTTCTGTTTTAGAATAAGTAGGGAGGTTATCGTCCAAATAGATAAAAAGAATATCGACAGTCTGTCCTTTGACCATTTTGTTGTAGAATTCA
>OFGH01002270.1_pt1 | contig 10736 bp, 10 predicted proteins | sample 1521721 | NCBI WGS metagenome assembly OFGH01 (sample SAMEA3504132, study PRJEB24116) | mouse gut metagenome | biome: mouse gut; feature: mouse-associated habitat; material: faeces | place: Denmark | collected 2011
ATTTGCCGTCGCAAAGCAACTGCCTTCCGATGGCTACGGCGTCAATCTTCCCCTCCTGAATGGATTTTTCCGCAGCGTCAGGCTGCATTCTGCCTGCGACGATGATCGGGATATCCAAAAACCGGGAGATATGCTCTGCTTCCTCCAGGTTGCAGTTGAGCGGCATGTACACCGGGGGATGAGCCCAATACCAGGAATCGTAGGTGCCGTTGTCACAGTTCAGGGCGTCATATCCCGCATCCTGCAGGTATTTCGCGGCTTTTTCGCTTTCTGCCAGATCCCTTCCGATTTCCGTAAACTCCTCACCTGGAACGGCTCCCACCTTAAAGTCAATGGCTTTCGAAGTCACGCTGTACCGGAGCATGACAGGATAATCGTTTCCGCACTCTTTTTTAATTGCTTTCACCACTTCAACCGCAAAACGATAGCGGTTTTCGAAGGAGCCGCCGTACTCGTCCGTCCGGCGGTTGTTTAAAGGGGAGAGAAATTGGTGAAGCAGCCAACCGTGGCCGGCGTGGACCATCACCATATCCACGCCCCCCAGCTTAGCCATCTCCGCCGCGTTGCCGAAGCACTCCACAATATAACGGATGGTTTCGTGGTCCAGGGCCTCGTAGTCCTTACCCAGGTGGCCCGGTCCGGAGCTGGGCCCCCAGATAGGACCGTCATAGTACTCCGGGTTGGAGCGGGTGCCCGGGTGGATCAGCTCCACGGCGGAGAAGGCGTTGTACTTTTTGATGGCGTCGGAGGCGGCGTGGAGATAGGGCAGTACCTCCGGGTCGTCCAGGGGGATGCACAGCTTGTGGGAGATGCCGGTTTTCAGGTCGATGCGGCACTCCCCCATGTTGACGATGGCCGCCCCGCCCCGGGCTTTGCCCTCAAAGATGGCGATGTTTTCCGGGGTCAGATAGCCGTCCTGGGTCAGGTTGGAGATATTCACCGGCGAAGCCTCGATGCGGTTTTTCAGGGTGTAGGGCCCCACTTTGACAGGGCTGAACAGCAGTGGATATTTTTTCATTGCAAAGCCTCCTGTTGTGGTCTGAGAATAAGGGGACCGGCCAGTGGCCGGCCCGCACGAAAGAGGGGAACATGGAGGGAGGGGTATATTCAGGAATTTGCCGTCTTTTTCTGGGTGGCCAGACTGACCGCCACATAGGCGATAATGGCCGGGATCAGTGAGGTGAAGCCGATGTAGGGGATGTTCACGCCCACCTTGGTGAGCAGGATCATGGCCATGCCGCAGAAGGCGCTGGCAATGGCGCCCTCTTTGGTGCCCTTCTTCCAGAGGACGCCGCCCACCACCATGACCAGTCCGCCGGCGTTCATCAGGGCGTAGGTCTGGGACAGCAAGGACAGGATACTGGAGGAGGTCAGAGCCAGGGCCAGGGCGATGATGCCAGAGACCATAGTGACTATGGCGGACAGCCGGCCCAGGGCCTTCTGGCTGGCGCTGGGGTTGAGCGTTTTGTAGTAAATGTCGTTGACGGTGTTGGCAGTCACATTCAGCAGCCCGATGTCCATGGTGGACATAACGGCGGACAGGACAGCGGCCACCATCAGGCCGGCCAGGATGGGATTCATCTTCAGGACGACCTCGAACAGGATAGATGCGCTGGGGGCGTCGGGGAACGCAGCTTTGCCGTACATGCCGATGATAACAGGCATGACCACGAAGGGGATCAAGGCGAAAGCGGCGATGATGGGGGCGAAAAAGGCCACCTTTTCGTCCTTACAGGAGGCAGTGCGCTGAAAAGCCGCGCCGGAGATCAGGCCGTTCAAGGCGCCGGGTATCAGCATCATCACCAGTTGCTCTCCGCTGAAGGGGACAAACTCAAAGGATGTCTCAGGCAGGGCAGCAGACATGGCGTCGAAGCCGCCGCTCATCGCGATGAAGACGATGCAGGCAATGGTACTGAAGAAAATCACCACGGTCTGGATCGAGTCGGTCATCATCACACCCCACATGCCGGAGATGGAGCAATAGATGAACACCACGATAGCCAGCACCACCGCCCCCAAAGTAGGATTCAAGCCCAAGGCGGAGAACAGCGCCGCACCGGCCATGATCTGGGCAGCCATGATGCCCAGCGTGGCGCAGATGTTCAGAACGGCCATGAGCACAGAGGCAAACTTGCTCTGATAGCGGTCCCGGATTAGGTCGGGGATGGTCAGGTAGCCGTTGCGGTACAGCAGCCGGGACATGACGGTGGCGAACAGGATATAGGACAGGCAGGCACCCAGCCCGTACCAGATGCCGCCGATGCCGTAGTCCGCGCCGTACTGGGCGCCGCCCACCACGATGCCGTTACCCACATGGGCGCCGATGTAGGTGCAGACCATCACAAACATGCCGCCGGAACGACCGGCAGTGAGGAACTCGTTCATGGACTCGCTGCTCTTTTTGCCCATGAAGCCGATGGCCAGCATGCCAACGATGTAGATGATTAATACCGCAATAATAATCGCCATAATGTACCTCCTAATTTTACAACAGTGAAATCTATATAAATCAGCCCTTTGTCTCTCCGCTCCGGGACGGCAGGCCGACCTATATCAGTTGGACACCGGTCAGTCCTGCACAGAGCAGCCCTCGTCACACACCCAGGTCTGCTTGGTATAGTAGCGCAGCCGCTCCTCGTCCACCTCCACGCCGAAGCCGGGGCCGTCCGGGACGATAAAGCTCCCGTTGACAATCCGGCCGGCGCTGTCGGCAATGTCCTCAATCTCATACACGCCGCTGGCCTCGCAGGCAAAGGGCAGGTCCTTCAGGGTGGCGGCGAACTGCATCGAGGCGAAAGTGCTGACACTCAGTTCCACCGAGGACATAACCACGCAGGGGATATTGTACAGCTCTGCCAGGTCCCGGGTGATGCGGGCCTTGGTCAGCCCGCCGGGGCGGTCGGTTTTCAGGCTGAACAGGCTGACCGCCCTGTGGTCAATCAGCGCCTTGACATCCTGGATGCTGGACATAGCTTCGTGGGGCATGACGGGGATATGGGTGGCTGCGTTGACCTGAGCCAGTCCGTCCAGGTCGTCCCAGGCAATGGGCTGCTCGTAGATCTCCACATCGTTCTCCTCCAGCACCGGAATCATCTTCAGCGCTTCCTTCACGCTGTAGGCCTGGTTGGGGTCCACCCGGATCTTGATATCGTCCCCCACTGCCTTGCGGATTTCCCGGACCAGCCGGCAGTCTTTCTTCAAATCCCCCAGCCCCAGTTTGATGCGGATGGTGCCAAAGCCCTTATCCACCCATGCCAGGCTGGCCTGCTTCATGTTGTCCAGGGTATCAATGGTGACAATGGCCTGGAGGGGTATCTCCCGGCGGACCAGGCCGCCCAGGAAGTTATAGGCAGGCATTCCGGCCTTTTTGCCCATGATGTCGTACAGAGCCATGTCGATGGCCCCCTTGGCCTGGGCCGCGTAGGGGGTGGCCCGGTCCATGGCCCGCCAGATGGCCTCCAGCTGGAATGGGTCCATGCCGATGACCGCCGGGGCCAGATAGTCGGTGAGCACGTCCACAATGGGCTTCTGCCCCAGCTGGGACAGCCGGGCAAAGGGGGCAGATTCCCCGTGGCCCACGATGCCCTCGTCGGTGTGGACCTTGACCACTACAAACCGGCAGCGCTGCCACTTCCCCAGGGCGATTTCTCCCACGTTCTCCTGATGCCCCTTGAAGGGGACGTCGGTGGCCATTATTTCTACCTTTGTAATCTTCATAGCTGTCTCCTTCCTGGCCCTGTTTAAATGTGGTTGGCCACCTCAAAGGCGTCCCAGACGGCGTACATGATATTGGATACCTTCCGGGCGTCCCCCAGTAGATAGAGCTCGGGAACTGTCCCTTCCAGAGCACGGTAGAGGCTGTCCTCCTCCCGGAAGCCCACGGACAGAATCACCGTATCGCTGGGCAGCTCCCGGCTCCCGCCGGCGGCCTCCACCTGGAGGGAGCCGGCATTCCAGGACTTCACTGCGGCGCTTGTAAGAACCTCGATCCCGTGGAAGGGGATCAGCCGCTCCAGCATCTCGCTGTTGGCGTGGCACAGGGGGCGGTTCACTGCCATCAGTCGATCCAGGGCCTCCACGATGGTAACCTTTTTCCCGAGCTGTGCCAGCCACAGAGCGGTCTCACAGCCCACCAGGCCGCCACCCACTACCACGGTCCGGTCTCCGCAGGGAACCCGGCCCGTGAGGATGTCGGAGGCGGTACAGACCGGCGCTCCCTCTCCCAGAGGGAAAACCTTGGCGGTGGACCCGGTAGCAACCACCACTGCGTCGTAGCCGTCCGCAGCCAGCTCTGCATCCACAGGGGCGCTGAGATGGACGGGGACTTTCAGCCGTTTCAGCTCGCTTTCATACCAGCGGACCAGCGCCAGCTCGTCCTCCTTGAAAGGGGGCGCTCCGGCAGCCAGCAGATTGCCGCCCAGCTTATCTGACTTTTCAAAGACTTCGGGCCGGTGGCCCCGCTCCGCCAGCACCCGGGCGGCCTCACACCCGGCGGGCCCGCCTCCCGCAATCAGCACCCGCTTGGGACGGAGCACCGGGTTGTAGGCGGTGACCCGCTCCCGTCCGGCCTGGGGGTTGACGGCGCAGTTAATTATGGAGTACTCCTGGATCCGGCCCATGCAGCCCTCCTGACAGGAGATACAGGGCCGGATACAGGCCCTTCGGCCAGCCCGCAACTTGTTGACATATTCCGGGTCGGCCAGCAGGGGCCGTCCCATGCTAATGATGTCACATACGCCGTCAGACAGAGCGGACAGCGCCCGGTCCGGGTCGTCCATGCGCCCGGCGCAAAGGACGGGGACATTCACCGCCTCCCTTACCAGCTTCGCATAGGGCATGTACAGCCCCTTCTCCTGATACATAGGAGGGTGGCTCCACCACCAGGCATCGTAGGAGCCCACGTCCACATCCAGCGCATCATATCCATACGAGGCCAGCAGCTTTGCCGCCTCTATACCCTCGTCCAAATCACGGCCCTTTTCCTCAAACTCCTCGCCGGGCAGCGCCCCCTCACGCAGGGCTTTGATAAAACTCTTGGGACTGTACCGCAGGACCACTGGGAAATCCTGCCCGCAACGGGACTTGATCTCCTCCACAATCTCCCGGGCGAAACGCAGCCGGTTTTCCAGGCTGCCGCCGTACTCGTCGGTGCGGTGGTTGAACAGGGAGATGGCAAACTGGTCGATGAGGTAGCCCTCATGGACGGCGTGGATTTGCACGCCGTCAAATCCTGCCCGCTTAGCGTTGTAAGCTCCCTCGCCGAAGCGGCGGACCAGGGTGTGGATCTCCTCCACGGTCAGCTCCCGGCATATCTTGTCCAGCCAGCGGTGCTGGATGGGAGAGGGGGCCACCGGCGGAAACTCCCCCAAATTGGTGGGGATGGTCACCCGGCCGAAGCCGCCGGACATCTGCAAAAAAATCTTCGCGTTATAAGCGTGGACCCGCTCCGTCATCTCCCTGGAGGTACGCACAAACTGGACCGGGTTGTAAGTGGAGTTGGGGCAGTTTGGCATGCCGTGCTCCTCAATCTCGTTGTCCACAAAGGTAACGCCGGTGAAGATCAGCCCAACGCCACCTTTCGCCCGGGCAGTGTAGTAGTCGATCCCCCTCTGGTTAAAGCCCCCCTGTGCGTCTCCCAGGCCAAGAGGGCCCATAGGCGCCATGGCAAAGCGGTTTTTGAGTGTAAGCGTTCCAATCTTGACTTGAGAGAAAAGCAGATCGTACTGTGTCATTGATTTTCTCCTTTAATGTGATAAATTGATTATAGTATGTAAATATTTACATGTCAATCACTATCTGCACTAAAATCGCACAGTATATCTTGGCTATTTCGACTATTTATTTGGATGAACTCATAAATACAATTTCTTTTTTTATGAAAATTACCCAGAGGAAAGATTCGGACACTTGTGTTATAGTTATACTGGAGGATGATAAACTATGCGGACATTAAAATACGCGATTCTTGGACTATTGATGCAGAGCCCTGTCACCGGCTATGATATCGCAAAGGCGTTTGGTCCTGGGCTGGGTTCGTTCTGGAGCGCCAAGCACAGCCAGATTTATCCAGAGCTGAAACGGCTGACGGTAGAGGGACTGATACAATACAGTGTTGTGATGCAGGGAGAGCGGATGGAGAAAAAGCTTTATGAGATTACGGAGGTGGGAAAGGAAGATTTTATGCAGTGGCTCTTACAGGATGCCCCTCTGGAGCCCACGCCAAAGGATGTATTTCGGCTGCGCACCTACTATTCTCAGTGGCTGGCAGAAGAAGACTATTTTCAGCTGATCCAGAATCAGATTGAGAAGCGAATGAAAAAGTACAGTTACTTAAAAGAACGTTTGGACCGACATTATAAAAATGTCGATCCAGTTACTTTGACCGGCGCTGCTCGGGGGGATTATTTGGTCCTGTCCGGCGCCGTGATGCGAGAACAGAATTATCTGGACTGGCTCTATCAGTGCCGTGATCTGGTTTCTCGCTGGGTACAAAAGAATCCCCAACGTTGTGATGGGTAAGCCTGCATTTTTCGGCAAATTTGACAAGCGGTTAAGTAAACTGGAGGATCGAAAAAAGTGCAGCCGGCTAGAAAGTTAAGCGCATATGACAGCCCAAATGGCGATACATCGAACATGTACCGCGGCGATAAAAGCATCGGAGGTCTTGGCATAGCGGGTGGCAATGCCTCTCCAGCGCTTCAAGGATAGAAAGCAGTTTTCTACCGGGTAACGCTTTATAGGGGCAGGTCACACCAGGGCACTCCAGTTCGCAACACCCAAAATACTGCGTTGATATTTCACGAAGGACTTCAGCTATTTTGAGATTTGTTTCAGAATGTCACTCTAACGCACCAGGTCCAGCAGGCCGGCGTTGACCTCGTTCTTCTCCAGCTTGCCTACAGTCGCCACCTGACGGTGTTTGCTGTCCACTCGGTTGGCTGCATCCACGATAAACTGTTCCAACCGGACGTCACGCTCCTTGCATCGCTGCATCCGCTCCAGCAGATGTTTTCAACCTCTCATTGTGTATTTTCTGCCAGCTGCTTCAGGTGGGCCAGGAAGCCCTCGGCGAACAGGGCCGCAAAGTCCGGACTGCCGCTGATCCACCAGACCGGGTCGGGCAAGGCCCGGTAGATGCTGTCGTACTGGAGGCAGATCAACAGAAATTTCTGCCTGGGGTCCGCCTGCTCCGCTGTGTGGAAGATTTGGGCGATGGTCTCCTGGATATCCTTGTAATCCTGGTAGTAGTCGCACAGATCGTCGAAGAATTGTCCGGCAAATATGGCGCTGAATACGGCCATAGCGTCCCGGTCCGGGGAACTGTCCGCCGCAGTCAGCCCCATCCGCCGCAGCCGGTCTGACGCTGAGTTCTCAAAGGGGCTGTGGGCTCGTTGATAGTCGTTCATGTGGTGATCACCTCCTCCAGGGTATAAAAAATGCCTGACGCCGCAAAAACAGCGCCAAGCGCAAATGAAAATTTTGTGTGACTTGTTCCGCCTGAAAATTGACCGAAAGGCTGTCCTGTGCTATACTATGGATAAGAACACAGGAAAGGGGTGTTGCCCATGCCAAAGCAATATACCATCACTCCGTTGAGCGAATTGCCGCTGCACTCAGACTTTATGTTCGGTCAGGTGATGCGCTCCGAGGAAATTTGTCGGCTGTTCCTGGAGGCGCTGCTGGATGTGGAAATTGGGCGCATTGAGTTCCTGGATCGGCAAAAGGATTTTACAGACAGTTATGAGTACCACGGCATCCGGCTGGATGTATATTTGAAGGATGACAAGGGTACGGTGTTCAATGTAGAGATTCAGGCAGACCGCAAGGACGACCTTCCCAAGCGGGTTAGATTCTACCAAAGCGGTATTGACCGGGGTGAGTTGCCCAAAGGTGCGGATTACGCCAGCCTGTCCGAAAGCTATATCGTGTTCGTCTGTGACTTCGACTATTTCCACATCGGCAAGGCCGTAGGTGAGCGTGTCTCCTTTTTGAAAGGCACTGACGTGCCTTATGAGGATGGCTCCCATGTGTTTTTTCTGAACAGTCGCTACACAGAGGCAAATGCCAGCAAGCCCATCTTGGAATTTTTGGATCTGGTCCGCACAAACGATGTTGAGAAGCTGTATGAGACGCCCCTGGGGCAGAAGGCCCGAGAAAAGATACAGGAAGTGCGCGGTGATAAGACATTGGAGGTGTCGTATATGACGTATGCGCAGAAGATGCTGGACGAACGCCGACTGGGCTATATGGAAGGCCGGGAAGAAGGTATCGAACAAGGGCTGAGGAACGCTGTTGCAGCGTTGAAAGGAGTCCTTGATCCTGCGGTGATTGCGGAACGTTTTAAAATGTCCCCGGAACAGGTTATGGAAATTTTAGGACAGAAGTAACATTGGAGAAGGTCAACCCTCAAAGAGTTGACCTTCTTTTTCTTATGAAACCTTCAGCTTTTCCTGTAAAAACTCCAGGAACAGTGCTTCGAGATCTCTGTCACTGCCCAGCTTGTCCAAATATGGAGCGAATTTTTTCCGATTGAATGAAATATTCTTGGGCGGCGCTGCTTGCCGTTTTTCTGCCATTCGCCTGGCTTCACGCCAAGCCTCGTACATCACCTGCTGTGGTACGGCAGGGGGAGGGCACTTGCGGCGAATATGCTGCATGGCCGCTTTGTTGATGGGATAGCCCTCAATAGAGCACATTTCGATGAACGCTTTCTGGGATTCCGCATCATAGTCAGCTATGAGGTCGGCGCAGGCAAGATTGAGCTGCTTGGGATTGCGCTCCAAAATGTCTGCTAACTCGGGGATAAGGCAGGTCAGCTTGATTGCCTTCCGGATCTCATACTCCGTGACGCCGAAGAACTCCGCTACCAGCTTGCGGGCGTTGTACCTCTGACGGTTGCCAGATGCCCTGTTTTCTGCTTTATCAAACTTTTGGCGATTATCGCCAAGAGTTTCGGACGGGTCAATGTACCACTGACCATGCCGATTTTTAGCGTCCAGAAGCGCCTTGTAGGCCAATCCCCGCTCTATGATGGAGAGCCCCTGGCGCTGGATCAGGTTGGTGGAGGTGGCAATCACGATGGCGCGGGTATCGTTCGCTACCACAACCTCTGCCGGAATGACCTCCCAGCCGGCCAGCTTGGCGGCGGCTACTCGGTTATGCCCGCTCAGGATTTCGTAATCGCCGGTACAGGTTTTACGGGCGATGATCCTCACAAAAAGGCCGTCCTCTTGAAGCTGTTCCGAAAGGGCTTCCAGCTTTGCTGGGGGATAGGGGTGGAAGCCAATTTTGGCGGTATAGAAAGGAACCAGCTTGTCCAGCGGAAGTTCACAGAGTTCAGGCGCGTTGGCAGGGACACTCTGCTGAAAAATCTGTTGATAGGCGTTGTCGCTGGTTTGCAGCTCCGAGGCCTGCTGTGTGGCTGCCATCCGCCGCTTCAGCATATCGTCCATCCTGGTTTTAGGCAAGTTTCAACACCTCCTCCGCCAGGCTGCGGTAGGAGTCGGCGGCGGCGTTTTTGGGGGCATAGTCAAAGATGCTCTGACCGGCGGCTGGACACTCCGCCACCTTGATGGAGTATTCGATAGGCCGCTCAAAAACGTGAAATGCTTCGCCGTAGATTTCGCCCACGCTCTCCCGGACGCTGCGGCACAGCTGGGGCCGGGACTGGTACATGGTCAGCAAGATGCCGGCAATTTGGAGCCTGGGATTGAACCGTTCTCGCACTGACCTGACCAACTCCAGTACGGCTGGTATTCCCTCGCTCGCCAGAAAGTGAGCCTGGACCGGCACGATGCAAAAGTCCGACGCTGCCAAAGCATTGACAGTCAGCAGTTCATGCTTCAAGCCGCAGTCGATGATGATGTAGTCATAGGAGGGGCGCAGATGCTCTAACAGCTCAGACATAACACGTTCGCTGGCCCGTCCGGAATCTCCCACAGCGTTGTACTGGGAGAACTGCATGACTTGGAGTCGGGCAGCAGCGTCCGACAGCCGGTGGTTGGCAGGGATGAGGTCGATGCCGGTATCCATATGGATGATGGCTTTCTGTAAATGGTAGTCCAAATCCTCCGGGTAGTCGATAGCTGCCAGCAGAAGGTTTGCCAGCGTGCGGGGCTGCTCGGCAGGGGTATAGCCCAGCGATGCTGTGAGATTGCTCTGAACATCATTGTCAACCAGCGCGACAGACTTTCCGGCAAAGGCCAGTGCAGCTCCCAGGTTTAATGCCGTCGAAGTCTTACCGCAACCCCCTTTAAAATTGCTGACACTGTAAATTATTCCCATTCCGCACATCCCCTCTTTTTTAGTTTGAATTTTTAGCGCAAAAAATGGACCAAATCAAATAAAGGCTCCTTTTATGAGCACTTTCTGACTTGGTCCTAATATACCACTATCATCCGTATAATGGACGCAATTTGTGAAACCATGCTGGGCGGCGTAGCTTTCCAACATGGCCTTTTGATTCACGACCGAGTTGCTGTCCCCAATCAATTCATCGTCATGGGACAATCTCTCATATAATGCCGTGATTTTCTCCTGCTCCAACCGCTTCTCGCTCATAGCGAACTCCCTTCAAGCGGCTGGCTCGTTTGTGGTGTGCCTATTATACCACAGTCAGCACCGTTTGTCACGGCTTCGCGCTGAATTAAACGCAGAATTTTGTCATTGATTGTCTCCTGGGCGGTGTCGCTGAAATGAACTCTGACTTTGTAGGTAGTGGAACCGATGCGGCGGTA
>OFGH01002278.1_pt1 | contig 10705 bp, 4 predicted proteins | sample 1521721 | NCBI WGS metagenome assembly OFGH01 (sample SAMEA3504132, study PRJEB24116) | mouse gut metagenome | biome: mouse gut; feature: mouse-associated habitat; material: faeces | place: Denmark | collected 2011
GGGATGGCGGCGCTATCACCATCAGCGGCGGCACGGTAAAGGCTGTCAGTAGCGCGAATGGTGCGGGTATTGGCGGCGGCTCCATTAGTAACGGCGGGACTATTCTCATACGAGGTAGGTTATCCAATGGATACTGTTTCTGCAATCCGGGATCGGATTCTGCATTTATGCTCCGAGCGCAATATCACCATCAACAAACTGGCTGCATTGTCGGCCTTGCCCCCATCCTCTATCAAAAACATTCTGTATGGCAAAAGCAAGGACCCCAAGATTTTGACAATCAAAAAGATATGTGATGGGCTGGATATTACGCTGATTGACTTTTTCAATTCCCCGGAATTTGCCTTGCTGGAGCCAGAAATTAAATAGGCGTTTATCGTATTCCTACTCGCTGGTGCTGCTTCCGCCGCACCGCCTGGATATGGGAACAGAGAAATTCGTTGTAGTCCTTCCCATATTCCGCAGGCGGCGGGTTGTGGTAAATCAGCGTCACCCGCTGGGACAGTTCCGGGTCCTCCCGGATTGCCTGCTCCAGCCGGTCCATGCCCAGCATCCCGGCCTTGTCGTTGTCCAGGCACAGGCTGACCTGCGTGATTTTCGGGTGGTCATGGAGGAATTGGAGCATGGCACGGGGTGCGGTTCCGCCAAGGGAGAGGTAATGGCTGCTCTGCCAGTCGCCCCCGGACAGCTTTACCAGCGCAGCCAGGGAGAGCGCGTCAATGGGACTTTCCGCAACGGCTAGCCTGGAACAAGCCGGACCGGCGGCCAGCAGGGAGAAGTTGTACCGCTTGTCGCTGCCCTCCACATCGAGCTTGAAATCGTCCCGTGTGCCCCGGAGACAGGCAAACCGGGCGCGGCCTGTTGGGTCCCGGCCTACGAACACACAGTTGTGATACCTGCGGCTTTCATAGAGAGTGCCGTCCTTGATACACGCGCCGATCAGGTCCGGGTCTATCCCCCTGCCTTGCAGGTAGGACACCATCGCTGTGGCACACCGGCTTGCCTCTGGCAGCGCAAACGGCTTTGGAGGCTTCGGGGCCGGACGCTCCGATGGAGGCGGGGCACGGTAGCCGCACAGGGCCTCCACCGCCCCCACAAAGTCCATCCCCCGGACTTTTATTAGGTAATCCAGTGCCGTCCGTCCCCCGAATCCACGGCTGTTCCAGCACCATTTTCCATGTGAAATTTTAAGGCTGTCATGGGTTCTGGTACAGTATTCGTTGGGGCCGCTCCGTTTCAGTTCATGCGGCTCATAGGTTTGCAGATAAGAGAGCAAATCCCATTCCTTTGCCTTTTCAATCTGTTCCTTCGTTACACTTGGAATCAAAATCACCTCTAAGCACAAAAATAGGGACGGCTATTCTACCGTCCCAAAGAAAATTTTATGTAATGATAGGTAAAAGTTCAGCAATAGAAGTTTTAACATAATCCAGCATCTGTTGAACCGCAATCAAGATGTCTTTGTCCGATAATCTGTTTTGTAAATGCTCCATACAATCATCGCAAATCATCCCTGTTGCCATGCCACGGACAATATCCCGTTTATTTGAACATTGGTCAAACATACATCCCTTTGCATCATTGTGCGTCATTTTCAATGCTGCTTGTTCAGATAATTTTGCAGAAAAATTGATTGCCGCTTGCGCTATTTGATATATCAGATACAACTCTATTGGGATTGGCGCAAAATATTCATTCCAACCATTTATGCTCAAAACTGCGTACTGCGCTTCTTCATGTGAAAACCAGTTGTCAGAAAATTCTTTTTCTGTAATATATATGATGTGACTATTGTATGCGGGATGTTGGGTGCTGCGGAAAAAGCCCCAATCAACTTTTTTTGTCTTACAGATTTCCGCTTGTGTATCTTTTTTTAGCCGAAATATGAAATGAGATTGAACAGTATTCAACGTATTCACAGCATTGCTTATTTTCTCTGTCTGATTGTTCTCAGAAAAATAGATGATACTTATGTTCATTTTTAATCCCCCTTGATGTTCTCATAACAAGGTTTCCCGGTAAAGAGCATTTTAATTTTACCATAAGATAATTGTCTTGAAAACATTTTTTCAATAAAAGGTGGCAGGAGCACATTATGAACTTCCTGCCACCTTTTACAGTCAAAGCGATTCAAATTTCTTCAGCAGGTCGTTAATGCCCTGCCAGACTTCCACATATCCTTTGCGCAAATCTTCTACATCTTGGGCGTAAAGGTTGCGTGTCTCGTTGCAGCGGCGGGCGATTTGGTTTACGTTGCTGGAAATGGAGCGCAACAGCTTCACCAGCTCCACCACATTACTCATATCCAACTGGACGATGTAACCGTCCACCGCCATCTTCCGCAGATACCCCCGCAGATTGGATGTACCCAGCAGGGCCATCTTCTGGTCGATTACCTCCTTTTCTTCCGGGGACACTTTAGTAAAGAGGCCCACCGTGCGTCCCTCGTTCTTCCTCATCGCGCACCTTCCCGATAATGGCTCTTTTCCGGCCCAGCGGCAGCCGGGGCGGGCGGTGTGTAGCTTCGCAGCGCCGCCCGAATGGACGGTTTATCGCCTCCCGGCGTGGACACCGCAGGATTGGCCCGCGGCGGTGTCTCTCCGTCCTCCTGTTCCGCCTCCACATCATTACCCTGATCCCGTTCTTTTCCGCTCTTACCGTCATTGTCAAGTGCGGCGTTCAGTTCAGAGAGCCGTGCCGATTTCGTTGCCAATTCTTCCTCCTGGGGGAAGGGGCGCGCCGCTTCCTCTTTGGCGTTTGCCAGATTGCCCTCCAGCGTGGCAAGCCCCTGTTTCTGGTTCTCCAGATTTTCAGCGATCTTTTCCAGAGCGTTGTTGATACGGGCGATGTTGCCCACCGGCTCATCCGCCAAGTCCGCTGTGTAGGTAAGATTCTGCTTCATCGTTACCACAAATTTTTCACCCTTTAGATGTAACTGCATGGGGAATCCCCGGAATGTACCCAAATCAAAGGGCTTATCCGGGTCGGGCATACTCCGGCAGGCGGCGAGAATGGCCTCGCCAGCGGCCTTGCGCTCGGTGTAGGTCTTGCCGCAGACGGTCATGGAAAAGGCGTCCTCCTTGACCGGGTGCATATCCCGAATCTGCATATCCTCGGTGAGTGCCCGAATGAACATCTTTGCCTCCGCCATCTTCTGCGGATAGTGCTTGACCACCATATCCTCCATCTCATACTTTTGTGCCATATGGTTGGCTTTCAGCATTTTCAGCTTGGACACCTCAATGTCCAACTCCATCTTTTCTTTGATACGGGGATCGCCGGTTGCCAGCATTTTGACCTCGGCATAGGAGAGGGCGGTGGCATCCACATCCTCGATGGAGCGCGCCGGGGATTTCCCGGTCATAATCTGTCCGATGAACTTCTGTTTATTCTCCACCAGCCCCCAGTTATAGGCGTCAAAGGTGCCCTTGGTGACATAGCGGAAGATTTTCACCTTCTTGTTGTCGTTGCCGCGCCTCACGATCCGTCCGGCCCTCTGCTCCAAATCAGCGGGGCGCCAAGGACAATCAAGGTCATGGGAGGCAACAAGCCGCTTTTGCACGTTGGTTCCGGCGCCCATTTTCTGTGTACTGCCCAGCAGGACGCGCACCTTACCATCGCGCACCTTGGCGAACAGCTCCGCCTTTTGCGCATCGGTATTGGCATCATGGATAAAGGCGATTTCCTCCGCTGGCACTCCTTTGGCGATCAGCTTGGCACGAATATCATCATATACGCCCATTTCCAGCTTAACGCCCTCGGCATCTTCCTCTACCGCGTCCGGGTTCTCACCCATCACTTTTTCAATAATCTGCCGTATCTTGGACTTGCGGGGTTTCTTGCTTTCCGATTTCCCTTTTGGCGTGGAAAGGTCGCAAAACACAAGCTGCGCACCCTTGGTGGGTGTGCTTTCCTGCCAAATCTCAAACACATTTTTGACACAGGCGTTGACCTTACTGTTGGGGTCATCTCCCAGCAGGGGATTCATCAGTCGCTGGTCTAAGGCCAGTTTGCGCCCATCGCTGGTAATTTTGAGCATATTGTCCTCACGGGGTTCCACATCGCCGTTGCGAACAGCCTCGGCCCGCTCCGCCAGGGACTGCACCATCTCCTTTTGCGCCGCGCTGGGTTCGGTAGTGATCGTGACGTACTCGGCCTCCGGCACAGGGAGGTTCAGCATCTCGGCGGTCTGAATATCTGCGGCCTCTTTCCAGAGGTTCATCAGTTCCGGGAGGTTATAAAACCGGGCAAACCGTGTTTTGGAACGGAACCCTGTTCCTTCCGGCTTCAACTCAACCGCTGACACCTTTTCACCGAACATAGCCGCCCAATCGTCAAAGTGGCTCAGTCCCGCTTCCTCCAGCATATCAAATTGCAGATAGCGCATCATGGTGTAGAGTTCAACCATTGAATTGCTGACAGGGGTGCCAGTGGCAAAAGTCACGCCCTTACCGCCTGTCAGTTCATCCAGATAGCGGCACTTGCCAAACATATCGGTGGATTTCTGCGCTTCTGTCTGGCTGATACCGGCCACATTCCGCATTTTTGTGTGCAGAAAGAGGTTTTTGTAATAATGCGCCTCGTCCACAAACAGGCGGTCAATGCCCAATTCCTCAAAGGTAACAGTATCATCTTTCTTCTTATCGGTGAGTTTTTTCAGCTTCGCCTCTAAGGTCTTTCTTGTCCCTTCCATCTGTTTGACGGTCCAGTTTTCTTCATTCTGCGCCTTGGCCTCTGCAATAGCGTCCATAATTTCGCCAATCTGGTCCTCGATCACCTTCTTCTGCCGTTCATCAGAAAGGGGAATTTTTTCAAACTGTGAATGTCCGATGATAATGGCGTCGTAGTCCCCGGTGGCGATGCGGGCGCAGAACTTCTTGCGGTTCTTGGGCTTAAAGTCCTTCTTGGTAGCCACAAGAACCTTTGCGCCGGGGTATAGGGTCAGGAAGTCGCTTCCCCATTGTTCGGTCAGGTGGTTGGGCACGACAAATAGGCTCTTTTGGCACAGGCCCAGCCGCTTACTCTCCATAGCGGCAGCGGGCATTTCGTAAGTTTTTCCGGCTCCGACACAGTGGGCCAATAAAGAATTGCCGCCGTAGAGCATCCGGGCCAAGGCGTTGCGCTGATGGGGTTCCAGCTTTATCTCCGGGTTCATTCCAGCAAAGGTAATATGGTCGCCGTTATACTCGCGGGGCCGCTTGGAGTTAAAAAGCCGATTGTAGGTGGCGCACAGATCGGCGCGGCGCTCCGGGTCTTTGAAAATCCAATCCCGGAACGCCTGGTCAATAGCCTCCGCTTTCTGTTGGGCAATAGCGGTGTGCTTGGAGTTGAGGACGCGAACCTCCTTTCCGTTCTCATATTTGCTGTCATATACCCGCGTGTCCCGCTGGTTCAAAAGGTTCTCAAAAATGGCATAGGCGTTCTTGTGCTTGGTTCCATAGGTGGCGAAAATGCGGGGGTTGTCCCGTTTGTCCTCGCTCTTGCCTGTTACATTCCATTCGCCGGTGATTTTATTGTAGGAAACATTTATTTTTCCATTTCGCAGATGTTCCGGCGTCTGGAGCAGTTCAAAAATAAACTGCCGGTAATACTCCGGCTTAATCCACGGTGCGCCAATACGCACACTGATTTCAGCGGCGGTCAAGTCTTTGGGCTGCACCTGTTCCAGCTTTTCTACGTTGACAGCGAACTCCGGGTATACTTCGGCGGCGGCGCGGGCATGGGCCAGCTTCACACGAACATCGCCAGACAGGTATTCGTCCGCCGTCTGCCAGCCCTTGTACCAATTTGTGCCCTCCGCCCCAATGTCAAAGGGGCCGGTGGCTGGGTCTTTGAAAATGACGCCCTTCAAATCCTCCACGATCTGCGGAATTTTCTCGGCGCCGCCCATGAGGGAGGCCATAAAGCCCAAATCCACACAGGCCCGTTCCCCAATAGATACCGCCAGGGCCTCCGCCGCTGTGTCCACGCTGGTCACAGCCTTGTGGTGCTGGATGGTCCGTTTGGTGAACATATCCGCTTTGTGCTTAAAGTTGCCCTCATCGTCCAACACTTCCAAGGAGCAGAGCAAGGGATAAGAAGAATCCTGATTGAATGCCAGACGGTTTCCGGGACTGTTCAAAATGCCGTATTTCTTGGTGTAGGCGTCGTAGAGGCGGTTAAGGGTAGCCTGCTCCGCCTTGATCTCCGTGTCAGATGCGCCTTTTAACTGCAAGTCAATAAGTTTTCGGGCGCTGTCCCGAATACCGATCATGCCTTTGACACGTTCGGTGGGGGTCTTACCCAGCTCCACCGGGGCCATGCGGGAGTTTTCCCGGAAGTAGATCGTACCCTTGGACACCGTATAGCTGAAATTACGCACATTCGGGTCTGCGGGGATGCTTTCAATCGCGCTGCCGCCCTCCTGTTCCAGCGCATCCATATCCAGCAGTTCCCGGTCAGGTGGGGCAATATGGGTCACAGCCTCGGCAAGCTGCTTGGTCAGGTCGGCGCCCTCAATGGGATAACAGGCGGTTTCCGTATCGTTGCCGTACATACTTTTGCCAAGAGCCATTGTGCCCAGCACCATCTCCGGGTGCTGGAGATAATATTGGTTGAGCGGTACGCCATCCGCAGTCAGGCCGCTCTCCACCCATTCCGGCAGCTTTTCCGGCACAGTGGCCCGTTTCTGGAAGAACAGAATATCGCTGGTCACTTCGGTTCCAGCGTTGGCCTTGAAAGCGTTGTTGGGCAGACGGATTGCACCTAAAAGGTCCGCCTTTTGCGCCAAGGCTTCACGAACCTTGCTGTTTTTCTTGTCCATGGTGCCCTTTGAGGTAATGACCGCCATGATTCCGCCAGGGCGCAGTTTATCCAGCGTTTTCGTCAGGAAATAGTCGTGGACTTGGAGATTCAGCCGATTATAACGGCGATCATGCACCTTGTATGAGCCGAAAGGCACGTTGCCCACAGCGAGATCAAAGAAATCGTCCGGGTGGTCGGTGTTTTCAAAAGCATCTATGGCTATATTGGCCTTTTGATAAAGCTGTTTTGCGATCCGGCCCGTCAGCCCGTCCAACTCCACGCCGTACAGATTCGCATCGGAAAGGGCCTCCGGTAGAAGTCCGAAAAAGTTCCCGATGCCGCAGGACGGTTCCAGAACGTTCCCCGGCTGGAAGCCCATCCGCTCCACCGCATCGTAAACGGCCTTGATAACGGTGGGGCTGGTGTAGTGGGCGTTCAGCGTGGTGGCTCTGGCGGCGGCGTATTCATCTTGGGTGAGAAGTTCCCGCAATTCCGCAAACTCCCTTGCCCATGATTGGTTGTGTTCATCAAAGGCAGGGGCCAGACTGCCCCAGCCCACATAGTGGGACAATACCTCCTGTTCCTCCGGGGTAGCCAAACGGCCCTCCGCCTCGATCTGCTTCAAGGTACGGATGGCCGCTACATTATTCTGATATTTGGTTTTCTGGCCGCCAGCGCCGAGGTTATTATCGGTGATATGGAAATTGTGCTGCTCCGGGCCGAAATGCAGTTCTTCAAATACAACATCAAAGGCTCCGGCGTTTACCCGCCCCACCACTTTAGACGTATACTCTGCGGGCGGCGGGACGATTCTGCCGCCGTCAATCTCCACCCGCTCCGGCTCCGGGGTGAGTTCCGGCTTCCGTGCCGCTTTCTGCGTGTTTGCCAGCAGTTCCTCCGGCTCCCCCTCCAAACGGATGAGGTCATCAAAATCCAGCGCAGACAGTTCGTTGTCGATCATTTCCCGCAGGGACTTGTACCGGCGTTCCTCCACAAGCTGGCCGTCCAGTGTCTGCGTGACGCTGAAATCAACCAGATTGACCGAGACTTGGATTTCGTGCTTTTCGTTCTCCGTGGTGGTATAGGCGATGCCAATGTCCGCCAGATTGGAAAAATCAACATCGTCCTGCCCATACTCCGCCTCGCTGAACTCCCGCATCAGTTGTTTGGCTTCTTCCAGTTCGTCGGCTTCGGCGTGGTTGTGGTTTTCCGGGGCTTCCGGCACATCGGCGGTATCAGGCAACTTTTCCACATGGGCAGTCTGCTCAAATTCCCGCCACTCCGATTCCTCCACATACTCCCGGACAAAAGACACAGGTTCCTCCCGGAAAACAGGATAGCGGTTTTTCTCCGCCATCTCCATGTCAAGCAGGCTGACCTTGCCGTTGGTGTAGTCGATGCTGTCCACCTTCATGCGCCGTCCGTCAATGGTCAGCTCTTTGCCCAAGGGGATATATTCGGAAATATCCCGTTCCTTGATGATCTCATAGGTTCCGCTGTCCGGGTCGGGCTGGGCCAGCAGGACGCTGTGCCCATGCTCCAGCAGCTTTTTAAGAACGGCCTGCCATGCGCCGCGGTAGCCGGTGACGGCGGTGACACCCAAACCGGGAATATCCAGTGTGGGCGTCTTTGTCCCCAGCGCCGGGGCAGCTTCCTCGGCATCTTTGCCGTAGAACATCATAAACTCGCCTACTTGAACGCCAATGAGCTTATCCGGGTGCTGGGCTTTCAGATTGAAATATTCTTCTACGTTCGGGGTGAAATCACGTTCAACCGGGACTGAATCGCCGTTCCCCTCCGGCTGTCTTTCGGCGGAGGCTTCCTGGGCCGGTTCACTGGCCCCGCGTATAATGATGTGGCTGTGATCGTCCAGAAGTTCCTCAAACTTGTTGCGGAACATCTCAACAGGGGCCTGCGCCAGATCGGGAAAGGTGTAATAAATGTAGTCCTTGCCGATGCTGTCAATGATATACTGGTATTGCTTCCCATCTACAACGTACCCCACCGCATCACCAGCGCGGTATTCCTGCCCACCAGGGGTGCGCCAGACCGTTTCTGTGTTCTCCAGCGCACCCGCCCCGGTGGGTTTCGGCTCCGCCTCCGCCGCTGGGGGTGTCTCTGTACCAGTCCCCGACTGCTCCTGTTCCGAATGTTCCGGGGCGGACACTTCGTGAATCCACTCCGGGGCGTCCGGGGCATCGGCATACCTCCGCACCGCATCATGGGGAACAGGTATATCCTGATAGGTCTGCTCCAGAATGTCCTGAACCAGCCACTCCCGAAACTTGGGCAGGGTATGATAGGCGTCGTGCAGGGCAGGGTTATCCTCCCTGATCTCGTCCATCATAGCGGCGATCTCGGTGTCCAATTCGGTCTGCGCACTGTCATAATCGGTTTCCCGGTCGCGGAGATAGTCATAAAAACTGCTCTGCTTTACTGCGCTGACCAGCGTGGAAAGGGCCTCCCGGTACAGTTTGACCGCACTGACAGGGGCGGGTGGGGCAGTCTGCTCCTGCGCCATGTCCTGCCGGTAGGTAGTCTCAAACAGATGGTCACGGAATTGCTGGGCCGCCAACAGTGCGTCAAAATAGACATTGTAAAACTGCGGGTTTGTTTCAGCCATGGGAACCACAATGCGGTTCATAGCGGAGTAGAACTCGTCCCGGCTGTTCTGCTCATCGCTGTTTAACCGGGCGTTCGTATAGTGTTCATCATTCAGCAGTTGGGCGGTAATCGCGTTCGCTTCACGCATCAGAAGGTCGTAGGCGGTGACAGCCGCCCCTTCTGGGGTAAAAAACACCTCCACATCCTCGCCGTCCTGTTCGGCAACAGCTTTTTCCTTGATGAACCTCTGCTGGGTGATATTCTTCATCCACTGTGCGGCGAACTGGTTCAAATCGCTCCGCAGCTTGGGAACCCACTTGCCCGGTTCCGGGTACACCTGCTGATAGATGGGCAGGCCGCCATCCTGCTGGAAGGTCAGCGCCTCCAGCGTCCCCTTCTCCCGGTCAACCCGGAAGGTCATCTCCGGGTCATTCATGGTGTCGCCGTTCTGCCGGTAGGTATGGCCCAAGGCAACAACATCATCGGCAATCCACTGAACATGAAGGGGCATAAAGGACGGCCCCGCCTGCAAGCGCATACTGCGGTACTCGCCGCTGACGATCTCCGGGAACAGCTTGGCAAAGGTGCTGTAATTGACCTCCGGGCGGGTGCGTCTGGCCTTTTTGGGTTTGGACACAGCCTCCGCCGCTTTGGAAATATCTTTCCTGATTTTGGTGATTAGCCGCTCAAGAGTAGCTTTTTCAGACTCCGCAACACTGAATGTAACATCGCCATTTTCCTGGTTAGTCCGTTTGGGTGTGATCCCCGCCTGTGACATGGGCCTCGCTAAAATCAACGCTTCCGCCGATGTAACAGTAATCTCATAGGTACGATCCTGTTCAGCGGCAGAAGGTTCCCCCGCAGAGGCAAGGGCTTCGTCCTGTTCCCTGGCTTGCTTCTCCGGCTCTGCGCCAGTCATTTGGGCCTCATAGTGGTCAATGTCCTCCGCTGTCAGCCATTCCGGTTTTTCGGGAAGAAGATCGTACAGTTCCCGCATCTTGGCGATTTGCGCCTCCACGCTGCCCTCCGCCAGATGCTTTTGGGCGCGATTCCCCGCGCCAAGATAATATTCGCAGTCAGCTTTCAAGCGGCCTAACAGGCGATACTCAAACTCAAAGTTATAGGGAACTGTATCGCTGTCAAAGGAGGTCAGGGCGCGGGTCTGGCGCTCTCCGGTTTTGGCGTCAACGATGGAAAGGGCCACGGGGTACTGCCCGCCCAGCGTTTCAATACTCTGCTGCAACGCAGGGAGGGGGATGCCGCACATCTCCACCCGGCCCACGCCGCCGATGGGCCGGGTGGTCAGGGTCAGCTCCAG
>OFGH01002284.1_pt1 | contig 10669 bp, 10 predicted proteins | sample 1521721 | NCBI WGS metagenome assembly OFGH01 (sample SAMEA3504132, study PRJEB24116) | mouse gut metagenome | biome: mouse gut; feature: mouse-associated habitat; material: faeces | place: Denmark | collected 2011
AGCCCGTTTCCTTGTCTGGAAACGGGCTGTTTCTGATTTAACCGACGGAAATATAATCCTTGGACACGTAGCCAACCTTGTCGTTGTTGTACTTGATCTTATACCAGCCGTTCTCCTCGCCCAGGATGGTGACGCGGGCGTTGTTCTGGGCGCTGGCTACCTTCTCGTAGTTGGTGCCCGGGCCGGAGCGGATGTTCAGGCCCTTTTCGGCGTTGACAATCCGGCCGCTGGTGCCGCTGGTGACGGGGCCGTTGTTTCCGCCGCCCGCCCTGGCCTTGCAGGTCACAGAGGTCTGGGCGCTCAGGTCGCCGCAGGCGGCGGTGACGGTGATCTTCACGTCGGAGGCGCTGGCGTTTATGTTGGTGACCAGGCCGGTGGCGTCCACGGTGGCCACGGTGCTGTCGCTGACCGACCAGGTTACCTGGCCGGTGGCCCCCGCCGGAAGCAGGTTGGCGGTGAACTGGTAGGTGCCGCCGTGCTCCAGGGGGACGTCGGCGTTGTTCAGCGTGATGGACTGGACCTCGGGCGGGGTGACGGGGTTGGCGCTGCCGCCGGGCTGGGACGAGGTCTGTCCGGTGCTCTGGCTGCTGCTCTGGCTGGAGGCCGGGGGCTTCTTGCCGCCAAAGAGGGGGGCGCCCACAAACCGGAAGACGATAAACAGGGCGGCAACAATGAGGGCCAGGGAGACCACCAGTCCGGCGATCTGGATGGGGTTGACGGGCCGGCCGTAGCCGCCGCCCCGGGTGTTGGCCACCCGCCTGCCCGATACGCCGCCCCGGCCGGGCCGCTCGTCGCAGAAGGGGCAGCGCTTGTAGGTGACGGAGTAGTCCTCCCCGCAGTTCTCGCACCGGATTACCTCGCCCCGCCGGGAGGAGCGCCTGTCTCCGCCTCCGGAGCGGGTTGAAGCCGGGCGGCGCTCCTGATGATAGGGGGCGGACTGCCGACGGTCGGCGTTCTCTCTGGGAGGCTGCCGCCGTTCGCCGCTGTCCCTCTGGCACCGGTCGATTCCCTCTCTGGGCGGCTGCCGCCGTTCGGTCACCTCTCTGGGCGCCGGCCGGCGCTGGGCGCTGTCGCCGGGACGGCGGGGCGCGGGAGTCTGTCTATCTGCCATGACTGTTTCTCCAATCTAAAGAAAAATCTTTACTTTTCTATTTTACCGTCATTTTTCCCTCCCGTCAACGGTGAAACAACGAAATAACAAAAATTTCACATTTTTTATGTCAATCTGCCGGGGCGTCTTGACCGGGACGGAGCTTTTTACTATAATGGAAAGATAAAAAGAGGTGTCCGCTATGAGTACCGTGATAACCGCCAGCGAGGTCCACAAGCAGTATAATGAAATGCTGGCCGCATTCCGAAAGCTGATCCCCGACCCCTCCCTGCGCATGGCCTTCGGCAGCCAAATAGACGGATATATGCGCCAGTACGTCCTGGGGGTGTGGCAGGCGGACAGCGCCAGCTCCATCTCCCCCCGGCACGTGGAGTTTTACAACGCCATTTACTCCTCCGGCCGTCAGGCCCCCTCCGCCCTGTACTGGGAGGTGGCCTCCGGGGTGGCCAACTTCGATCTGTTTCGGCCTCCCGCCTTCTTTGAGGACCTGCGGCGGTACGACAGGATGAAGGACGCCTCCCTGGCCCGGCGGTTCGCCGACGACCTGGTGATCCTGCTGCTCCTCTTCGCCGCGGTGGACGGGGTGGTCAGCGAGAGTGAGGCGGGGTTTGTCAACTCCTGCAACGACGCGCTGCTGGCGCTGTGCGACAAAGACGGCCTGCGCGCCGACCGGCCCGCCATCCGGGCCGACCAGTTCGCCGCCCCCAAGCCCGCCGCCCCGGCTCCGAAGGCCGGGACGGCCTCCGCGCCCAAAAAGGAGGAGGAGAAGGCGGAGCCCGAACCCACCCTGGAGGAGCTGCTGGCCCAGCTGGACGAGCTGTGCGGCCTGGACAAGGTGAAAAAGGACGTGAAGAGCCTCACCAATCTGGTGAAGGTGCGAAAGCTCCGGGAGGAGGCCGGCCTGCCCGTGCCCCCCATGTCCCTCCACCTGGTGTTCATGGGCAATCCGGGCACGGGCAAGACCACCGTGGCCCGGCTGCTTGCCAAAATTTACCACGCGGTGGGGGTGCTGTCCAAGGGCCAGCTGGTGGAGGTGGACCGCTCCGGGCTGGTGGCCGGCTTCGTGGGACAGACTGCACTCAAAACCCAGGAGGCCGTCCAGAAGGCCATCGGCGGGGTGCTGTTCATCGACGAGGCCTACGCCCTGGTCAACGCCGACAACGCCAACGATTTCGGCCACGAGGCCATCGAGGTCATTCTCAAAAATATGGAGGACCACCGAAAAGACCTGATCGTCATTGTGGCCGGGTACACCGACCGGATGGAGCAGTTTATCCACGCCAACCCCGGCCTGGAGTCTCGGTTCAACAAGTATTTCTTCTTCGAGGACTACGACGGCAGTCAGCTGATGGAGATTTTCCGCTCCATGTGCAAAAAGAACGGGTATGCCCTCTCGGAGGAGGGGGAGCGGTTCATGGAGAAGGACCTGCAGGAGCTCTACGACAGCCGGGATGAGAACTTCGGCAACGCCCGGGACGTGCGCAACCTCTTCGAGCAGGCGGTGGCCCGTCAGGCCGACCGGGTGTCCCAGCTGGAGACGCCCACCAGGGAGCAGCTCATGGAGCTGCTGGCTGAGGATTTGGACGGGAAAGAAGGAGGAAATTCCAATGCGAATCAACTTTTACCAAAGTGAGAGCGGCGTAACGTTCTTTGCCGCGGGCTCGGAGCACGGCGCATGAGGATCGCCTTCTGTACCCTGGGCTGCAAGGTCAACCAGTACGAGACCCAGGCCCTGGAGCGGCTTTTTGCGGCCCGGGGCCATGTTTCAGTCCCCTTCGAGGGGGAGGCCGACGCGTACATCGTCAACTCCTGCACCGTCACGGCGGTGAGCGACAAGAAGTCCAGACAGACTGTCCGTCAGGCCCGGAAGCGGGCCCCCGGCGCGGTGGTGGCCCTGTGCGGCTGCTACCCCCAGACCCAACCCGGCGACATGGACGGCCTGCCTGTGGACGTTGTGGCGGGCACCGGAGACCGGGTCCGCTTTGTGGAGCTGGTGGAAGAGGCGTACGCGAAGCGCCGGGGAAAAATTACCGCCCTGGACGACGCCATGAAGCGCCGGGCCTTTGAGCCCTTGCCCGCCGGGGGGCTGGAGGGACGCACCCGGGCCATGCTCAAGGTGGAGGACGGGTGCGTCAACTTCTGCTCCTACTGCATCATCCCCTACGCCCGGGGGCCCGTCCGCTCCTTACCCCTTCAGGACGCCGCCGCCCAGGCGGAAAAGCTGGCCGGGGAGGGCTACCGGGAGCTGGTGCTCACCGGCATCGAGATTTCCTCCTGGGGGCGCGATTTTAAGGACGGCGCCCGCCTCATCGACCTGGTGGAGGCCGTCTGCGCCGCCGCACCCGGCTGCCGCGTCCGGCTGGGCTCCCTGGAGCCCCGGACTGTCACCGAGGACTTCTGCGTCCGGGCGGCGAAGCTTCCTAACCTGTGCCCCCACTTCCATCTGTCCATGCAGTCCGGCTGCGACGCCACCCTGAAACGGATGAACCGGAAATATGACACCGCCCGGTTTTGTGAGAGCGTATCGCTTCTGCGTAAGCGCTTCGACGCCCCCGCCGTCACCACCGACATGATCGTGGGCTTTCCCGGGGAGACCGAGGAGGAGTTTTCCCAGTCGCTGGACTTCATCCGGCGGTGCGCCTTTTCCGCCATGCACATCTTCCCCTACTCACGCCGCCCCGGCACTCCGGCGGCCTCCATGCCCGGCCAGACGGTCAGGGCGGTCCGGGAGGAGCGGGCCGGCCGGGCGGCCGCCATTGCCGGGGGGATGGAGCGGGACTATCTGTCCCAATTTGTGGGACAGACGGTGGAGGTCCTCTTCGAGGAGGAGCGGGACGGCCTGTGGCGGGGCCATACCACCCGCTACTGCAGGGTGGAGGTCAGAAGTGAAGAACCTCTCCACAATCAACTGCGGCAGGTGTCCGTAACCGGCGTGGGGGACGGGTATCTGGAGGGAGAATTATTAAATTTGGAAAACAGGTAGCGTAGTAGGCATAATGGTGGTATAATATCCCAGGAATTTTGAACCAATGAGAGGAGCCCTGTCCCATGAGTGAGAATTACAGCGCCAATCCCGGGAAGAATCTGGTTCGCACCGTGGACGGTGTGGACTATCTGCGCATCCCCGTGAAAACCCACCTCATTACCAAGGACGACGACATGGTGGACGTGGTCCTCAAGTACCCCAAGGACAAGCTGCGGGCGGGGGATATTCTGTTCATCTCCGAAAAGGCGGTGGCCTGCACCCAGAGCCGGGCTATCCCTATGGAGGACATACGCCCCCGGAAGCTGGCAATTACCCTGAGCCGCTACGTCACCAAGACTCCCGCCGGCATCGGCCTGGGCATCCCGGAGACCATGGAGATGGCCCTCCGGGAGTGCGGCACCTTGCGGATTCTGTTCGCGGCCTTCTGCTCGGTAGTCGGCAAAATTTTCGGCCAGCGGGGCTGGTTCTACAACGTGGCCGGCCCCAAGGCCCGGGGCATCGACGGCCCCACCGAGGGCACCATCCCGCCCTACGACCACTACGTGGTCCTCACCCCCGCCGACCCCATGGGGACGGCCAAGCGTCTGGCACAGGCGCTTGGATATCCCGTCGCCATTGTGGACATCAACGACCTGGGGGCCAACATCCTGGGCTTCTCCGAGAAGCAGCCCACGATGGACTGGCTGGCCCGAGCGCTGGGAGACAACCCCCTGGGCCAGGGGGAGGAGTGCACTCCCATGGGCATTCTGAGAAAAGCGTGAGAAAAGTCCCCCGGCTTGCCGGGGGACTTCGTCATTCCTTCCGCGGGTCGGGCAGGTCGATATAGGTGGGGGAGTGGCCGGTGGACTCCACGAAGCGCAGCAGGTCCTCCCGGCTGAGCCGGAGGGTGGAGGTGGAGATGCCCGGGTGGCCGCTGATAAATTCATCCTCCATCAGCTCCCGGTCTATGACCAGCGTGACATGGCGGTTTGTGTCAAAGAGCAGCTCCAGAGCGGATACCGAGCCGGGAACGGTCTGCAAATAGTCCCGCATGTGGCCGCCGTCGGCAAAGGACAGCCGGGAGCAGCCCAGCTGGGCGGAGAGAAATTTGGTCTTGAAGGGCTTGTCCCCGGGCATCAGCAGCAGGTAGAAATCGGTCTGCTGCCGGTTGCACAGAAACAGGTTCTTGCAGATGTGAGCGCCCAGCACCTGTTCCACCTCATGGCAGAACTCGATGGTGTCGGCGCGGTCGTGGTCCACCCGGACGTATGGAATATTCAGCTCCTCCAGCCTGTCGTAGATGGCAAATTCCTGGGGGATGCGGTCGTCCGTGGGCCGGGCGGTGTAGTGTGTGGGATCAATGCGCATGGTATGCCTCCTGATTTAATTCCAGCAGCGTCCGGGCGTACTCTCCCAAGATGCCGTCCTTCTCCTCACGGGTGAGGGGCAGGTCCTCGATGAGCCTGATCCCCTCCTGCTGGTCCCGCCAGGGGCTGTCGGTGCCGAAGAGGACCCGGCCGGGGAACTTGCGGACCATGCGGACGAACTGCTCCACCTCCATCAGAGGCAGGTCGGAGGGGCCGTAGTAGCCGTCTCCCAGAGGGGAGATGCGGCCCAGGGCGAAGGCGGTGTCCAGATAGACCCCGGTGTCGGGCAGCAGAGCCTCCACCCGGTCCCACTCCCGCCAGCCCCCCATATGGGCCAGGATCAGCTTCACCGGCCCCACCTGACGCAGGGCGCTGAGGGTCATCTCCGGGGTGCAGTGGTCCCGGAGGGGGAAGCCGATGTCCCGGCCGGCGTGGGTGAGGACAATCAGCCCCAGCTCGCCGCAGCGGTCCAGAATGCGCAGGTAGCGGATGTCGTCAAAGTCCAGCCCCTGGTAGATGGGATGGAGCTTGACCCCCTTCATCCCCAGGTCCGCAATCCGGGCCAGCTCGGACTTCCAGTCGGGGAAGTCTGGGTGCATACAGCCGAAGGACCACAGCCCCGTCTCGGGGGCCCGGTCGTTCAGACCGGCGGAGGCGTCGTTGATGTGGACCACCTGCCGGGCGCTGGTGGCCACGGGGAGGACCAGGCAGCCGTCAATCCCCGCTTTCTCCATGGAGGCGCGAAGCCCCGCCTCGGTGCCGTCGGAGAAGGCCGCGGTGTGTGACATGGACTGGAGCTTTTCAATGGTGGAGGGGGCGATTTTGTCCGGAAAGGTGTGGGTATGGATATCGAAAATCATGGAAACGGTTCCTTTCTGGGTGAAAGTGGCGAAGCCTATGGTATAGAATACCACAGGCTCCGCCGTTTTGAAAGAGGAAGAGGAGAAAATTATTGCGGGTCGCCCAGGGCCTGGCTTTTGCGGACGGTGACCTTCTCCTCGTAACAGGAGAAGGCGTCGTCCACCAGCTCCTTTTTGGGCTTGGCGGTGAACAGGGACACCACCGGGACAATAATCAGCCCGGCGATCATGCAGAAAGCGCCGCAGTTGATGGGGGAGACCAGAAGAGCGGGGAAGCTGGCCTTCAGGGGGGAGATATCGGCCAGCATGACCACGGTGGAGAAGATAAAGCTGGCCCAGCAGGCGGTTCTGGTGGCGCCCCTCCAGTACAGGCCGTAGAGGAAGGGGGCCAGGAAAGCTCCGGCCAGGGCGCCCCAGCTGACGCCCATGAGCTGGGCGATGAAGGTGACGCTGGAGCGGTACTGGATGATGGCCAGCACCACGGAGATGGCGATAAACACCACGATCAGGCAGCGCATGATGAACACCTGCTGTTTCTCGTCCATCTTTTTCACCACATGGCCCTTGAGCAGGTCCAGGGTGAGGGTGGAGCTGGAGGTGAGCACCAGGGAGCTGAGGGTGGACATAGAGGCGGACAGCACCAGGATCACCACCACCGCCAGCAGCAGGTCGGGCAGGCCGGAGAGCATGGCGGGGATGACCGCGTCGAAGCCGCCCACGGGAGCGCCCTTGTCGGTGACGCCCACCACGCCGGCGAACAGCCGGCCGAAGCCGCCCAGAAAGTAGCAGCCGCCCGCCACCACAACGGCGAAGAGGGTGGAGATCACCGTGCCGGTGTTGATGGACTTCTCGCTCTTGATGGCGTAGAATTTCTGCACCATCTGGGGCAGACCCCAGGTGCCCAGGGAGGTGAGGATGACCACGCCCAGCAGATTCACCGGGTCGGGGCCGAAGAAGGAGGCGAACACGCCGGGGGCGGAGGCCACCGGGCCGGAGGCCGTCTCGGTGGGCACCTGGGCCAGCTTGGTCAGGGCCGCCATAAAGCCGCCCTGGCTGTTCAGCACCGCCACGATGACGGCGGAGATGCCGAAAAGCATGATGATGCCCTGGATAAAGTCGTTGATGGCGGTGGCCATGTAGCCCCCGGCGATGACGTAGACGCCGGTGAGGATGGCCATGACGATGACGCAGATGGAGTAGTCGATGTCAAAAGCCATGCCGAACAGACGGGACAGGCCGTTGTACAGGCTGGCGGTGTAGGGAATCAGGAAGATGAAGATAATCACCGAGGCGGCGATCTTCAGCGACTGGGAGCCAAACCGCTTGCCGAAAAACTGGGGCATGGTGGCGCTGTCCAGATGCTGGGTCATAATCCGGGTGCGGCGGCCCAGCACCACCCAGGCCAGCAGGGAGCCAAGCACCGCGTTGCCGATGCCCGCCCAGGTGGCGGCGATACCATACTTCCAGCCAAACTGCCCGGCGTAGCCCACAAAGACCACGGCGGAGAAATAGGAGGTGCCGTAGGCAAAGGCGGTGAGCCAGGGACCCACGGAGCGCCCGCCCAGCACGAAGCCGTTGACATCGGCGGCGTTCTTCCGGCAGTACAGGCCAATGCCCACCATAACCCCGAAGAACACCAGCAGCATGATAATTTTGATTGCCATAGGAAACAGTCCTCTCGTCCCGCGCGCTTTGTTGCTTTGTACCGTTGAAGTGTAACGCAAAGAAGCACTAAAGTCAAGAGGGAATTTTTATTTTTCTGAAAATTTTAGGGCGCGCCGGCCGGCGCGCCCCGTTTTACGCATCCTCTAAAATGGAGTCCTCCGCTTTGATCTGGGCATCCTCCAGCAGACGGGTAGCGGCGGGCATGTCCCCCCGGCCCAGCGCCTCCAGCCCGTCGGTGATGGCGTTGAACAGCAGGTGGTACAGCTTTTTGTAGTCAGTCATAATATTCACCTCTCCGGTATATACTTATTTAAGAATATACTAAAAGGCGTTGCTTGTCAATTGCCGTATGGTTTTTATATGATATATACCAAAGAGAGGGTATCATGATGAAGGTTGTACGGTTTTGTCTCGCTGACTATTTAGATGCCAACGGTATCAGCCGATATAATCTCGCAAAACGTACTGGTATTCAGTATCATGTTATTGACAGCTACTATAAAAACAAGGTTTACCGCCTGGACGGCTATAACCTGGGCCGCATCCTTGAGGCGCTGGACTGCCAGCTCACCGATATTCTCACTGTGACGGAAGAATAAAAACGGCTCCGCCTCAAAATGAAAGCGGGGCCGTCCCATACCCTTGACAATGGGGTGGGGGAGTGCTAAAATAAGGGCATGTAGGGGAGTCGCCCGGCGCTGGCGGTTTGGCCCGACTATGTTATGGTTTGCAAAAAATAGAAACCGTCACCTGCCGGGGTGGCGGTTTCACTTTACCCTGACCTGAATCGTTACCGTGTATCCACGGACGTGGAACGTAAACGTCAAAGTCATCGTGCTCACCCCCTTTGCAGAGGTGTGCCAAAACCGCCTTCGCCTTAACCGGCGTTTCCCTTGTGTCGAATCATAGCAAAATTTGTCGGATATGTCAACAAAGGAGCCTGACGCGACCGCGTCAGACTCCTTTCATATTCCGGTGAGGTCGAAAGGCGGGGTGTACTCCTCCCGGGCCGAGGTCCGCTCCTGGGTGAAGCCTGCCAGCCCCAGATTCTCCATGTACTCCTGAGCCGCCCGCATCTCCCCGGGGCGCAGGCGGCGGTCCAGCTCCGGACAGGCGGACAGGTCCCCCCAGGGGGTGTACTGGCTCATGAGGGAGAACAGCACCGCCCCCGGCTCGAAGGTCCGGCTCACCCAGTCCATCACCGCCTTGGCCTGGTTTACCTGACCGGGGAGAATGAGATGCCGTATTATTGTGCCGCTTAATAACAGCCCGTTATCGTCAAACCGGCAAGGGCCGGTCTGGCGGACCATCTCGCGGATGGCCGCCTGGGCAATTTTCGGGTAGCCGGGGGCGGCGGAGTACCGCCGGGCGGCGCCGCTGTCCAGATATTTCAGGTCGGGAAGGTAGACATCCACCTTGCCCTCCAGCCCCCGGAGGGTATCCACCCTGTCATATCCTCCGGTGTTGAATACAACGGGGACAGGGGGCCGCCAGTCTGACAGCAGAGCGGCGAGGACATGGGCATAGTGGGTTGGGTTGACAAAGTTCAGGTTGTGGGCTCCCCGGTCGATGAGCGCCTGGCAGACCTCCCGCAGGCGGGCCGGGGTGACGGCCCTACCGAAGTCCTGATGGCTGATTTTCTCGTTCTGGCAGAACACGCAGCCCAGGGAGCAGCCGGAGAAAAAGACCGTTCCGGAGCCCCGGACCCCCGAGATGGGAGGCTCCTCCCAGCGGTGGAGGGCGGCCCGGGCCAGGACAGGGGCGGCGGGCATCCGGCAATAGCCGCGGCCGGCGTTCTCAGTGCGCTCCGCCCCGCAGCTCCGGGGACACAGATTGCAGATCATAACACGCCCCCTAAAAATGGCCCAGTCGGCCGGCCACCAGTTGAGCAAAGCTTTGGAAGGCGCTGGGGACGGCGTAGGCGTCCCGCAGATCCTCCCGGCCGGCCCACACCCAGCCCTCCGGGAGCCAGGGGCTGTCCAGCTCCCCGGCCAGGGCGGCCATGCGCCATTCAATGTGGGTGAAGATGTGTCTGTCCGTCCCGGCCCGCTCCAGAACAGGGGGCGTCAGACCCCACATTTCCGGCCAGTCCGTGCCGTCCGACAGCTCGTTGGGGTACTCCCACAGCCCGGCCAGCAGGCCCCGGCCGGGGCGGCGGCGGAGGGCTACGCCGTCCCGATGAAAGAAAAGATAGACCGTGCGCTCCTCCACCCGCCGGGCCTTCCTGGCAGACTTGACGGGCAGCTCCCCGGTCCGGCCCTCCTGGAAAGCACGGCAGAAGCCCGACGCCGGGCACTTTCCGCACAGGGGCGCGCCGTTGGGCAGACAGACAGTGGCCCCCAGCTCCATGAGCGCCTGGTTGAAGTCCCCCGGGGCGTCCAGGGGGATAATGTCCGCCAGGGCGGCGGCGGCCCGCTTTTTCGCGGCGGGGGCGGCGATGTCGCCGCTGTCCCCGGTGATCCGGGCGCACACCCGGAGGACGTTGCCGTCCACCGCCGGGACGGGCAGGCCGAAGGCGATGGAGGAGACGGCACCGGCGGTGTAGTCCCCTACCCCGGCCAACGCCCGGATATCCTCATAAGTATTTGGAAATATCCCGCCGTGATCGGCCATGATCTGTTTGGCCGCTTTTTGCAAATTTCCGGCCCTGCTGTAGTAACCCAGCCCCTGCCACAGCTTCATCAGCCGGTCCTCAGACAGG
>OFGH01002285.1_pt1 | contig 10669 bp, 13 predicted proteins | sample 1521721 | NCBI WGS metagenome assembly OFGH01 (sample SAMEA3504132, study PRJEB24116) | mouse gut metagenome | biome: mouse gut; feature: mouse-associated habitat; material: faeces | place: Denmark | collected 2011
TCTACCTCACATATGTTCACCTCGTCCAGTATAGGGGGAGCGCCCCCAAAAGTAAACCGCATCCCCGTTGCATTGGGGCAACCGGCGGTTGCACAGGGCTTTTTCTCCCATTATACCGAAAAGACCGCCCAAGCACAAGCCGCACCCGCATTTGCAGGCCCAACGGATTTTGAGCGAAGTTTTTTAAAATGGGGCTTTTCTTTTTGTATATTCATGTATATAATACTCTAGGAAGTTTATGGACCTGTATTAGGAGGCTGTACTGATGACAAGAAGCAGTGCGAGAGAGATTGCCATTCACATTATTTTCACCCTGGGCTTCGACACCCGCAGCGCCCAGGAGGTGCTGAACACCGAACTGACCCACGAGCGGTTCCGGGAGCTGGCGGAGGAGCTGCCCCTCTATGAACAGTTTCCCAACGAGAAGCAGGAGCGGTACATACGGGAGTTGGTCCAAGGGGTGTTCGCCCACGGGCCGGAGCTGGACGACTGCATCAGCCGCTACTCGGTGGGTTGGTCCTTTGCCCGCATCCCCCGTATGGCGGCGGCGGGAATGCGCCCCGCCATGTACGAGGTTCTCTACATGCCCGACATCCCCAACGCCGCTGCCATCAACGAGGCGGTGGAGATCGCCAAGCGGTATGAGCCGGCGGACGTGGTATCCTTCGTCAACGGCATCCTGGGCACCTTCGTCCGCACGGAGTTTGAGGACACCCCGCCCCGGCCGGAGAAGAAGGCCCCGGAGGAGGAGGCGTGATGCCTGTTTTGGGGCTGGACACCAGCAATTACACCACCTCCGTTGCCCTCTTTGACGGGGAGAGGGGGGTGAATCTCGGCTACCTGCTGGAGGTGCGTCCCGGCGAGCTGGGCCTGCGGCAGAGCGACGCCCTGTTTCAGCACGTGAAGCGCCTGCCCCAGCTGCTGGAGCAGCTGGAGATAGGGGACATCCGGGCGGTAGGGGCCTCCACCCGTCCCAGGGCGGTAGAGGGCTCCTACATGCCCTGCTTTCTGGCGGGGGAGAGCCAGGGCCGGGGGATTGCCGCCATCCTGGGCGTCCCGTTCTATGCCCACTCCCACCAGCAGGGACACCTGGCCGCTGCCGCCTGGTCCGCCGGGCGGATGGACCTCCTCAATGCCCCCTTTCTGGCCTGGCACCTGTCGGGAGGAACCACCGAGCTGTTGCTGGTGAGGCCGGAGGGGACCTCCGTCACCGCCGAAATCATCGGTGGTACCAGTGACCTGTCCGCCGGACAGCTCATCGACCGCACCGGTGTGCTGCTGGGGCTGCAATTCCCGGCGGGGAAGGCCCTGGACGGGCTGTATGCCCAAGCGGACGCCTGCTATGAGCCAAGGGTAAAGCTAAAAGACCTTACATTTTCTTTGTCCGGGATGGAGAACCAAGTGAAGTCCCTGGCAGAGGATGGCGAGAAACCGGCCAACATTGCCCGCTTCACCATCGACGCAGTTTCCAACGTGGTATGGCGCGCCACCCAAGAGGCCCAGCGGCGCTACCCCGGCCTGCCGGTGCTGTGCTCCGGAGGAGTGGCCTCCAATTCTCGGTTGCGGTCGGGACTAACCGATATCTGTGGGGCCATTTTTGCCGAGCCCCGGTATTCCACCGACAACGCCATGGGGACGGCTGTTCTCACCTGGCGGGCGCTGAAAGCGGGGGAACGGCCATGAGAGAGGACGCCATCCTGTCCCCCAGCCAGGTGGGGCAGTATCTGAAAAATATGATGGACCGGGACCATTTGCTCTCCCGGCTGCTGGTGCGGGGGGAGCTGTCCAACTACAAGATGTACCCCTCCGGGCACCACTATTTCACCCTGAAGGACGGGGAGGGGGCCCTGCGGTGCGTTATGTTCCGCAGCGACGCCCAGTCCCTGCGCTTCCGGCCGGAGAACGGGATGCAGGTGATTGCCGCCGGCCGGGTGACCGTCTTCCCCCGGGACGGCCAGTACCAGATGTACTGCGCCCGGCTCACCCCTGAGGGGGTGGGGGATCTGGCTCTGGCCTTCGAGCAGTTGAAGGAGAAGCTGGCCCGGGAAGGGCTCTTTGACCCGGCTCACAAGAAAGATATTCCAGTATTTTCCAGGAAAATAGCCCTGATTACCTCCCCGGCCGGGGCGGCGGTGCGGGACATGATCCGCATTTTAGGAGCCCGCTGGCCTCTGGCGGAGGTGACGGTCATTCCTGTCCGCGTCCAAGGGGCGGAGGCCCCCCAGGAGATTGCCACCGCTATCCGCTGGGCGGACGCCAACCGGGTGGCCGACCTGCTGATCACCGGGCGGGGGGGCGGCTCCATGGAGGACCTGTGGGCCTTCAACGAGGAGATTGTGGCCCGGGCCATCTACAGTGTGGACACTCCCATTATTTCCGCCGTGGGCCACGAGCCCGATGTGACCATCGCTGACTTTGTGGCCGATCTGCGGGCTTCCACCCCCTCCAACGCCGCCGAACTGGCGGTGCCGGACCAGACGGAGCTGCGGGAGCGGCTCCAGAGCCTGTCCCTGCACATGAACAGAAGCCAGGGCCAACGGCTGGAGCAGCTGCGCCAGCGGCTGAAGGCCCTGGCGGACAAGCGGGTGATGACCGACCCAACGGCCCCGGTGCAGGACAAGCGGATGCTCCTGGAGCACCTGCGGAAGGAGCTCTCCCACAGCGCCATGAACCGACTGGCGGGCCGCCGAGCTGGCCGCGTCCTTGGACGCGCTGAGCCCCCTGAAGGTGCTGGGCCGGGGCTTCGCCCTGGTCACCAGTCCGGACGGCGGCATTTTACGCCGGGCCCAGGACGTGCCGGTGGGGAGCGAGATCACGGCAAGGCTGCGGGAGGGCGCGCTGCGCTGCCGGGTTGAGGAAGCAATGAAGGAGGAATGACCATGCGTGAGAACGGAAAGGAAAACAGGAGCTTTGAGGAGCAAATCGCCCGTCTGGAGCAGATCGTCAGCCAGCTGGAGCGGGGGGACGTGAAGCTGGCCGACTCCCTGGCCCTCTTCGAGGAGGGGACCAAGCTGGCGGCCTCCTGCAATACCATGCTGGATCAGGCGGAGCAGATGGTGGTCAAGCTGCGCAAGGGCCCCGACGGTGAACCGGAGGAGCTGCCCTTTGAGGGGGAGCTCCTATGATAAATTTTCAGGAGCGGTACGATCTTCTCCGCGGGGAGGCGGAGGACTTTCTGGGGGGCCTGTTCTCCACCGGCGCACCCTATGGCCGTCTCCAGGAGGCCATGAACTACAGCCTTTTAGCCGGGGGCAAGCGGGTGCGCCCGGTGCTGACCATGGCCGTGTGCGAGGCCCTGGGCGGGGACCGGCGTCTGGCCCTGCCCCTGGGCTGCGCCCTGGAGCTGGTCCACACCTACTCCCTGATCCACGATGATCTGCCCTGCATGGACGACGACGATCTTCGCCGGGGCCGTCCCACCTGCCACAAGGTCTACGGCGAGACCATGGCCGTGCTGGCGGGGGACGCCCTCCAGGGGGAGGCCTTCCGGGTGATCGCCTCCGCCGGCGGCCTGACCGGGGAGCAGCGGTCCGATGCGGTTCTGGCCCTGGCCCGGGCCTGCGGCGCTGACGGCATGGTGGCCGGTCAGGTGCTGGACATGGACAAGCTGGCCGGAGACGAGGCGTCGGCCCGGCAGCTGTGCGGGCTGAAGACCGGGGCGCTGCTGCGGGCGGCGGCGGCCCTGGGGGCCATTGCCGCAGGCGCCTCCGCCAGGGAGCGGGAGCAGGCGGAGGCCTTCGCGTCCCACGTGGGGCTGGCCTTCCAGGTCCGGGACGATATGCTGGACGTGACCGCCGACCAGACGGAGCTGGGCAAGCCGGTGGGCTCGGACCGGGCGGAGGGCAAGCGGACCTTCGTGGACCTGCTGGGCCTGGGCGGGTGCGGCGCGCTGGTGGCGGAGGAGACCCGGCTGGCCAAGGAGGCGGTGTCCGCCTTCCGGCACAGCGGTTTTCTGCTGGCTCTGGCGGACAGTCTGGCGGACAGGAGGAAGTGACCGTGCGCCTGGGAATGCTCACCAACAACCCGGTCATCGACTGCGGCCTGCTGGCTTGGTTTCTGGCCCAGCTCATCAAGGTGCTTCTGGACGCGGTGCTGCTGCGGCGGCTGGAGCTGGGCCGCTTTGTCTCCAGCGGCGGAATGCCCAGCAGCCACTCCGCCCTGGTGGTGGCCTGCACCGCCGCCATCGGAAAGCTGTACGGGATCCAGGGCCCGGTGTTCGCTCTGTCGGTGATTATGTCGTCAGTGGTGATGTACGACGCGTGCAACGTCCGCCGCAGCGCCGGGGACACGGCCCGGCTGGTCAACCAACTGCTGGAGCATGTGGAGCGGCTGACGGCGGAGGACTTCGCGGACAGCCTCCGGGAGGTCATGGGCCACACGCCCCTGCAGGTGCTCATGGGGGCGCTGCTGGGCCTGGCCGTGGGCCTGCTGGCGTAGAGCCGCGTACAAAGAGAGCGTCCCGGGGGCCGGGGCGCTCTCTTTGTATGCCCGGTATACTGCGCTGTTCCAGACAGTTCTGCCAAGACGGTTGTACATTGGGCAATGGCCGGCTGCAATCACCGCCATCAAATAGGGATTGAATATCGTCCGCATTGGTGATATACTTCAAAGCAAAGCGAAAAATGCGGATTCAGCGAGGTAACGAGGCCTATTGGCATATGCTGAAAAAATACAACTGCCCTGCGATCTTTATCCATGAGCCCTCCATAACATAAGTCACAGAAGATTTTATCGAAAAATTGGGAGCCGCACTATAGCTCCGGAGGATCGGAAAGCTCCTCTTAGCGCAGAACAAATCTCTTCTGACAGCTGCCGCATCAAACAGGAGGTTTTTCCTATGAAACAGTACGAGTATAAGGTTATTACTATTGCAGCAGCCATTCCCGTCACTACGAAAGGATACGAAAAGCTCGCACAGGAATTTGAGACGCAGCTCAATGAGCTGGGGAGGGCGGGCTGGGAGCTTGTGCAGCGCACAGACGGCCTCTTTTTCTTCAAGCGGGAAATAGCGCTGCAGTAACGTCTCAGCGGCAAACCGGCAGCGACAGCAGCGGAGGAAAGCCATGCTCAAACGGGCCTATGTGGAGATCACCAATATCTGCAACCTCCGGTGCGCCTTCTGCCCGGGCACAAAGCGACCGGGGCGGTTCATGCCGCCGGAGGAGTTTCGTCTTCTGGCCCGCCGCCTGCGCCCCCATACGGGCTTTCTCTACCTCCACGTGATGGGGGAGCCCCTGCTCCACCCCCAGCTGGGGGAGCTGCTGGAGATCGGGGATGGGGAGGGATTCCGGATCTGCCTGACCACCAACGGGGTCCTTCTGGAGCAAAGACATGCGCTCCTGCTGTCCGCCCCGGCGCTCCATAAGCTCAGCGTCTCCCTCCACAGCATGGAGGGCAACAACGCGGGGGCCCTGGACGGCTATCTCACCGGCGTGTGGGAGAGCGTTCAAGCCCTCTCCCGGGCCGGGACCATCTGCGTCCTTCGGCTGTGGAACATCGGGGGGCAGGAGTCCCGCAACGGCGAGATTCTGGCATTTCTCGGGGACAGGCTGGGGACGCACCCCCTGGACCTGCCCCAACCCCGCCCCGGCAGCTGGCAGCTGGGGCCGGGGCTGTACCTGGAGCGGGCGGAGAAGTTCGACTGGCCTGAGCTGGAGGGCCCGGAGCGGGCGGCAAGGTTCTGCCGGGGACTGCGGGATCAGGTGGCGGTGCTGGTGGACGGCACGGTGACGCCCTGCTGCCTGGACCACGAGGGGGACATTCCCCTGGGAAACCTGCTGGCGGAGGAGCTGGACGGCATTCTCTCCAGCCCCCGGGCCCGCGCAATCTGCGACGGATTCTCCCAGGGGCGGCCCAGCGAGGAGCTGTGCCGCCGGTGCGGATTCGCGGAGCGGTTTACCCGATGAATCGCCTGATGGCATCAAATCTGTAAATTTCATTTGGTGAGGAAAAGAAACAATGGGAAGCAGAATGAAAATAATCAATTCGTTTTACGACAAAGGTTGTGAGAACGACCGGCTGCTGCGCAGCAGGCATGGACAACTTGAGTATCTGACAACCATGCACTATATTCACAAGCTTGTTCCGGATATGTCCAGAATTTTGGAGGTTGGCGCGGGAACAGGGAGATACGCGGTAACGCTTGCAAAGGAAGGGCATACGGTGACTGCGGTGGAACTTGCCTCAAAGAACTTTGCAATGCTCCAGGAGAACAGCAAAGGGATAGAGACGATTTCCGCCGTACAGGGTGATGCGCTTGATTTGGGTGATTTGAAGGATAATACCTTCGACTGTACACTGGTATTCGGACCCTTATATCATCTATATGATAGAAAAGACCAATTGAAAGCATTGAGTGAAGCCGTTAGAGTTACAAAGGAGAACGGTCTTGTCATGGTTGCTTTTTTGTCGGTCCATGCGATCATGTTTGACAATTATCTTCAAGGGAATTGGAAAATCGGAGAAAAAGAAAACTTCTCTAAAGATTACCAGGTGAGGCATTTTGAAAATCAGATTTTTACAGGGTTTAACATTGATGAATTTGAAGCCCTGTTTGATACGTTCGCTGTAGAGAAAATCGCAACAGTGGCTGCGGACGGCATTATGCAGCTTGCAGAGGGCAGAAGTGACTTTGCCATGTCGGATGAAGAATTTCAGGACTATACAAGGTACCATCTGCATCATTGCGAACGGCGCGAATTATTGGGCTGTTCCAGCCATCTGCTCTATATCTGCAAAAAAAGAGCTTAAAACATAAGTTACAGTGTATCGGGTGGTTATGGGGAAAGGAAAAAGAGAGAAGGAACACGAGGACAAACCATGAGAGAAGACCGGCTGCAAGCCATGGCCGGGCCCCTGCTGGCCTGGTACGATGAAAACAAGCGGGACCTGCCCTGGCGGGGAACCGGAGACCCCTACAAGGTGTGGGTGTCGGAGATCATGCTCCAGCAGACCCGGGTGGCGGCGGTGATGCCCTACTACCAGCGGTGGATGGAGGAGCTGCCCACAGTGGAGGCCCTGGCGGCGGTGGACGAGGAGCGGCTGATGAAGCTGTGGCAGGGCCTGGGCTACTACAGCCGGGCCAGAAATCTCCAGCGGGCGGCCCGGATGATCGTGGAGGAGTACAACGGCCGCTTCCCGGACCGCTGCGAGGATCTGCTGCGCCTGCCCGGGGTGGGGGACTACACCGCCGGAGCCGTCGCCTCCATCGCCTTCTCCCGGCCGGTCCCGGCGGTGGACGGCAACGTGCTGCGTCTGGCAGCCCGGGTGGCGGATATTGAGGAGGACATCATGGACGGCAAGGTCCGCCAGATGTTCCGGCGTCTGATGGAGCAGGCCATGCCGGCCAACCGGCCCGGGGACTTCAATCAGGCCATGATGGATCTGGGATCCGCTGTCTGCCTGCCCAACAGTCCGCCCCTGTGCGCCCAGTGCCCCCTGGCCGCGCTGTGCGAGGCCAACCGCCTGGGCCGCCAGGGGGAGCTGCCTGTCCGGCGGAAAAAGGCCCAGCGCCGCCGGGAGGAGATGACGGTGTACCTTCTCCTGCGGGAGGGGCGGGTCGCCCTGCGCCGCCGGGAGGACAGGGGGCTGCTGGCGGGGCTGTGGGAGTTTCCCCACGTGCCCGGCGCACTGGCGGAGGATAAGGCCGGCGGGCCGGTGGCGGAATGGGGCCTGACGGCCCTGGACTGGCGCAGGAAGCTGGAGGCCCGGCATATCTTCACCCATGTGGAGTGGCATATGACCGGCTATGTGCTGACGGTCAGCGGGGACTGTCCCGCCTTCACCTGGGCGGACCGGGAGACCCTGGAGGGTCTGGCGGTGCCGTCGGCCTTTGGAAAATTTCTGGACCAGGCCCTGGACAATCTGTCCGGTCAGATACCAATCAACGGATGAGGAGAAGAACAAAAATGGCACAGCTCTATTTCAAGTACGGGGCCATGGGCTCCAGCAAGACCGCCAACGCATTGATGGCCCGCTTCAACTACGAGGAGCGGGGGCAGGAGACGCTGCTGGTAAAGCCCCAGCTGGACCAGAGGGACGGGGACCACATGGTCCGCTCCCGGATTGGCCTGACCCACCCCTGCGTCTACTTTCACGAGATGCAGGCCATGGGGGAGGAAGCGCTGAAGAAGTACGCCTGCGTCATTGTGGACGAGGCCCAGTTCCTCACCAGGGAGGAGGTTTTGTTCCTGGTCCACCTGGTGGATGCTTGCAATATCCCGGTGATGTGCTACGGCCTGCGCACGGATTTCAAGGGGGAGCTGTTTGAGGGCAGCTACGCCCTGCTGGTGATGGCTGACAAGATCGAGGAGGTCAAGACCGTCTGCTGGTGCGGGAAGAAGGCCACCTTCAACGCCCGCTTTGACCAGCAGGGCCGGGTGCTTAAGGAGGGGGCCCAGGTGGTGCTGGGGGCCAACGACAAGTACATCGGACTGTGCCGCCGCCACTGGATGGCCAACGATCTGGGGCCGGACTTCCATCCCCGGGGCCCGGCGGACTGACGCCGCAGACAGATACCAAAAAGCGCTTGGGACGAGAAGGTCCCATGCGCTTTTATCACGTCTCCCCCGCATCAGAACAGATCGCAGAAAATATCGTCCAGCCGGATGGGGAGATCGTCATAGAGGTGGCAGCGGAACTCTGTCACCATCTCCGCCTTCTCCTCCTCCGTCATGTGGATGAGCATATAGTCCGGGTACACGGAGTAGGAGCCCCGCAGCTCGAATCGGCCCTCCTCCAGCAGATAGACATCCACGCTCCGGGCCTCCGGGCTGACGATCCAGTACTCCGATACGCCGCACCGCTCATAGACCCGCTTCTTGCGGCCCTTGTCGTGCACGCCTGTGCTGGGGGACAGGATCTCCACCACCAGATCCGGTGCGCCGTGCACGCCGTCGGGCTTGATCTTGTCTCTGTCGCAGACAACCATGAAGTCGGGGACAAAGTGGTCTGTCTCTGTGAGAAATACCTTCTCGCCGTCGCCAAAGGGGATGCAGGACTTCCCTCTCAGGTAGCTCCAGAAGATCCCGTGGATGTTGCCCGCCACCCGGTTGTGGTTGGTGGCGGCGGGGGACATGGCCACGATCCGGCCGTTGATGAGCTCCTCCCGTCCCTCCCTCAGATGCGCAAGATTATCGTTCATAGATACCGCTCCTTTCTTCGATTCCAGCCGCCCTATCTGCCGCCCCGGGCTGGCCGGGAGGCCACGCTCTCCACGGGAATCTGGCCGAACTGCTCCAGCTCCTCCCCGTCCACCAGCAGCCGCAGCTCCTCCACCGTCTCCATAGAGTACAGGCTTCGGGCCAGGGACTGGAGGATCAGCGCCTGCCTGTCCCCGTCCTCCGGCAGCAGCTCCAGGGCCGACGCCGGCAGGCTGACGTAGCACACCCCGCTGTCCACCCGGACATAGTTGAAGGAAAATCCCTCCGGGATCACCCGGTTCAGCTCCCGGTTCTCCGGTCCCTCCAGCAGCGCCGCTGCCAGGGACTCCGCCAGGGTCTGACCCTCGTAGAGGGAGAGGGTCCGCCTCTCCCCGGACAGGGTCCCGCTGTTGTTGAGGAAGTAGAGGGTCACATCCACGGTCTGGAGAATGTCGTCCATGGTGGAGAGCAGTACGTCCCGCTCATAGAACACCTGCTTGGGCTGCTGGCCCACGGCACGGCCCTGGGCCGTGATGCGCACCGCGCCGATGCCCTCCAGCCCGGTCAGCGAGAGGGTCAGGCAGTAGTCCGCCATGGAGAGGCCCACCCCCACCAGCTGGTTAAATTCGCTGCTCAGATCCACGTAGGCCGTCCGGTCCCGTATCTCCAGGTTCAGCAGCTCCAGCCCCTGGAGGGGGCTTTGCAGGGCCCCCTCCTCCGGCCCCTCCAGCAGCCGCTCCACCACGGCCACAGCCCTGTCCCGGACGCCGACGTCCTCCGGCAGGTCCAGATTCTCCGTGCGGCTCTGGATGCGGTCCCCGCCCCGGGCGTCCTCCTCCGTGGCCAGATAGTAGATGAGCACGTCCCCCGGCTGGGCCTCCGGCTCCCCGCCCCGGCCGCAGGCACCCAGGGTCAGGGCCAGCAGCGCGGCCAGCACGGCCACGCACCAACGCCTCATGGACACACCTCCTCCTCCACACTGGGCAGGGTCACCGTAAACCGGGACCCGCCGGTGGCCACGTTCTCCGCCCAGATGGACCCGCCCCGGCGGCTGACCGTGTCGCTGACAATGCTCAGCCCCAGGCCCGTGCCGCCGGCGGCACGGGAGCGGGCCTTGTCCACCCGGTAGAACCGCTTGAACACGTTGGGCAGGTCCTCGGGGGGAATGCCGATGCCGTTATCCTCCACAGTGATAACTGTGGCGTCCTCCCCGCTCTCCGCCCGGATGCGCACAAAGCCCCCCCGGTGGTTGTACTTGATGGCGTTTTCCCCCAGGTTGTAGATGATCTGGTGGAGCTCTCCCTCTGTGGCGATCACCGCCGCGCCGCTGTCGCAGATGGTGAGCAGGTCCACCCCCTTCTCCTGGGCCACAGGCCGCAGCATCCGCCCCGCCCGCTCCATGACCGGCTCCCCCTCCACCCGGACCGGCGCGTCCGCCAGACCGCTGTCCAGCCGGGTCAGCCGCAGCAGGTCCTCGGTGATGCGGCTCAGCCGCTCCGCCTCCTGGCCGATGTCGCTGACAAACTCCC
>OFGH01002287.1_pt1 | contig 10662 bp, 15 predicted proteins | sample 1521721 | NCBI WGS metagenome assembly OFGH01 (sample SAMEA3504132, study PRJEB24116) | mouse gut metagenome | biome: mouse gut; feature: mouse-associated habitat; material: faeces | place: Denmark | collected 2011
CACCACATAGCCACTGCCGCGGATCTCCGATTTTGGAAGGGACTGGAGCACATCAACATCCACCCGTTTGAACTCTGCCAGACATGGAGCAGTGTCCGGCAGGGAAGCGCACATCTTCTTGGCCAATAAAATACCGCGCTGGATGTCCGCCGGACGGTTCCTGCCGCAGAGAAGTTCATTTGCTATGGAGCAGTAGATATCGCAGGCGATCAGGCTGATGGGGTGAGCATGGGTTAGGGCGGAGGCGTTGTGTATGCTCTGACAGGCCTCCTGCTTGCTGGGAAATTCCGGCCCCATGGTGCGGTGCAGATAGAGCGCCAGCGGCAGAATGCGCATGAGGGAGCCGTTGCCGTTGTCATAGATCCCGATACCGCCGCATTCCAGTGGGGGAGTACCCTTGGCGTATTTGACCAATGCCTGCCGGGTGGCGATGCCCATATCGAAAACATCGCCGTGGGCGGTCATATAGCCTTCCTCTGCCCAACGCAGGAAGCGGGCCATCATGTCATCATAATCGACACCACAGCTTAGGCTCTCCAGCAGGCACAGGGCCATGGAGGAATCGTCCGACCAGGTCCCTGCGGGCTGGTGGTGAGTCCCGTAGGCCCGCATCCCGGTTACAGGGTCCTGTTCCAGCTCCTCTCGGGACTGAAACTCCACCGGCACACCCAAGGCGTCGCCCACAACAAGGCCAAATATCGCGTTTCTTACAGCGTCATTCAATTTCATATTCTTTGACTTCCCTCCAGTCGATGGTCGGCTCCGCCATACCTTATCCTCCATAAATACCAGTTATGATGTCCGCCAGCAGTTGGGCAAAATCGTCATCGATTTTTTTCGCCAGATATTTTCGCGCATCCACCAAAGTGACGCTGCCCTGATAGAAGTCGCTGTGCTGCATAAGTTCCTGATGGTGCAGGGTCTTAGTTGGCGTTATGTAAAACAGCTTCAGCTTTTTATCCCAAATCGTCGCCTTTTGCCGCCCGTCCTGTTCATAAAGATAATCCAAAAGCTGGCCCATCGTGTAAATATACTTATATGTGGAACGCCAGTTCACTTTTGCCTTCAGCAGCTCCCTTCCACGTTCGGCGTAGCTGTCTCCTGGAACGTCATGGCAAATATCTTCAAACAGCTTGAGGAGCTGCTTCTCCTTTTCCACATTGCAATCCAAACCCACACCGGTTTTTTCGGACATAATTGTCAGCAATTTATCTCCAAAAGAGTCTCCAAAGGTTTTGTTCTCACAATTTCGCACATAATCCTTCGCCTGTTTTGCATTGATGCTGCCGTCTGTCGTTTTCAGCTCTACCAAATATACAAAATCCGCATCTGCAAGGACATAGTCGATTTTAGTGCCCATATTTCCGTATTTTGGATTCTCGGTCTGCTTTTGCACATCCTTGACCGACATTTCCTTGGTAACAAAAACAGTATCCAAATCCCCCTGCCTGTTGATGATCTCCGCCACATAGGGCGTCAACAGTGTGTCTAAGATAACCTCCGCCTTGATATTGGGGGTAAAATAGTCGTTAACCACCCATTTTTTGATTTCTTGCACAAGATTATTCTCCGATTTAGCCATGATCCCATCCCCTTTTCTTTCGTTTTGTTAAAAAGTATATCATACTGACAAGAATATAGCAAGCAGGCGTATTGTCGGATTTGAATTTATTTTCACCAAACATGGAGGGCAAGACTTTTTCTAAACACCCTTAACAAAGTTTCTCTGAGGACACCCTGCTCTCCGCCATGGAGCGGGGCGAGCTGTCCCTGGAGGACTTCATGGACGGGATCACCGCCATGATCTCCGATTTGGTCCAGTCCTTTCTGAACGTAAACGCGGCCCCCTCTGCCCTCTCCGATTCCGGGCGGACAGGGATCGGCAAATGCCCCCGCTGCGGCAAAAACGTGGTGGAGGGCAAAAAGAGCTTCTACTGCGAGGGCTACCACGATACCCCCTCCTGCGGCTTTGCCCTGTGGAAGAATGACCGCTTCTTTACCAGCAAGCGCAAGGAGCTGACAAAGAAAATCGCCGCTTCTCTCTTGAAAAACGGGCGTGTCGCTGTCACCGGACTGTTTTCCGAGAAGAAGGGCGTTTTCTATGACGCCACCATTGTCCTGGACGATGACGGCGGCAAATTTGTCCGCTTTAAGCTGGAATTTGACAACAAATCTACCGGAAAGAAAGGAAAATGAATATGAATCAGAACAATGATATTTTTGCCCAGCGTTTGAAAAGCGTACTGTCCGCCAGCGGTGTGGAGCGCGGGGAGCTGGCCCGTCACCTGGGCGTGTCCGTCCCCACGGTCAACCGCTGGCTCAACGGTATCAGCACGCCCAACGTCTATCAGTTCCGGGCAATCGCCCACTTCTTCGGCCTGCCCTATGAGTGGTTCACGGAGGACGAGGGCGGCATCCCCAACGTGGACGATCTGGCCGTGAAGCTGGGCCTGTCCCCGGAGACGGTGGAGGCGCTGTTGGATATGGTGTCGGAGGGCGGCAACGAGGCGGCATTGGAGGCCGTGGACAATACCATCTGTGCGGCGCTGTCTGTTATTGATGGCGTATTTGAGGATTTGGACCGCTATGCCGACAGCGTGATTGCGGAAATGGAGGGACGGCGGAATGAATGACCAGATGCCCAACGTGGAACAGGTCATTGCCGGTATGAGGGATGAAACCATCCGGGAAATCGGCAAGGATACCATCAGCGCGGCGGCGCAGTTGGCTTGGTACTGGAGTTATATCGGCGCTCTGGATATGGCCCAGCAGTTGGGCTTGATTGACGATCCCCGCCGTCAGGCGCTTTACCATGAGGCCGAAAAGTTCAAGCCGGTCTGTGAGGTTAGGGCCGTTCAGACGGGGGATCACCTTGTTGCCGCTGAAATGAGCGTGGAGGGCAACTACAACCAGATTGACGGCATCATCAACAATGAGGCCCCCAAGCCGCCCTCTGTCCTGGATAATCTGCGCCAGTGCCAGGAGGAAGCCGGGAAGTCCCAGGGCGGGGCCGCTCCCCCCAGCCGGGACCCGGAGAGGTGACGCCATGCGGCTGACCAACATCGAGAAGGAGACGGTTATCAATTTCAACGAGGCGGAGCGCACAGCCAGTATCTACACCCACAACGAGGCTTTGAAGCATCAGCTTTTGGAGCTGTGCCAGACCCACCCGGCGCAGGTACGCCAGACCGCCGCCAACGCCTGGGGCGGGCTGACCTTTGAACTGCCCAAGAAGTGGCTGCGGGTAACGCCGCCCCGTGTCCTCTCCCCGGCGCAGAGGGCCGTGCTGGATAGGATGAATCAGAACAAGCAATCAAAATAAGAACTAAAACCCCAGGAGGAACTATGTAGATTCCTTCTGGGGTTTAGCGTAGTTGAAACCAAAATATGTTTATTCGCAATCACTTGTAATGCTATTTTCCACATCGAAAATGAACTGTGAAATTTCTTCCACTATTTTACTGATTTTTTCGACATCTTTTTCATTTTGGTCGTCTAATTTTGTATATTCTGGCAGTCTAGCCAGTACACTCGATATTTTTCTGTCATATTTTCGCCACGCGGTTATGTACTCTGCAACGCGCTTTGTTGGGGACAAGTACAATGCAATAATTACACATACGATACTTATTAAAGAAATTTGTAAGGACAGCATTTTTATTTCAGAAGCTGGAGTGCTAGCAGGAAAATCAACCAACGTAATTCCAAATCCCAAAACCGAATATAGTACGCCAGTAAATCCAAACACCTTATTTACAATTTGAAAGATATAGTAATTTTGAATTGAATCAAATCTTCTGTCAATTAAAGATATGCACATAGTTTTAATAAGGCTAGGAAGATCGTTGAAGTTTTCACACAACTTTTTATCACGCTTTTTATGTCCTTTATGTCGCCCTCCAATAGTTGAAGCAAGGCATATCATTGAAAGCAGTAAAATTATGCCCAAAAGATAATATGACAAGTTTCTTAATGCCTTAATATCCATACGATCCACATCCTAAAATGAGTGTAAATAGTAACTATAATATACCTAATTATACCAGATAATTCAACACATTGAAAGAGCGAATTTTTATTGGAATGGATTTTTTGTTGGAATAGTGTTTTCAGCAAATGAAACCAGTGCAAATTACATCCTGTTTATATTGCTAAAAAGGAGGTTTTATGGCAAGCACAGTAAAATTAACATCGGAATTGGCCGCTCGGACCGCCCATGCCGTCACGCAGGATGTGGAGAGCTGGAAACAGTATTTAACGACGGCCTCCCGGCTCTATAAGGAGCTATGAGAAAGAGAACAGAAGAGGCATGGAAAAAATGCCCGAAATGCGGGAAGATAGAGAACCAGGTCAAGGCAGGGTACAACGCATCAGGAAGCCAACGCTGCAAGTGTAAGGAGTGCGGCATATATTACACGATAGACCCGAAGCGTCACGAGTATCCGGAAGAAACCAGAGAGCTGGCGATCAAAATGTACTACGGTGGAATAAGCGGCCGTGGTGTAGAGAAGATACTGGGAATAAACAAATCCGATGTGATGAATTGGATAAAAAAAGTCCAGTCGGACGAAGAGTGAAGAAGGATCCACAACAGGCAGAAAAATTGTGGAATTGGACAAATTATACTGGTTTCTGGAGCACAAATCCTGGACTAAAACCCGAGAAAATATCTACATCATGACCATGGCGAGCCGAGAGCCACGGCAGATCGTGGGACATGTGGTAAGCCGGAACAAATTATCCAGGACAATCCAGAGGATGGTTGACGCTGCTCCTGAGGGCGAAGCAGATGTTTTCCCAGGAAGCTGGAGAACCTCCAGGCGGTTCTTGCTGTCTTTGTGCAGGCTTACAATCGTTTTGGCCTTCAAAAGCATCGCTATTGTTCCCTTCATTCAGGGGCTTCTGTTCCCTTTTCTTTATTTGACTTCTTTTAACTGCGTATTTGGACACTCCGGAATATCAAGTATACTTGACAAAATAGCGGATATAGTATATAATGGCGACAGAAGGGAGTGATGTGCAATGTCCGAGGGAGCAAAGACCGCCGTACTGCTGGCGCTGTTGGTATTCGCCCTTTCGGCCATCCTCTGGCCCCTGGCCATGGGGATCTATCAGGAGCAGCAGGCGCAGAAAAAGGAGCGGAACGGACTGCCCCGCTTTGACGAGCGGCAGAAGCTGGCCCGGCTCCGGGCCATTGCCCATGCCCTGTACGCGCTGCTGGGGCTTCTGGCGGTCTGGACGGTTCTGGATATGACAGGGCGGGCCGCCTGGACAGACAGCGTCATTGACCTGTTCCTCTGCGCCCTGGCGCTGTTCCACGGCGTGTGGACCCTGGACTGCCTCCTCCACGATGCGTACATCGGCTGGCGGGCCAAGCCCCACGCCAACGGCTTCGCCTCTCTGATCGCCATGTACCTGTTCTTTTTGACCAACGCCTTCCGGGCCGGTGGTGTCACCGCCACGTGGCTGCCGCTTCTGTTTGCCGGCGGCAGCTTCGGGGCGGTGCTGGGCGGCGTGCTCTGGCAGCAGCGCCGGGAAAAGGGACGGACGGAGGGCGCCGCGCTGTGAAAAATCTCCGTCTCCGGGCCGCCCGGGCGGCCAAGGGCCTGAGCCAGCAGGCTCTGGCGGATCTGGTGGGGGTGTCCCGCCAGACCGTCAACGCCATGGAGCAGGGGGACTACAACCCCACCATCCGGCTGTGCGTGGCCATCTGCCGGGCCCTAGACAGGACCCTGGACGATCTGTTCTGGGAGGGCGAGACATGAGGGGGCGCATAAGACGGCCTGGACGGCGGACCGTCCTGCTGGCGGCCGCGTTGGCGGCGCTTCTGATCTGGGGCGCGGCGGCGCTGGGCGGTGATTTTTTCCGCAGCGTCTCCGCCGGCCTCGTCCAGGGGCTGACGCCTGTTTGCCTCAGCGACACGGACCAGGGGATCGTTATGTCCGTCCAGTCTGTCACAGAGAAGGACGGAGCGTTCCACGTCCGCATCGCCTTGCGGGACGAGCTGGGGGACCGGCTCCAGGAGGGGGCGGACCTGTTTGACGTCTACCGCAGCGGCATCCGCCGCGCGGTCTCCCTGACATGCGAGCCCCTGGGCTTTGACGCCAAGACCGGCTCCAGCGGCCTGATTGTCGTCATCCACCCCGGGGACAGCCGGGATCTGGAGGGGGAGAAGTTCACCCTCTCCGTCACCCAGCTGATGCTGGGGCAGACCGTGACCGAAACCGTTCTGCCCGTGGAGTGGGGGAATCTGCCCCGTGACCACGCAGCGATGCGGCGAAGGGTGAGCCAGCTGGGCTGGACGGACGGGTACAAGCCCGCCGCGTTTGAGGACGGCACGGCGCTGCTGCTCCAGCCGGGCTCCCTTGATCTGCCGGCGGCCCCCGGCGTGACCCTCACTGCCGCCGGATTTCTGGAGGACCAGCTGCGTTTGCAGCTCCGCTTTGACGGGCACAGTCCCTATGACCGGGAAGCGCTGACCCTGACCGCGCCGGACGGGACGGCCTACAGGGCCTGCGCCTTCATCTACACCCAGACGGAGGAGGGGACCGTCTATCGGGACGCCGTCTATGACGTGACCCCGGAGGCGCTGGCGGACTGCGTTCTGGCCGGCAGGTTCGCCACCGGCGGACAGATGCTCCAAGGGGATTGGCAGGTCACATTCCGGCTGGATTCCTAGCACCGCGGGACCGCCGCGCCCCCTCTCAGGGGGAGAAGAGCTGGTCCACCGTGACCTGCAATTCCCCGGCAAGGCGAAATGCCAGGGCCAGGGTGGGATCGTACTTGTTGTTTTCAATAGCGTTCACCGTCTGCCGGGAGACGCCGCACCGCTTGGCCAGCTCCTCCTGGGACAGGCCCAGCTCCTTCCGCCGCTGCCGGATGATGTTCTCCATATCAGCCTCCGTGCTTCCTTTTATAGTACATGAGGGCGGCGAAATACACGATGGCCGTCACCTCCAGCTGGATCAGAGGATTGGCAATCAGGGGCTGGGCTCTCACGAACCGCTCAATGACCGTGAGTATCTGCGCGCCGGTGGCTGCCAGCAGCGCATACGCGCTGGCCTTCCAGACCACAACCTGACTGCGCTCATCCCCCGGCTTCAGCAGGGATACCACCATGGCGATGTCCAGAGCGGCGAAAATCAGCAGGATACATCCTAAAAACAGTATTGCGGGTATAGGCATATGTTTGCTCCTTTCCGTGTGTTGGCACGTCAAAAATGTCAAAAGTTTTTGACATGTGTATGATAGCATAACCGGGAGAATATGTCAAGAGTTTTTGACATCAATTCTTCCTCACGCAGATCTGGAGGTATGACTTTTGGTGGAAGGGGGAGGCCATGGAGACAAAGAAATGGGAGGCCATGCTGACGGCGGTGGAGCTGGGCAGCTTCACCCGGGCGGCGGAGCGGCTGGGGCTGACCCAGTCGGGGCTGACTCACATGATGAACGCCCTGGAGAGGGAGGTGGGGTTCCCCCTGCTCCTTCGGGACCGGCACGGCGTGCGGCCCACGGCCGCCGGTGAGCGGCTCCTGCCGGCAGTCCAGGAGCTGATGGAGGCCAACCGCCGTCTGGAGGGCCAGATCGCGGCCCAGAACAGCCAGAAGCGGGAGAACATCCGGGTGGCGGCCTACTCCAGCATCTGTATGCACTGGCTGCCCACTATTATCCAGCAGTTCCGGTGGGCCTATCCGGACGTGTCTGTGGACATCCGCATGGGCAGCGTGGCGGAGATCTTCCGCTGGCTCCGGGAGGGGAAGGTGGATCTCAGCTTCGCCAGCCGCCAGGACCAGGGGCGCTACGACTGGGTGCCCCTATGGGACGATCCCCTGCTGGCCATTCTGCCCCCGGACTACCCCCTGGGGCCGGTGGACCGTTTTCCGGTGCCAGCCTTTGGAGGCAAGGAGTTTCTGATGCCCTCCCTGGGCTTTGACCTGGACATTCTGGAGGTGTTTGAGACCCAGAACGTCCGGCCGGACATCCGCAGCAACACCGCCGTGGAGGACGCGGCCATCCTCTCCATGGTGGAGCACGGACTGGGGGTGAGCATCCTCTCCCAGCTGGTCCTCCAGGGCCGCAGGGACAACGTGCGCGCCCTGCCCCTGGACCCGCCCGCCTGCCGCCATATCGGCATCGCCGTCCGCTCCATGGAGGAGGCCCTGCCGGTGGTCCGGGAGTTCATCGCCTACTCCCGGCGCATCGTCACCGCCCTCCACGGCGCGCCGGAATAAAGCGTGCTATCGTTCATGGGCAATAATAGCAAACGGCAAAATGAAATCTAAAAATCCAGCGAAAAGAGAGGAGAGGTCCCGATCCGGACCTCTCCCCTTTGTTATCGTTCGTTCTGCGAAACGCGCTATGCCTGCGCTTCCCTCAGCACGTCCGCATACCAATAGAACACTTCGGAAATCTGCGCAAGGTCTCCTTCCTTCCCGATCCTGCGCCAAAGCTCCTGGAAAGTACGAAGGCATTTTTCCAAGCTGCCCGCCAGCTCCATGCCGTCCTCCAGCTTCTCCCCGTTCTGCAGACGGAGCAGACGCAGGCCCACCTCGTTCCAGACCCGGACCGCTTCCAGCGACATCTGCGCGCATTCCAAAATTCCTCTGCTGCTGCTGTCCATGCCGCGGCCAATGACGCACAGCTCCCGCTTCATCTCGAGAATGCGGCGGCTGCACGCGGGGACCTTTGTCATGTCTTCTTTCTCGAACATCTCCCGCAGCTTGTCCCGTTCGATATTCTTTTCGGCTCCCTCCTTGATGGCGACCACGTGATACCAGCTGAATACGGTCAGGCCGTTCACCTCGCCGAGGAAATTCAACAGCCGGCCGGAAGGATCGCCATATTCCAGGACGGCGATCTGCCGGTTAAGCTCCTGATGATCCGGAACGTTCGCTCCCCAGGACCACACGGCCCCGTATATCATTCCCGGAATACTGAAAACAGGCTGGTTGATATGACCGAAATCGCCCCATTCCGTATTCAATACGCCGGCCGCGCCATATTGTCTGGCATAGCTGCACATCCTGCGGATATTCTCATAGCTGTCCCCGAATAGATTGACCCACGTGTTCCAGCCGCAGGCTCCGGGGCACAGGTACTGCGCCGCCCCCGCGTCGTGAAGGATCTTTGCCTCCCGGTCCGACTGCGTCGCGCAGTAGCCCCAGGTGAGGCAGACCACCTCTTTCGGCAGCAGGGAGCATTTCTCCGGATATTGGGCGATGATGTCCCCCCAGAACATGGGCTTCTTCCCCTTCTCGATCAGGAAGTCAAACAGCTCCATGATGTAGTCCATGTAGAGGCTCCCGATGCCCTTTTCCTCCGCCAGGGCCTTGCTTCTGCCCTTCCCCAAGTCGAAGGTCTCATCCGCGCAGATGTTGAACTTGTCCGAACGGAACAGGTCCATATATTCCTCGATAAGCCCCTTGATCAGAGGGAGCACGTCCGGATCGGACACGTTTACCGTATGGTGCGCCATCCTGTCGCGGAACGAGAATTTGTCGTCCGCGCGATCCGGCAGCTCACACATAGATGCAAAGGTTTTGGTCCGCAGCAGCTTATACAGGTGGCCAAAGGTGGCGAGAGACGGCACCAGCTCGATCCCCCTGTCGTAACAGTACTGATCCAACTCCAATATCTCTTCGGCCGTCAAAGGCGTGTCGTCCCGCCAAAGCTCCGTCAGATCCCTGAACAGGTACGTGTGCTCCACATACAGCTGCAGCTGGTTCATCTTATAGAAGGCCATAGTGTCCGCCAGATGCTTCAAGCTCTCCAGAGACAAGACCCGCCCTCTGGTGACATCAAAGAAGAAGCCCCGGTTCTTGATGTCCGGCTCATCCTCAATGACCGTTTCCTGCAGCAGGCCGCCGCTCTGGCGCACGATCTGCCGCAGCGTCTGAACGGCCCAGCCCATGGCAGTCAGGCTGCCGCCGCGCAAACGCGCGCCGTCCTCCCTGATCTCCAGCGTATACTGCTGATCGCCCAGCGTGCCGTCCACCTTCAGCAGGATGTCCCCCTTGCGGGAAGCTCCCCTGCTGATGCCGGTGGTCAGCCCCGCCCACCTCCGGAGCTCATCCTGCAGCAGGCGGGCATACAGGAGCGCCCCCTGCGGGCAGGATGGGTCCAGCACGATCATGCTGTCCCCTTGAAGCATCAGCTGCGCGTTTCCTTCCTCCATTTTCTGAGGAACCGGTAATACGATCATACTTACACCTCCGCGTATAATAAATTTATATCCTGATGAAACAGGTTATAAGAAGGATAAAATTCTCTGCCGCCGCATACGCGGGACAGCGTTACGAGCTTGCGCTGCTGTACTTTTTCAGGGAAAACTTCCACAGGGCGCGGGACAGCGCAAAAAACAGCACCGGCGCCGCGACGCCCCATACGCAAGCCCAGGGTGACAGCTCCCCCATCAAAAACAGGCCGGGAAAATTCGTTATCACAAAAACCGGCAGGATATATGTCCCGATCCGCCGGAACCATTTTTCGTAGATCATGGACGGCATGTTGTTGAAATCCCACAGCGCGCTGCTGATGTCCGCAATGCCGCCGGCGGAAATGATCCAAAAGCTCAAAATGTACGGCAGCAGGAACAGGCTGTAGGTCAGCAGGCAGCCGCAGGCCAGATAAAACAGGAATCCGGCTATGGGAACCAGCCCTACC
>OFGH01002292.1_pt1 | contig 10653 bp, 7 predicted proteins | sample 1521721 | NCBI WGS metagenome assembly OFGH01 (sample SAMEA3504132, study PRJEB24116) | mouse gut metagenome | biome: mouse gut; feature: mouse-associated habitat; material: faeces | place: Denmark | collected 2011
ATATTCCCAATGTCTTTTTTAAACCATTTACCCGGTCCTGCTTTCCTCACACTAACTCCCGTTCGCCCGCTTTGGCGGGCACTCACATTCTCCTGTGTGAGACTCACACTATATACTGCTCCGCAATCCCCTGCAGTATTTCCCATTTCTCCTCCATATCCTTCACCAGCTTAAACTGCGTCCTGCAGCGGTCAAGGTTATGCTCCGGGCGGTGAATCTTATAATAGCAATCTCCCTCCAGATAATCCGTCAGAAAACGGATTCCCTGTTCCAGCGTTATCACTTTTGCCCCCATGGGCATCATACGGATCTCCTTCTTTGTCAGAGAGCCCTCGCACCCTTCTATAAATCCTTTTGTATATAAAGTAAATAATTCAATATCACAGGATACCTTTTCTAAATCCGTCTCATCCTCCGCGCCCGTACTTGCACCGAAGCGGATGGAATCCCCATAGTCATAAAGGGCGGAACCGGGCATAACCGTATCCAAATCAATGACGCAGATTCCCTTTCCGGTCTTATCGTCTATCATAATATTGTTCAGCTTGGTATCGTTATGCGTCACCCGCAGCGGGATCTCCCCCGAGGAGAGCATATCACAGATCACATGGCAGTCCTTCTCCCTGTCTAAAACAAACCGAATCTCTTCCTGCACCTGTGCCGCTCTGTGGGCCCTGTCTTCCGCGAGCGCCTTTTTAAAGTTTTTCAGCCTGTCCGCCGTATTGTGAAAATCAGGAATCGTCTCATGGAGCGTCTCCGCCGGGTAGTCCGAGAGGAGATTCTGAAAATGTCCGAATGACACCGCGCTCTCATAGAAATCCTTCGGCTCCTTCACCTCGTCATAACTGGTCGCCCCGTCAATAAACTCATACATCCGCCAGTAAGTGCCGTCCTCCCACTTACAATAAGAAGCGCCATCCTTCGCAGGCACCACATGCAGCGTCTCACGCGCCGCATCGCCTCCCGCCTCCGCAATCTTCTTTTGCAGAAACCCGGTGACATTCACCACATTCTCCATCAACTCCCAGGGCTTTTTAAAGACTTCATGATTGATTCTCTGCATGGTATATTTTTTATACCCATTATTGGTTTTGCATACCAGCAGGTACGTATCGTTGATATGACCGCTCCCATGGGGCGCGGCGCTCTCCACCGATCCTTCCTCCAAAAAACGTTGTGCAATCCGAAATATTTTCTCTTCCTGTGCCATATCTCTCCCCTTCTTTTATCCGGCCTCTTCGCCCGTTCCCGCGGTATCCATAAGTATCGTGAATCTCCGCCTCTTCCTATATTCCTTTCAGATAAAATACAAACTCCATCTTCCCGCTCACATCCAAAAGCGTCTCCGGCTGCGGCCAGGCGCCCCAACTGTCGTCTCCGCCTACGCCCATCTGCCCCTTTGCCGCCCGGATTACCGTATAGTGGCGCTTTGGCAGTTCAAAATGATGCGCCGCATTTTCGATCTCGTGAGGCGTATAAGGCAGTGCCGAAAAGTTCATCCGATCTCCCGCAAATAAAAGTCCTCTGCCCTTTTCGTCCGTCACCGACGCAAAGTAGACGCCCATCTTGTTCCCGCACTCCTGGGGCACAAGATATTTTGCCATATTGTCCTCCACCCTGTTTTCATAGATGCCCAGCTTTGAACCCCGCAGCTTATCCGCGTAAGTTTCCTCCGGTCCCTGACCAAACCACCGCACTTTGTCATAATCCGCATCCATCCGAAACAGAACGCCGAACTCCGGCATATCTCTCAGTTCCTCCACCGGATCATACATCAGAGTCACCTTCATCGTCCCGTCTCCGTATACGCCGTAGGAAAGCCTGCAGCTGCTCGCCGGAACGGTGGGCATCCTGTATGTATAAGTGATCGTTATATATCCTTCCTCCTCCTTCACCTCGGGAGCCATCGTGCCATAAAGATGCTTAAAATCACAGGGAATTTCCTCCTTGCAGGTCAGATACAAACTGGCGATCTTCCACTGTCCGTACCGTTCCGCCAAAAGACGTCCTCTGTCATTGTCCGTCATCGGCCGCCAGAAATTGGGTTTCGGCATCTGAGAGAGCATCTCCCTTCCTGCATACCGGTAAGAAACAAGCCCTCCGTGCAGTGTGGAAAACAACGCCTCAAACTCTTCTCCCCTGACGCCGATATTATAAGAACCATGGACTACCGTGAAGGGACTCTTTACGCAGATCCGTCTCCCGGCGCCATAAACGTCAATTCCCGCCTTCGCACCGCTCTCCGCCTGATCCTCCACCCGGAAAGAGACCTCCCCGAAAGCCACCTCATGATCCGCCTTCGCCCAGAGGACATCTTCCCTCAAACAGAAAGAAACCACTATGCCGTACACCCCGGGCAGTTTTTTCATCTCCCCGAAAGATGCCGGCAAAACAAACCGTCCCTCTTTCTTGGGCGCCACGGACAGCCGCCGGATTTCCTCCGAAACCGTTTTCCCGTTCCGCATAAGCCGAATCACACAGTCAAAGGCATCCGTATCCGTAAAAAGATTCCCGTTCTTTACCTCAAAAAAACCTGCCTCCGCATCAATGGATATGGAAATATTCTGGTAATTATATTTAATATACTGCATCTTCGGAGAAGGTTCCCTGTCTCCTCCGTAGACAATACCGTTGCCGCTGAACTCATAATCCGTGGGGCGCTCCCCGAAATCCCCGCCGTAAGCCTGGAAAGGCACCCCGTACCTGTCCTTTTTGGTGAGGGACTGATCGATATAATCCCAGATAAAACCTCCCTGATATAAAGGTTCCTCTTCCGTCAGGTCCGTGTACAGCTCCATTCCGCCGCAGGAATTTCCCATGGCATGAGTATATTCGCAGCAGATAAAGGGTTTATCCCTGTGTTTTTTCAGAAAATCCCTGATTTCCTCAGCCGTAGCATACATCCTGCTCTCAATATCGGAAGTCTCATTGTATCTTCTGTCGTTATAGACACCCTCATAATGGACAGGGCGCTTATGATCCAGCTCCCGGAACTTCTGAGACATCTCATAGATCACCCTGCCGCCGAAGGATTCGTTTCCGCAGGACCAGATCAGGATCGAAGGGTGGTTTTTATCCCGCTGGTAACAGGAATTTACCCGATCCAGCATACCCCCAAGCCACTCCTGCCGATCTCCCGGCACCGCCGCATCCATTCCGGCCTGCCCCCTTAAGATCGGCTCCCAGCTTCCGTGAGACTCCATATTATTTTCCGCAATCATATACAGTCCGTATCTGTCACATAATTTATACAAAGCGGAACTGTTCGGATAATGGCTGGTGCGCACCGCATTGATATTATGCCGCTTCATCGTCAGAATATCTTTCAGCGTATCCTGCCGGGAAACCACCCGCCCGCTCTCGGTGCAGAACTCGTGCCGGTTGACTCCCTTAAACACAATCCGCTTTCCATTCAGATACATAATACTGTCTTTTATTTCAAAACGCCTGAAACCGATATCCTGCAGGATCACCTCCTGCAGTGCCAGGTTTTCATCATAAATTTGGATCAGAAGCCGATACAGATCCGGCGCCTCCGCACTCCAGAGCTTCGGCTCCTTCAGATCCAGCACATACCGGTTTTCTCCCGCCGCCAGCTTGTCCTTTTTGACAGGCACACACATATCCTCATCCGGCAGCTCTCTCCCGAAACCGCCTCCGGGCTGATAGAGGGAAAAACTGACATGCCCTGCCTTTTCCCTGCTATCCCGCCGGTCCGCAATGTCCAGACAAAGCTCCAGCACGCCTTCCTTCATATCCTCGGACAACTCGGTCTCCGCCTTCATATCCCGCACATGAATCTTCGGTGTCGTATACAGATACACATCCCGGAAAATCCCGGAAAAACGATAAAAATCCTGATCCTCACACCAGCTTCCCGAAGTCCATTTAAAGACCTGCGCCGCCAGCTTGTTTTTTCCCTCCTTCAAATAAGGGCTCAGAAAAAACTCCGTCGGTGTGAAGCTGTCCTCACCGTACCCCACAAAATGCCCGTTCAGCCAGACCGCTATACCGCTCTCGGCACCCTGAAAGGAAATATACACGCTTTCTTTATCAAATTCTTCCGGCACCTCGAAATACTTCACATAACTTGCCACCGGGTTAAACCGCTCTGGCACCTCTCCGGGAGATATCTCCTCCCTGCCGTCCCAGGGATACTGCACATTCGCGTACTGTGGAAGATCGTAGCCCTCCATCTGGATATGGGCCGGCACTCTGATATCATCCCAGCTCTCACAATCATACGCCGGCTCCTCAAACCCGGGTATGGCACTTTTATAGTTTTTCGCATAATGAAATTTCCAGATACCGTTTAAAGAGCGCCGAAAACCGCTCTCCTCCCGAAACGCTTCCCGCACGTTCCGACAGGGGAGATGGTCCGCATGCGCTCTTTCCGTGTTTACCGCAAAACAAGCGGGCTCCTTCACCATTTCATAGCTGAAACCTTCCGCAAAAAATGTTGTCATAAAAGTTCCCGCCTTTCTCACTTACCTATCTTGTCATAACTTATATAGTATACCATCTAATCTCATTTGCTTTCAAGTCCAGAGGAAAACTTTTTCCGTCGCCCTTATATACTATGGTGCTCTGCGGCTCATACGTATTATTGACCACACAGAACTTCCCGTTCTTCACATAGGCATGGACATCCACATAATAGTTTTCGGAGAACCACTGATGAAGCTGTGCTTCGCCGTTGCTGCTCCACAGGATGGCGCGGTACAGGATACGGCTGTTCTCAAAACTGTAGGGCAGCCCCGAGATATAGACAGCGCGCCCCTTCCCGTACTCATTTACCGCCATCTGGACTTCTTTGTCATGCTGCACCAGGATCTTCGTCCCCTCCAGCGCGTACATGTTTTTCTTGCCCTCGCCGAAATCCACCTCCCCGGCACTATCCGCCAGGATAAAGTGTTCTCTGTCCTCCTCCCAGTTATACTTATCATACCCCAGAGTAAATCCCGTCTCCTTCTCCACGCCGAGCGCCTTCGCAAGCTGCAGGAAATGGCCCTGATACTGATGCCCAGAGGGTTCTCCGACACCGATAAAGCCGCCGCCCTGATAGATAAACCGGCGGATTACGGAAGAAATGGCCTCATCCTCCCAGACGGAACCTCCCGTATGGGCCGTATCGCCGTCTCCGATGTTAAGTATCACATCAATCCCCTCCAGAACCCCGGGATTTTCCCGGATATCGTCAAAGGATAAAAATACCACATCAAAGGGCGCCCCCGAAAGGCTTTCTATCACTCCCGCATAAGAATAATTCTGCGGAAAATAAATCGCATGGTGTACCATATGACATCCCCAGGAACGCATCCGCCCCCAGCAGTTCAGCACCGCCACACGCTTCTGACAATACCCTTCCGTCCCGCATATATTCTCATAAAGTTCTCTGAACTCCCCGCACACACTCTCCACATAGTCGATAAATTCCGGGAACTGACATGCCAGCTTCAGATAACCGCCGTAGCCAATCCTGTCGATAGGCCTGCGCAGAATCGCCCTGCGGGCCGTCACCCAATTCTCCATCGCCTCCTTTACCGGATCACCTCCCTCATGGAATGTATCCGGGAAAAAGTAGGGCAAAAATCTTCCTTCTGTATAACGTACTCCGGGAATATCCGCGATCAGCCGCAGGGTGGAACCGTTGCCCACCGAACCTACCACCGCATCCACGCCCGTCCTGCTAAACTCGTCCATAAAGGGTTCCGTGCCGATCCAGTGATCTCCCAGGAACATCATCGCTTCCTTTCCCAGTTCATGTGTCAGATCAACCATCTCCCTCACCAAAGCCGCAACTTCACGGCGCTGGAAAGCCATAAAATCTTTATATTCCCGGCTGGGTTCTCTGTACTGATTATTGTAATACCCCTGATCGATGATATATTCCGGCCTGAACCGATAGCCTGCCTCTTTCTCGAATTTTTCCAGAATATACGGAGATACCGAAGCGGAATAGCCGTACCAGTCCACATATTTTTCCCGTTTCAGTTCATCAAAGATCAACGTAAACTGATGGAAAAATGTCGTGTAGCGAATCACATCCACGTGGGGATTCTCCTCCACAAACCGGCGCAGACGCTCCAATGTATAAGCATGTGTCTTGGGCTGGCGCACATCAAAGGTGATCTGATGTTCCACGTCCTTCCAGTCATTGACCACCGCATTGTACATATGCACGGGATCCCATATCAGATACGCCAGAAAACTCACCGTATATTCATGAAAAGGCACCGGCTCCTTCAGGACCACGCAGCCCTTTTTATCATCATACTCCCATTTATCAGGGGGAAGAGGCACTCCGGCACTTCGGTCCATAACCTCCCACCAGCGCTTTTTATCATCACGGGTATTGACCATCAGAAGTTCCTGGCTGATCCCTGCCATCAGCGGTATCTCCAGAGTCCCTTCCTTCGCCAGATGAAATCCGGTCATAATATAACACTGCTGTACTTCATCGGGATTTGCCTTTGCCCACTCATTGTCCTTTCTGGTCGTATAATAGGTAGAATAGACCTTTGCCTCCACCGCCTTTAATGCCTCCGGGTAGTCCGTGCCGTCACAGTCACGGATCGCATCCGCCCCCCAGCGCGCAAGCAGCTCAAGCGTCTCCGGCACTACGTCCACATCCGTAGGAATCGTTACCCTGCCTCTGTTTTTTATGTTTTCGTTCATTCACAATACCTCGGTAATTTTACTTTATTATGGCAGGCTGATCTTCCGATCCGGCCTGCCCTGTTAAACATCCGTATTTCACGTATGCGCAGTATACGCATTATTTCTTTCCGTCTCCAAATGGTTTATTATATACCATAAGCGCCGTCAGAAGCAGGACCAGCCCTATCAGCATGATCACCAGCCCCGTAAGCTCCCCCGTCATCTTCCAGCCGCCAAATACGAGTGCCAGCCCCACCACAAAAAATGCAGCGATAACCACAACTCTGAGACTTTCATGTTCTTTCCAAAAATTCATACCAATGACCTTACCCCTTTCTCAACCTGCAAATTTATGCCTCCGGTGTCACACGAACCTTACCCTTTCAGACCGCCCAGTGTCATACCCTGCGTCAGCTTTTTCTGAACACAGATATAAAGAATCAGAGTGGGCAGCATTACCAGCACAAGTCCTGCGTAAAGCTGACCGTACTGCGCCGCGGACTGCTGTGCCTGCGTCAGCTGCATCAGTCCCACCGGAAGCGTCTTGCCTCCCTTCGGATCAGACAGTAATGTCATTGCGATGATATACTCGTTCCAGAAAGAGAGAAAGTTGAATAAAATAACCGTTATGATCGAAGGCTGCGCCATCGGGAAAATAATTTTCAGCATGGTTATGCCGTAGCCCGCTCCGTCGATATAGGCCGCCTCCTCATAATCGTGTGCCAGCGTCGAAAAATATCCCGACAGCAGATAGATCGTAAAAGGAAGCGCCGTTGAGGCATATACCACGGCAAGCACAAAAATATTATTCAAAAGAAAGCCGTTGCCGACAACTCCCTTTAAAAATTTATCCCCATCCACCAGCATCAGAAAGATCGGCACTACAATATAGTTTACATTGATAAACAAGCCTCCCATAAATGCCGCATTTAAAAATTTACGTCCTTTAAACTCAAAGCGTGAAAAAACATAAGCCGCCGGAAGTGCCACAACCAAAAGCAGTGCAAGGGCCAGTGCCGTAACCACCACGGAGTTTATCATATACTCGCCCATCCGCGCTTTGCCCCAGGCATCTATAAAGTTCTGAAAATAAAAACCTGCCGGCATCGCCCAGGGATTGCCGTAAAATTCGCTGTTTTCCTTAATGGATGCCAGAAATACCCAGCCCACCGGAATAATAATCGTGATCGCCAATGTAATAAGCGCCACGTAAATAAATAATTTATACAGCCTGTCGGCTGATGTTGTTTTCGTCCGTTCCATTCCGCGTCCTCCCGTTTCGCATTTGCTGATCTACTGTTAAAATTCCAGCGGTTCACGCTTTGTCACTGCATTGACTAACGCCGACAGCCCAAAGGAGAACACAAAGACAAGCGCACCGATTGCCATGCCGAAACCGTAGGAAGAATTGGTATACGCCTGCTTATACATATAGGACAACGCCACTTCGGACGCCCCGTTAGGACCGCCGGATGTCATCGCCTTGACAAACAGGAACGCCATATTGATCGTACTGATGATAAAGAACGTCAGCGTTGTACGAATATTGGTCCAGATAAGCGGCAGGGTGATCTGGAAAAACTGTGTGATCCGTCCCGCACCGTCCAGGCTTGTACTTTCGTACAGGCTCTGCGGAATACTTGCCATTGACGCCATATACATAACCATATAATAACCGATCGCCTGCCATACCATCGCAATGATCAGGCTGGTCATAACCATGTCTTCCCCTTTCCAGAGAATCGCCACCGTCCTTCCCGAAAACAGAGACAGCAGACTGTTCAGCGTGCCGTTATTCGTATCATAGATCGCACTGAATACGGCGGAAATGACAACCACCGACAGAATATTCGGAATATAGAAAATAACCCTGAAAAAATTCTGTCCCTTAAGCTTCTCTCTTGTCAGAATTGCCGCAAATACCAGAGCAAAACCAAAAGTGATAATTGTCACCACCACGATCAGCAGAATCGTATTCTGCATGGAACGGATAAAATTCGTATCCTTCAAGAGACGTGTAAAGTTATCCAGCCCCACAAAATTTTCCGTTGTAGAATATGCGCTGCGTTTAAACAGTGACATCCTGAACACATTAATCGTCGGTATAATCATAAATACCGTGAACAAAATCACCGCCGGCGCTGCACACAGGAAAATAAAACCATTGCGGCCTGATCGTTTTTTCATAGATCAGAACACCTCCTTTTTTTAAAAAAACGGCGGTGAGCAGCCTGCCACCACCGTTTTCTCATTCATGACAATAGAAAATCCGCTAAACCTGATTTCTACCGTATATTTTCATATCTCCCAGATAACCGTTTTATTACTGAATCAGATTGTCGCGCATCTGATCGTTTACTTCCTTGATGCCATCGATCCACTCCTGCTCGGTCATGTTTCCGGATACCAGAGAGTTTACGGGATCAAACCATATCTCACGGTTTGTTACGCCGATCACGCCGCTGTCATAAGCTGCGAAGTTACCCATTGCCGCTTTTGCACCGTTATCGTAGATCGCGTAGAACATCTGGTTGTCGCCCTCAAGTGTCTGAGCAATATTCAGAACCGGCTGGATTGCGTTTGCTTTTGCAAAGATTGCACATGCCGCATCGCTGTAAAGGAATGCAATAAACTGTTTTGCGCCATCCTGGTTTGCTGCGCCGCCCGGAATCCATGCCTGCTCAAACCATGTGTAGCTGTAGCCGTCACCGCCTGCTTCCACTGCCGGAAGAGCCGTCATACCCCATTTGAAGCCGTCAGCTCTGGGAGCTTCCGCCATCTCGCCTACGATCCATGTGCCGTTCGGCATAAACAGTGCTTTGTTGTCAAGAACAAGCTGCTGGTTCTTTGTGAAATCCTGGTCGTTCGCCTGTGCCGGTGTTGTGGGCTCAGTATATTCAGCAAGTTTTGCTACGATATCAAAACATTTCTGTGCTTCCGGTGTCTCCCAGATGCCTTCCTCATAGTTGGTCGCTTTGTCGAAGAAATCAGCGCCGCCTACGGAATACATCAGTGCATAGAAGAAAGCGTCAAAGTAACCGGTTGTCGGGTATGTAAACAGAGAAATACCTTCTGCCTTTGCCTTATCGCCCAGTTCCCACATCTCATCCCATGTGGTGGGTACGCTCCAGCCCTTCTCCTCGAACAGTCCCGCATTGTAGAACAGTCCGCAGGGAGAGTAGAACATGGGTGCCAGATAAGTCTTTCCGTCGCCGTAAGGGTTGGTCAGGCTTGTCTCCGTGAAACCGCCGGCGATCTTATCGCCTACTTTCGCGTCTTCACCGGGTACCGTCATAGACAGTACGTCCGTAATATCAACGATGTTCTGATCTTTGATAAATGTCTCTGTGAGAGCTTTCTCACGTCCGGTTGCCAGATGGATCACATCCGGGAACTCGCCTGCCTGCATGGAAGGTCCGATCACGTCTTCCAGATTCTTGTCTGTGATCAGTTCTACCGCAATGCCTGTCTCAGCCGTAAAAGCATCACATACTTCCTGCCACATATCACTTCCGTAAGCAGTCTCGATGGCTGCTACGGTGATTGCGCCGCCCTCTGCGGGTGCAGCTTCTTCAGCGGGCTCTTCCGCCGGTGCTTCGCTTTCGGCTTCCGCTGCCGGTTCTTCAGCCGCAGGTTCCTGCGCCACATCGCTTCCGCTGTTGCCGCAGCCTGCCAGCATGGACATTACCATTGCCGCTGCAAGAAGGATACTGAGTATCTTTTTCATAATGGTTATACCTCCTGAATAATAGTGTATGATTATAGTAGGTTTCCGGAATTTCTCCGATACCTGCTAACAGTATATCAGCATCTTCCTGCTCTGCCTATCTCAATATTGCTTATTTTTTTATATATATTGTTCAGTTAGGCTATTTTTATCCTGTTTTCGTGTTTTTTCGCCCTCCATATATACAAATTGACCAATTTTATCTCGCGCCGCCCGCAAATTTACAGCAAAATGATTTTCTTTTCCGAAATCAAACTTGTTTCACA
>OFGH01002293.1_pt1 | contig 10650 bp, 10 predicted proteins | sample 1521721 | NCBI WGS metagenome assembly OFGH01 (sample SAMEA3504132, study PRJEB24116) | mouse gut metagenome | biome: mouse gut; feature: mouse-associated habitat; material: faeces | place: Denmark | collected 2011
CGGAAAAATGGGAGCTTGTCATTATTAAGCAGACTGCAAAGCAATACCACAACGTAAAGGCACAGCTTTTTAGAAAGGATATAGACCAGATTATTATTGCGACAGATGCCGGACGGGAGGGAGAACTGGTAGCCCGCTGGATTCTTAACAAATCCGGCTGCCATAAGCCAATTAAAAGATTGTGGATTTCCTCAGTCACTGATAAAGCAATCCGTGAGGGATTTTCCCATCTAAAGGACGGACGTTCTTACGATAATCTATATAAAGCTGCCAAAAGCAGAGCCGAGGCTGACTGGCTCGTTGGCATCAATGCTACCCGGGCGCTTACCTGCAAATACAACGCACAGCTCTCCTGCGGCCGCGTGCAGACGCCGACGCTGGCAATGATCGCGAAACGGGAAGAGGAAATCCGCAAATTTAAACCGCAGGAATATTTTGGGATGAAACTGACGGCAGGGGGAATCGGCTGGATTTGGCAGGATAAAAAAAGCGGGGGAACCCGTACGTTTCAGAAGGAGCGGATGCAGGAACTGAGCGCTCGAATCAACGGAGCGGGGCTTCGCGTTATTTCTGTTGAAAAAACGTCCAAAAAAACATTTGCTCCGGGACTTTATGATTTGACGGAACTTCAGCGGGATGCCAACAAAAAATTCGGTTATTCGGCAAAGGAAACGTTAAACATCATGCAGCGGCTCTATGAGAACCACAAGGTACTGACCTATCCGCGGACGGATTCCAGGTATCTTAGTACGGATGTGGCGGAGACGATCGGGGAACGCTTACGGGCATGCGCGGCAGGTCCGTACCGCAAAACGGCTGCCGCACTTGCGGCAAAACCGATCCGCACAAACGCATCTTTTGTGGACAATAAAAAAGTCAGCGATCATCATGCCATCATACCGACCGAGCAGTATGTGCAGTTAGAGCATATGACGATCGAAGAACGCAGAATTTATGATCTTGTCGTCCGTCGGTTTCTTGCGGTTTTGTATCCGCCGTTTCTGTATGAGCAGACTTTGATCCAGGCGGAAGCGGCAGGGGAAGTTTTTACGGCAAAAGGGAAAATTGTAACCGAATCCGGATGGAAAGCGGCATATGAACATCCGGTGGAGGATACGGAGGAAGAGGAGGAAGAAAACGACATCAAAGAACAGACGCTTCCCGAAGTAAAGAAAGGCAGCGTGTTTGCGGTCGATCAAATTCAAATCACAAAAGGAAAGACAAAACCGCCGGCGCCGTTTAATGAAGCTACATTGTTGTCTGCCATGGAACATCCCGTCAAATATATGGAAACCAGGGAAAAAGAAGCGGTGAAAACGCTGGGGGAAACCGGAGGGCTCGGCACGGTGGCAACCCGGGCGGATATTATTGATAAGCTGTTCCATACGTTTTTAATGGAAAAGAGAGGAAACGATATTTTTATCACTTCCAAAGCCAGGCAGCTGTTAGAGCTTGTGCCGGCGGATTTAAAAAAACCGGAGCTGACGGCGGCATGGGAGATGAAGCTTGCCGGTATTGCAAAAGGTTCCGTCAAACAAGAAGATTTTCTTTCCGATATCCGAGCGTATACGACGGAAGTTGTGGGTGAGATTAAAACGGGAGAAGGAACCTTCCGCCACGACAACCTGACCAATAAAAAATGCCCTGTGTGCGGGAAGCGGATGCTTGCCGTAAACGGGAAAAACAGCAAACTTCTGGTGTGCCAGGACAGAGAGTGCGGACACAGGGAAACCGTTTCGCGCCTGACAAACGCCCGTTGTCCAAAGTGCCATAAAAAAATGGAGATGTACGGAAAAGGAGAGGAAGAGACCTTTCTGTGCGCATGCGGATATAAAGAGAAACTGTCCGCTTTTAAAGCGCGCCGGGAAAAAGAGGGCGCGGGCGTCAATAAAAAAGACGTGCAGCGTTATTTGAACAAACAGAAAAAAGAAGCGCAAGCTCCGATCAACAGCGCATTTGCGGATGCGCTGGCAAAATTGAATTTATCCTGATTTTTGTCAAAATAAATCAAAGTTTTATCGACAGAAAATGTGAATTTTTGAGACTCTTTCATGGTATTTATATGCAGTAAGGAGGTAAGGAAGCAAGCTTTCTTGCATATAGTATTGTAACGAATCGATATGCCGTCGATGTACAGTTCTCCGGGAGATATGCCCGGGAAAGAGGAAGGGAGAAAAATTCATGGCAGATAAAATTTTTGAAAACAACCAGGTATCTATTGTAGGAACGGTCGTGTCCGGTTTCCGATACAGCCACGAGGTTTACGGAGAAGGTTTTTATATGGTGGATATTTCCGTGAACCGGCTGAGTGATTTTGTGGATATTATTCCGATCATGGTATCCGAGCGATTAGTCGATACGACGCAAAGCTGCGAGGGACAGCTCGTCTATATTACCGGACAGTTCCGTTCCTATAACCGGCATGAGGAAAAGAAAAACAGGCTGGTGCTTTCCGTTTTTGCAAGAGAGCTGGAATTTATTGAGGAAGAAACGGAAGAGTATAAAAGCAATCAGATTTATCTGGACGGCTATGTTTGTAAAGAACCGATTTACAGGAAAACGCCGCTGGGAAGAGAAATTGCGGATCTTTTGATCGCCGTCAACCGTTCTTACGGGAAATCGGATTACATACCCTGCATCTGCTGGGGAAGAAACGCAAGGTTTGCATCGGGCTTTGAAGTCGGCAGCCATGTGGAAATCTGGGGAAGGATCCAGAGTCGGGAATATGTGAAGAAAATCGGCGAAAACATAACGGAAAAGCGGGTTGCTTATGAAGTATCTGTCAGCAAAGTCGAGCGCATGGAATAACATTTGCTTTTTTTGTCGATTTATGGTATTTTAATACAATCTTGAGATAGAAGATGTAATCAGAAGATAAGTTTGACTGTCCAAAGACAGAGGAGGTTCATATGGCGACTGGAAGCGTACAGGCATATTACGGTGCGGGCAGGGGAAAATCGCCCGCGGCGCTGGGAAGAGCGATACGTGCTGCTTCAGAAGGGAAAACCGTTTTTATCATTCAGTTTTTAAAAGGAAAAAACGATCATAAAATGGAATTTTTAAAACGGCTGGAACCTGAAATCAAATTTTTCCGGTTTGAAAAATCGGATGAGTATTTTAATCAGCTTTCCGGAGAAGCACAGCTGGAAGAAATCAAAAATATCAGAAACGGCATTAATTTTGCCAAAAAAGTTCTGACGACCGGTGAATGTGATCTGCTGATCTTAGACGAAGTGCTGGGCCTTGTGGATCATGGACTGATCGAAGCGGAAGAAGTAAAAAATCTTATTTCCGCCAGATTGGAAGATACGGATCTGATTCTGACCGGCTGGGTCTTAAACGATATATTACGGCCGTATATCGATGAAATTTATCATCTGATACCGGAAGACTGACGGTTATCTATTGACAAAAGAATATCAGAGTGTTATAGTGCATTTAAGTTCAAATAAATCATACTGGATAGAGGTTGCGTGATTCATCAGTAGCTGTTCGGATGCGGCAGGCGCAGAGGAAGAAGAGCGAAAGGGGAGAACGCCGAAAGCGGATATTTCCTGCAGGTATCTTCTTGGGCATATGTTGAATAAATATATGACTGTCATCTTAGATTAAGATGGGGAGCTATCGTGTAAATGGAATCTTTATACCGGCTCATACAGAGCCGGTTTTTATGACTTAGTAAAAGATTTTAGGAGGATATGAGTATGGCTATTTTTAAAGGGGCGGGCGTGGCGATCGTCACTCCGATGAAAGAAAACTTTGAAGTGGATTATGACAAGCTGGAAGAGCTGATTGATTTTCAGGTCAAAGGAGAAACCGATTGCATTATCATTTCCGGGACGACGGGAGAAAGCGCTACGCTGAGCATGGAAGAACATGCGGAAGTGATCCGGGCAGCCGTCCGGTTTGCCAATCACAGAATTCCGGTTGTGGCGGGAACCGGCTCTAATTGCACGGAGACTGCAGTCCAGCTTTCCAAAGAAGCGCAGGAAGCGGGCGCCGACGGACTGCTGATCGTATCGCCGTATTATAATAAGGCGACGCAGAACGGCCTGATCCGTCATTATTCTCAGATTGCCGGAGAAGTAAAGCTTCCTGTGATTATGTACAATGTGCCGTCGAGAACCGGATGTAATATTCTTCCGGAAACTGCGGCATACTTATACAATCATGTGGAAAATATCGTAGGAATCAAAGAGGCGACCGGCAATGTGGCGCAGGCGGCGAAGACGTTATATTTAACGGACGGAAAGATCGATATGTATTCCGGTGAAGACGGGATTGTCGTTCCGCTGCTGGCGCTTGGGGCGATCGGCGTGATTTCCGTATGGTCGAACGTTGCGCCAAAACAGGTGCACGATATGTGTATGAAATTTTTCGAGGGAGATATTGCCGGAGCCGCAAAAATGCAGCTGGAGGCAGAGCCGCTGATCGATGCGCTCTTTTCCGAGGTCAACCCGATTCCGGTGAAAAAAGCGCTGAATCTGATGGGAATGGAAGTCGGACCTCTGCGCGCCCCGCTGTATGAAATGGAAGAAGAACACGCAAAGAAGTTAGCGGAAGCGATGCGGGCATACGGATTACCATTGGCTTAGATTTTTACGAAAGAATTTACATTGGAGGAAATCATGACCAGGATTATAATGCACGGATGTAACGGCAGAATGGGACAGATGATTGTTGAAATCTGCGCAGAGGATACGGAAACGGAAATTGTGGCGGGAGTCGATACGGCAAAGGTGCATCCTTACCCGTTTCCGGTAGTGACGAATATCAGGGACTGTGAGGTCCAGGCGGATGTGGTGATCGATTTTTCGACTGCGGGAGCGGTGGATCAGGTATTGGATTACTGTATGGAGAGAAAACTTCCGCTTGTCCTTTGTACCACAGGACTGAGTGAAGAGCAGCTGGCAAAGACGGACGCGGCAAGCCGCACGGTTGCCGTATTAAAATCGGCAAATATGTCGCTGGGGATCAATACATTGTTTGAACTTTTGCAGAAAGCCGCTGCGGCGCTTGCGCCAGCGGGGTTTGACATAGAGATCGTGGAAAAACACCACAATCAAAAGCTGGACGCTCCAAGCGGTACGGCGCTTGCACTTGCAGATGTGATCAATGGTGCGATGGACGGGGCGTACGAATACAAATATGACCGGAGCAAAGAGCGCAGAAAGCGCGGTTCTCATGAAATCGGTATCTCTGCAGTGCGCGGAGGGACGATTGTAGGGGAGCATGAAATTATTTTTGCGGGAAAAGACGAAGTGATAGAAATCAAGCATACGGCATATTCCCGCGCCGTGTTTGGCAAGGGAGCCGTAGAAGCCGCAAAGTTTTTAAAGGGAAAAGAGCCGGGTTACTACAATATGCAAAATGTCGTATCCTCCCGGTAATAAGAGACAGATGATACAATCGGGTTCGGAGCAGTATCGGTTAGTGCTCCGGACCCGATTTTGTTACGAAATGTTTGATGGCTGCAAAGCTGTCCGGACTGATGACATGTTCCATTCGACAGGCGTCCTTGGCGGCCGTTTCATGATCTACGCCAAGCGCCGTCAGCCATCCGGTCAAAAACGTATGCCGTTCATAGATCATTTCCGCAATGGAAAGCCCGCGTTTCGTTAATGTAATAAATCCGGCTTCGCTGACTTTGATGTAGCCGTTTTCCCGCAGGTGTTTCATGGCGATGCTGACACTTGGCTTGGAGAACTCCAGCGCGGCGGCGATGTCGATGGCCCGGGCGTACCCGTTGCGGCGGTTCAGGATCAAAATGGTCTCTAAGTAGTTCTCCGCAGACTCTTGAATTTTCAAGGCGGCGCCTCCTCTCTGCCGGTGTCCGGCTGTATGGGTAGGTTCAGTATAGCACAGGGGACGGCAGCGCTTCAAGGGGGGCGGGATAAAAAAAGCGGAAAAGTTGGAATAAGTTCTTGACAGGAGGGATATAATGTGGTATCTTAGTTGTTGCCGATATCTGCCGGTGTGGTGGAATTGGTAGACACAAGGGACTTAAAATCCCTCGATAGCGATATCGTACCGGTTCGATCCCGGTCACCGACACCATTGAGGGTAATTATAATTTTATATCGCGGCGTAGAGCAGTTGGCAGCTCGTCGGGCTCATAACCCGGAGGTCGCAGGTTCAAGTCCTGCCGCCGCAACCAATATCACCTAAGACGGATTTCAATGTGCTTTCCATGTTGAAATCCGTCTTGGTTTCTTTCTGGAGAACATCGATCCGTTCGATCAGCAGATGAACCGCCTTTTCGTCCGCGCTGGCCTTGAGTGCATCCAGCCACGCCTTTATCTGGTCAACGGTAAAGTCTACCGGCGGCGTGGTTGCCTGGAGCTGCTTGATCTCTGCTTTAATGGTCTGCATTTGCTCCCCGATGTCGGCTACCACGGCAGCTGGCAAGGCCCCGGTAGACAGGTTTTTCATGAGGGCGTCATACTCCCCCTGCTTCTCGCTGATCCGACGCTGAAGCGCACGATTGAAGTCGGCCACACGGTCCTGCTCCCCGGCCTGATACTTCCGCAGAGCGGCGGCGATCTTGTCCTGATTCTCCGGAGAGAGTAGCTTGTGGAGATACTCTACCGCCGCATCGTCAACCTCGTCCATGTGGACAACATGAGCGCCGCACTTCTGGGAGCAGTAATAGCGGTAGTATACGTGCCCTTTCCTGGTGGTTCTCATGCCATGCATTTTGGCTCCGCACTCGCAGTATACAAGGCCGCTGCACAGGTACCCGGCCTTTTTCCCTGTCTGTTTCCGTTCGGTCATAATCCTCTGCACCTCCATAAACTGCGCCCTGCTGATGATTTGCGGCAGGGCGTTTTCTATTCTGATCGCGTTTGGTTTATTGCGCCGGTCCTCCCGGCGTTCTTCTTCCTGCGGAGAAAAGGTGTATACCCCGGTGTATTTCTCATTCCGGAGCATTTCATAGATCTGGGTGTACTTGATAGGCTTCCCGCGTTTTCCTGTGATCCCGGCATCGGCAAGCTCCTGGATGATGGCGGTAAATCCCTCACGGTTGGCAGCGGCATCGAATATCTTCCGTACATATCCCGCCTCCAGCTCATTTACCACATACCGTTTGTTGACCACATCATAACCAAATGGGGCACACCCCCCATTGTGGAGGCCCTTCAGCGCCGTCTCCCGCTGGCCCTTCCGGACCTCGGAGGATAAATTGTCAATGTAATATTCCGACAACGACCACATGAGCGTCCGCATGATCTTCGCCTCGGCGCTGGTGCCGAAGTCCTGCGCCACGGCCACCAGCTCCACGCGCTTGTCCTTCAGCCGCTTCTCCAGGTTGACGTGTTCCCCCAGGTTTCGGGCAACCCGGTCGTATTTGTGGATCAGGATGGTGCTGAAGGTGCCCCGGTCCACGTCCCGGAGCATCTTCTGATAGGCTTTCCGGCTGGCCGTCTTGGAGCCCTTGCCGCTGATCGCCTCGTCAGCGTATACCTCCAGCACGGTCAGGCCCTTGCTTTTGGCGTACTCCATGCAGGCCCGGACCTGGGCATCTATACTGGCCTCGTCCTGCTTTTCTGAGCTGTACCGGGCGTATATTACCGCTGCGCCCATAATTACCTCCTTCCTGCCCTGTTCCCATTTGTGGGTACAGGGCTTTTGCTCAATTTTGAGCGTTGGAAATCTCCAATACTTCCAACGATGATTAGAAGTACAGGTTGAATCTGGCGTTACCCGGCGGGGTGGCGTTTCACCACCTTTGCTGGAAACTTCCGGCAGGGGCCCGTGTTTCACAGACCTCCTCCCCGCCATTTTAAGCATCCTCTGTGGGCTTTTCCTTGCTGGGGGTGGTTGTTCCCTCAGACTGTGGAGCAGGGCCACCAGAGCGGCGGTAGCGGGGTAAGATGTCCTCTGCGTAGTCTGCGACCTTTTCGCGTCCATCTTCCGTCATTTGATTCAGAGCATTGCTTATACGTTCACGATTTGATTCAAGTCTAAATTTTGGAATAGAATCACTTTCAAAAAGAATTTTCCAGAACCCTTTTTTAGTTTCATCTGAACTAATGTTATATAGCTCATACTGATCAATAGAAAGCAGTTCTGCGAGTTTCGCTTCTTGTTCCTGACTTAGAGGCTCTTGGGCCACAAATTCAACTTTCAATTTTCTCATTTGGTCGCCTATTCCAACGAGATCAAAAAGGTGGATTCTCAAAGCTTTGGAAATGCGCGTAAGTTGTTCAAGGCGAGGCTGACGCTTACCTGCCTCATATTGATGGATAGAAATAGCAGCAACACCGCTTTTTTCGGCAAGCTGTGCCTGTGTTAATCCAGCCTTTTTACGAGCAGATCGTATACATTCTCCAATTGACATATGCATCACTCCCATATGTAGAATACCACATCAAAAAAAATTATTCAAGGAATAATCAAAAAAATGTTGAAATTATTCGACGAATGCATTATAATTTATTCATCGAATGAGTAGGTGAACACATGACCATCAACACAACCAAAATTGAGACGATGCTGGCGGAGCGGGGCCTAACCAAAGCGGCCTATGCAGGAAGCTGCGGGATTTCCCGGCAGAACATCAGCACCATCATCCGGCGAGGCACCTGTGAGCCAAAAACGGCTGGGAAGCTGGCGGCAGGCTTGGGGGTCCCAGTGGCGGAGATCATCGAAGAAAGGAGCTAGACCATGCAGGAGAGCATTTGCAGGATCCCCGTTACTGCAACCTTCAGCATCATCAACGGGAAGGCCGTCATGGTGGCGGCGGAGTATGCGGACATCCCAGCGGAGGAAATTGCCAGATTTCTGGTGGAGCGCTGCGGGATCGACGCTATTTGTGGGGAGGCGAGAGATTGAGCGATTATAGAAACCTCCCGGAGCTGCTGAAGCGGCAGGGCCTTTTCTGCTGCTGGCGGTATGAGCAGCGGCAGGACAAGCCCACAAAGGTTCCTTACAACCCCCGCAATGGGAACCGGGCAAAGAGTACCGACCCCGGCAGCTTCTCAGCCTTTTCCGCCGCGCTGCTGGCCCTGGGAAAGAGCATAGAAGCCAGACAGCCATATAGCGGGATCGGTGTGGGTCTGTTCGGCAATCTGGGCGCCATCGACATCGACCATTGCATATCAGATTCCGGGGAGCTGTCGGACATGGCGGCGGACATCGTGACGGCCATGAACGCTTACGTAGAGTATTCCCCCAGCGGGAAGGGCCTGCGGGTACTGTTCACCGTCCCGGATGATTTCCAGTACGATAAGGCCAAGTACCGCATCAATAACCAGCAGCTTGGCCTGGAGGTCTACATAGCCGGGGCGACCAGTAAGTACGTTACCGTCACCGGCAACACCCTGACCCCGGGCAGGGATCTGGAGGAGCGCGGGGAGCCGCTGCGGACGGTCTTGGAGGAGTACATGCGCAGACCGGAACGGCAGATACCCCAGCAGGTACCCAGGGAACCGACGGAGTTGGACGACCTCCAGCTGATCGAGAAGGCCAAGCGGAGCAAGGGTGGCCCTAAGTTTACCGCCCTTTGGAGCGGGGATGCCTCCAGCTATAAGTCCCGTTCCGAGGCTGACCAGGCACTGTGCAACATCCTGGCATTCTGGACGAACCGCAATCCTGCCCGGATGGACAGGCTCTTCCGGCAGTCTGGCCTCATGCGGGAAAAGTGGGACCGGCGGCAATCCGGCAGTACCTACGGGGCGCTTACTATCCAGAACGCCATTTCTGATGCCAGGAGCGGATATGATCCCAGGGATTTTTCCCGGCGCAGGATGGAGAGAGACGCACCCGTAAAGGACGCTGAGCCAGTCAGGCCCCCGGATTACTCCGATGCTGGGAACGCGGTCATTTTCGCCCGGGTATACAAGGACGATCTAATCTTTGTGGATGCCCTGGGATGGCTCTGGTGGAACGGCCGGAAGTGGGAGCGGGACGATCACAAGGCCACCGCCTGGGCTCTGAAGCTGTCCGCAAGGATGCTGGAGGAGGCCCAGAAGGAGACGCGGGACGCGCTCCACCAGCAAGCGGAGGCAAAGGCCAGGTATGCCGCCAGCGGCGATACTGCGGATGGTGAAGCCGTCAAAACGGCGGATGAAGCTGTCAGCAGGGCAAAGTCGTATTTAGCCCATGCCAAGACCAGCCGGAATGCCATCCGGATCAAAAACATGATGGAACTGTCCAAGCCCTCTCTGGTCATCAAGGCCGACCGGCTGGACGCGAACCCCTTCGATCTGAACACCCCCGCCGGGATCGTCAATCTGACAACCGGCGAGCTGCGGCCCCATGACCGGGGAGCCTATTGCAGCCAGATCACCCAGGCCGCGCCCGACAGCAAGGGGCGGGATATGTGGGAGACATTCCTTGATACCGTCACCTGCAATGATGGAGGCCTAAAGGGATTCCTGCAAATGGTGACCGGTATGGCTTTCATCGGCAGCATCTATCAGGAGGGCATCGTCATTGCCTACGGCGGCGGCAGAAACGGCAAATCCACCACCTTTAACGCTATTGGCGATTCCCTGGGCGATTATACCGGGGCCATCGATATCAAGGTCATTACGACCGACCGGGCGAACAAGGGCGCGGCCCTGGCTACGCTGCGAGGCAAGCGGCTGGTCTGTCAACGCCAGTGCTAAAATGTAAGAAAACGCCGAGGAAAAAATGTAGAATTGT
>OFGH01002294.1_pt1 | contig 10650 bp, 11 predicted proteins | sample 1521721 | NCBI WGS metagenome assembly OFGH01 (sample SAMEA3504132, study PRJEB24116) | mouse gut metagenome | biome: mouse gut; feature: mouse-associated habitat; material: faeces | place: Denmark | collected 2011
CCAGGCCGTTGGCCTGGGCGTCGCCGTCAAAGGCCAGCTCCGGGTAGGCGATGACCGGATGGAAGAAGAGATGCTCCACAATGCCGTCATAGGGCACGTAGGCCACGCCGTCCCGCGTCCCGCCCTCCGGCATCACCTTGGGGTCCAAAATCTCGTAGGGCGCGGGTTCCGGCTCAGGTTCCGGCTCAGGCTCCGGGGCCTCATCCCGGACAGGGGGTGCGGGGTCCTCAGCCGGAGGCGCGGCGGAGGGCGTCTGGCCGCAGGCGGTCAGGGACAGCAGCAGGGCCAGCAGAAGGAGAAGGGCAGTCAAACGGGGCATCGAAAAAACGTCCTTTCTGTCGAATGTTCTGACAGATACAGTATGACAGAAATGACGAAAAAAAGAATCACAAAAAAGTGACAAAAAAAAGACAAAATCTGAGCAAATTGTCACAATTGTGAAAAGCCGCCGGAGGGGGGATCCCCTCCGGCGGCCTGCATCCGCGTCTACCGCTTGTCTCCCGGCCTGAAGATCAGCGCCATCACCACGCCGGCCGTCACCGCCATGGTGATGCCGCCGGCCGTGGCGCTGAGGCCGCCGGTGAGGACCCCCAGCCAGCCCTGTTCGCCCACGGCCTTTTTCACGCCCTTGGCCAGGGCGTGGCCGAAGCCGGTGAGGGGCACCGTGGCCCCGGCGCCGCCCCAGTCCGCCAGGGGCTGATAGAGTCCCACGGCGCTGACCAGCACTCCGGCTGCCACATAGCCCGTCAGGATGCGGGCGGGGGTGAGCTGAGTCTTGTCGATCAGGATCTGGCCGATGGCGCAGAGGATGCCGCCGCAGAGAAACGCGTTGAGATATTCCATATTCCTGCCTCCCGTGTATTTTTCTCAGTGTTTCCCACGGGCGGAAAAAATATGCCGGATTTCAGAACCTGCGGTCACAGAATTTCCCGCCTGTGAATGCGGGCTCTCAGACGATGAAGCCGCCGTCGGCGGAGAGAATCTGTCCGGTGACAAAGGAGGCGCCCTCGGAGGCAAAGAAGACCACGGCCTGCGCCACATCCTCCGGCGTGCCCAGGCGGCCCAGGGGCGTCTGCTCCGCCAGGTCCCGCAGTGTCTCCCGTCCCAGGACCTGCACCATGTCCGTGTCGATCACGCCGGGGGCCACGCAGTTCACCCGGATGCCGGAGGGGGCCAGCTCCAGGGCCAGGGAACGGGTGAGGCCGATGAGAGCCGCCTTGGTACAGGCGTAGGCCGCCTCGCAGGAGGCTCCCCGGAGACCCCAGATGGAGGAGATGTTGACAATGCAGCCCCGCTTTTCCGAGATCATATGGGGCAGGACCGCCTGGATGGCGTTCCGGGCTCCCCCCAGGTTCACGCCCAGGTACCGCTCCCACAGCTCGTCCGTGATGTCCTGGAACAGGCACTGGCCCGCCACGCCGGCGTTGTTCACCAGCAGCTCCACTGGGCCCAGGGTCTCCGCCGCGGCGCGGACCATCTCGTTTACGGCGGCGCGGTCGGAGACGTCGGCCCGAAAGGCCATGGCCATGCGCCCCTCCCCGCGGAGGAGGTCCACCAGCTCTTCCGCGGCCTGCCGGTGCTCCATGTAGTTGACGCAGACGGGCCAGCCCCGCCGGGCCAGCTCCAGGGCCGACGCCCGGCCAATGCCCCGGGAGGAGCCGGTGACCAGTGCGGAACGATTCATAAAATCAGTCCTTTCATAATGGGATTCCCCTGCATTATACCAGCTCTGAGGGCGGATTGGAACAGGGAGTTTTCCGCCGGAACGGGCGGGCGGTGTGCGGCCCCCCGGTCTTCCCTCCCCCGCTCCCGTCAAAACCGGCGGGGGTGCGCTTTATGGAAAGGAGGCTGTTTTTCCTCTTGCAGTTTCCAGTTGTTTGTGCGATAATCGTTGTAATACCATTTTTTGCTTGAAACTGGAGATGACTTATGATTCCACAAAAGATCGCCCTGCTGACGGACTCCTGCGCCGACCTGTCCCCCCGTCTGGCAGAGGAGAATCACATCTACCGGGTGCCGCTGCGGATTTTGTGCGCCGACGGGGAGTATTCCGACGGTGTGGACATCTTCGGGCGGGACATCTACGCCCGTCTCCGCGCCGGCGAGCTGCCGCAGACCTCCCTGCCCTCCGGCGAGGACATCGAAAAGACCCTGCGCCAGATCGTCATGGACGGGTATGACGGCGTCATCGCCGTGATGCTCTCCAGCGGCCTCTCCGGCACCTACAACCTGGTGCGCCTGATCGGCGAGGAGTGCCGGGGGATGCTGCCGGTGAGGGTGTACGACTCCCTCAGCGGGTCCCTGGGCATGGGGATGACCCTCCTCCAGCTGGCGGAGGACATCCGCGGCGGCATGGAGTGGGAGGAGCTGACAGAGCGCCGCGTGCCCCAGCTGATTGCCGGCTCCCACCCCTTCTTCTCCGTGGACACCCTGGAGTACCTGCTCAAGGGCGGGCGCATCGGCAAGGTCACCGCCACGGCGGGGACACTTTTGCAGATCAAGCCCATCATCACCTTCGCCCCCGACGGGCAGCTGCAGTCCGTGGCCAAGGTGCGGGGCCGCAGCCAGGTGATGGACAAGCTGGTGTCCATGGCGGTAAAAGCCTGCGGAGAACATAAGCGGTACAATCTGGCGGTGGCCAACGGCGGCGCGCCGGCGGAGATGGAGACTGTGCGCCAGCGGCTGATGACCGCCCTGCCGGACTACGACCACATCTGGGAGGGCGAGATCGACGGCACGCTGAGCGTCTACATCGGCGACGGCGTGCTGGGAGCCGCCGTGCAGGTGCTGGACTGAAAACAAAGCGGGGCGCCGGACGGCGTCCCGTTTTGTCCGCCCCGTCAGCGCAGAGAATCGCCTTGTGAAAACAGGAGCGGTGTGGTACAGTGAAAAACAAGACTGGCAGCAAAGGAAGACATGCGATGTTGGATATTTTCGAAATTCTGGGCCCGGTGATGGTGGGCCCCTCCAGCTCCCACACGGCGGGGGCGGTACGCATCGGGCGGATGGCCCGGACGCTGCTGGACGGAGTGCCCGTCCGGGCGGAGATCGGCCTGTACGGCTCCTTCGCCGAGACGGGCCGGGGCCACGGCACGGACCGGGCCCTGGTGGCGGGTCTCCTGGGCATGGCGCCGGACGATCTGGACGTGCCCCGGAGCTTTGAGATCGCGGCGGAGCGGGGGCTGGCATTTTCGTTCCATACCGTTCAGCTGCGCACTGCCCACCCCAACACGGCGGTGCTGGACGTCACGGCGGAGGACGGACACCGACTGGTGCTGCGGGCCGCCTCCACCGGGGGCGGGCGGATTCGGGTGGAACAGGTCAACGGCGTGAATGTGAACTTCACCGGCGATTTCAACACCCTGATCGTCCGCCACCACGACATCCCCGGCACCCTGGCCGCCATCGCCCGGGAGCTCAGCAAATTCCGGGTCAATGTGGCCAACATGAGCCTGTGCCGGGACCGGCGGGGCGGCGACGCCCTGATGGTGCTGGAGACGGACCAGCGGGTCTCCACCGTGACCCGGGAGATGGTGGCGGAGATCCCCGGCGTGGAGCGGGTAACCTATTACGAGAGGGCGGCGGACTGAGATGGATTCCATACAGGAAATTCTGGACACGGCGAGGGCGGAGAACAAGCCCTTCTGGCAGGTGGTGCTGGAGGCGGACCTGGAGGAGCGGGAGACAACGGCGGAGGCCTCCTTTGAGAAGATGCGGATGACCTGGCGGGCCATGCTGGAGTCTGTGGAGGACTACCAGGGGGACCGGCGGTCCCTCAGCGGCCTCGTGGGGGGCGACGGCCAGCGGATGCGGGACTACGCCGCCGGAGACGCCCTGTGCGGTCCCTACCTGCAAAGGGTCATCGCCACGGCGCTGTGCGTGGGAGAGTCCAACGCCTGTATGCGCAGGATTGTGGCCGCCCCCACGGCGGGGGCCTGCGGCGTCCTGCCGGCGGTGCTGGTCCCCCTCTACCAGGCGGGACGGGCGGAGGAGGACGCGCTGGTGCGGGCGCTGTACGTCTCCGCCGGCATCGGAGCGGTGATCAGCTGCCGGGCGTCCATCGCCGGAGCCTCCGGCGGATGTCAGGCGGAGATCGGCTCCGCCTCCGCCATGGCGGCGGCGGCTCTGACGGCCCTGCGGGGCGGGAGCGGAGAGCAGATCGGCCACGCCGCGGCCATGGCGCTGAAAAATCTCATGGGGCTGGTCTGCGATCCCATCGCGGGACTGGTGGAGGTGCCCTGCGTGAAGCGGAACGTCATTGGAGCTGTGAACGCCGTCAGCTGCGCGGACATGGCCCTGGCCGGCGTCACCAGCCGGGTGCCGGCAGACGAGGTCATCGACTGCATGGGCGATGTGGGCCGGCGCCTCCCCGCGGAGCTGCGGGAGACGGCCCTGGGAGGTCTGGCCGCCACGCCCTTCGGAAAGAGCGTAAAGGAACGGATGGAGCGGGGAGAGCACTGAGGAGGCGGGGACGTGTTTTTCAGAAAACTGCTGGGACGCAGGGCGGAAGAGCCCAGGGAACTCCAGGAGCCGGAGCGGGGGACGATGCTGATCTCCGGATTTGACACCGCGGACATTGAGCCGCTGACGGCGGACTTTGAGAAAAAGCACAAGCTCCGGCTGCCGGATGAGTACCGCCGGTTTCTGTTGAAATACAACGGCGGAGAGACCCCCAACACCGTTTTTGCCATTGGCGGGGTCTCCTCGGATTTACGGGCGCTGTACGGGCTGGGCGGCGCGGATCCCCGTTACTGCTTTGACAGGCGGCGGCTTTCCGGCTTTTTGAAGGATGGGATGCTGCCCATCGGAGAGAACGCATGGGGCGACACGGTGGCCCTGAAGGTCTCCGGCCAGGGCGCGGGAGGCGTGTACTTTCTCTACCATGACCGCCCCGGGAAGTTTCTTCCCCTGACGGCGGACTTTGCCGCCTTTACAGCCCAATGCGCCAGCAGGCCTCTGGGGCACATCCGCACCGTGGAGGAGCGGGCGGCGGCCCTGCAAAGCCGGGGAAAGCCGGTCACGCCGGAGCTGACGGCAATGTGGGAGCAGGAGATCACCCATCTCCAGTCCCTTCACCAGGAAACGGTGGAGTTTTGAGGGAGCAAAGCCGACATGGAGAAAACTGTTCAGAAATTCCATCTCACCGCCGCGCACTTGCGGTGGATCGCCCTGGGGGCCATGCTGCTGGACCACCTGTGGGCCATGGTGGTTCCGGGAAGCCAGTGGATGACCTACGCGGGGCGGATCGCCTTTCCCATCTTCGCCTTTCAGATCGCGGAGGGGGCCCGCCATACCTCCGATTTCCGGCGCTACGCCCTGCGGCTGCTGGCCTTCGCCTGCGTCTCGGAGATCCCCTTTGATCTGATGTACGCCAGCACGGCCTTCTATCCCTTCCACCAGAACGTGATGTTTACGCTGCTGCTGGGCCTGCTGGCCGTCCGCGGGCTGGAGCGGGCGAGGGAGGAGCGGACGGTGAAAGCCGCCGCCCTGGGGCTTCTGGGCCTTCTGGGAGCCTGGCTGGCAGGGACCGCGGGCATGACGGACTATGGCGGCATGGGCGTTTTGACCGTGGCGGCGTTCTGCGTGTTCCGGGACTTTCCCCTGGCCAGGCTGGGGCAGGCGGTATGCCTGCTTTTGCTGAACATGGTGTTTTTTCGGGGGGAGTACATTTCGCTGGAGCTGCTGGGACGCGTCCTTGAAATTCAGACCCAGGGCTTTGCCCTGCTGGCGCTGGTTCCCATCTGGCTCTACGGCGGGGAGAAGGGCCGGGGCGGTCGGGTCCTCCAATACGGGTCCTATGCCTTCTATCCCCTCCACATGCTGGCGCTGTACCTGATTAAATTTATGGCGTGACGGACAAACGCAGGCCCCGGAACAGCTGTTCCGGGGCCTCTTTCGGTCTGATCTCCACTCCGGGAGGGGGCGGAGCGCGCCGTCTATACCAGCTGATAGAACAGGCCGTGCCGGGAGCAGTACCACAGCAGGCGGCCATGGCCGATGGCGGGAATCCGCACCTGGAGCCCCCACTCCGGGTACTGCCTGCGGAGTATGAGGCTGTCTCCGGTCAGCAGGGCCGCAAAGGTGATATAGTGGTCTTTGTCCATGGGATGGCCGGACGTGATGAACAGGTCGTTTTCCACCGTCTCCACGGTGAGCCGGTCCTCCCCCTCCGCCTTCCGGGGCTGGGCCGCCTCCAGCCGCCTTCCGCAGCAGGAGACGGCGGCATCCGCCATGACGGCGGCCACATTGCCGCAGTCCGGGCAGATATAGAACGCTGTCTTTTTCATGTTTCCCCCCAATGCCTCCCGGGCGTCCAGCTCCCCGGTGAGAAGCTGGTCCAGGCCGACCTGAAAAATATCGGACAGCTCCGGCAGGAGGGACAGGTCGGGACAGCCCATGCCCCGCTCCCATTTTGAGATCGTCTTATTGCTGATATTCAGCTGATCCGCAACCTGTTTTTGTGTCAGACCTTTTTCTCTGCGGAGCTGGAGAATCAGCTTTCCCACTTTCACGCAATCCATCCGAGGGCCTCCTTCCCATTATAGATACTGCGCGATGATCTGGACCAGCCGCAAGGGCAGCTGTCTCAGGTCACCGATGTCAATGAATCGCTCCTGACCGTAGATTTCGCAGATCGCGTCCTTGTCCTGCCCAATCGCCGCCGCCAGAAAAACAACGCCTTTGCGGCTGTACTCCCGGATCGTCCGCTTCATATCCTCCGCCGCACAACCGCCGGTATAATCCGGCATGGCTTTTGGCTGGCCGTCGCTGAGACTGATCAGCAGTTTGGTTTCCTGCGGTGCTTTGACCAGCTTTTCAGACAATACCCTGAGCGACATTCCGTCCCGGTTGCTGCTGATGCCCCGCATGGACATGATGGCGTGCTTGTCGTTCAGAGCCGGCTCTTCCCAGTCCAGATAGGCATACATGGACATCCTCTCCCGTGGAGAGCGGTCGGCGGTGTCGCCATAGATCAGCACAGGAATGCCGCAGGCTTCGCAGAACTCACAGACGGCCACAGCGGCCTCTTTTGCCGCTTCCAGCCGCCCAAAGGCGTTCATGGAGGCGGATTGGTCCACACGCAGCGCAACGGCCAGGGAGGGATTTTCGTCAGGCGGATTCTTCTTTGAGAAGTACCGGAAGTCAGGTGCGGCGGTTCTTTCGGCGTGGAATCTGGAGCCGTAAACGCGGTTCTTTGCAAACTCGGCGGCGGTTTCATGTTCCAGCAGCGGCTCCGTTTTTCTGGTCAGCTCCTGAATGACCGGCATAAGCGCGGACGCCATCTCCCGGTATTCCCGCCGCTGTTCCGGGGTGGATTCCGGGCGGTGGACGATCATGCCCACCTTTTCATGGACAGAGCCTTTCACCGCCTCACGGGCCTCCTGGTTCAGCCGCCTGCGGAGGGCTTGCCTCTGTTCCTCCAGGCGGGCCTGATCTTCCGGGGACAGCTCATGATACATCGGGGTTCCGCCATCGCCGGAATCGGCGCTGTGGGTTTCAAGCGCAGATTCTGACCGGTCGTTGGCGCGGCCCTCGCTGTCAGCGGCCTTTTTCAGTGCAACCGCCGGACGATCGTCTGATGGCGGCGTATGAAACGCCTCCTCAGAGCCGTCCGCACGGATTTCCAGCTCTTCACCATTGCCCTGGCCAAGGTTGTGTTCAATGCCCTCAAGCTCCGTTTTCAGTCCTGATTGAGTCAGCGCCTGCTCCAGAATGGCGATCTCATCCGGGTCGGTGGTCATTTTATAGATCACTTTGTGATACAGAGATTCCGCGGCGTTTGTCCCCTGAGCGATGGCGTCAATCCAAAAGAAATACGATCGCATTCCGGCCACGCCCCTGATGGCGTTGGCGCCGGCGGTCTTGTCCAGCAGGATGATCGTTTCGGCGCAGACGCGCAGAACCTCCGAATCCTGAAACGCCGTCTTTTCAATAGCGCGTTCCATCATCACCTCAATCGGGGGCAAGTCCATCTTTTCCGAATGCTGTACCCGGTCGCGCAGGGCCTCGTTCAGCGGGCGGCAGCCGTTGTACCCGCGGTTGGTGGTAATAACGGCGATAAAGTCCGGGTGGCGGCGGACAATGCGGGTGGGCAGGTTGATGCTGCCGTCCGGCTCCAGCGCGGAGTTGAGGGCCATCAAAACAGCCGCGTCCCGGATGACAGTGGGCTCCTGAATCTCCAGAAGCCAGCCGTTTTCATAGGCCCGCACAATTTCAGAGGGGTAATACCGGTACTCCACGCCGCCTCCTTGGCCGCCTCCTTCCGGCAGCACCGGCAGAATCGCCCCCAGCACATCGGATTTGTCCATGTCCGCGAAACAGGTCACCTTTGTATAGGGAAGGCCAAAGTCGGCGGACAGCGCCTTTGCCAGCTGCGTCTTGCCGGAGCCCGCGCCGCCCTCCAGCAGGATGGTGGAGATTTTCATTTCACCCCGGTTCCAGCTGCCCCTGACCGCTTCACAGATCCGGCGTTCCGCGCCGCTCTCCACATGGGAGGCGGGTTTTTTCCAGACAAGGGCCTTTTCATCGTCTGTCAGCTCTCTGTCCGGCGACAGGCGATTATTCTGTTCCATGTTCAGCAGCACTCCAATTCTTCCAGAATCCCGGCCAGCGTTCTGAGGCGTTCTCCAGTCAGCTCCCCCAGGTCGTTCAGCGCCTGGGCGAAGTCCTGTATGTCTTTGCCGATGTCGGGATTGTCTGTGCAGACGGACACAGGCAGCGCCTCGCCCTGCAAGCCGATCCGCTCAATGACGGGATTGCCGGGGTCGTACAGCAGCGGGAGCCGGTAGGCCTCCCTGAAGTACAGTAATGTGCGGCTGAGCACAATCATCAGGTCAAATACCTGATGGATCGGAAGTTCGGCGCTCACATGCAGTGTACCGTCCTCCCGGGCCGTCCACAGCTGCGCCGCGATCTGCATGGCCTGATTCTCTTTCAGGGTGGGGGCGCCCAGTGTCAGGCGTTTGACGTCAGAGCAATGGGCGCTGCGGCCGTCCACACGGTCATAACCGTCTGCGGCCACAACAATTTTTTCGTTCACTTCCAAACCCTCCTTGCCTTTGGATTTTCCAGCAGGCACAGCTCACAGAGTGTTTCCAGCTCCTCTGTGTGGTCCTCCTGCGGATCGTCGTATTCCAGGCGCTTCACCACCTGAAACTCAAAGGCGTCCTCGCCGTATTGCTCCCAGAGCTCCTGTATCCGTCTGTTCGGACAGTTTCCGGCACAGAGCTGAAAGCGGAGCCGGTTGAATTTTGCGGGAATGTCCGCGGCAGCTGTCAAAAATGTCTCGTCCGCCGCGCTGCAGCGGAGGGAAATGACCCCCATTTCCGGACGGCGGTCATGATACGCGGCCAAAAGCTCCTTTTTTCTTTTGATGTCCATGTTCTTCACCTCGAATCACATTCTATCGTACAAAGCCGGCAAAAGCAATCCACGCTCCGTAGACTTTGCCATATGCGCGCCGAATACACAAAAACGCAGCAGCACGGGGAGGGATTCCCTCCTCATTGCATTTGAATGAACCGGCGGCTGCCAGCACATTGCAGGCAACGGAAGGAGTCAAAAAAGGAAAAACTTCCAGAACCATTGCGGTTCTGGAAGTTTTTTGGTGACCCGGCGGGGATTCGAACCCCGGACCCACTGCTTAAAAGGCAGTTGCTCTGCCAACTGAGCTACCGGATCAGATTTCTGCTGGGAACCGCCCGCAGGCGGAAAAGCTGGCAGGGACGGCTGGACTCGAACCAGCGGATGAGGGAGTCAAAGTCCCTTGCCTTACCACTTGGCTACGCCCCTATGTGGAAAGAGGGAACCGGGGTAACCCCGATCCCCTGCTTTTGTTGGGGTGGGAGATGGGACTCGAACCCACGACACCCGGAACCACAATCCGGTGCTCTAACCAACTGAGCTACACCCACCACATATAAACCATACGGAACGCCTGCTGACACGCCTGAGGAGAGCTGGTACGCCAGAAGGGACTCGAACCCCTGGCCTACTGCTTAGAAGGCAGTTGCTCTATCCAGCTGAGCTACTGGCGCGAATTTGATGGAGCAGGTGACGAGAATCGAACTCGCATCCCCAGCTTGGAAGGCTGGTGCCCTGACCATTGTGCTACACCTGCGTTTGCCCTCCCGGAAATTGTCAGCTGAGTTAGAATACCACGAAACGAGGCGGCTGTCAAGTGTTCGGGCCCAATCTTTTGAAATTTTTTGCGAAATTGGCAGTGCGGCCGGAACTGCCGGGGGTCAGTACTGGCTGACGGCGCCGGTGGCGCAGTTTACATAGTAGCCCACCGTGTCTGTAAGGATGTGCCAAACCGGCGTCAGGGACATGGGGGCGGCGGCGGAGCTCTGGAGCTCATAGCAGAGGGACATCTCCGTGATGGAGGAGGCCACGGCGCCGGTCTCCCGGCGCATGGCAAGAAAAGCGGTGAGGGCGGCCTGGGCGGAGAGAAGCTCCGGACTTCCGGAGGTCTCCGCGGAGGTCTCCGGCAGCAGTGTGCCCCGGACGGATACCACCGCGCCCTGTTCCAGGAGGAAGGACACAGCGCAGTTGGCCACCGTCAGCCCGCCGTACTCCCGAAGGGCGGTGATGGTGCCGCTGCCATCGCCGTCCAGCTGAACGGCGGTCACCGTGTAGTGGAAGTCCCGG
>OFGH01002295.1_pt1 | contig 10649 bp, 13 predicted proteins | sample 1521721 | NCBI WGS metagenome assembly OFGH01 (sample SAMEA3504132, study PRJEB24116) | mouse gut metagenome | biome: mouse gut; feature: mouse-associated habitat; material: faeces | place: Denmark | collected 2011
AAAGTCTAACAGCCAAATCTCATCTTAAAATCAATGCGTTTTGCTCTTCTCTAATTGTTTTTCAGAATTCTTTGTTCTATATTACATTGGTTTTGGGAGAAAAACAAGTTTTGCATGCTAAAAAAATATGGTATACTTTGGTTGGCGATAAAAATTTAGGAAAGAAGGATTGAGATGAGGAAAGTGCTGTGCATTGACAGGGATATGAAGAGAATCTGGCCGGCTGCGAGGGTTGGATGCATCCAGTACATGGCGGATGTGGAAAAAAAGAATGAGGAGCTGTGGGCGTATCTGAAAAAAGAGGTGTTTAAACGTGTGAAAGATGCTGTTTTTGATTATGGCGTGAGCGAAATCCCGAATGTCAGGGAATCAAGAACAGCATATAAGGCGTTTGGAAAAGATCCGAGCAGATACAGAGTTTCATCGGAAGCGCTTATCCGGCGAATCGCACAGGGGAAAGGGCTTTACGAAGTGAATACGGTGGTTGACGCGAATAACCTTATATCTGTAGAATCCGGCTTTTCCGTGGGCTCTTATGATGCCGCGAAGATTGGCGGCGAGCTTGTCTTCCGGGTGGGGAAGGAGGGAGAGATGTATAAGGGGATTGGAAAAGAGCAGATTAAGATTGAAGGCCTTCCGGTTCTGGCCGATTCGGAGGGGGCGGTAGGCAGTTCTACCAGTGATTCCGAGAGGGCAATGATTACGGAGAACACGAAGGAAGTGCTTACGCTAATCTACTCTTTCTCTGACAATGGTGATTTGGAAAAAGCGTTGGATCATGGAAAAAGATATCTTGAAAAATATGCTTTTGCACGGGAGATTGAGGCCTGGGTGGCAGAATAATGTTTCCAGCCGGCTTTTGCATGATTTTTTTGTGGTTTTTTTTGTGGACGTAAAATTTGGGTTGACATTCTGGCGCATATGTGATAGATTATTAGCTGTGTGAGATAAAAACAAAGCAGAGTGTCCACTCTCACCATAGCACGATTGGGTGACTATTGGTCTGATATTGTTGACGGCGGATTGCATTTTTGTGTTATCTGTACAGATATTTAAGTGGATAGTCTGGAACTATTCACTTATTTTATTTGATGGAGGTGCACGACAATTAGCGATTTAATGATTAACGGGCAGATTAGAGACAAGGAAGTACGTTTGATCGGCGAGAATGGAGAACAGCTTGGGATTATGTCTTCCAAAGAGGCGATGAGGCTGGCGCAGGAGGCGGAGCTGGATCTGGTAAAGGTTGCCCCGAAGGCTCAGCCGCCGGTATGCAAGATTATTGATTACGGAAAATACCGCTATGAGCTTGCGAGAAAAGAAAAGGACGCCAGAAAGAAACAGAAGACCGTTGAGATCAAGGAAGTGCGTCTCTCGCCGAATATTGACACGAATGACTTAAACACAAAAGTGAATAATGCCAGAAAGTTTATCGGCAAGGGCAACAAGGTGAAGGTCACTTTGCGTTTTCGCGGCCGTGAGATGGCTCACGTGCAGCAGAGCAGGCATATTTTAGATGATTTCGCACAGCAGCTTGCGGACGTGGCGTCAGTTGAAAAGCCGGCAAAATTGGAAGGCAGGAACATGAGTATGGTTTTAACTGAAAAACGTTAAAAATATATACAAATTAAGGAGGAAATTATTATGCCAAAAATCAAAACAAATAGAGCCGCTGCAAAGCGTTTCAAGAAGACGGGTACAGGGAAACTGGTAAGAAACAAAGCTTATAAAAGCCATATCTTGACTAAGAAATCTACAAAGAGAAAAAGAAATCTTAGGAAATCAACCATTACGGATGCGACGAACGTAAAGAATATGAAGAAAGTATTGCCATATCTGTAAGCTTTGCTTGACGGAAGAAATGGTAAGAAGTTAAAGGAGGATAATAAGAGATGGCAAGAATAAAAGGTGGATTAAACGCTAAAAAAAGACATAACAGAACTTTGAAGTTAGCGAAAGGATACAGGGGAGCGCGTTCAAAACAGTACAGAGTTGCAAAGCAGTCTGTCATGAGGGCACTCACATCCGCTTATGCGGGAAGAAAGCAGAGAAAGCGTCAGATGCGCCAGCTTTGGATTGCGCGTATCAATGCGGCGGCAAGGCTGAACGGACTGTCATACAGCAGGCTGATGCACGGGCTTAAGCTTGCGAACATCGACATCAACAGAAAGATGCTTGCAGAGATGGCTGTCAATGACGCAGAAGGCTTTAAGGCAGTTGCAGAGCTTGCACAGGGTAAGCTTGATTAGGAAATATATGATAGATTATATTCGGAGCAAATCACCTCAGGGTATTTGCTCCGTTTTACGTATGCTATTCCGGATAGTTCAGCTGTTCTTCCGTGATGCGTAAGAGCACTTCATCGAGATATTTCCCGGACAGATATTTTGCCATGGGGAGGTTCATGTCGAGGTAGTTTCCGCAGTCCTTTGCGGCGGCGCCTGGAACGTCTCCCTCAAAATCGGCTATGAAACGGAACATCTCAGCCATGAGCGGCACGATGTCCTTGGAGGAGTATTCTCCGGACAGGATGAGATAGAACCCTGTGCGGCATCCCATGGGGCCGAAATATATGGTTTTGTCTCCGTATTCGCTGTGATTACGCAAAAATGTTGCGGCCAGGTGCTCGATCGTATGGATCTCGGCGGTATTCATGACAGGCTCGCAGTTAGGCTTTGTCAAGCGCAGGTCAAAGGTTGTGACGGGATTTCCCGCCACGTAATCTATCCGGGATACATATACGCCCGGAACAAGGCGCAGATGGTCTACAGTGAAACTTGTTATTTTTTCCATGATGTCTGTCTCCTTTTTCTATTGATTGTCCGCTGAAGGAACTTTTTCTATTATAACATTTTTAGGAGGAATTGACTATGAAAAATGCGGGGAGTTGTGATATACTTACTAAGTGTGTCCGAGGTGTATTATATCAGGCAGGAGGCGTAACGGATGAAACTTTATATCGTGCGGCACGGTGAAACAGACTGGAACAAGGAGAGAAGGATTCAGGGGCGGGCTGACATCCCTCTGAACGGATTTGGGAGGCATCTTGCGGAGGAGACGGGAAAGGGCCTGTCGGACATTCCCTTCGACATCTGCATCAGCAGCCCTCTTTCGCGGGCGGTGGAGACGGCGGAGCTTATTCTTGGCGGAAAGGATATCCCTGTGGCAAAAGACAGCCGCATTACGGAGATGGCGTTCGGCATATGGGAAGGCGGGTGCTGTTCGAAAGAAGGGTGGAACCTTCCGCAGGAGTTCCGTGATTTTTTTGAGGCTCCGGAACGGTACAGGGCGCCGGAAGGCGGGGAAGATTTCTACATGGTCAGGAACAGGCTGGAAGATTTCCTGGAAGAAATTTGTAAAAAGGAGTCCTGGAAGGATAAAAATATCCTGATCACGACTCATGGGGCGGCTCTTTGCGGATTATTGAACATCATCAAGGGAAAGGCGATGTCCGAATACTGGGGAGAGGGCGTACATAAAAACTGCGCTGTCACAGAAGTGGAAGTGACGGGCGGCGTGCCGGTGATATTGTCGGAAAACCGTGCTTATTATAAAGACGACGTAAAGGCATGGTAGCAGTATAAAACAGAGAATTTGGAGGATGTGAAGATGATAAACGGAAAAAAAGTATTGTTCAGCGGAATGCAGGCGACCGGAAACCTGACTCTTGGAAATTACCTTGGGGCGTTGAAGAACTGGGTGACATTAAGCGATGAGTACGAATGTTTCTACAGTGTTGTGGATATGCATTCCATCACGGTCAGGCAGGATCCGGCGGTGCTTAGAAAGCGCGCCAGGGCTCTTTTGACGCTCTATATCGCGGCGGGCCTTGACCCGGAAAAAAACTGCATCTATTACCAGTCACATGTGTCCGGCCATGCGGAACTTTCCTGGATCTTAAACTGTTTTACTTATATGGGTGAGCTGAACCGGATGACCCAGTTTAAGGATAAATCCGCAAAGCATGCGGATAATATAAACGCAGGGCTTTTCACCTACCCGGTGCTTATGGCGGCGGACATCCTCTTGTATCAGGCGGATGTGGTTCCGGTGGGGGTAGACCAGATGCAGCACTTAGAGATTACAAGAGATATCGCAGAGCGTTTCAATAACATCTACGGAGACGTATTCACCGTGCCGGAGGCGTATATCGGAAAAGTGGGGGCGAAGATCATGAGCCTTCAGGATCCGTTAAAGAAGATGTCAAAGTCCGATGAAAATCCAAACGCCAGCATCTACCTGATGGACGACCCGGATACGGTCATGAGGAAGTGCAAGCGGGCGGTGACTGACTCCGAAGCTCAGATCCTCTACAGAGACGAGCAGCCGGGAGTGAAGAACCTGATAGACATCTACAGCGCCTGCACCGGAAAGACCCCGGAGGAGACCGTGAAGGAATTTGAAGGGAAGGGCTACGGCGATTTCAAGGCTGCCGTGGGAGAATCCGTGGTATCCGTCCTGAAACCGCTGCAGGATGAGGTGGCAAGGCTTGAAAAAGACAAAGCCTACATCGACGGGATCATCAAAAACAACGCAGAAAAAGCAAACTACTTCGCCGCAAAAACCCTCCGCAAAGTCCAGAAAAAAGTAGGTTTCCCGGAACGGGTAAGATAGAGACAGGGTAAACAAACATATCGGAGAAGACGAAAAACGTAAGATGCATGTGTATGCAGCGGTGTAAACAGACACAAAAAAATCCCTATGTCCAGAGCGGAGGCTAAGCGCAGCCTCGGAGCGAAGGATATAGGGATTTTTTTCGTGTCGTCCTCACTACATACCATACATTTTTAGTCGTCTTCTTCCCTCTGGATACTGTACGTCTGCCGTTTTCTCGCCATCTCGTCATTTTCCAGATACTCGTCATAAGTCGTTATCTTATCGATCAGCTTTCCTCCCGGAACAATCTCCATAATCCGGTTGGCGGTCGTCTGTACGATCTGATGGTCTCTGGAACTAAAGAGCAGAACGCCGGGGAACTTTGTCATTCCGTTGTTGAGCGCGGTGATTGATTCCATGTCCAGGTGGTTGGTAGGCTCGTTAAGGAGCAGCACGTTGGAACCGGATATCATCATCTTGGAGAGCATGCAGCGCACTTTTTCTCCTCCGGAGAGAACCCGTACCCTTTTTACGCCGTCATCTCCGCCAAAGAGCATCCTTCCAAGGAACCCGCGCACGTAGGTGACATCCTTTTCATCGGAATACTGGGTCAGCCATTCTACGATAGTAGAGTCGTTCTCGAACTCATCGCCGAAGTCTAACGGAAAGTAGGACTGGGAAGTGGTGATTCCCCATTTGTATACTCCCTCATCAGGCTCCATGTTGCCTGTAAGTATCTCGAAGAGGGTTGTCTTTGCCAGCTCGTTGCCGCCGACGAAAGCAACCTTGTCGTCATGGTTCAGGGTAAAGCTGATATTGTCCAGCACCTTTTCCCCGTCAATTGTCTTGCTTAAGTTTTCCACCATCAGCACGTCGTTACCGATCTCGCGGTTTGGCTTAAAGTCAATATAGGGATATTTGCGGCTGGATGGCTGGATCTCCTCGAGCTGGATTTTTTCAAGCGCCCGTTTCCTGGAAGTAGCCTGTTTGGACTTGGATGCGTTGGCGCTGAAACGGGAGATGAACTCCTGCAGCTCTTTTATCTTTTCCTCTTTCTTTTTGTTAGCTTCTTTCATCTGTCGGATGAGGAGCTGGCTGGACTCATACCAGAAATCATAATTTCCCGCATAAAGCTTGATTTTTCCGTAATCAATATCCGCGATCTGCGTACATACCTTATTTAAGAAATAACGGTCATGGGACACGACGATTACAGTGTTGTCAAAGTTTATTAAAAATTCTTCCAGCCATGCGATGGCATCTAAGTCCAGGTGGTTGGTAGGCTCGTCTAAAAGAAGAATGTCCGGGTTCCCGAAGAGAGCCTGCGCCAGCAGTATCTTTACCTTTTTCGGGCCGTCTAAGTCCTTCATTGTCTCATAGTGGAGCTCTGCTTCTATACCCAGCCCGTTTAGGAGAGTGGCAGCGTCGGACTCTGCCTCCCACCCGTTCATGGCGGCAAACTCTGCCTCAAGCTCGCTGGCTTTGATGCCGTCATCGTCGGTGAAATCTTCTTTTGCGTAGATCTGTTCCTTCTCTTTCATGATCTGGTACAGACGCTCGTTTCCCATCATAACCGTGTCAAGCACCGGAAATTCATCATATTTGAAATGGTCCTGCTGGAGGAAAGACAGACGCTCCCCCGGAGTGATGGAGACATCGCCCTTTGAAGGCTCCAGCTGCCCGGAGAGAATCCTTAAAAATGTAGATTTCCCCGCACCGTTGGCTCCGATAAGGCCGTAGCAGTTCCCTTCCGTGAACTTGATATTCACATCTTCAAAAAGCGCCTTTTTCCCGAGGCGCAGCGTTACATTATTTGCACTGATCATATGAAAACCTCTTTTTTTAATATTTGCTGATTTTTTGACTATCTATTCTATTATACATAAAATCATTGTGTTTTCAAGATGTACCGTATATAATACTAAAGTAGGATTTTTTTGCTGAGGAGAGTGTAGTATATGACGACAGGAACAATCGTGCTGGAGGGAGGCGCCACGAGAGGAGTGTTTACTTCGGGGGTGCTGGATTTCCTGATGGAGAAGGAGACTTATCTGTCTCATGTCATCGGCGTTTCGGCCGGGTCGTGCAACGGGGTGGACTATGTGTCCAGGCAGATAGGGCGCACCCGCGACTGTATGATCCATAAGGAGAAGGAGTACAGCTATTACAGCGGTTTCCGAAAATTCATAAAAGAGAAAAGCCTTCTTGACATGGATTTGATATTTGACAAATATCCCAATGAAATGTTTCCCTTTGACTATGAGACGTATTTCGCATCCGGGATGGAATGCGAGATTGTCGTGACGAATTGCGTTACCGGACAGGCCGAATATATGAAAGAACGGGAGGATAAAGAAAGACTGATGAGGATGTGCAGGGCGTCAAGCAGCATGCCGCTGGTATCGCCGATGGTGAATATCGACGGAGTGCCGTATCTGGACGGCGGGCTGGCAGATTCGATTCCGGTTCAGAGGGCGGTAGAGCTGGGGAACAAAAAGATTGTCCTTATATTGACGAGAAATCGTGGATACCGCAAAAAAATGACTACGAAACCGGTAGCGGAGATATACCGGAGGGCGTATAAAAGCTATCCTAAGCTTGCCCGTGCGGCGATACGCAGGAACTTTGAATACAATCAGACAATGGCGCGGATTAAAAGGATGGAGGAAGAGGGGGAAATATTTGTCCTTCGGCCGGAGACGGAGCCCGTGTCAAGGCTGGAAAGGAATTATGATACGCTGATGCGTTTTTACGAGCATGGATATGAATTGATGGAAAAGCAGTATGACGCGTTATGCAGATATCTGGAGTAGGAGGTATGATTTTTTGAGTACACATGAAAAAAGAAGTAATTTTACAGGTTCATTAGGGTTTGTGCTGGCGGCCGCGGGAAGCGCGGTAGGCCTTGGAAATATCTGGCGCTTTCCTTATCTTGCGGCTAAAGGAGGAGGGGGCGTGTTTATCTTTGTTTATATTATCCTCGCCCTCACTTTTGGATTCACGCTTCTGACCACAGAGATTGCCATCGGGAGGAAGACGGCTCAGGGGCCTTTGACGGCATATGGGAAGATTAACAAGAACTGGCGCTTTATCGGGTTCTTCGCGTGGCTTGTGCCGATCATCATCCTGCCGTATTACTGTACGATCGGCGGATGGGTGCTGAAGTATTTTGCGGAGTTTTTGACGGGGCATGGCACGGATACTGCGGCGGACGGGTATTTTACCGGCTATATCACAAGCCAGTGGGCGCCGCTTATATGGATGCTTATTTTCCTTGCCGCTACGGCATTTGTCGTCTTTAACGGAGTAAATAAGGGAATTGAGAATTACAGCAAGATACTGATGCCGATCCTCTTTGTGCTTGTTATAGGGATAGGTTTTTATTCCCTGACACTTAAGCATACGGATGCCGAGGGAATCACAAGGACAGGCATGGAAGGGCTTAAAGTCTATCTGATCCCTGATTTTTCCGGGATGACGGTGAAACAGTTTTTTATCGTATTGATGGACGCTATGGGGCAGCTGTTCTTCTCCATCAGTGTTGCCATGGGAATTATGATCGCTTATGGCTCTTATGCGAAGAAAGAGACGAATCTTATGAAGTCTATCAACCAGATAGAGTTTTTTGATACGCTGGTAGCTCTGCTGGCAGGACTTATGATCATCCCGGCAGTATATACGTTTGCAGGCCTTGAGGGAATGTCGGCAGGGCCGGGGCTTATGTTCGTGTCTCTGCCAAAAGTTTTTGAGGCCATGGGGACGATGGGCGGCCTGATTGGAATCCTCTTCTTCCTGATGGTTATCTTTGCGGCTGTCACTTCCGCAGTTTCAGTTATGGAAGCAATCGTGTCGAGCATAATGGACAAGTTCCGTTATTCCAGGAAAAAGAGTACGGCAATCACAACAGTATACACGCTGATTTTTGGAACTCTTGTATGCCTTGGGTACAATAAGCTGTATTTCGAGCTGGAGCTGCCGAACGGGGCGGTGGGGCAGATCCTCGACATTATGGACTACCTCAGCAACAATATCTTCATGCCGCTTGTGGCGCTGTGCACCTGCATCCTGATCGGGTGGGTGGCAAAGCCGGACACCGTTATTGACGAGGTGACGATCGGAGGATATAAATTCGGAAGGAAGGCGCTTTACATCGCAATGATCAAGTATATCGCGCCGGTGCTTTTGTTTATCCTTCTGGTGCAGTCTTTCGGGGTATTTTAAACTAAGAAAAGGATAAGAATGGAAAAGAGGAGCCTGACGCGGCAGGAACGCTGCGTCAGGCTTTCTTTTAATAGTAAGATATTTCCTGAAGATATAATGCTTTTGGGTCGCAGGGCGCGCTGGCCGGAACTTCCCCGTTGAATATTTCTTCGATTTCTTCTATCTGCCGGGTTCCCATGCCGATCTCCAGAAGGGTTCCGATGATGATTCGGGCCATATTGTGCAGAAAGTCATCTGCGTGGATCATGATCTGCATCTCTTCCTCATCCCCGTAGATATCAATATCGTAGATTTCACGGAGGGTAGTCTTTGCTTTTTTTACCGTCGAGAAGTTTCGGAAATCATGTTCTCCGGTAAGCAGCAGCGCAGCCTCCTGCATAAGACGCACATCCGGCATCCTGAAACAGTGGAAGGTGTGTTTGCGGTCAAAGACGCTGGGAACGTCTGCGATGGTCATACGGTAGACGTAGGTCTTGGACACTGCATTCAGCCGCGCGTGGAAACGCTCCGGCACATCCCTTACGTCCGTGATGGCGATGTCCATGGGAAGATAGCGGTTCAAGTAATGCTTGATCTCATGGACGTCCATACTGGACCCGGTTTTAAAGTTGGCGACCTGCGCGTAGGCATGTATGCCCGCCTCTGTGCGGCATCCGCAGTAAAGCTCTGCGATGTCTTCCCCTGTCATTTTAGTCAGGACATCCAGGATCTTGGCGGAAATCGTATTGCCTGGCTCGTCTTTGCCAAGCCTCGCCCAGCCCTGGTAGCGGCTGCCGTCATATTCTATCGTAAGCATTATATTTCGCATTGTAAGACTCCTTATCTGTGATTGAACTTTAAAATAAGTATATCAAATCTTAAAATGGAAGAAAAGGGGAAATTATTTTGTGCCGGGGCCTTTTTTCATGTAGGACGTAACCATGTTGACCATATTTTCAATCTGGTCTTTTTCTTCTTTTGGCTTTCCGTCTTTTACGATGTCCATAATGAGGGAAACTTCGTCCGGCGAAAACTGGATGCCCCGTTTGTTGGCGTTGGTTATAAGCGCCATCATGACAGGAGCGAGAGATTTGCCGCTCTTTCCTTCCGTCTGCTGTGCGGCTGCCTTGATGAGCTCCAGCTTGACAGGGTCAATGTTTTTCATCGCAGGGTTGTTGAGCCATTCATTCATAATCTGATTCTCCTTTCCGGCTGTTGGAATCTTCGGGATTCAATGCCTGTTCAAAGATATTGTTGTACATGTCGAACATCTGCATCTGCTCGGGATCCATCATTCCTTTCATGAAGTCGAAGGGCTGTGCGCCGCCGTCTCCGCCAGGTGAAGCATCCGAAACATTCTGCATCTGCTGCATCATTTCCATCATATTCATCATTCCCTCCATTTGTTCCATCATTTCCCGCTCTTTTGGATCCATGTAGGGCTTAAGGTCGCTTAAGATATCGCCGGAGGAATTTTTCCTGCGGCTGTCGTCGAAACCGTAGAAAAGCTCCATTGTCCTTTTCAGCTCAAAAAATTTGAGGAAAATAGCGCATGTCCTCTGCATGGCGGGAGGCACATAGGGGAGCAGGAGCTTTACTGTATATAAAAAGGTTGGGGTGACAAGTTCGTCCAGGGGGGTCATAGGCCTGGGGGGAGTTTTTTCCATTAGCGCCTCCTTAGTCTGCTGCGTTGTAAATATATATGACGGCAGAATGGATTTTATGAGATGTGGGAAAACTAAATCTGAAGCATTTCATATATTAATAGGGAAATGTATGTCAGGAAAGGAAACGGGTATGAACAGAAAGCTGATTATTGACGGTAACGCCGTTTACGAGATTGACGAGACATG
>OFGH01002314.1_pt1 | contig 10575 bp, 10 predicted proteins | sample 1521721 | NCBI WGS metagenome assembly OFGH01 (sample SAMEA3504132, study PRJEB24116) | mouse gut metagenome | biome: mouse gut; feature: mouse-associated habitat; material: faeces | place: Denmark | collected 2011
GGTTTGCCCTTTCGGACAAACCGGTTTTTTATTTTCATAAGTAAGTCGCGGAAATTATTTTATATTACCTGAAAGCATACTTTCAGTAGATTTCACAATTCCCCTTATCCCCGGGGAAATAACCGGGCCGGAACAAGCCATATATTTCCCCGGAGCAACAAAACGTCAGAATGAGAACGACAGCTGGGTTTGCACGCGCGAATCGTTGGCACCACCAAGGGCATATGTCTGGTGACGGCCATAAACATATTCTATCCCCCACTGCAAATAGTTTGTAATGTTGTAGAAACAGTTGGCGGCGATATATGCGCCATAACGGTAGTTATCCATTCCGGCAACGCCGTCGGCATCATCAGCCACTGCATAATCACCTACATCCCATATCCTGCTGTAAGAACCCACCACATTGAACTGGAGCTTCGAAGTGGCATTATACGACGCGCCGAAAACAAGACCCATCATCGGGTTTGCCGTCATCCGGCCAAGGTGGCTGTCGTCAGGTGTAAACGATAGCCTGCGCCCCGAAATATCCTGGATATAGTTGGCGATGCCTTCGCCATAAACAGCCTGGAAATTAAACGTCAGCGGCTTCCAGAAACTGAAATTTCCCGACAGCATAGCACCCCATCCGAAAAGGTTGCAGGTCTTACCGTCAATCAGGTCGCGATAAGCGAAATTGCGTAATATCCCGCTGACCCTGACACGGTTCTGCTCCGAAGCCTCATACTGGACCCATAATGGTATGTCGGGAACAAGCTGCGTGGCATCATCGGTAACCTTGACATCATAATAGTCATGTCGGTAGTCCTTGCCACGGTACAACCCGTTTGACGAATAGAACGTAGGCATTTCCAAACCTACAGCAAAGCTGACACCGCTATACGAAGGCGATTTATACGAAATCTGATAAGCAGTTCCGGCAACATCGCCACACGGCCCCTGGGTGTCGATTGTAGGAGGCTGGGCGGCAAGTCCGTCCTGCATCAACGTCGCGGTTTCACCAACCGTGATACCACGCCATGTCACATATGCCCGTTTGAGCAATGCGGCATGCGAAGCACCGTTCATGCCTATTTTCACATAACCCGTAACCTGGTTCTCGGTGCCACCAAGCCCCACCACTGTGAAATCAACAAACGCGTTAAGAGGGTTGATAAAAAAAGCCCCTTTTTTTCCAGCCTGGGCCGGAACCGGGATATTACCCGACACAAAGTTGCTCCCCGACCCGTCGGAATTATACAGGTCGTTCCCTATGTCATAGCCGAGAATAGGGTTGATCTGCCCCCCTATCGAAAGCACAAAACTGTTGTCGCGGGTGCGTAGTGCGAATTTAGGTGTAGGAATCGCATTTGGTTCCACAGGTCTGGCCTGCTCAAGAATGGCACAGATTTCAGGATTTGTACGCACGAATTCAATCGCACCTGATTCGAAAATTACATCACCGTCATCACCGGCCGATGTTTGGGCAGCCATAGGGAGCGCACAAAGTGCCATAGCAGCCACATAATGCTGGAATCGCCTGATTGTCATAATCTTTAGAACTGGGTTAGCATTGTTTCTATTAAATTCTCTATCTCACCATCCCGTTATTGGACAAAGATGGCAGCCTACAGCGACAACCCGGCAGGTTAAATCACCGCATCTTCTACTAAAAGGCTTGTTAAAGCGTTTTAGTTCATTTTAACAATGCTAAAATCCTATGCGACCCGGCACCCAGGCCATCATCACACCCCCTCCCCCATCAAAAAAACTCAGTCAGCCCTGCAAAACCGTCCAACCTAAGTTTTTCACTTACAACTTATAACTTATAACTTGCAACTTACAACTTACGACTTGCCACTTACAACCTTCACCCCCAACGCCTCCTCGGCATAAGCTATCATCAGCCTACGTGCCGCCTCATGCTCGTTAGGGATTTCACCGTCGAGAATGGCATTCTTTATCCGTTCCTTTATTATCCCGACCTCGCGGCATTCCCCAAGGCCGAAAGTCTCCATAATTTCAATACCGTCGACAGGGGGCTGGAAATTCCGGATACGGTCACGCTCCTCCAGTTCCACCATCTTTTGCCGCACAAGGTCGTAGTTCGCCTTGTAACGCTCCACCTTGTCGCGGTTTTTCGATGTAATATCAGCCGAGCATAGAAGCATCAGGTCATCGATATCGTCGCCTGCATCGAAAAGCAGACGCCTTACGGCAGAATCCGTCACCTCATCCTCGACCAACGCGATCGGACGCATATGCAGCTCCACCAGCTTCTGCACATACTTCATTTTGTCGTTAAGCGGGAACTTCATTTTGCGGAACAGGCGCGGCACCATTTTGGCCCCTACGGCATTATGCCCGTGAAACGTCCATCCGAGCTTGTCATCCCAACGTTTGGTCACAGGCTTGGCAATATCATGCAGCAAGGCACCCCAACGGAGCCACACATTGTCGCTCTCCGACGCCACATTGTCAAGCACCGCCATCGTGTGATAGAAATTATCCTTATGCCCTATGCCCTTCACCAGTTCCACTCCGCGCAAAGCCTGGAGTTCGGGGAAAATGAGGCGCAGCAGTCCCGACTTCAGCAAAAGCACCCAGCCGGTCGACGGACGTGGCGAACGCATAATCTTCATCAACTCGTCCATTACGCGTTCACGCGATATTATCGATATGCGCCGGGCATTACGCCGTATCGCCTCAAACGTTTCAGGCACTATATCGAAACCGAGCTGTGTGGCAAAACGGATGGCACGCATCATGCGCAAAGGGTCGTCGCTGAACGTCACATCCGGGTCAAGCGGTGTGCGGATAAGCCGGGCATCCAGGTCGGCGACACCCCCGTACATATCGACCAGTTCCCCGAACCGGCCGCTGTTGACACACACCGCCATGGCGTTGACGGTGAAATCACGTCTCGATATGTCGTCGGCCAAAGTGCCGTCCTCCACAATCGGGTTACGGCTTTCACGACGGTAGGACTCCTTTCTCGCCCCGACGAATTCCAATTCGACCGAACGCGATTTCACCTGCGCGGTTCCAAAATTGCGGAATACCGACAGATGGCTGCCATGGATTTTTTTCGCGACTTCCGATGCGACCTCTATGCCGCTACCAACCGTAACGAAATCGATATCCTTCGACGGGCGTCCCAGCAAAAGGTCACGCACATATCCCCCCACCACGTAGCATTCGCGCCCTAATGCGTCGGCAGCCTCCCCTACGAGGTGAAACACGGGGTGTTCTATCTTCTCACAAAGATTCATGACAGGGGGATAATCTCTTCAGGGGCATTTGTAAGTTTCTCTACACCGGCGGAGGTGATATAATAGGTGTTCTCAATGCCAACGGCACCCACCTCGGGGATGACGAATTTAGGTTCAAGCGCCACCATGTTGCCCTCTTCAAGAATGTCGCGGCTGCGTGGTGCAATCACCGGAAGCTCGTTTATCTCGATGCCGAGGCCATGCCCCACAAAGGCGGCATGCTGCCTGTGTCCCATGAAATAGCGTTCAAGCCCACGTTCTTCAACCAGGTCGGCAATCATTCGGAAAATAACCTTTGCCTCGACACCGGGAAGGGCTTCCCGTTCAAACAGACGGCAGATGTCGAGCGAACACTGATGGCAACGATGCGCCAACTCAGGCAGGTGGCCCGACGAAAACACACGGGTCATGTCGGTCATATAGCCCGTGAAATCGCCGTTTACGTCAATCATCACGGCTTTACCCCCGGTTATAGCCTCACCTGAAGCCCCCACCGGGAGTGAGGCGTTCAGACCGCCTCCCCCCATGGCAAAATCATAGGGTGTAGGCACATCCGCATTACGGCCGCAAAGCACATTGCCCATGAAAATCTCCATCGAGCCGCCCGAAATGCGGAACATCCCAAGGCATCCTTCCAAACGGCTGACACGCTCGATTTCAACCTGTAGCTCATGGTCGGTCATACCGGCCTCATACAATCCGGGGATTTTTCTGTAGACGGCCTCATGCTTTAACCCCGACAGCCGCATCAACCCTGCCTCAAACGGGGTTTTAACCGAACGTGCCTTTCGCAGCAACGCAGAGCCGTCGGTCACCCGTGCATGCGGGAAAAGCGCAGCCAAACGGTTCACAAGGTTATACGACGCCAAATCAAACTCCAGGGCAAGCACCTGCGGGAGTCCGGCCCCGGATTGTTCCAGCAATCCGGGTATATCCTCCGGCTTGCGTATATATCTCACCGCATCGCCTTCCAGTCCGACAGGGCGCCTCACAAACCAAAGCGCATCCCCCTCGGCAGGAATATATGCATAACCGGCAAACACCCGCCCGCAAAGATAAAACAGGTTGGCGTTGTCACTTACAATCAAGCCGTCGATACCCGCCTCATGGAGCATTGCCTGCACCTTCCCGTGGCGCAACGCAACCTCATCAGAGGGGAGTAATATCAAATTCTCATCCATCTTTAATACTGATTTTTATCAGGAACAAAGAACAGACCCGCCTGGTTGACACCACGCAGGGTGTCGGTGCGCATCAGGTGGCGTATCCTGACCTTTGTTCCCGAAGCATGAACCGTGCGTCCCAGCGTATCGGAAACCTGGAAGGAGGTGCCGATGCCGCTCCCCCGCCACTGCCCGTAGGAGCCTGCAAGCTCTATGTCGACAGTGTCGCGCACTTCCCTGCCCCTGTCTTCATGAATCACCTCGAGGCGTATTTCGGTGAAAGGATAGCTGTTGTCATGACGCAGTGCCACCACAAACCGCCCGGAACATAACGAGTCGGAATGCACCGGGGTGAAGAACACCTCCTCACCGAAACGCCACCCTTCCGGCAAAATCCTGTGATATTCGCTGTAAAGGTTACGTTTACCATCAATGCATGCCGGGAGGATAAGCCCCGCCATAATCGCACACATCGATAGTCTGAACGTTCCCTTCATTCTGCCGCAATTCGGTTATTCTGTTGTCTGAGGTTTCGGGGAAGCAGGGTTCGAAGCCGCCCCCGGCGCCCCCTTTTTAGGCTTCTGCCTGTCCGGCCTACGGCCATTGTGCCGTTCACGCCGTTCCGTCGAGCCGTTTTCCGGGCCTTCAACCCGCTCGGGGCGGTCGGAACGCTCCTGACGCTCGGAATTTCTCTCACGGTTGTCGCGCCTACGGTTCTGCTGGCGCTCACCTTGCGGTTTCGCACCTGGTTCTGATTTACGGGCAGCGCCATCACCTTGCGACGGCGACTGGGCCTGCGACTGGTCTTTCGCACCTTCACGCTGGCGTTTCTCCCTTCTGCCGTCATCCTTACGCTGGTTGCCGCCGTCATCTTTGCGGCGCTTCTTCTTTTTCTTATCGAAACGGGTAAGTGAATCCTGCCCCAGGATGTCGGCATATTCCGAACGCGGCTTGTCTTCGGCCACTTCCTCCTTGAGGGTAAGGGGCTTTTCGCCACGCTTGTTCATTGCGGCCACCTCCAACGCCCGCTGTGCCGAAAGCGTCACGAGGTTGGCAGGCACATGCTTGTCGGTTGAATATGTGATTTCCCCCTTGAATATGTCGGCCTTGAAATAATAATAGGTCGAATCAGCCGTTTCCAGACGCACGTCCTTGCCCGGCAGCTTGCGCGACGCCTCCACATAGGAGTCGACCTCGAAATTAAGGCAACATTTGAGTTTTGCACATTGCCCGGCAAGTTTCTGCGGGTTGAGCGATATATCCTGGTAACGTGCCGCGCCTGTGGAAACACTTACGAAACTGGTCATCCATGTGGTGCAGCACAACGGACGCCCGCATGGGCCGATGCCCCCTATGCGTCCGGCTTCCTGGCGGGCACCGATCTGCTTCATCTCGATACGCACCTTGAATGTTTCGGCCAGCACCTTTATGAGCTGGCGGAAATCGACACGCTCGTCGGCAATATAGTAGAATATGGCCTTGTTGCCGTCACCTTGATACTCCACGTCGCCGATTTTCATGTTGAGCTGAAGGCTCGACGCGATTTTACGGGCACGGATCATGGTGTCGTTTTCCAGCGCTTTGGCTTTTTCGTAGCGTTCAAGGTCTGAGGCTTTGGCTTTGCGGAACACCCGGAGCTTCTCGGCATCAGGCTTGATATTGGCTTTCCGCATCTGCAGGCGCACGAGTGCGCCCGTTAGCGATACCTGGCCTATGTCATGACCGGGCGATGCCTCCACGGCCACCATATCGCCGATTTCCAAAGGTATGCCGGTGGAATTCAGATAATACCCTTTGCGGGTGTTCTTGAATTGCACCTCGACCATATCGTCGTCGGCATATCCGCCAGGGATATCCTCGAAGTAGTTGAAGCTGTGCAGCTTGCTGCGGATTTCGCCACAACCGCCGCAGCCTGAGGCGCATCCCCTGCCTGCGGCGCCGCAACTACCTTCACCACGGTTGCAGGCACCCTCGGCACAGCCCCCGCAGTTGTCGCAGTCGCCCTTGCCGTCACCCTTACGGGGACAGCCGGCACATCCGCCGCCACAACAATCCTTGTTTATTGGTTCCTCTTTCTGAGACATTAAGAGTTCGTTTTTAAGCGATTGTTATTTGGCGAAGCTTACGGCACGAGTTTCGCGGATAACGGTGATTTTCACCTGTCCGGGATATGTCATTTCGTCCTGTATGCGCTTTGCGATTTCATTCGACAGGCTTTCGGTTTCGGCATCGTCGATTTTATCGGCACCAACGATTACACGCAACTCGCGGCCGGCCTGGATGGCATAGGTCTTTATTACGCCGGGATACGACAGGGCGAGCTGTTCGAGGTCGTTGAGACGCTTGATATAGGCTTCCACTATTTCACGGCGGGCGCCGGGACGGGCGCCCGAAATGGCATCGCACACCTGCACGATGGGGGCAAGCAGCGTTGTCTGTTCCACCTCGTCGTGGTGCGCGCCTATGGCGTTGCATATTTCAGGTTTCTCCTTGCAGCGTTCGGCAATCTTCATGCCGAGGATTGCGTGCGGCAGTTCGGGTTCCTCGTCAGGCACTTTGCCTATGTCGTGCAACAACCCGGCACGGCGGGCCTTCTTCGGGTTCAACCCAAGTTCGGATGCCATAATGGCGCAGAGGTTGGCGGTTTCGCGTGCATGCTGCAGAAGGTTCTGACCGTAGCTCGAACGATATTTCATCTTACCGATCATGCGGATAAGGTCGGGGTGCAGGCCGTGGATACCCAGGTCGATAGCTGTGCGCTTACCAGTTTCCACAATCTCCTCCTCAATCTGTTTGCGCACCTTGTTGACAACCTCCTCGATTCGGGCGGGGTGAATGCGGCCGTCGGCCACAAGCTGGTGAAGGGCCAGGCGGGCGATTTCGCGGCGCACAGGGTCGAAGCCCGACAGCACGATTGCCTCGGGGGTGTCGTCGACTATGATTTCAATCCCGGTAGCGGCTTCGAGGGCACGGATGTTACGGCCTTCGCGCCCGATTATGCGCCCCTTGATTTCATCGGAATCGATATGGAACACGGTTACGGAGTTTTCAATGGCGGCCTCGGTGGCGACACGCTGTATCGACTGGATTACGATACGCTTTGCCTCCTTGTTGGCTGTCATCTTGGCCTCGTCCATAATTTCGTTGATATACTGGGCGGCAGCCGTCTTGGCCTCATCCTTGAGCGATTCTACAAGTTTTTCCCTGGCTTCCTCCGACGAAAGGCCGGAGATATGTTCCAATGTGTCCTGCGCCACACGTTTCAGCTTGTCCAGTTCCTCCTTGCGGGTCTCGATTACCGATTCCTCGGCGTTGAGGCGCTGGCGCACCGCGTCGAGTTCGTTGCGCTGGCGCTGGTTCTCGCTCTGCTGCTGGTTGAGCTGCATTTCACGCTGCTTCATCTTTGCTTCCGCCGACTGCACGCGGCCAAGGCGCTGGTTGGCTTGCTTTTCAGCCTCATCCTTTATCTTGATGCCCTCTTCACGGCCTTTGAGAAGCTCCTTCTGACGTATCACTTCCGCTTCACGGGCGGCTTCGTCGAGAATCGTTTTTGCACGGCTGCGTGCCATTGACTTCTGCACCGCGATGGTTGCAAACGCACCCACGGCAAGTGCCACAACGGCTATCGCCAAATAGATAATGAAATTCATTGTTTAGGGTTATAGTTGTTTGTTAAGGTTAAAATAAAAAACGCGCCCGAACCTGCATCTGGCAACAAGGAGGACACGGCGATAACCACCTGCCTCCGGCAGGGGTGAAGCCGTTGCCTCCGGCCGTCAGACCGGATTCAGCGCGGGAAAACAATTCTCAAATCAAACGCCTCACCCCGCCACAATGGGGATGAGACAGGTTTACAAATCCTTTTCAGGGTCGCCCACGTCGAGCAGGATCTCGTCGAGACGCGACTCGAAAGCCCCCAACATGTCGGCAGCGCTTTGCACGGCCGCGTTTTGAGTGAAAAACAGCTCTGCAAACCTGAACGCCACCATCGCCAGGACCTCTGTCGACGACTTGCTTTTGAATTTCGTGCTCCACGAATTCCAAAGGCGGTTGACGTTATATTCCGCCGTGCGAATCACCTCTTCATCCTCCCGTTTGATGGACAACGGAATCGGAGCCTGATTTGCAATGCGTATCGTTATATTCAGTTTATCATTCATAGTGTCATCAACAGGGCCGGAAGCCCCCGGATTGAAAGCATGGTCAAGCCATATGCGCCCTGAGAGGGAGAGAGAGTCACCGTATGTCATACGGCCGCTTCCGGGTTCATTCGTTAAGCTCCGTGATGCACTTGTCGATTTCCCGCAACAATTCGGTAAGCAGCGCCCGCGAACGGGCCACATCACCCCGCGACGGGGTTAGGGTAGTGGCGATTTTGAGGAATTCCACCTCGGTGCGCAGTCTCTCGTTCTCCGCCCTGAGGCTTCCGACCGCTTCCAGCTCACGTATCCGCCCCACAGCCTGCTGCCGCTGCTGCCTGATTAAAGCATAACGGTCCAACAATATCTGGGTTTTGGCATTTATGCGGTCAATGGTTTGCTGAAGCTCGCCGGCCATACTTATCCAAATTTTTACAAAAGTAAGAAAAATCCCCGATACCCGCCCAATCCGCTACCCGTTTTCTTTAAATTTTCTTCAGAGCGGGCTTAAATCCAAAACATAAGCAGGGCGCCAAAGGGAAAGCAGCATCACCCGAATTGCATTTAAACGGAAACCCGTCAAACTGGGCGGCTCCCTGCATCCGGCACAGAAAAGGCAACATGTCAAATCATATATTTGGCATGTCGCCTGAAATAAAGTCCAGCCTGCCTGTGCGGGGAGAGGAAGCGCAGAAACACAATGACCTACCTCCCCTATCTAGTTGAAATTTTGCATAAGGAACCCGTCAACACATAAACCGGGCTCATAACATGCCTGCAACGCGCCAGGCTCAGCGGGTGAGCACTATATTTTTGTCGGAGGCGATGCGGCGCATGTTGAGCACCGCGTAACGCATGCGGCCAAGGGCGGTGTTGATGCTGACACCGGTGGCCTCGGCAATCTCCTTGAAGCTCATATTGCGGTAGAAGCGCATGTCGAGCACCTCGCGCTGCGAATCGGGAAGGGAGTCCATGATGCGGCGCACGTCGGTGTTGATCTGCCCCGTAACCATCACGTCCTCTATGTTTTCCTCGCTCAGGTCGCGACGGTTGAGCACGTCGGTATCCTCGTTGTCGACCGAAACCGTGTTCTCGCTCTTCTCCTGACGGAAATAGTCGATAATAAGGTTGTGGGCGATACGCGTAATCCAGGCCGAGAACTTCCCGGCATCGGTGTAGCGCCCCTGGCGTATGGTCATGATTGCCTTGACGAAGGTTTCCTGAAACACGTCATCGGCCACGTCCTTGTTCTTTACGATATTCAATATATAGGTAAACACGCGGTTCTGATGCCTGCGGAGCAGTGTGTCGAAGGCGGCGTTGTCACCGTTTGCGTAAGCGGCCACCAGCTTTTCGTCGGCAAGCCGTGTCATCTTCTGCATTGTGTAGTAAATGTGGGTTAAGATTAAGTAGAGGTAATCTATAGGCAGAAAGGGTTTTGTTAACGCCCGTGGGCACGAATGCCCCGACGGGGATAAACTCAGGTTAAAATGGTTACCGGCATCCGCCGGCTGTCCGGCCGATGCTTAATGCAAAGGTAAGAAAATCCCCTGTAACAACCAAGCCCCGGCAATTGTTTTTAACGTTTTTATCCTTTTGCCGCACAATAATACGCAACAGCAAGCGTTAGCACGCACCGCCAACGCACACTCTGCGACAAATTTTCCACACGCCGCAAAATAATCTGCCCACAGGAGCGTTATATACATGAGTTATAGAAGATTAATCCCAAACAACAGACTCATCCAGCATTAACAACTTAAAAACTAACCGCTAACGGCTCACGCCGCATCTACGTGCCTATGAAGAATGTCTCTACCCCGTCAAAAAACAACGGCACCGAACCCTGCACCCGCCCCAGACGCAACCCGGCCTCCCCGCGCAAATCAACCCTGATTCTGATAAGGCAGTTCGCAAGGGCATACAGCTGCCAACCCGCCATGCCGGTCGCACTTGGCAGTTTTATAGCAAATTAACCGCCGCAGGATTTTGCCGCTAAAGGAAAAATCACTAACTTTGCAG
>OFGH01002315.1_pt1 | contig 10571 bp, 7 predicted proteins | sample 1521721 | NCBI WGS metagenome assembly OFGH01 (sample SAMEA3504132, study PRJEB24116) | mouse gut metagenome | biome: mouse gut; feature: mouse-associated habitat; material: faeces | place: Denmark | collected 2011
AGTCTTCCCATTCTGGAAAAAGCCTTTCTATATCTTTATATTTTATGCGTTTTAGTTTAATTTTCTCACCCATAACTTCTTTTTCTATAAAATCTCTTTCCGCAGTTATTCTGTTGACTTTTTCTATTCGCATACCTATTGTGCTTGAATATTTAAATAAAGTATATATTATCTCATCTTTATCTTTTTCTACACACATTATATTTACAATATACAGTGGTCTGTTTTTTTTGCCAAAAGCAGGTATGAAGCATACATCTTTTGCCCCTTTTTCCATTAGTTTTTCATGCAGATAGCCTAAAAGTTCACCTGTCATATCATCTATATTTGTGGTAATGTTTATTATACTGTCATTATAAGTATTTTCTAAAATAATGGCACGCATAAAGTTTGCCATACCTTTAAACTCTTTCTGACCTGTTGAAAAACTGTCCTTTATCACAATTCCTGTAAAAGAATTTGTATATTCTGATACATTAGTTTTAAGCAGTGCTGCACCAGTTGGTGTTATCATCTCCCCTTCTGTATCTACTCTTTTTAAAGGCATATTTTCTAATATTTTAAGAGTTGCAGGGGCAGGAACAGGCATTATACCATGAGCTGCATTAATATATCCATAACCAGTTACAGGAATATTTGATATTACTCTATCTATTTTTAACTGATTTAAAAGCCAGCATGCTCCAAAAACATCAATAATAGTATCTACTGCACCTATTTCATGAAAATGAACTTCTTCTATACTTATTCCATGAACTTTGCTTTCAGCTTCTGCTATTACTTCAAAAGTTTTGACTGCATTATCTTTTATCTGCTGGCAGCATTCAGCAGAATATATCATATTTTTAATATTTTCTAAATGTCTGAAAGGCTCCCCTTCTATATCACATTTTATAGCAAGCCTGTTGCAGCAGACAGCATTTCGCCACACTGTTTCAAGCTCTAATTGAACATGCTTATTAAGCATTTTTGACAATATTTGTGATAATTCTTTACTGTCTGCTCCAAGTCCTAAAAGCCCTGCAAGCATAATATCGCCAGAAATACCAGAAGTCATATCCAAATATAATTCACGCATATTATTTTACCAGTTTATTTCCTGCAGGACAGTATGCAAATATTTTACATTCATTGCAGTTTGGTTTTTTAGCAGTGCAGAAATATCTGCCAAACAGCACAAGCTGATGTGAAAGCTCTGTCCATCTATCTCGCGGAAATATTTTCATTAAATCCTGCTCTATTTTTTCAGGGTCTGAGTTTTTTGTAAGACCGTATCTATTAGATATTCTTTTAACATGAGTATCTACAACCATCCCCGGCACTTTAAAAGCATTGCCAAGCACTACATTTGCCGTTTTTCTTCCTACTCCGGGAAGTTTTACAAGGCTTTCCATATTATCAGGCACTTTGCCATTATGTTCATGTATAAGTGCATGAGACATACTTTTAATATTTTTAGCCTTGTTTTTATAAAACCCAGTAGAATGTATTAATTTTTCTATTTTTTCTATAGGTGCTTCAGCCATACTTTCTGCATCAGCATATTCTGAAAATAATAAAGGTGTTACTTTATTTACCTGCTTATCTGTGCACTGAGCAGAAAGTATTGTTGCCACTAAAAGCTGAAATGGGTCATTATATGTAAGCTCGCAATGAGCCTCTGGAAAAAGCTCTTTTAAATATTCCATAAACGGAGCTAAATCTTTTTTACCACCCATCTTATAAACCGTATTCTTTCCAGCGTTTTGTTACAAGCTCACGAATTTCATCACTCATAACAATATCTTCAGGCCATTCTCTTAAATGTCCTTCACCGGGCAGTTTTTTAGTTGCATCTATTCCTATTTTATTGCCCCAGAAAGCATAAGGTGATGAATGGTCTAATGTATCAACAGGACCTTTTACAATACATGTATCTCTTTCCCAGTCCACATTGTTACCCATTCTCCAAAGCACTTCATTTGTATTTTTAACATCTACATCTTTATCAACTATAACTATCATTTTAGTAAACATCATCTGACCTGTGCCCCATACATAGTGCATAATTTTATGTGCCTGCATAGGATATTTTTTATCAATAGATAAAAACATAATGTTATGAAATACACCTTCTAACGGCATATACATATCAACAATCTCTGGAACCTGTTTTTTAAGAATAGGCAGGAATATTCTGCCAGTTGCAACTCCCATATAGCAGTCTTCCATAGGCGGCTTACCAACTATAGTTGTAGGATATACTGCATCTTTTCTATGAGTAATACATGTTATATGAAATACTGGAAAATCATCAGCTAAGGAATAGTAGCCTGTATGGTCGCCAAAAGGACCTTCCCTGCGAAGTTCATTAGTTAATACATATCCTTCTAAAACTATTTCACTATTTGCAGGCACTTCTAAATCTACAGTTTCGCATTTTATCATTTCAACAGCCTGTTTTCTGATAAAGCCTGCAAAAAGCATTTCATCTATACCATCAGGCACAGGTGCAGTTGCTGCAAATGTAACAACAGGGTCTGGACCAAGAGCAACAGCTGCTTCTAATTTTTCAAGCCCCATTCTTTGTGCTTTTCTAAAATGGTCTGCTCCACCATGATGAATATGCCAGTGCATACCTGTAGTTTTGCCATCATATACCTGCATACGATACATACCGCAGTTTCTTGTGCCTGTTTCTGGGTCTTTAGTAAATACACAAGGCATAGTTATAAACCTGCCTGCATCACCAGGCCAGCATTTTATTACTGGAAATTTCAATAAATCTACATCATCGCCTTTTATAATAACTTCTTTACATGCACCTTTTTTTACTGTTTTAGGCAGTATATTGCTAATTTCCATAATCATAGGCAGGCTTTTTAATTTATCCATAAAATTCTGTGGTGTATTTTTATCAACAAGGTTTATAATACGCTCACCAAGGTCATCTAAATCATCAACTTCCAAAGCCATACACATTCTTTTTATAGAGCCAAATATATTTATCACTATATCATGGTCTGATCCATCTACATTTTCAAAAAGAAGAGCTTCACCATAATTTTTTGATACTCTGTCAGTTATTTCTGCCACTTCTAATACAGGGTCAACTTTGGCAGAAACCCTTTTTAATTCGCCATTTTTTTCTAAAACCTTAATAAACTCTCTTAAATCATTATAAGCCATATCTCACCAACTAATTTATTTGTTAAATAGAATAATTAATTTTGATAAAATATACAAGAGTTTTATATATTGCAGAAATAATTTCTATATATTTGAAAAAACTCCGCCCTGCGATGCAGAGCGGACAATATATTAATGCAGGATATTTTACAAATATCAATGCAGTTACTTCACAGTATGCAGAGCACCTGATTTTGTTACAGGTCTTGTTTTGTGACATACAAGACAGTTTTTAGATGGAGTGTTATTCCAGCTGCCTACGGGAACTACACAGCTTGTGCCACAGTGGGAGCCTGCTCCTGATACAAATCCTGCTCGGGCATGGCTCATTGGATAGGATGTCTCATGACAGCTGTCACAGAAATCTTCTTTATGACATGTCTGACATGTTGTTCTGTTCCATCTGGATTCTAACCCGTGTGTTTTATTCACAAAGGTTACTGTATGATTTCTTGGAGCAGTATCTTCATGACAGGATATACATTCTACTCGTTCTTCATGGCACATTATGCATTCGCTCATATTAGTTTTGGCTGCCTGACCATGCTTCTGCTCCCAGCTGCTGTTATGGGTAGACGGCTTAGTGGAATCTACTGCTGATGTTACACCTGCTGTAAGAAGAAATAATAAGATGATTAGTAATAAATTCTTTTTCATATCCTGCACCTACCAGATAAAGTTTGCCCAGATACTTAATGTATGAATATCTGGCTGTAAGTCAGCACTTTTAAAAAGGTCTGCATATTCATAACTATAATCAACCTGTAACACACACCAGTCTATTGGGCGATACATCGCTCCAATATATGCCATTGTGGTATTTTCATTTCTGTCTTGTAAACTAACCATATCTTCTCCATACTGCGGGTAGGATTTTATCGGGCTGTTTCTATACTGATAGTTCTGAACATTTACTCCTGCCCATGCTTCTAGTCTATCTGTAAATACCTGAGTTATACGAAAACCTCCCATTACTTTAGAATTGCTGTCCTGTCTCTTATATGCTGCTACATCATACCAGTCTACTATTAAACTTAAATAATTGTTTTTATGGAGTAAACCCACAAGGTCTATATTACCGAATACTCTCTGGTAGTCTCTGTCGCCATAGCTTTCACTGAAATTAAATCGTGTTTCCCAGCCTATTCCTAATACTAAATAGTCAGTTATTCCCTGTGTAACCATTACTCCGCCCATTACATATTCACTGCTGCCGCCCAGCATATTTTCATACATGGATATATACGGGTTTATATCGCCTTTATTCTTATCATACTGACCTGCTATGTAGGCTGATATGCCTGTGCGGCTTATATCTATATTCGCATCCAGACCTGCTTCATAAAGCATAGCTTTACCTATTATGGCTCCTTCCAGATAGATATTGGATGATATTATATCGGGAAAGGATAAGCTCTGGTCTATTCTGCCTCTGGCAGTATGGGTGTTAAAGTCTCCGCCATCTTCATGTATGAAGTAATTATACTCGGCTCTGATTTTTGTGCCGCTTATCGTTACTGGAACTTCTATCGCTGCTCCTATTAAAGATGTTTTTAAATTGCTGTAATAGCTGACAGGCAGACCGCCGTATATATCAAGCTTAAAATAGTCACAGGTATCAAAATGAAAACTGCCGCCGTCTATTTTATACATATCTAGATTGTTTAAATATATTCTGCCTGCTGTTATATCTGTATACGGCACTACTCCTTTAAACTCTACATTAGCCTGATATATTCTAAAATTACCATCATATTTACCGTTTAAGCGGGTGTATTCATCATATTTGCGGGAAGTATATAAGCCGTCATAAAACTGGTTATATGAATTTCCTGAATAGCTTGATGACTGGCCATCCATTGTGCTGCCACCAATATCTGGAAGACTGTCATAAGCTCCACGAATATTTAAGTTTACATTCACTGTGCCTTGACCTAGTTTCGTTTCACTTAATCTCAGACGGGCATACTGATAAATTGACCAGTCTTCATCTTCTCCAAATTTAAATGCAGCTCTTGTTGTTAACCCTATTTTTAATATGCCTGTATCTCCAAAGCTGAGACCGTTAAGGCTTGCTTTGATACCGTTGGCATTCACATGTCTGCTCCAGCTGTCTGGGGTTACATAAGAATCGCCAACATAGGAATATGCTGGGAACACAAAAGCTAACATACATAATGTATTTAACATCAGCCGTTTCATAGGCATTGGCTCCTTAATTAGTTATTGCTGCTGTTTAAGTCTTCAAGCAGCAGTTTATCTTCTCGTATAAAACCTTTGGAAAATTCAGCAATATATCTGTATAATTTGCTTTCTATTATCTTTTGCCCTATTAATTTATCATAAAAATGGTATATCCATTTATCAAAGTGATTTTTATGAAAATTTAACTGCTCTAATATTAGATTATAGTATTCATCTTTATTTTCTGTATCTGCACTCATATATGCAAGTTTGCTCATAAATGCCAGCTCTATGCAAACATTATCATAATCCGCCTGCAATTCTGCTGATATTGAAAATCCATATTTATGGAACAGTTTAATCATATCATCATTTGACTCTTGTTTTAATATATGGTCCTCAGAAATATAATAGGATTCTTCCTGCTGTGCAGTTCCTGGTAAACATAAGCATGATGTATATTCTCTGCTGATATGCAGATTTAATTCATCTAACTCTTTTCCAGATATACTATTTATTGTATTTATAAAGTTAAGCATCCCATTATAGCCATTTTTCATATCTTTATTTTCACTTCCATTTACAACCTGACTTAACTGAGACAACATATCTTCTATCATTTTATAAAATGTTTCATTTGGCATATCATACAAACAGTTTCTTAAAAATAAATAAACACTGCCTCTTGCCGAATGAATTTCACTTTTTAAAGAGCTTTCCATTATTTTATACCTTTTCACTAAGGGAGTTTTAGCTCCCTTTTATTTATTTTACATAATTGCTTGATGCTTTTGTTACACTAATTGATGTTTTTTTCTTTACATAGAAAGATGGCTTAGTATCATTAGTATTATTTACATAAGCATAAGGGAAATCACTATAATTAAGCTGAACAGCACTACGATATGTGCTTAATATATAATCTTTTGTGCCAAAATCTAATGCTCTTCCTACACAGCTTGCAACACATGCTGGTTTTTCACCTTTATCAAGTCTTTCTTTACACATATCACATTTCTGCATAGGGTGTTGAACTTTCCAGCTTTCAAATGCGTTTGGCTCTTGTTTATCTAAAGCTATTTGTGGTTTTGCAAATGGACATGCAGAAATACAGCTTAATGCTCCCTGACATAAGTCCCTGTTAACATATACAATACCATCATCTGTTTTAATGATAGCATTATATGGACATACATTTTTACATGCAGGCTCTTCACAGTGATTGCAGCCCATAGATAATGGGAAAAATCCACCATCTTTTTCATAAGTAAACTGTTTACGCCATGCAACAGGTCCCGGCTCTACTTGATTCCAGTCTTTACATGCTACTGTGCAGGAATTACATGACATACATCTTGTTTGGTCAAAATAAAAAGCATATTGTATTTTTTCTATAGCCATAATCGTATCCTTTATATATTAAATTCTGTTTCAGGTTTAATGATAACATAAGCAGACTGCTGAGCGTTACCATGGTCATATCTTGATGGAGTTGATGCTATTAATGTATTAGCATTACCACCATCATCTACTCCGTCAGTATTAGGGTCATACCAGCCACCTTGGTGCAGGTTTAAATGTCCCGGAATACAACGGTCTGTAACACGAGCAATAACTCTTATTTTACCAATAGGGTTTTCTACACGGCAAAGCATACCGTCAGTAATACCGCGTTCTGCTGCATCCTGAGTATTTATCCATATCTCATGCCATGATGCAGTTTCTCTGTTTTTGTTATAAATTGCAGAGCTTATCATAGGTGATTCATAAGCAGCTGCAGAATTTACTGTTTGTCTTTCTGGAACTATGCAGTATTCTTTCCAGTCATTACCACTTGCCCAGCCACCGTTTATAGTTCTATGGTTAAGCTCTCGTAAAAGTGGGTTTTCATCATGGGTAGAGTGAACTCTAAATCTATCATGAGTTGTGCTCATTGTAAGAGGTTTGTCTCTTCCTGTTCCTGCAAAAAATGCTGCATTTGGACCAGCTTGTGCTTTACCAGTAGCAGAATCCACCTTTTTAAAACCATTGTAAGATTCTTTGAAACAGTCTTCAAAGTTAAAATACATTGGTATTGGATAAACTTTTAAATCACCTTCTGGGTCTTTATTTTCCTGTCCGCGATTTTCAGCAGGCAGCCATCCATGGTATTTTTCAAAAGCATGTTCATAATCCCACTGAACTCTGCCATTATAAATTTGGAATTTACCAGACATTTCTGGTCTTGAAGAAGTATCAAGCAAAGAAGCTTCACTGTTTGCAGCACTTAAATATGTGCTTCCATCAAATTTATTTTGGACACTATTTTCCGTTGTAAATATAAATGGAGCTGTCATATCTCCTTTAAGATATGTATCAAGGTTCTTTCTAATTTGACCAACTTGTGAAATATTGTTACGGGCACCTTCTGATGTATCGCTGTCACCACGAGCCCAGCTTGTAGTTGTTCCTTTTGTTTCATATAACGAAGTGCAGATATATTCATCATTATTTTTAGCAGGTGTAAATTGTGCACCATAAACTTCATCTCTTGTCATACCATAGTATTTTGAAGCAGGGTCCGCAGTTGCTTTATCCACTTCTGCATCAAAATAATTTCTTATAGGTTTAAAGCTTGAATTATTAGTATATTTACTTGGAGCAGCACTAATACCTGTTGTAGTTCTTTCACCATAACTTATTTCACCAAGCTGGCTTTGAGCAACCCATGCTTTATAAGTCATTGTCCAGCTGTCAAGAGCATCACCTAATGGTTCTACAACAGGTGGTCTATACATTGCTTTATGCTGACCGCCAAATACTTCCCTGCCTACTGCTTCAAGTTGAGAAACTGCTGGCAATACATAGTCCATATATCTTGCAGTTGGTGACATAAATAAATCAAATGTTACAAGGCAAAGGCTGTCTGCATTAGTATAGCCGCCTCCTTCTTGTGAGTTTAATGCAGGTATTGCTTTATACATTGCAGTTAAATCATTTGTATTCATGTGCTGGTTAACCATAATTGCACCACCAGCATTTAATATCATACGGATACCTGAAAATATTGGATTACCGTTTGCATCTTTTTTTACTTTATAGTATGTTTTACCATTTATTACTTCTGTTTGAAGTTGGTCTTTATTTGTAGTATCTCTTTCAAACATCACAAGTGATTTAACACCACCGTCATTTGAATAATATCTTTTACTCATATCCCAGTCTGGAATATTTTCACCAGTATAGCCTCTTTCTGGAGTTAGATAGTCTTTGAAAGCTATCTTAATACCATTAAACCATTCTTTACATGAAATACTATTAACTGTCCTATCAGAAATAGATACTTCACCTGTATAGTCATTAGAACTATTTGCAGTAGTTCCAGCATTACCAACAGTAATTGATGAAAAATCAAGGTAATTATTAGTATCAGTATCTGCAACTGGATCACGAGAGTTTGTAGTAGCCCATGCACCACTAAAAGTTTCACCGCTTAAACCAAATGTTTTTGTGATAGCCATAAGTGCAGTAATTGCCCAAAGCTGGATAGAACCATTTAACTGCTTTTGTGTGCCGCCAGCCCATTCATTAAATATTGGGTGCTGTTCTGGGTCTGTATACATATTTGCAAGCTCTCTTATTTTAGCTGCTGGAACACCAGTAATTTTTTCAGCCCATTCTGGAGTTTTTGGCACATTAAAATCTTTTTTATATTGATATTCAGTTCCTGCACCTTTTGTTACTTTCCAAGATACTTTACCAACCCTTGGCATATTATTGCTGAATTCATGATATTTTTTTGCTGTATAGTTTGTAGAGTTTGCATTATATTTTGGGTTTCCAATAAGTGCTGCATTTCCACCTAATATGTATGATGCTAAACATTTACCTGCTTCAACAGCTTCTATATGACGATAACCAGTAGTATCAGCTGGTTTTTCTTTTACTATTTGACCAGTAGTTGTATTAACATAGTATTCTGGAGATGCAAAGAAACCATGCACCATTGTATCTATATAATCTATATCTAATGCTTTAGATGATTTTTTTATTGCACCATTTGAATCAAATGTATTTACAAGCATTTCATAAAGCATACCCATAATTAATGCAACATCTGTATAGTTACGAGATTGTATCCAGTCAGTATGGCATGTAACACCAGTATCTGTAAGTTCTGGTCCAATAAACCATGCTCTGCCACCGCGTTCTTTTAATTTTTCAAATGCTCTAATATAAGACCAGCTGGCAGAGTTTACTGTTGTAAGAATATTTGCTCCCCAAGAAACAACATTTTTTACAACGCCTGCAATTGCAGGAAACTGCCATGAAACATTTGATGATTTAGTATATGCACCACATGAACCTGGGTGACCTACAATAACTGAGCCAAAGTGATATTGATAATAACTGTAGTCTCCATAGCCGCCTCTTGCTCCAGCTGGAGTAAGTGCAGACCTTGTAGAGCTGTAACTTGCATAAGTTCCCTGACTGCTGTAACCGCCTGATGTGCCATAAATATTATGGACTGCACCAGGACCATACCTTTCAACAGTTTTTCTATATTTTGTTGCAATTTCTTTTAAGGCTTCATCAACAGGAATTCTAATAAAGCCAGATAAGTCACCCCGCCCCTTAGTCTGCTTTAAAGCGTAGCGAAGCTTTGCAGGATGATGAGCACGGTATTTAATAGCTCTACCCTTAGGGCAGGTTAATGAACGAGCATCGTTATACTGCTCTTTATTTCTATAAGTTCCATCAAATGCATAATCGCTGTCATCTGATGTAACTCGGACTATTCTTCCATTTACTACATGTAATTTTGAAACACAGCGAATGCCTGTGCCACAGTTATGAACGCAGGATGTGTAATAGATTTTTGGGTTAGAAAGGTCTTCGGGAGATATTACATTTCCTAAATTCCCCCCCCATATATGATTTCTGAACCGCTGTCTTTAGAGCAGCCAGCCACAGCACCAATGGCACCCATTGCTGCAAGGCCTTTTAAAAAGGATCGTCTTGACACTGAGCTTTCTTCTAATGATTTTAAAACATTAGTTTCTTTTCCCATCTTCTTTGCCTCCAAGTTTTTTTGTATCTTTAATATACTCAAAAATAAATCTTTATCAACTTATAAATTACACTTTTTCTGCAAATTTAACAAATATAATACTTTTGTCAATATAAATGCAGTTTTTTTATTTAATATTATCAATAATTAAGACAATTTTAATCTTTTT
>OFGH01002317.1_pt1 | contig 10556 bp, 10 predicted proteins | sample 1521721 | NCBI WGS metagenome assembly OFGH01 (sample SAMEA3504132, study PRJEB24116) | mouse gut metagenome | biome: mouse gut; feature: mouse-associated habitat; material: faeces | place: Denmark | collected 2011
CATATCACATCCGGCTGCGGAAAGGAGCATATTTTGAAGAAAAAGCAGCCAAATAGTCAGAGAATTACAGCATTATACGCTAGATTGTCCCGTGACGATGAGAAAGAGGGCATCTCCGGCAGCATTCAGAATCAAAAGGCCATTTTGGAGAAGTTCGCCGCAGACAATCATCTGCCCAATCCCCGGTTTATGTTTGATGACGGCTATTCTGGAGTTACGTTCGCAAGGCCGGCATTCATGGAGATCATGGAGTTAGCTGAACAGGGTCTTGTGGCAAACCTTGTTGTCAAAGACCATTCCAGGTTGGGCCGGAACCGCCTTGTGGTGGGCCAGCTTCTGGAAGAAGATTTTGTCCGGCTGAATGTACGGTACATCGCCATCATGGACAACATCGACACCGCCAACGGGGTAAGCGACATTGTTCCAATGCAAGACCTGTTCAATGAATGGCACGCAAAAAATACCAGCGATAAGGTTCGCCGTGTCATGCAGAGCCGTGGTAACGCCGGGATACCGCTCACCACTAATGTCCCCTATGGCTACAAGAAAGACCCAGAGGACAAAAACAAGTGGCTAGTAGACGGGCCAGCGGCGGAGGTGGTACAGCGGATTTTCCGAATGAGTGTGTCCGGCCTGGGGCCTACCCAAATCGCCAAGGAACTGCGTTCTGAGGGCGTGTTGACCCCCAGCGAGTATCTTCACAGCATTGGCGTAAACTGCCCCGTCAAGCCCCCTGTGTACCCGCACAACTGGTGTTCTTCCACTGTGGCCGATATTCTGGACAGGCAGGAGTACACCGGCGACACGGTGAATTTCCGCTCTTTCAGACAGTCCTTTAAGTTGAAGAAGCGGCTGGACAAGCCCCAGGAGGAATGGAAGATATTTCCCGATACCCACCCCGCCATCATTGACCGGGAGACTTTCGCCCTCGTCCAAGACCTCCGGCAACACCGCCGCAGGCCAGATCGTACCGGCATCGTGAGTATGTTTTCTGGCTTGCTCTACTGTGCCGACTGCGGCAGTAAGCTGGGGTACAGCGCCACCAACAACTACAAGCGGGAGCAGGCGTTTTTCTTCTGTTCCGCTTATCGTGGTAATTCCGATGTGTGTTCTGCCCACTTCATCCGGGAGAAAGTAGTTGAAGAATTGGTGCTGGAGGGCCTGCAAAGGCTGTTATGGTACATCCAAGTCTATGAAAAGCGGTTTGCCCAGGAGCAGATGGAGCGGTTCGGCCTGCAAGAGAAAAAGGAGTTGACCGCTAGGGGCCGGGAGTTGGACAGGGCGAAAAGCCGGGTTGTGGAAATCGACCAGCTTATCCAGAAAAGCTATGAGGATATGAGCAAGGGCCTGTTATCCGAGGAACGCTTTGCCACGCTGACGGTATCGCTGGAAGCCGAGCAGAAGCAGTTGAAAGCGGTACTCCCGGAGATGGAGGCCAGTTTGGAGGCCACCACGGGCAAGGCCGCTGACTTGCAGAAGTTCATTGAGCGGGCCAGACAGGTCACCCGGCTGACGGAGCTTACGCCTGAAATCGTCCACGAGTTCATTGAGAAAATCGTGGTGTCCAAACCCGACAAGGTAGACGGCAAGCGGCACCAGCGAGTGGACATCCACTACAACACCATTGGTTTATGGTGTGCCCCGCCCCCGGAAGAAATGGAGAAGCTGTTCCAAGAGCATCTTGCAGACCGGCACAAAAAGACAGCGTAGCCATAGCTACACCGCCCCAATAGATAGAATTTCTTTACAGGTTAGCCGGAAGGCCGACACTTCTTTACGGAGTGTCGGCCTTACGCGGGGCGCTGTTTTACAGTACCATATCCTCTTTGGGCAGCTTCTCCCAGGAGAAAAGGGGGACCAGCTCCCGTGGAGAGATTGCCGAGCGCCGGTCGATAAGCCCGGCGGCAAAGGCCAGGCGGCCCACAATCTCCGGAGCGGTAAACTCTTCCTGGAGCCGGCCCAGCTCCAGGTCCCGGTTCCGCTTGGCCAGACGGCGTCCATCGGAAGCCAGGAGCAATGGCAGATGGCCGTACTCCGGGTGGGGCAAGGACAATCGGTCCTGGAGCCAGAGCTGCCGGGGAGCGGAGGATAACAGGTCGCTCCCCCGCACCACCTGGGTGACCCCCATGGCGGCGTCGTCCACCACCACGGCAAGCTGGTAGGCGTATACTCCGTCGGACCGGCGCAGGATAAAGTCGCCGCAGTCCCGTTTTAATTCCTCTTCGTAATTTCCTTGCAATAAATCACGGAACGCAATTACTTCCTCCGGCACCCGCACCCTCCAGGCGGGACGGCGGGTCTTGGAGAGCTCCTCTTGCTCCTCCAACCTCAGCCGGCCGCAGCGGCCGTCGTAGACAGCCGTCCCGTCAGACCTGTGGGGGGCGGAGGCGGCCAGCCGCTCCGCACGGGTGCAAAAACAGGGGTAGATCAGCCCTTGCCGCTCCAGCTCATAGAAGGCCTGGGCGTAGGCCTGGGTCCGCCTGCTCTGGTACACCGGCTCATTGTCCCAGTTCAGGCCCAGCCACTCCAGGTCCCGCATCACCTGGTCGCAGTATTCCTGCCGGCACCGGTCCGGGTCCAGGTCCTCCAGCCGCAGCACCATCCCGCCGCCCTCGCTCCGGGCGGCCAGCCAGGCCAGCAGGCAGGACCACAGGTTGCCCAGGTGCATCCGCCCGCTGGGGCTGGGGGCGAAACGGCCGACCGTCCTACTCATCCTCATACTCGGCCAGCGCCTCCCGCAAAAACTCCAGGTCCTTGTCGTCCAGGGCATGGAGGCCGGCGGTCTCCTCCAGGTGGTGGGTGAACTCGTGGGCCACGGTGGCGAAAATTTCGTCCTTCCAGCCCTCCTCGTCCTCCTCCTCCAAAAGGGCGGCAAAGGAGCCGTAGTACAGCAGGATATACCGGCCCAGGCTGTCGTGAACGTACTCCCCCATAATATACATCTCCCCCGGCGGGAAGTCCGGGTCGGGGAGGGCCTCCTCCTCCAACCGGATGCCCCCGTCCAGGTCCTCAAAGAAGGCCTCAGGGAACTCCCGGGCGATCTCCTCCAGCCAGTCGCCCATCTGATCGTAGGTTGGTTTCATGGTGACAAATCCGCCTTTCTTCTCAGCAAGGACAGGGGAGGTACGGAGCATGGCAGCTTCATCCGGAACACCATCTGGGGGCGGCGGACCTCCTCCAGGGGTTCTCCATCCCCGTCCCAGAGGGCGTCCACCGTGAGGGCCCGAGGCCGGACGTCGGGGCCCACCAGCTCCAGAGCATCCCCCACGGCAAACTTGTTGTTCAGGGTGAGGACGGCGTTTCCCTCCCCGTCGCAGGACCGGACCTTGGCCACAATCTGCCAGTCCCGGACATACCGGGCGTCCTGGGTGAACTGCCCCGGCTGGCCGTAGAAGAAGCCGGTGGAGTAGTGCCGGTGGCTGATGTGCTCCACCTCGTCCCGCCACACCGGGTCCAGAGGGGTCCCCGCCAGGGCCGCGTCGATGGCGTGGCGGTAGGCCCCGGTGACAATGGCGGCGTAGTAGGCCGACTTGGCCCGCCCCTCCAGCTTGACCGAGTCCACCCCGGCCTCCATCAGCTCGGCGATGTGGTCGATCATGCACATGTCCCGTGAGTTCATGATGTATGTCTCCCCGTTCTCCTCGTAGACCGGAAAATACTCCCCGGGGCGCTTCTCCTCCATCAGGGCGTACTGGTAGCGGCAAGGCTGGGCGCAGGCCCCCCGGTTGGAGTCCCGGCCCGTCATGTAGTTAGACAGCAGGCACCGCCCCGAGTAGCTGACGCACATGGCCCCGTGGGCAAACACCTCGATCTCCAGATCAGGGGGCGTCTTGGCCCGGATTTCTCTGATTTCCTCCAGAGACAGCTCCCGGGCCAGGATCACCCGGCTGGCTCCCAGGCCGTGCCAGGCCCGGGCGGATTGATAGTTGACGATGCTGGCCTGGGTGGAGATGTGGCACTGGACGTGGGGGGCGTGCCTCTTTGCCAGGGCCAGCACCCCCACATCGGCCAGAATCACCGCGTCCACCCCCAGCTCCTCCAGGTACTCCAGCCACTCCGGCAGGCGGGCCGCCTCCCCGTTCCGGGGCATGGTGTTGCAGGCGATGTGGACGCGCACCCCGTGGGCGCGGCACAGCGCCACGGCCTCTTTCAGCTCCCGGGGGGAGAAATTGCCGGCAAAGGAGCGCATCCCGAAGGTATTTCCCGCCAGATAGACGGCGTCCGCCCCATAGGCCACCGCCATCTCCAGCCGCTCCATGTCGCCCGCCGGGGCAAGCAGTTCGAGCATGTTCATGGTATCTCTCCTTAAAAATATCCACCGGCGGCGCCGGTGGATATTTTTTCTTATTTATACCGCTCCTGACTGTTGATAAACTTCTGCAGCTGGTCGTAGGTGCGGAAGAAGTGGTGGACTTCGTCGTCCCCCAGGGCGTAGTAATAGTTGTTGCTGTCGGCGGGGTTCAGGGCGGCCACGATAGACTCCATGCCCGGATTGGCGATGGGCCCGGGGGGCAGACCCTTGTACTTGTAGGTGTTATAGGGGGAGTCGATCTCCCGGTCGGCGGCGGTGGGCTCCTTGCCGCCGTTGATATAGAACAGGGTGGCGTCGATCTGGAGGAAGCCCTGGGTGCCGCCGTCCTGATTCTTCAGGCGGTTGTGGATGACGGCGGAAATCTCCGTCCGGTCCTCGCTGGTGGCCTCGCGCTCGATCAGGGAGGCGATGGTGAGAATCTCCCGCAGGGAGTAGCCCGACTGCTCCACCCGGTTCCGGAGATCGTCCCCTACCTGGCTGTCAAAGTAGACCAGCAGCTTATTCAGAGCCAGCACGGGGTCGTGGGGGGTGTAGAAGGTGTAGGTGTCCGGCATCAGGTAGCCCTCCAGCCGGTGGTAGTCCCCCAGAGGGATGTCCTGGAGGAAGGAGAACGCATAGTCGTGGTCGGCCGCCGCCTCCTTCAGCTCCTTCACCGTGGCCACCCCCTTCTCCGAGAGAAGCGCGAATATCTGGTCGATATTATAGCCCTCCGGTATGGCGATCTTCACCTGGGAGCGGTTGGCCGAGTTGGACTGCATCCCGGCCAGCAGAGCCCGGTAATCCATATCCGTGTTCAAGGTATAGGTGCCCGGGGACAGCTTGTCCTTCTTGTGAGTTACTGAGGCAAAGAGGTCGAAGAGAGCCTTGAACTCGATCATCCCCTCATCTTTCAGCCGGCTGGCCACATCGTCGAACTCCTCCTCCGGCGTGATGGTGAAGGTGATCTCCTTATACTCCTTGTTCAGCGCCAGCACGTCTCCCGCGGCGATCCAGCCTATACAGGCCAGCAGAATGGACAACCCGATCACCATGGCCACATACAGCAGAACCAGGGCGGCGGTGCGTCCGGCGGAGCGCCGTTTCTTTTTTCTGGAACGCCGGGGCGGCTCCTGCTCCTCCCGGTAAGGCGGGTGGGCCGCCCGCTCCGGATGGGAAGACCGACGTTCTCTGGGCTCATAATAATCCTGAGGCATAGGGTCAGCTCCTAACAAATTTTTCCTGTCACCAGGGACAAGAGGACGCCATAGAATGGTACAGAACGCGGGGACAGCGTCCCGGCGCGATTTTAAGAGAGGTGAAGTATTCATGTTCTGTGGGAACAACGGTTGGGGCGGCAACAGTGCGCTGTGGATCATCATTCTGATCATCATCCTGTTTGGCTGGGGCGGCAACGGCAACAACTGCGGCTGCAACAACAACTGCGGCTGCAACAACGACTGCGGCTGCGGCTGTGACAACGACTGCGGCTGCTGAAAACGCTACACAGCGGAAGGGCGGGGGAGACATCTCCCGCTTTTTCCATCCCCTTGGAAGGACAGGCACTCCACTTCGGTGAGCAGGAGGTCCACCCGGGCATCGTGGGCCTCGGTGGGCACCGCCTCCTGAAGGACCGCCTCCCGGCACAGGCCCACCGTCACGCTGGAAAAGCCAGCCAGCCAGCGGTCGTAGTAGCCGCCGCCAAAGCCCAGGCGGTAGCCCCGCCGGTCGTAGCACACGGCGGGCACCAGGGCCAGGCCGATGTCCTCCCCCTCCAGCAGCGGGCAGTCCTCCCCCGGCTCGGAGATACCGAAGGAGACCGTCACCAGAGGCTTGTCCGGATCGTAGCGCCGCACCTCCATGCGGTGGTCCGGCAGCATCCGGGGCAGGCCCACCGTTTTGCCCCGCCTCAGCAACTCCCGGATCAGCTGTGCAGTGTCAGGCTCCTTGCCCGGGATGCCCCAGAAGGCGAAAACAGTTTTCGCTTCCTCCACCTGGGGCAGGGCCAGAAATTTCTCAAAGAGGGCGGCATCGCTGCGGACAAGCGCCTCCGGTCTCAGGGCGGAGAGCTGCTCCCGCACCCGGCGGCGCAGCGCCTTTTTTTCGGAATCAATAGTAGATGCCATGGCGCACCTTATCGGCCTCGGCCGCTCCGGCCAGGGCCTCTACCAGGGCCAGGCCGAAGTCGAAGGCGGAGCCGGCCGCCCGGCCGGTGATGATTTTGCCGTCTACCACAACCCCCCGGTCCATCCGGGGCTGTGCACCGGTGAGGCCCTCCTCCATACCAGGGTAGCAGACGGCGTCTTTGCCCTCCAGCAGGCCCCAGCGGCCCAGCAGAGTGGGGGCGGCACAGATGGCGGCCAGCCACAGGCCTTTTTCAGCGGCTTCCCGGACAAGCTGCTCTACCCTGGGCTCCTTGCCCAGGTTCTTGTACCCGGGGCCTCCGCCGGGCAGGACGACCATGTCCGCCCGGGACAGGTCCACATCATCCAGGGTGACATCGGCAAGCGCAGTGACACCGTGGCTGCCGGGGACAGGCTCGCCGGTGATGGACACGGTTGCCGTTTCGATATTCGCCCGGCGGAGCATGTCCACCGGCACCAGGGCCTCAGCCTCCTCAAAGCCGGGGGCTAACAGGATGTATACCATAATATTTCCTCCTAACATGATGTTCGGACATATTTCTGTAGGGGCGGACGCTTCGTGAAGCGTCCCTACGATTTCTTCACTCGTCTCCCTGCCGCCTTTACCAGGACCAGGGGGAGCTTGGCCATGCGGCCTGCCCGCTGGGGCTCCTTTTTCAGGCGGTAGGCCCACTCCAGGCCCAGCTTCTGCCAGGATTCGGGGGCCCGCTCCACCTTGCCGGCGAAAACGTCCAGCGCCCCGCCCAGGCCGATGGCCAGCCGGGCCCCGGTGTGCTTGCCCCACCGGGCCATCCACTTCTCCTGCTTGGGGGCCCCCAGGCAGACAAAGGCGGCGTCCGCTCCGCTGGAGCGGATGGCCTCGACCACCGGGCCGTCCTCCTGGAAATAGCCGTCATGGACGCCGGCGATCTTCAGGCCGGGGTACTGGCGTTGGAGGTTCTCCGCCGCCTTTTCCGCCACGCCGGGCTTGGCCCCCAGGAGGAACAGGGATTTCCCGCTCTCCGCCATCCGGGCCATGAGCCCCTGGGCGAAGCCGATGCCGGTAACCCGGCCCTTCAAGGGCGTTTTCAGCATCTTCGCGCCGTAGATGACCCCGATGCCGTCGGCCAGCACCAGGTCCGCGCCGTTGACGGCCTCCCGGGCCTCGGGGTCCTCCCGGCAGATCTCCACGATCTCCGGATTGGGGGTCGCCACGTAGTGGGGCCCCTTGGTGGACATCAGGCGGATGCCCTCGGCCACCGCCTGGTCCATGGTAATATTGTCAAAGCCTACGCCCAGCACGTTGATCCGCATAGGCGCCTCCTTTCCGATCCGCACAATTTCTATGATGTGGAACAGTATAGCATATATTTCCCGGCTTGTCCATGAAAACAAACGGAGCTTCCCCGCAGGCATCCGGCGGCACACCGCTGAACCTGTCAAAAAAAGGGAAAATTTCCTCTTGCAAACCAGGAGCGAAGATGGTAGCATAGGAAGGTAACCGCCGGACGGGACGAGAAACGGGAGAGGAGCGCGCAGATGCATACAAAAGATCTCCAGGCATTGGCGGCGGTGGCCCTTTTCTACATTGTCATTGAGTCTTTGGGCGTGACATGCCCCATCCTGTTTCTCACCGGGATTTCCTGCGCCGGCTGCGGAATGAGCCGGGCCTGGCTGTCCCTGCTGCGGCTGGATTTGACGGGAGCGTTCGCCTTCCACCCACTGTTCTGGCTGCCGGTTCCGGCGGCGGCGCTGCTGCTCCTGCGGAGGAAACTGCCGGAGCGGCTCTTCCGCTGGGGCGTCAGTCTTGTTTGCGTGTTATTTTTCAGCGTATATCTGATCCGTCTTTTTTCGCCCGGGAATGAGATTGTAGTCTTTCAGCCTGCCGAGGGTTTGATTGGCCGGCTGGTTTCCGGCGCCTTAACGGCGGACAGATCATAAATGAAGGGAGAAAAAGTATGAAATGTTGGAAATGCGGCGCGGACGTTGCGCCGGGAGCGGCCTTCTGCGCCTCCTGCGGCGCAAGGCAGGAGCAGGATGCGCCCAATTCACCCGTGACGCCGCCGCCGGTCGGCGGCGACGCCGGGAACGGCATTGTCCTGACCGTCTTTGCCGCCATCTGTATGGCCGTGTGTGGCGGATTGGCGCTTCGCTCGCTGTTTGCCGCGCTGGGCGGGTTCCTCCATATCGGCTGGGCCGGCGTATTCAGCATCATCCTCACGGGGCTCGACGGGCTGGAAGCGGTCATGCTGGCCCTGATGGCGATTGTCTGCGCGCTGACCGCCTTTAAGCGGACCAGCCGGAACTCCGACGGCCTGCTGGTGTGCCTGGCGATTTCCGGCGTAGGCTATCTGGCGGTCCGGCTGCTGGGCATGATTGTGAGCATCGTCATCTACCCCCACGGCATCGTCTCCTATTTCGGCAGCTTTGTGCTGGCGATCCTGGGCGTGGCCGTGACTCTGGGCGGCATTTACGCCATCGAGCGTTTTCTGCTGGGCGAGTTCCCCATCATTGGCAAGAGCATGGAGGACCTGCAGGCGGACGTCCGGGAGGCGATGAACTCCTTCCGGGAAACTGCCGGCGAGGTGGGAGCCCAGGCGTCCCAGGCCGCGCAGAACGCCAAGGCCGAGCGGGAAGCCCGCGCCGCCCAACAGGCCCAATACAATCAGTATAACCAGTATAACCAATATCAGCAGCCCGGCCCCGGCGGCCCCCAGTATCAGCAGACGCCTCCGCCTCCTCCGGGCTACGCCCCCTTCCGTCTGAAGGCGGACCGCAGCCTCATCGCGTACATCCTGCTGAACTTCCTTACCTGCGGCATTTACAGCTGGTATTTCATCTACGCCCTGGCCCGCGATGTCAACGCGGCCTGCGCCGGGGACGGCAGGTCCACGGCGGGCCTCCTGAAGCTGATCCTGCTGAGCTTCATCACCTGCGGCTTCTACAGCCTCTATTGGTACTACGCCCTGGGCAACCGGCTGGCGGCCAACGCCCCCCGGTACGGCCTGGCCTTCCAGGAGAACGGGACCACCGTCCTGCTGTGGCAGTTCATCGGCGTGCTGCTGTGCGGCATCGGACCCTTTGTGGCCATGCACATCATCATCAAGAACACCAACTCCCTGTGCGGCGCGTACAACTACCAGCACGGCATCTAAGAAGCTGTATTCAAAGGCGGCTGACCGGAAAACCGGCCGGCCGCCTTTTTCATGCCCGCATCCTTACCGCTTTTCAAGGACTATAGCAGAAAACCGGGGCGGATTCATCAAGATTTCATGAATTTTTCCGCAAAAAGGAAAACTTCGTCTCGCTGCAGACCACCGCCACGAAAATCAGCGCAAATCCCGCCAGCATCCGGCCGCTTACCTGATCTCCGGCAAACAGCACCGAGCACAGTACGCCGAATACCGATTCCAGCGACAGAATCACCGACGCCGACGCCGGGTCGGACCACACCTGGCCCACGTTCTGGAACAGCAGCGCCACCGTGGTGGCCATCACCGCCAGATAGGCCAGGGGCAGCAGGACCTCCGGCTTCGTCAGCGCCTGGGCGGGGAAGGACTCCGTCAGGGCCCCGCCGATCCAGGCGTACAGCCCCGCGAAGGCGAACTGGAACACTGTCAGCAGGTAAATGTCCTTCCCCGGCGACACTTTGGCTACCGACACGATGTGCATGGCGTAAAAAATTGCGCACAGCAGGGTCAGGCCGTCCCCGGGATTCACCGTCAGATCGCCGGTGAGGCTGACCAGGCCCACCCCCGTCACGCACAGCAGCGCCGCCAGCACGTTGTACCGGTCCGGCTTGACGCGGGCGAAGGCCCAGTACAGAAACGGCACCAAAACGCAGTATACCGCCGTCAGGAAGGCGTTCTTGGACGGCGTGGTCAGCGCCAGCCCGTAGGTCTGGATGGAGTAGGCCAGATACAGAAACCCGCCGATCACCGCCCCCCGCCACAGGTAGTCCGGCGTAAGCCTCCGCCACTTCCTCCAGCAGACCAGCCCCAGCAGCACCGCGCCGGCGGTAAAACGGATGGCCAGCAGATACTGCACTGGCAGGGCATCCAGGGCGTCCTTCATAATAAAGAAGGAGCTCCCCCAGATAAACGCCGCCGCGAACAGCATGGGCTTGGCCAGCCTGCGCATCACCT